>Ga0207927_1000023_pt1 | contig 73897 bp, 69 predicted proteins | sample NGESurdeep072012_2_FD_184456 | JGI IMG/M metagenome (GOLD analysis project Ga0207927, IMG submission 184456) | Arctic peat soil microbial communities from Barrow, Alaska - NGEE Surface sample 210-2 deep-072012 (SPAdes) | ecosystem: Environmental > Terrestrial > Soil > Wetlands > Peat ... | reverse complement strand
GTTTGGCCTCGACCGTCGGGCAGGGGAAGGCGCACGCGATGCGCTGGCAGCCGGCCACGAGATGCTCAAGAATTTCGCGCAGGTCGCGGGGCGCTGGCGGCGCGACCTCGCGATCGAAACCGGCATTGGGGTTGGACTGCATCTCGGCGAGGTGGCGGTGGGAATGCTGGGTCCTCGCGGTCAAAGGCGAACCACCCTGGTTGGCGATACCGTCAATGTCGCCGCCCGGCTTTGCAGCCGAGCGCGGGCCGGCGAAGTTTTGCTGTCCAGTTCAGTGGCCGAGGTGCTCGGTGCGGGCAAGAAGGGCGGGCTGGATGCGCAGTCGATTCCGGTTCTTCAGCTACCGCAGTTCGAACTGCGGGGCCGCATCGCGCCGCTCGATATCTGGTGCATACCCGCGAGCGAGCGCCTCGCGTTTAAGGGGCCTCTGCTACACTTTTCGGGCCCGAAGCCCTCGTGGCGGAATCGGTAGACGCAACGGACTTAAAATCCGTCGGTTAACAGCCATCCCGGTTCGATTCCGGGCGAGGGCACCATCGAGATATCGGGAAGCCAGCTGGTGAAATAGTGCGCAATTCACCTCATCTGAATCCGGTTCTCCGTTGCCGCGCCTGTTATAACTAGTTATAATGATCAAATGAAACTTACGGTGCGACGCATTGGAAACTCGCTTGGAGTCATTTTACCGAAGGATACGCTGGATGAATGGGGCGTTGGTGAGGGCGATCATTTGGAACTTACCGAGCGCGGCATTAGACCGGCAGGTCGCGGTGGACTTTCGCATAAGGCATTGGATGAGCTGAAGCGGCGCATCGCCCTTGCAGTTGTTCGTCGCTTTACGCCCCGGGAAATTCGGGCCCAGATGCTCGCTAATTTGCACCGATGGAAGAGGCAGGGGACATGGGGTCCAGCCTATGATGAATGGCAAGCCATCGCGCAATCGGAGGATGACGGCGCACTTTTTGCCGTAATGCTTGGACGTGACGAGAATGCCGTGAGACTGAGGCAATCGATGCCAGGTGTCGGGCTTCTCACGCAAGCGGAGGTCAGGAAGCTGAATGAAGAAGCTGGAAGTTGATCACGTACTGCGCGCCGCAGGAAGGATCACCGGCGAGAGGAAATTCATAATCATCGGCAGCCAGTCTCTTCATGGCAAATTTCCCGATCTTCCCGATGATCTTGTGAAATCGTTCGAGGTTGATCTTATTGCCTCGAAGCATGCCGATCGGACGGACTGGTTGAACGTCATCGGTCTGTACTCGCCGTTTCATGAAAGCTTTGGTTACTACGCGGATCCGGTCGATCACACCACCGCGACTCTTCCAAAGGGTTGGAAAGGCCGACTGGTCAATCTCCCTGCTGGGGATACCGAGGGTGTTCAGGGTTTGTGCCTAGATCCTCACGATCTTGCAATAGCCAAATATGTTGCGCGTCGGGAAAAGGACGTTGTCTTTACCCGCGAGCTTGCCAGGCGGGGTATTGTATCGCGCGATCGTTTGCTCGAATTACTCAACAAGACTGCGGTTTCTACGGAAATCCGCGACCGAATCCGCGTCCATATCGCTAGTGATTTTGGTGCGTAGCGGGCGACGGCGGCAGGGGCACGAGCGACAGGAGTTTGCGGCGAAGAGTGAGCATGGGCGTTTCCTCAGCATAGATGTCCACGCGGTTGCATTGATCGTCCCGCCGCGCGCGAGCCGGTTCAGGATGCGCAGATCTTCACGCGATACGGTTGGGCGCGAACAGCGCGCCTCCGCTATGCTTTGAAATTCTCGATCGCAAACCGATTTGATCCATGAACATTGCTTCGCTTCGCAGATTGCTGCCGTTGCGGTGGCTTCAGCGCTTTGCGCTGGGCCCCACCGATCTGCTGCGCGATGCGACCTACCGGCGGCTGTGGACCTCGATTCTCATCTCCTCGTTCGGCGGGCAGGTAACGCTGCTCGCGCTGCCGCTGTCGGCCGCGGTGCTGCTGCACGCTTCGCCGACACAAATGGGCGTATTGAGCGCCACCGAATTGTTTCCCTTTGTCCTGTTCTCGCTGCCGACGGGCGTATGGCTCGATCGGGTGCGCAAGTTACCGGTCTACGTCGTGGGCGAAATATCGGTCGCGATCACCGTGGCGACGGTGCCGTTGGCATGGTGGTTCGGGTGGCTGTCGATGCAATGGCTGTATTTCGTTGGATTCGTGATCGGCGCGGTGAACACCACGGCGGGCAGCGCCGCGCAAATCGTTCTGACGCAGATCGTGCCGCGCGAACGGCTGGTCGAGGCGCATGCGAAGAACGCCCTGGCATCCTCAACCGCCGAAGTGACCGGGCCCGGTGCCGCGGGAGCTTTGATCAAGGTGACGGGTGCTCCGCTCGCGCTGCTGGCGGATGCCTTCCTGCTGCTGATATCGGCGTCGATATTGCGCGGCGTGCGCGTGAAGGAAACGCCGAGCCGAGTCAATCCGCCGTTCTGGCCCGCCATGCGCGAGGGATTGCGCTTTGTGCGCAGCCACGAACTGCTCCTCACCATGGCCACCTGCGTCGGAGTGTGGGAGTTGTGCAATCAAGCGGCGATGGTGGTGCAGATCCTGTTCGCGACGCGCCTGCTTGGATTGACCGAGCGGGAAGTCGGCCTGAGCTATGTCGCCCTCGGAGTGGGCACGGTCATCGCCAGTGCGCTCGGCTATCGGGTGGCGCGGCGTCTCGGTCCCGGACCGACGCTGGTGCTTGGATTCGCAATATGCGGAGCGGGGTGGCTGTTGCTCGCCTTTGCGCCATTGAACCGAATGGGAATCGCTGCGTACGCCACGATGCTGTTGTGTTTCGGCATGGGCGCGGTATTCATATTCATCAATTTTTTGTCGCTGCGACAATCGGTCACGCCGGCGCCGATGCTGGGGCGCATGACGAGCACCATGCGCTGGCTGATTCTGCTGCCCGCGGGGCCCGGTGCGCTGTTGGGCGGCTGGCTGGGCGAGCACTTCGGTCTGCGGGCGGCATTGGCGTTTGCCGGAGGCACCGCGTTGCTGCTGGCCGCGCTGGCCGCACGCTCGCAAGTGATCCGCAACGTCAAGACCCTGCCGAGCCTCAAAGCGGAGGCCATTATGCCCTATTCGGCGGAACGGGATGCCGACTAACGGGCGCAGTTGGTAGCTTCAACCGCTTGATTTGGTTAAGCTCGCGACCCGATGAACAGCGCAGTTGACGGTCTTTGCGTCGATCGGGTCCACGTTTGGCGCGGGGATCGCCACGTGCTCAAGGGCGTAAGTCTCGAGGTGCGGCCGCGCGAACTGCTGCATGTCGCAGGACCGAACGGTGCCGGCAAGACCACCTTGCTGCGCGTCGCCACCGGCTTGCTCCGGCCGGAACAGGGCGGCGTCGCCTGGCTCGGCAAATCGATTGCCAACACGCGCCCCGAGTATCAATGGGCGCTTGCCTATGCATCGCATGAGCCGGCGCTGAAGGGCGACCTGACCGCATTGGAAAACCTGTGGTTCATGGTGGGCCTAAAGCGGCGCGCAACCCTTGCGGAACTGCGCGACTGTCTCGGCCGCACCGGTGTCGCCGGCTGTGCCGATTTGCCGGTGCGCGTGTTGTCGGCAGGCCAGCGCCGCCGCGTGGTGATGGCACGCGTGCTGGCGGCGCGGGCCGTTGTGTGGCTGCTGGATGAGCCCTTTACCAATCTCGATGCGGCGGGATCGGCGCTGATGTCCGCGTTGCTCGAGGATCATGTGAACGGCGGTGGATTGGCGCTCGTGGTCGCGCATCACGATCTCAAGCTCAATGCGACGCAGCGCCGCTTGGAGCTACAGGGATGAATGTCGGCAGGCCGATCGGGGCTGAAACAAGCGTGGGCGCGCGCCGAGCCATGATGCTCATCATGCATCGGGAACTGTGTCTTAGTTTCAGGCGGCCGGAACAGCTGCTGCAGCCGCTCGTGTTCTTTTTGATCGTCACCACGCTGTTTCCGCTGGGCTTGAGCGTGCAGTTGTCTCTGTTACGAGACATGGCGCCGGGCGTTTTATGGGTGGCCGCACTGCTATCGTCGCTGCTGTCGTTGGATTCGCTATTCAAGAACGATGCGGATGATGGAACTTTGGAGCAGTTGGCGCTGTCTGGACAGAGTTTGGCCACGATTGTCATTGCCAAGACGTTGGCGCATTGGCTGGTGAGCGGAGCGGCGCTGGTGCTGGTGTCGCCGGTGGTCGCAATCGGGCTCAACATACCGGTCTCGGCATTTGCGACCATGCTGCTCGGATTGGCGTTGGGTACACTGACGCTGAGCTGGCTGGGCGCCATCGGCGCCGGCCTCACGGTGGGCCTGCGCCGTGGCAATGTGCTCTTGTCCTTGATCGTGCTGCCGCTGGCGATGCCGCTGCTGATATTCGGAGCCGGTGCGACGGATCGGGCGATTTCAGGGACGAGCGCGGCCGGAGCGTTGTATTTTCTGGCGTCGCTCTGTGTATTCACTTCTACGCTGGCGCCCTTCGCCGCGGCCGCCGCGCTGCGCATAGCGCTTGACTGACCGAGGGGCCGATTCTATGTGGACGTGGTTTTACAGGCTCGCATCGCCTCCCCATGTGTACCGCGTCGCCGCGACCTTGATCCCCTGGTTCTTGACGGCGGCGGCGTTCGCCATCGGCTACGGCGCGATTGCGGGCCTGGTGTTCGCGCCGCCCGATTACCAGCAGGGCGATGCGTTTCGCATCATCTATGTGCACGCGCCGAGCGGGTGGATATCCATGTTCGCGTACAGCACCATGGCGGTGGCGGGCGCCATTGGACTGATCTGGCGCATCAAGATGGGTCACGCCGTAGCCGCGGCGGTGGCGCCGATCGGCGCATCGTTCACCGTGTTGGCCTTGGTCACCGGTTCGCTGTGGGGGCGGCCGATGTGGGGCACTTATTGGGCCTGGGACCCGCGCTTGACCTCGGAACTCATCCTGCTGTTCCTGTTTGCCGGCGTGATGTCGCTGCGCCCGGCGTTCGAGGACTCAAACCGCGGCGATCGGGCGGCCGCGTTGCTGTCGATCGTGGGCGTGGTGAACGTGCCGATCATCCATTATTCGGTTCTGTGGTGGAACTCGCTGCATCAGGGTGCCACGGTTGCTAAACTAGGCAAACCGTCCATGCCGCCCAGCATGCTGTTGCCGTTGCTGTCGATGATGCTGGGATTCATGTGTTTCTTCGGGGCGGTGCTGTGCATGCGGCTGCGCGGCGAAGTTCTCAATCGGGAACGCCAAGCGACTTGGGTGCGGGAGGCGATTAAATCGTGAACGGCGGAGATTTTTGGTCCATGGGCGGTTATGCGCGGTTTGTCTGGCCGTGCTTCGGCTTTGCCTGTACCGTGCTCGCCTGGAATCTATGGTCGGCGCGCCGCTTTCATGCCGCGGCTCGCCAGCGAGCGGGGCGCACCCTCGCGATGAGCGACGAGAATTGACGATGACTCCGCGTCGAAAACGCTTGTGGGTGGTGCTCGGAATCCTGACCGGCGTGGCCGCCTCGGTGACGCTCGCCGTGTTGGCCTCGCGCGAGAACATCATGTTCTATTACGACCCCAGCCAAATTGCCGCGGGCCAGGCGCCCACGCTCAAGCGTTTTCGCGTCGGCGGCATGGTGGTCAAGGGCAGCGTCGCGCGCAAGTCGGGCGATCTCAAGGTCAGATTCGTTCTCACCGACTTCGCGCACGAGGTGCCGGTCGAGTACACCGGAGTGCTTCCCGATTTGTTTCGCGAGGGGCAGGGCATCATCGCCCACGGGACCATGGGAGCGAACGGCGCCTTCGTAGCCGATGAGGTGCTCGCCAAGCACGATGAGAAATACATGCCTCCGGAAGTCGCGAGCTCGCTCAAGCGCAAAGCGGTCGCGCAGGGATCTTCGCCGGCGCCGGCGCCTTCGCCAGGCCCGACGGGTTAGGGTAGGGGAGTCTCGATGACACCGGAACTCGGACAATTCGCCCTCACCTTGGCGTTCGTGCTGAGCCTCGCGCAGGCGTTCTTCGGCTTGGGCGGCGCGTGGCGCGGTAAGTCCCACTGGATGAGCGTGGCGCGCCCCGCGGTGGCCGGCCAGTTCGTGTTCGTGGTGATGGCCTTCGCGTGCCTGGTGTATTCGTTCGTGAACAACGATTTCTCGGTGCTCTATGTGGCGCGCAACTCCAATTCGCAACTGCCGGTGTTCTATCGCGTGGCGGCCGTTTGGGGCGCACACGAGGGTTCGTTGCTGCTGTGGATACTGATCCTGTCGATCTGGAGCGCGGCGGTCGCCGCGTTCAGCCGCCAGCTGCCGGAGACTTTTTCGAGCCGGGTGCTCGGTGTGATGGGATTGGTCAGCTGCGGCTTCATGTTGTTCACCTTGTGGACCTCGAACCCGTTCACGCGGCTGATGCCGGCCGCGCAGGACGGCACCGACTTGAATCCGGTGCTGCAGGACTTCGCGCTGGCGATTCATCCGCCGATGTTGTACACCGGCTACGTCGGATTCTCCGTGGCGTTCGCGTTTGCGTGCGCGGCAATGCTCGAAGGAAGGCTGGATCAGACCTGGGCCAAATGGACCCGGCCGTGGACCTTGTTCGCGTGGATATTTCAGACGATCGGGATTGCGCTCGGAAGCTGGTGGGCCTACTACGAACTCGGCTGGGGCGGCTGGTGGTTCTGGGATCCGGTCGAGAACGCCTCATTCATGCCGTGGCTGGTGGGAACCGCGTTGGTCCACTCCTTGAGCGTCACCGAGAAGCGCGGCATCTTCAAGAGCTGGACCCTGCTGCTCGCCATCTTCGCCTTCTCGCTGAGTCTGGTCGGCACCTTCCTGGTGCGCTCGGGCGTGCTCGTTTCGGTGCACTCCTTCGCCAGCGATCCGACGCGCGGCCTGTACATCCTCGCGTTCTTGGTGATCACCATCGGCGGGTCGCTCACGTTGTATGCGTGGCGCGCGCCTAAACTGTACGTGCCCGGAGGATTCGAGTTGTTCTCGCGCGAATTCTTCCTGCTCGTCAACAATGTGATTCTGGTGAGTGTGGCCGGCCTCGTGATGTGGGGCACGCTCTCGCCCCTGGCCTATGAGGTATTCGGCCTCGGCAAGATCTCGGTCGGGCCGCCGGTGTTCGCGCTGATGTTTATGATACCCGTATTGCCGCTGATGGTGTTTCTGGCCATCGGCATGCATTCGGCGTGGCGCCGCCGCCGACTCAGCGCGGCGGCGCGGCCGCTCGGCTGGTTGCTCGGACTCGCCGTGCTCTTGTCGGTGCTCATTCAGGGATGGGGGTTCGGTTCGTTTCATTGGGTCGGACTGATCGGCTTCAGCTTCGGATTCTGGATCATCTTTTCCGCGCTTCTGGAGCCGATTCGCCGCGTGCGGCAAAAACAGGCGCTCACCGCGGGACTGCTCGGCATGGCGATCGCCCACCTCGGCGTCGGGGTATTCGCCATCGGCGCAAGCGGCGTGGAAAGCTACAAGATCGAGAAGGATGTGGCGCTCAAACCGGGCGACAGCTATTCGATCGCCGGTTACGAATTTCGCTTCGTCAATGCGGTCGATGTGCGCGGGCCGAATTACGATGCGGTGCAAGCGCTGGTGGTGGTCACGCACGGCGGCAAGCCGGTAACCGTCTTGGAGCCGCAAAAACGCCATTTCCGGATACAGCAGACCGACAACAGCAAGGCCGCGATCTCGGTGGGCTGGTCACGGGATCTGTTCGTGGCCATGGGCAATCCCTTGGGCAACGGCGCCTGGAGCATGCGCATCCAATACAAACCGCTGGTCCGCTACATTTGGCTCGGCGCTTTGGTGATGGCGATCGGCGGATTGGTCGCGGCAACCGACCGGCGATATCGCATCCGCGTGAAGGCGGCGTCGAGCGCCGCGGCCGCCGCGCCGCCCGGTCCGGAGCCGAGCTACAGGGCAGCCTGATGTGGAAGTTCTTATTGCCGTGTGCGGTATTCATCGCGCTGGCGGTCCTGTTCGCATTCGGCCTGAATCCGAATCGGGACATCCATGCCTTGCCGTCCCCCTTGATCGGCAAGCCGGCGCCCCTGTTCACGCTGGGCGATGTGCTGGAGCCGAATCGCCTCGTCAGCAATGCCGACCTCAAGGGGCAGGTTTACGTGCTGAACGTCTGGGGCACCTGGTGCGTCGCCTGCCGGCAGGAGCACGAGGCGTTGCTCGCCATCGCGCAGCAGCGCGTGGTGCCGATCATCGGACTCGATTACATGGACGAACGCGGCAAGGCGCAGCAATGGCTGCGACAATTGGGTAATCCCTATGCGGCGGTCGCCTTCGACACGGACGGCCGCACCGCGATCGATTGGGGAGTCTACGGCGCGCCGGAGACCTTTCTGGTCGATGGCAATGGCCGCGTGCTGTTCAAATTCATCTCGCCCATGACCGCGGAGGTTTGGCAACGCGAGTTCGTGCCGCGAATCGACGCGGCGCGCCGGGGCGGCGCGTGAAGCTTGTGGCACTGTTGATTGTCGCGGCGTTCGGCATGGGCGCCGCACTGGCGCTTGCGGACGCGACACCGGCGCCGGCGCTCGACGCCTACGGCCAATTGCAGGATCCGGCACTGCAGGTCCGCTTCGAACGCATTACCGGGCAATTGCGCTGCCTGGTGTGTCAGAACGAATCGATCGCGGACTCCAACGTCGAACTCGCCTCCGACCTGCGCCGGCAGGTGCGCGAAATGCTGCTGGCCGGCAAGAGCGACGACGCGATATTCACCTTCATGACCGACCGCTACGGCGAATTCGTGCGCTTCAGTCCGCCGCTGGAGCCGAAAACCCTGCTAATTTGGGGCGCTCCGTTTATCATGCTGCTGCTGGGTGGGATCATCATTTATCGCGTGGCGCGCCAGCGTTCGCGCTTGCCGCTGGACGATGAGCCCCGTTGAGGGGCCGCTGCAATCAATGAACACATTTCTCGTGGTCGCCGCGCTCATGGCGACGATAGCCGCGACCGCCGTGGCTTTGCCGCTGCTCCGCAATCGCCAGAGCCGCCTGCTGGGTGCGGTGTCGGGCGCATTGGTGATAGGCGCCGCCGCGGTCCTGTATCCGCTGTGGTCGAATTGGAATTGGCATGCGACGGCGCTGGCGCAGGCGGCCCCGGACGTGCTCGCGATGGTCGCCAAGCTCGAGCAGCACCTGCACGATCAGCCCAATGACCTCACCGGATGGCTGATGTTGGGGCGCTCCTATCTCGCGCTCGAGCGTACGGAGGATGCGGTCGCGGCTTACGAGCATGCGCGCGGTCTCGATGCGAACGACGTCGACGCGCTGCTGGGATTGGGAGAGGCCATGAGCCAGCGCGAGGGCGGCGATCTCACGCCGGCGGAGGCGGAACTGTTCGAAAAGGCGGTGACGCTGGCGCCTGCCAACCCAAGGGCTCTATTGTACGGCGGCTTCGCGGCCGAGGCGCGCGGCGACCGGGCGGCGGCGCGCAGCCGCTGGCAAGCGCTCAAGAATATGCACCCGCCGGAGCAAATAGAGACCCTGCTCAATGAGAAAATTGCCGAACTGGGCCCTGCCGGTCCGCAACCCTCGTCGGGCGTGCCCCAATCAGGCGCGGCATCGGCGGGGCCCGAGGCCACGGCGACGATCAATCTCAGCATCGCGCCGGCGCTCAAGTCGCGCCTGACGGAGGGCGCGCAACTGTTCGTGTTCGCGCGCGAACCCGGCGGCCGGGGCCCGCCGCTGGCGGCCAAGCGCCTCGCCAGCTCCGCCATCGGCACGCAGATACATCTGTCGTCCGCGGATTCGATGCTGCCCGGTCGCGCTCTGGTCGCGGGCCAGCGGGTATCCATCGTTGCACGGGTGTCCTTCAGCGGGCAGCCGCTGCCCGCTGCCGGTGATTTGTACGGCGAACTGACCTATGAGGTCGGCCGCGATGGCGCGCGGGATCTGGTGATCGATCGAATCGCCGAGTAGGCTGGAGCCTGATGAGCGTCGCGAAGAGTCTGATGACCGGTCGAATCGTCGAGGAGGGCCTGTTTCCCTATCCGCGTCTGCGCGCCAAGGATCGTGAGGTATTGTCGATGATGCTCGAGGCGATCGACCAGTTCCTGGCGCCCAAGCATCGCGATTTCAAGCAATGGGACCGGGAGGCGGCGCAGCCGCCGGAGCTCATCCAGGGGCTGCGCGATCTGGGTCTGTTCGGGCTCATCATCCCCGAGGAGCACGGCGGTCTCGGGCTGTCGAACGCGGGCTACGCGCGCGTCTTGAGCCAAAGCAGCGCGCACGACAGTTCGGTGTCGCTCACCTTTGGCGCCCACAGCTCGATCGGAATGAAGGGAATATTGTTGTTCGGCACCCCCGAGCAACGCGCGCGCTATCTTCCGAAGCTCGCCAGCGGCGAGATGATCGCCGCATTTTGTTTGACCGAACCCGGCGCAGGGTCGGACGCGGCCTCCATCCGTACGCACGCCGAAAAGAACGCCGACGGGACCTGGACGCTCAACGGCGAAAAGATCTGGATCACCAATGGCGGGATCGCCGACCTGTATACGGTTTTCGCGCGCACCGCTTCGGGCGCAGGCAAGATCAGCGCGTTTTTGGTCGAAGCGCGCTGGCCGGGGGTGAGCCACGGGCCGCACGAAGACAAGATGGGAATCCGCGCCTCATCGACCACAACCGTGAGCTTTGCCGGCGTGCGCGTGCCTCCGGAAAATATTCTGGATGCCGAGGGCAAGGGCTTCAAGGTCGCCATGAGCATCTTGAACAACGGGCGCACCGGCCTGGGCGGCGGCGCGGTGGGCGGAATGAAAGCGCTGATTGCGCTCGCGACCGAGCAGGCGCAGACGCGCAAGCAATTCGGACAGCCCATCGGGAATTTCGAATTGATTCGCGAAAAGATTTCGCAGATGACTCTCGAGTGCTTCGCCGCCGAAAGCGTGGTGTGGATGGTGGCGCACTACATCGATTCAGGTCTCGATGATTGCTCGGTGGAGGCGGCGATCAGCAAGGTGTACGCGAGCGAGGCGATCCAGCGCGGCGCGTACGAGGCGCTGCAGATCGCGGCCGGCAGCGGCTTCATGTGCGGCTATCCGTATGAACGGGCGGCGCGGGATTCGCGGATCTTGACGATATTCGAAGGGACCAACGAAGTGTTGCGGCTCTACATCGCCTTGTCCGCCCTGAAGGACCTCGGCAAATCGCTGGCTGAATTGCGCACCGCGATCGACGAGATCTTCAATAATCCGATCAAGGGATTCGGCGTGCTGACCGAGTATGCCGAAAAGCGCTTGAGTCACGCGACCGGGTTGGGCCGAGCCAAGATTCTCGGCAAGATTCCGCCGCAGCTGCGCGAAGCGGCGGGCATCTACGAAAAATACACGGCGGAACTCGCCAAGGCGGCCGATTTCCTGCTGCGCAAGTACGGCAAGAGCATCGCAGGGCGCCAGCACGCGCTGAAGCGTGTCGCCGACATCACCGTTGATTTGTTCGTCGGCCTGTGTGTCTTGTCGCGGGCCGTAAGTTTCGCCGGCGGTTCCAGGGAAGCGGGCGATGCGGGTGCTCAGGCGGTGGCCGTCGCGCAAGTGTTCGCGCGTCAGGCGCGGCGCCGCATGGCGCATAACGTGCGCCGCATCGAGCGCAACGAGGACCAAGAGATGGATTCGCTCGCCGGTTTCATCCTCGAGCAAAAGCGCTACCCGTGGGACGTCATCGAATGAACGATTCGGGGCTCGACCTGAACGCGCCCCACGCGCCGACCTGGCTCACGGCCCGGCGCGCCGTCTGGCTGTTCGCGCTCCTGGCGGCGCTGATCGTCGCGTTGCTCGCGATGCGGTTGATGCAGGCACGTGCGGTGAAAGGCGCGCTGGCCAACAAGACCGGCATTCCCACCGTGTCGGTGACCGAGGTTGGGGTGAGCGCCATGCCGACGACCGTCAACATCATCGGCACGATCGGCGCCCGCTACGATACGCCCATCGGCGTCGAAGGGGACGGCGGACGGGTCGCGGCGATCTATGTGGAGGCGGGCGACCATGTCAAGCGCGGTCAAGTACTGGCGCGCCTCGACGTGTCGGTGCTCGCGCCGCAGGTCGCCAACTTGCAGGCCGCCCTGGAGCTCGCGCGCGCCGAGGCGGACCTCGCCGCAGCGGAGTATCGGCGCGCGGTCGCGGTCGGCGCCTCGGGCGCGTTGTCGGCCGAAGAAACCGAGCGCCGCCGTTCCAATTCGGTCACCGCGGCCGCGAAGGTCAAAGTCGCGGCGGCGCAGTTGGCCGAGGCGCAGGCTCGGCTGGCGCGGGCCGAGGTGCGTGCTCCCGCCGACGGCCTCATCCTGACGCGCAGCGTCGAAGTGGGACAGACCGCGAGTCCCGGCGGCGGCGCACTATTTCGGCTGGCGGAGGGCGAGGAAGTCGAGCTGCGCGGCCAGGTGGCCGAGCAGGACCTGCCGCTGTTGCAGGTGGGCCAACCTGTCACGGTGCGCCTCACCGGAACCTCGCAAGCGTACCCGGGCCGTGTGCGGCTGTTGGGCGCGGTCATCGACCCGCAGACGCGCCTGGGGCTGGTACGCGTATCGCTCGCGCCCGATGCGAATTTGCGGCCGGGCGCGTTCGCCCGTGCCGAGGTGACGGTGAGCACCGCCGACCGGATCGTGCTGCCGCAAACCGCGGTGTTGTCGGATGAGAAGGGCAGTTACGTCTTGATCGTCAACTCGCAGAACAAGGTCGAACGGCGTGCCGTGCACGTATCGGGAATCGTCGCCAACGGCGTCACGGTCGCGGACGGCCTCAACGGCAAGGAGCACGTCGTGGCCACCGCCGGGGCCTTCCTGCAGGAGGGCGAGGTGGTCAGTCCGGTGGTCAAGACCGCGGGCAGTTCGTGAAGAACATTTCCGCCTGGGCGATTCGGCATCCGATCACACCGATGGTGTTGTTCGTGGTGCTGTTCTTCCTGGGCGTCGTCGCCTTCGTGCGCCTGCCGATCAATCTGAATCCGGATATCGCGTATCCGCTGGTGAACGTGCAGATCGCGCAGCCCGGCGCGGCACCGAGCGAAATGGAGACCCAGATCGCGCAAAAGGTGGAAGGCTCGATCTCGAGCATCGGCAACGTGCGCAACATCACCACCTACATCGTGGAGGGCGCGGTCAACATCTTTCTCGAGTTCCAGATCGGCACGCCGATCGATCGCGCGGTAACCGATGTGCGCGATGCGGTCTTCAAGGTGCGCAACGATCTGCCGCAAGGGATCATGGAGCCGTTGGTGCAGCGCGAGAGCGTGGATGGGGGCGCAATTGCCTACTATGCGGTGACCACCACGTCGCTCACTCCGCAGGAACTCAGCTGGTTCATCGACAACACGGTCACCAAGCGGCTTTTGGCCGTGCCCGGAGTCGCGCAGGTATCGCGCTACGGCGGCGTCGACCGGGAGATTCGCGTGGAACTCGACCCGGCTCGGTTGCAGGCCCTGGGTCTCACGGCGGTCGAGGTCAACGAGCAATTGCGGGCCCTCAATCTGGACGCCGCCGGCGGCCGGGCCCAGGTGGGCGGCGGCGAGCAGGCGATCCGGGTGTTGGGCGGCGCCAAGAGCGCACAGGATCTGGCGCAAACCCAGATCATCGCCAGCGGCGGGCGCTCGTTCCGCCTGAGCGAGGTCGCCGACGTGCGCGACGGCATCGCGGAGGTGCGCACGCTCGCCCGGCTCAATGGCCGGCCGGCGACCAGTTTCGGAGTCTTCAAAGCCAAGGGCGCATCCGACGTGAGCGTATCGCGTGCGGTGCAAACCGAGCTGGACAAGATACAGACCGAGAATCCGGCGGTGCAGGTGAAGCTCAATTCGACCACGGTCGATCACACGCTGCGGACTTATGATTCCTCCCTGAATGCGCTGATCGAGGGATCGATACTGGCGGTCGTGGTGGTGTGGTTGTTTTTGCGCAGCTGGCGCGCGACCGTCATTGCGGCGCTGGCCATTCCCTTGTCGGCCATCCCGACGTTCGCCTTCATGCAGTGGATGGATTTCACGCTCAATCAGATCACGCTTCTTGCGCTGTCCCTGGTTGCGGGCGTGCTGGTCGACGATGCCATCGTCGAAATCGAAAACATCGTGCGCCACATCCGGATGGGCAAGAGCGGCTACCGCGCGGCGCTCGATGCGGCCGATGAAATCGGTTTGGCGGTGGTCGCGACCTCGTTCACCATCATCGCGGTATTTCTGCCGGTGAGCTTCATGGGCGGAATCACCGGGCAGTATTTCAAGCAGTTCGGCCTGACCGTGGCGGCGGCGGTGTTCATCTCGCTGCTGGTGGCGCGCCTGGTCACGCCCGTGCTCGCCGCGTACGCGTTGCGCGCAGATGCGATGGGCACCCAGCACGGCGACGGACCGGTGATGAGTCTCTATATGTCGGCGCTGCGCTGGTGTGTGGCGAATCGCTGGAAGACCATTGCCGTGGGGGCGGCGTTTTTCTTCCTCTCGCTCGGGGCGTTCGCGATCATTCCCCAGGCATTTCTGCCCGCGGAGGATTTCGCGAATTCCGATCTCGACATCGAACTGCCTCCCGGCGGCACGTTGCAGGACACCGCGCGGGTCTCCGCCGCTGCGGCGGCGCTGCTCAGGAAGTCGCCCCAGGTGACCGACATCATGGAATTCGTGGGCGGGGAGAGCGGCGAGATTCGCACCGCGACCATTAACGTGAATTTGGTGCCGCGCAGCGAGCGCAGGATGAGCCAAAAGGAGTGGGAACAGAGCATGATGCCGATTCTCGCCCAGGTTCCCGACGGCCATCTGAATTTCTCCGCCGGCGGCGGCGGACGCGACATCCAGCTGTACCTGACCGGCGACGATCCGGCGCTGGTCGAGAGAACGGCTCATCGGGTCATCGAGGAAATGCGCGGTTTGAATGAGATCCGTACGCCACGTGTCAGGGGGGATTTGCCGCGTCCGGAAATCGTGGTGCATCCGCGGCTCGATATCGCCGCCCAGTTGGGCGTGAGCGTGCAGAGCATCAGCCAGACGATTCGCATTGCGACGCTCGGCGATCTGCCGCAGAACGGCGCCAAGTTCTCCCTGCAGGATCGGCAGATTCCGATTCGCGTGAGCTTGATCGAAAGCGCGCGCCGCGATCTGTCGACATTGGAGAATCTGCCGGTACCCACGGTCTCCGGCAGCGCGGTGCCGCTCAAATCGGTGGCGGATCTGTCGTTCGGTCAGGGACCCTCGGCGATTCGACGCTACAATCAGAGCCGGCGCGCCTTCCTCGAGGCGGATCTCAGCCCGGGAGTGGAACTCGGCACCGCGACGACGAAGATTTTCGCGTTGCCGACGCTTGCCAAGCTGCCGCAGGGAGTGCATCTGGTCAAGCGCGGGGACACGGAATACTTTCAGGAAATGATGGAAAATTTCGCGCTCGCCTTGGGTGCGGGCGTGCTGATGGTGCTGGCGGTGCTGGTGCTGCTGTTCGCGCGGCTGTTCCAGCCGATCACGATCTTGTCGGCGCTGCCCCTGTCGCTGTTCGGTGCCGCGCTCGCACTGCTGCTCACCAATCGGCCGTTTTCGATCTCGGTGGTAATCGGCCTGTTGATGCTCATGGGCATCGTCGCCAAGAATTCGATCTTGTTGGTCGATTTTGCGATCGAGGAGATGCGTGCCGGTAAATCCCGCTTGGAAGCCATTCTCGAGTCGGGCCACAAGCGCGCGCGCCCAATCGTCATGACCACCGTGGCGATGGTGGCCGGCATGCTGCCCGTAGCCTTGGGCTGGGGCGGGGACAGCGATTTTCGCGCGCCGATGGCGATTGCCGTGATCGGTGGGCTGACGACGTCGACCTTGCTGACGCTGGTCATCGTGCCGGCGGTGTTCACCGTGTTCGATGACATCGAGCGCTGGACGGCCCCGAGAGCCGGCAAGCTGCTCGCGGAACCTCACGGCCCTGCGGCCGGCCGGCCCGCCACCAGCCGCGCCGATTCTGTTGCGTGACCGAACCGCCGCCGAAAACCCCTGGGGAGACCGCATGAAAGCAAGCATTGCGGTGACGGCGCTTCTCGTCTGGTCGGTCCTTTGTGCGGACCCCACGTACGCTCATGATCCGGCGCAGCACGCCGACTCGGTCACCGGCGAACTGGGCACCACACACTTCCCCAATTCGGGTGCGCCGGGCGCTCAACAGGACTTCCTGCGGGGTTTGCTGCTGCTGCATAGCTTTGAGTACGCCGCGGCGCGCCGCTCGTTCCAGGCGGCGGAGCGGGACGATCCGGGGTTCGCGATGGCCTACTGGGGTGAGGCGCTCACGTACAACCATACGCTCTGGGGCGAGCAGAATCTCGAGGCGGCGCGCGCCGCGCTTGCAAAGCTGGGGGCGACGCCCGAGGAGCGCGCCGCCAAGGCGCCGAGCGCGCGCGAGCGCGGTTACCTGGTCTCGGTCGAGCAACTCTACGGCGAGGGTGGCAAGGAACAGCGAGATGCGAATTTCAGCGCCGCGCTCGGTGCCGTCGCACGCGCCTACCCGGATGATCTCGATGCCCGGTCCTTTTATGCGCTCTCGATCATGGGGCTGAGCGGACGCTCGCGCAATCTCGCCAACTACATGCGCGCCGCCGCCGAGGCCGAAGCGGTCTACGAGATCGACCGGCAGCATCCCGGCGCGCTGCACTATCTGATTCATGCCTACGACGATCCGATTCACGCGCCGCTCGGCCTGCGCGCCGCGCGCCGCTACGGCAAGGTGGCGCCGGCGGCCTCGCATGCGCAGCACATGCCGTCGCACATCTTCTTTGCGCTCGGCCTGTGGGACGATGCGATCGAAGCCAATGCCGCCTCGCTCGAGACCGCGCGGGCCCAGGGCGAGGCGGCCTACCACTCGTTGCTATGGTTGGAATACGCCTATCTGCAGGAAGACAAGCGCCGGGAGGCCGAGCAATTGGTGCAGTCGGTGGCCCACGAGGTGGCGGCGGGACCTAACAAGGAGAATCGAGCCCGGTTGGCGCACGCCCGTGCGATGTGGCTGGTGGAGACCCGCGGATCCGCGAGTCCCGACGCCCGTTTGCCCGTGGACAGCGGCGGCATCGCGAACATCAACTATTTCGCGGCGTATGATTTTGCGCGCGGGATCACCGCCGCGGACAAGGGCGGCGAGGCGCGCGCGGCGCTCAAGCAGCTGCGCGAGCGGATCGAGAATGCGCGCTCTCGGGTAACCGGAGTGACGAGCAGCTGGCTCGACAACATTACGGTTCAAGAGATCGAGGAGGCGACGCTCATGGCGAATGTGCTCGCCGGCACGATGCAGTATTACGAGGGCGATAAATCCGCCGGCATCGCGCAGATCCGCGCGGCCATCGGCTCGGCCGATCGCATGACCTTCGAATACGGCCCGCCCTGGTCGGTCAAGCCATTCGACGAGCTGCTCGGCGAGCTGCTGCTGGCCGACGGGCGGCGCGCAGAAGCCGCCGCCGCCTTTCAAAAGACCCTCGCGGTCTACCCGAATCGCCGCCTTGCGCGACAGGGGCTGGCCGCCTCGCAAGCGCCTCACTGAGGAAAGTTTATGTTCTGCATGCGCGACTACCTACTCACGGGGCTGAGTGCGGCATTGCTCGCCGGCGCCGCGGCTTGGCCGGCGACAGGAGCGGAGGATGCTCCCGTCAGCCCGCGGATGAAGCCCCCGGCTGCCGTCGTAAAGCCCGTCACCGAAACCCTGTGGGGCCGGCAAGTAACGGACAACTATCGCTACATGGAGGCGCTCGATCCGTCGACGATCGCCTGGATGAAGGCCCAAGGCCGCTATACGCGATCGGTGCTCGATGCGATCCCGCCGCTTACCGAGCTTGGTACCGAAGTCGCCAGGTTCTCGGCGAGTTTCGGCCTGATTCAGGGCTATGTGCGCTACGGCGGCCGGGCGTTTTACGAGGAGCGGGCGCCGGGATCCGATAATTTCGATCTGATCGCGGCCGACGCTTCGGGAGTGCGAAAAATCGTCGACGTCGCGGCGCTCCGTAAAGCCCACGGCGGCAAGCCCTATGCCATTAATTACTTTCTGGCATCGCCCGACGGCGGCAAGGTTGCGGTCGGAATCGCGCAGGGCGGCTCGGAGGATGCGGTGCTGACGGTCTACGACGCCGTCAGCGGTAAAAAGATTGCCGGACCCATCGACCGCGCACGCTTCGGCGCGACGGCGTGGAGCGAGGATTCGAAAATTCTGTATTTCATCCGCTTGAAAAAACTTGCGGCCACCGATCCGCTGACCGACACCTACAAGGATGCCACGGCGGATGCCTGGGATCTGAAGTCGCAACCCGTTGCCATTCTCGGTGCGACCATCGGGCACGGTCCTACGCTCAACCCGGTCGAGTTTCCCGCGCTGGTCATGAGCGCCGGCGCGCCCCTGGCGGCGGCGCTGTCGATCAACGGAGTGCAGACCGAACTGGCCGTGTGGCTGACACCGGTCGCCGCGGTGCGCGATCCGAAAGCCGCCTGGACTCAATTTGTCACACGCCCGGACGGGATCACGGCCATCGATATGCGCGGCGCGGAAATATTCCTGCTTTCGCACCAGGATGCGCCCACGTTCAAAGTCCTCTCGGTTCGCGCAGGCCAGCCGCTCGGCTCCGCCTCGGTGCTCGTGCCTGCGCAACCCGATCGCGTGATCGAGGAAATTCACGCGGCCGCCGACGCGCTCTATGTCCTGGCGCGCCACGGCGCCTATTCGCAGCTGCTGCGCATTCCGGCCGGGACGACCTCGATCGAGGAAGTCCCGTTGCCCGTCCAGGGGCACATCGGCGAGGCGTTCGCGGATCCGCGCGCCTCCGGAGTTACCGTGGATGTCTCCAGCTGGGTCGTGCCTTCCACGCTGTACGCCTACCGGCCTGAGAACAAGTCGTTTTCGGATCTCAAGATCGGCGCCCGCGGCGACATCGACTCATCGAAGTATGTGGTCAGGGACTTGAGCGCAAGGGCCGGGGACGGCGTCATGGTGCCGCTGTCGCTCATACAACCCAGGGACGCGAGCGGCGAGCGGATCGCCATCATCGAGGCCTACGGGTCGTACGGCATCTCCGAGCTCGCGGATTTCAGCGTGCGCCGTGCGGCGGCCATTCGCCGGGGCATCGCTTACGGCGTATGCCACGTGCGCGGCGGCGGCGATTTGGGCGAGGCCTGGCGGTTCGGCGGCAAAGACGCGAACAAGCACAACACCTGGGACGATCTGATCGCGTGCAGCGAATATTTGATCGCGCGCGGCGACACCAGCAAGCACAAGCTGTTCATTCTCGGCGGCTCGGCCGGCGGCATTACCGTGGGACGGGCCATCACCGAGCGGCCCGATTTGTTCGCCGGTGCCATCGATCTCGTGCCCGCCAGCAATACCTTGCGCGATGAATTCTCGCCGAACGGGCCGCCGAACATTCCTGAATTCGGCTCGGTTACGACCGAAGCCGGATTTAAAAATCTTTATGAGATGGACACCCTGCGTCACGTGAAAGCGGGCACTCAATACCCGGCCCTCCTGGTGACCACGGGATTGAACGATCCGCGGGTGTCGCCCTGGGAACCGGCGCAAACGGCGGCCGCGTTCCAGGCGTCCGGTACCTCGCGGCCGGTGCTGTTGCGCATCGACGAGGAGGCCGGCCACGGCATCGGGTCAACGAAGGCGCAGACCGATGCCCTTACCGCCGATTGGATCGGATTCGTCCTGTGGCAGGCAGGGGTGCCGCAATGGCAACCGCAGGGGCAGTGAGATTAGGAATGAGCGCGCGATTCTATCGCGCAGGTTACTTTAGCGCTGCGGCGCTGCGCCGGGGGGCGCGGACGAATAGCACCAGCGGAATGACCGCAAGTGTCAAATACAGCATCAAGCGAAAGTCGTTGACGTAGGCGATCATCGATGCCTGCTGGGTGATCGCGCCGTCGAGGGCGGCGGCGCCGCTCAATCGTCCCGGATCGTAGGCCGCTGCGATGGCCGGATTGGTCCATGCGGGATTCGCGTAAGTGATCCGCTCGACCAGCGCGGCATGCGAGTTCGCGGTGCTGTGTACCAGGACGGCCTGCACCAGGGAAATGCCGATGCTGCTGCCGATGTTGCGCACCAGACTGAATATTGCCGTCCCCTGTGCGCGCATTTCCGGACTCAAAGTCGCGAATGTCGCCGCGCTCAAGGGTACGAAGACGAATCCCAAGCCGATGCCCTGAATGACTCCCGGCCACACGATGTCGCCTTGCGACAGATCCAGCGAATAACCGGTCATTTGAAACAACGACACCGCGGTGATCGCAAACCCGCAGAACAGGATCAGGCGCAGATCGATCCTACCGAGGATGCGGCCGGCGAGCAGCATCGAGGCCATGGTGCCGATGCCGGAGGGCGCGGTCACCAGGCCGGCGGTCATCACCGGATAGTCGAGCAGGTCTTCGAGCATGGTGGGGACCAGCGCCCGTGTGGCGTACATCACCAGGCCGACGATGAAGATGAACATGAGGCCGCTGGCGTAATTGGGGTTCTTGAGCAACCGGTAATCCAGGAACGACCGGTCCGCGCGGGTAAGCGCGGTATGCGCAACGAAGTAGGTGAACGCCACGCTCATGGTGATCGCCTCGATCCAGGTTTCAGTCGAGGAAAACCAGTCATTCTGCTGGCCGCGATCGAGGAGCATCTGCAAGGCGCCGATCGCAACGCTCAAGGCGGCGAATCCGAACAGATCGAATTGCACACGCCGCGTTGCCGGCCGCGGGTGGATGAATTTCCAAATGCCGTAGGTGGTGACGATGCCCACGGGAACGTTGATGAAGAACACCCAGCGCCAGCTATAGCTGTCCGTGAGCCATCCGCCCAAAGTGGGGCCGAGAATCGGGCCGACCATGACACCCATTCCCCAAACCGCCATTGCGGAGCCTTGTTTTGCCGGTGGGTTGATGTCCATCAGGACCAGCTGAGACATGGGCACCAGGGCCGCTCCGAACACGCCCTGCAGCAGGCGCGCCGCGACGATTTCGGCCAGGCTGTCCGACATGCCGCACAGCGCGGAAGCCACGGTGAAGCCGATCACGGATGCGAGAAACACCTGCTTCTGCCCGAAGCGATCGACCAGCCAACCGGTGAGCGGCGTGGCGATCGCCGCGGCGACGATGTAGGAGGTCAATACCCAGGCAATCTGATCCTGGGAGGCGGACATCGCGCCTTGCATGTGCGGCAGGGCGACGTTGGCAATGGTGCCGTCGAGGGTTTGCATGACGGTTGCCGCCATGATCGACAGCGTGATCATGCGTCGATCGAGCGGCCGCAGAGTGACCGAGTCCGTCATGCCCCCGTCTCGATCAGCTGCTGCAGCGTCTCGAGCAACTCGGTTGCCAGCGCCAGACTTTTGGGGTCAATGTGCGCCAATAATTCCTTGCGTACCGCGGCGGCCTCGGTCTTGACGGTGGCGTACAGCCGGCTGCCGGTTTCGGTGACCACCACGCGATTGATGCGTCGATCGGTCTTCGACGGCTGGCGTGCCACAAATCCCGCCTTCACCAGCCGATCCACCATCGCCACCATGGTGGCGCCTTCGACCCCCAACCGATCGGCGAGCTCGGATTGCGACAAGGGCGTGCGCGCCTTGGCGGCCACCGCGATGGTCATCCAGCTGGCCTGACTCAACCCCAGGCTTTTGAGCCGGCGATCGACCGCCTGGCGCCAGGCACGCGCGGTCCCGTGCAAGGCATCGGCAAAGCGCTCCTCGAGATCGGCCATTGAAGCGCCCTCTAATGATTAGTTATCTAACTAATATAGCACGGGCCAGGGCAAGGGCCAAAGCAGGGACTGGAAACAAATCGCGGCCGCCGGGCTGCGAAGCCCGTTGGCCGGATTCTAAGCGGGGAGAAACCCGGGCGCGTCGCCAAGGTTCCAAATCCCGGAAGGCGCGACGATCCGTCAGTGCCGATGATCGCCGGCGTCATGGTGATCGTTGTGACCGCGATCCCGTTGGTTCCCGCGAGTGTCGCGCTGATCACCCCAATGGCCGCGGCCGTTATAGACTACCGGCGGCGGCGCATAATACCCGGGCGGTTCATAGACGACCGGAGGGGCAGGTGCCCACCAACCAAACGGGTTGATGCCAACCACGACGTGTACGTCGGCGCGGGCGGCGTAACTTGCGGTCAGCGCAAGGGCGACCATGCCAACAGACAGAATTCGATTTTTCATGATGGATCCTCGATGAGCCGCCATGCGACGGGTATCGTGGCGGCCGGTCGCCGTGACACGCTTGGGGTTATTAGGGGGTTATTAGGTTATTACTGTGGGGCCTTGCCGCCGTGATGGCCGTGATGACTGAATACCACGTCAGCCTCCTTCCGCTGGTCTTCGGACATCGTGGAATACAACCCGGCAAAGGCGCTCGCGAGCTTCTTGACGTTGTTCGCATGCACTTGGGCGATATCCGCATAGGAATTTAAATTGTCGATCGCCGTCGCGCTCGCCATGCCTGAGTCGCGTCGGTCGATCGCGCGATCAAGTTCTCTTGCGTTCTCGCGCATCGCTTCGGCGACCACGTTCCACTGCGATTCCTCGGCGGGAGTGATCTTGAGCTTGCCATGCAGATCCTTGATGTGTTTCTCCACCTCGGCATCGCGTTTGGCATCCGCATGCGCCATCGTCGGGCTTGGAGAATCGATCGCGCCATTTAGGCTTGCCAAGCGATCTGGCGCCTGCGCATTTACACTGCCGAACACAAACGTGGATACCAGGACCGCAGCAATCATTTTCATGAGATTCTCCGTGGGGATACGCGCTTTCTGCACGCACTCTCCCACGGTTCGAGCATTTTCGTCGGTGCGCTGCCGTACACAATAAAATGCCAACGCGATTCGGTTGCTGTAGCAGCCGATCGGATCGGTGGCCAAGGTGTTTAGGACCTAAAAAGTGGCGCTTGTCAGAACTGCTGCGTGGTCGGCAGGTAATGATCCAGCAGCAGCGCCAGGAAAAGCCACGCTAGGTATGCGATGGAATAGCGAAACGTCGCCATCGCCGCGGCGTCGCTCGAGGATCGCTTGAGCTTGAGCGCGTGCCGCAAAAATCCTGCATCGAGGAGCACGGCCGCAGCGAGGTAGATGAGCCCGCTCATGCGCGTCAGAAACGGCAGCAACGTGACCAGGGTCAGAGCGATCGTGTATCGCAGTATCGCACGTTGGGTGAAGGCGACGCCGTGGGTCACCGGCAGCATCGGAATGTCGATCTTGGCGTACTCGGCGCGGCGGGCGATCGCCAACGCCCAGAAATGCGGCGGCGTCCATACGAAGATGATCAGGAACAGCAGCAATGCCTGCGGCTCCACGTGGCCGGTGACGGCCGCCCAACCGAGTACCGGGGGTGCTGCGCCCGCGGCGCCGCCTATCACGATGTTCTGCGGCGTGGCGCGCTTGAGCCACACGGTGTAAATCACGGCATAGCCGAACAGCGATGCGCATGTCAGCACGGCCGTCAGCACGTTCACCTCCCAGACCAGGAGCAGCATCGAGGCGACGCACAGCGCCAACGCAAAGCACAGCGCCGGCATGGGCTTGAGATGCCCCGCGGGCAAGGGTCGAGCCCGGGTGCGCCGCATGCGCGCATCGATGCCGCGATCCAGGACGTGATTGATGGCGGCTGCACCGGCGGCGGCGAGCGCAATGCCGAGATTCGCGAGCAGCAGGGTGTCGAGCCGGGGCAGCGCCGGAGCGGCCATCAGCGAACCGACCAGGGATGTCAGCACGATGAGCGCCACGATCCGCGGTTTGGTGAGCTGCCAATAGTCGTGCCAGGTGGGCGCGACGCTCGCCGTGCGTGCTTCGGCGTGGTTCATGCGGTCGGCCTCAAGACCCGGTTCAGTCCGACGGTGCTCATCAGCAGCAGTGCCGCGCCGGCGTTATGCGCGGTTCCGAGCCATAACGGAAAGCCGCGCAATACCATCGAAATGCCCACGATCATCTGAATAGCCAGCGCCGCGAGCATGAGGCCGGCGGCGTAGCGCGCGAAACTGGCGCGCAACCGCAACGCCGACAGCGCCGCGCCCACCAGCACGACGGCGGCGAGGAGTGCCGCCAGTCGATGGGTGAACTGAATCGCCGTGCGCGCCGGGGCATCCAGCACGCCGCCCTCGTAGGTGCGGTCCGACGCGCCGCGGATTTCGAAGGCTGCGCGGTAATCGCCCTGCGGCCACCACCGCCCCTGGCAGGTGGGAAAGTCCGGGCAGCCGAGCGCCGCGTAGTTGCTGCTGGTCCAGCCGCCGAGCGCGATCTGCACCGCGAGCGCGCCCAGGGCGAGCGGTGCCAACAGCCGCGCGCGCAGCGCGGCGCCGTGAGCCTCGGCCGGTGCCGCCCGCCAGCGGCGGGCGAAGTGAGGCAGCGACATCACCAGCCACAGCAGCAGCGACAGCGTGACGAAGCCGAATAACAGATGCAGGGTGACCACCAACGGGCTGAGCTGCCATGTGACGGTCAACATTCCGAGTACTGCCTGCGCCAGCACGATCGCGAACAGGCCGGTCACGTAGGGCAGAGGCAGTACTCGCGCGCGCCGGCCCGCGACGCCGATGACCACCAACGACAGGATCAAGAGCCCGAGGGTACCGGCGGCATAGCGATGCACCATCTCGCGCCAGGCCTTGCCGACCTCGAGCGGCCGCCCCGCCGTGGGAGAGGAGAGAACTCGCGCGTCGGCGGCCGCGCCGGAGGGCGACAGATGACCGTAACAACCCGGCCAATCCGGGCAGCCGAGGCCGGCGCTGCTCAGCCTGACGTACGCGCCCAACACGACCACGCCTAGGCAAAGCAGCAGAGCGGCGCCGGCGAGCGCGCGTACCAGGGCGGGAAAGATGCTGAGGTGATCGGATGCGGGCATGGGGTGCAGCAAATTGATGACCGGTTCTCCCAGGGTAGCGCGTTAGCCGAGCTATCGCGTCAGCACATCGAACAGTGTCAGGGTGATCAAGATCGCGATACCGACGAAGCCAATGACCGCGATGATTTTGATCAGCGGGTGAGCCGAGCGCAGGTGCATCGAAAAAAGCATCACGAGGGCTGCCTGCGTCACGCTGACCGCGAGGTTCAGCGGCGTGTTGGCCCAGCCGAGCGGCAGAAAGGCGGAACTCACCGTCACGGCCAGCAGGACCAACAAGGCCAGCCACACCCGTACGTAGACCATGGGTCGGGGATAGGTGTGGTTGGTCATGATCGCGAGATGAGATAGAGAATTGGAAACACGAACAGCCAGATCACGTCGACCAGGTGCCAATAAAGACCGGTGACGTCGACCGGCGTGAAGTAGTCCGCACTGAACGCATTGCGTGAGGCCATGAGCGCGATCGTCGCGATGCAGCCGATGCCGATGAGCACATGCAAGGCGTGCACGCCGGTGATGAAGAAATACATATAGAAGAACAGTTCGACCTGGTCGGCCTGCGGGCCAGCATAGCGAAAATGGAGGGTCGGCACCAAGTGTTCGAGGTAGTCGAGGCGATATTCGACGGCCTTGATCGCCAGGAAAGCGCAGCCGAGCGCCACGGTCGCGCTGAGCCAGCCGACCACGGCACGGCGTGCCCCCTGCTGGGCGGCGTGCACGCCGAGCGCCATGGTCAGGCTGCTGGTCAGGAGCACCGCGGTATTGGTGCCTGCCAGCGGCAGGTTGGTGAGGCGGCTGGCGGCGGCAAATGCCTCCGGAAAGCGCACGCGGGTGATCGTGTAAGCGGCGAACAGCACTCCGAAGAACAGGATTTCGGTGGCCAGAAAGATCCAAATCCCTAAGTTCGAGGCCATGCGTTGCTGCTCGGCGTCGTCGAATTGTGGAGCGTGAGCCGCGAGGGCGTCAGCCATGGGGGGACTCCGCGCGTGAGTAGGCATAGGCCTCCTCGGACACCAGCGGCGTGGAATGAAAGTTTTCCGACGGTGGCGGCGACGCGGTTTCCCATTCCAGACCCTTGGCACCCCAGGGATTGGCCGGTGCGCGCTCGCCGTAGCGAAGCGACCACGGCAGGTAGAAGAGCAACAGAATGTAGCCGAAGACCAGCAGCGACGCTCCGGCGGACGACAGGACGTTCCACACCTGAAATTCGGGTGGATAGATCGGATAACGGCGCGGCATACCGAGGTAACCCAGGATGAACTGCGGAAAGAAGGTGAGGTTGAAGCCGATGAATGTCAGGATGGCCGAAAAGCGCGCCCACCCCTCCGGGTACATGCGCCCAGTGATTTTCGGCCACCAAAAATGCACTCCTCCGAAGAACGCCATGACCGCGGCGCCCACCATGATGTAGTGAAAATGCGCGACCACGAAATAACTGTCGTGCATGTGCACGTCGAGCCCCAGCGAGGCGAGAAACAGCCCCGTCAGGCCACCGGTCGTGAACAGTCCGATGAAACCCAGCGCGTAGAGCATCGGCGCATGAAAGGACACGTGGCCCTTGTACAGCGTTGCCGTCCAGTTGAACACCTTGATTGCCGAGGGCACCGAGACGAGAAAGGTGAGGAGCGAGAACACGGTTCCGGCAAACGCCGATTGCCCGCTGACGAACATGTGATGACCCCAAACCAGGAAGCCGAAGGCGGCGATCGCCAGCATCGCATAGGCCATGAAACGATAGCCGAAGATCGGGTTGCGACAGAAGCAGCTGATGATTTCGCTCACCACCCCCATTGCCGGGACGACCATGATGTACACGGCCGGATGCGAGTAGAACCAGAACAAGTGCTGGAACAACAGTGGATCGCCGCCCAACGCCGGATCGAACACGCCGATGCCGAAGATGCGCTCCATGCCCATCAGCATCAGGGTCATCGCGAGCACCGGCGTGGCCAAGATGAGTATCAGGCTGGTTGCGTACATCGCCCAGATGAACAGCGGCAGGCGAAACCAGGTCATCCCCGGCGCGCGCATCGAGTGGACGGTCACGACGAAATTCAAGCCGGTCAGAATCGAGGAAAAGCCGGCGATGAACACGCCGGTGGCGGCCGCAAAGACCTGCGAGGTGGAAAACGCCGTCGAATACGGCGGATAAAAGGTCCAGCCGGTGTCCACACCGCCGGACAGCAACGCGTAGATGGTGAAAAGGGCGGCGCCGACGAACAGATACCAACTCAGCAGGTTCAGGCGCGGGAACGCCAGGTCGCGCGCCCCGACCATCATCGGAACGAGAAAGTTGCCGAGCGTCGCCGGGATCGAGGGAATCAAAAAGAACCACACCATGATCACGCCGTGCATGGTGAAGAGCTTGTTGTAGGTCTCGACGCTGACGAGCTGGCTGTGCGGCGTCATCAGGTCGAGACGGATCATGGCGGCTGCCGCGCCGCCGATGCCGAAGAGCAACGTGATCGTGATGGTGTACAGAATGGCGATGCGTTTGTGGTCGAGGGTCGTCAACCACGACCACAAGTTCCAGCCGCTGCTCAAATAATTTTCCTCTGATACGATCGCGGCGCTGTTCATGGCATCACCTGTTGGGTTGCATTGCCCAGGGACTTGAGATACTCGATGATCTCGAGCAGTTCTTCTTCGCCGATTTGTCCGCGGAACGAGGGCATGCTGGCATCATAACCGGCCGGCACGTCCCGATTCGGCAGCAGCACCGCATCGCGTATGAAGCGCTCGTCGGCGAGCACGGAGCGCCCGTCGCGCAGCTCCACCGACCGGCCGAACAGGCCTTCGAGTTTCGGCGCGCGCACGGTGGCCTGCGCGCCGTGGCAGCCGTCGCAGCCGAGCTGACGGTAGCGCTGCCGGCCGCGCGTGGCCATGGTCGGCACATTGGCGTGCGCCGACAACCAGCCCTCGAAGGCGGCCGGGTCCATCACCACCACACGTCCGACCATGTTCGAGTGCGAGGTGCCGCAGAATTGCGTGCAAAACAGGTGATACTCGCCGGCGCGATCCGCCGTGAACCACAGCGTCGTGTAGCGACCGGGCAGGACGTCCTGCTTGATCCGAAAGCTCGGGATCGACAGGCTGTGAATCACGTCCTGCGAGGTCATCAGTAGTTCGACCGGGCGGCCGAGCGGAACGTGCAGCTCGTTGATTTCGCGCTCGCCGGCCGGGTGCTCGGCATGCCACATCCATTGCTTGGCGACGATGTAGATCGGCAGCGCGCCCTTTGGCACCGTCACGTTCTCGTAGTAGACACGGGCGCTCCACACGAACATCGCGAGAAACAAGACGAGCGGCACGACCGTCCAGACGATCTCGATCCGGCGCATTCTTTTGTCGTACGCGGCCGCATCGGCCACGGTCCGATTGGTGGCCGAGCCCCGGCGGTAGTGAATCCCAAACCAGACGAGCAGAAGCCCGACCGCCAGTGCTACGACGCCCGATAGCGCGAGCCAGGCGAAATACAGGTTGTCGACCTGGCCGGCGGTGGTCGAGGCGCGAACAGGAAAGAACGGCAGAGAATCCATGGTCAGGCTTCCGAGTTCCGGGCGCGCCGCGCACGCCTCACGAGGATCCAGGCGAGCGCCGCCACGCCGAGGAGCATGACGACCGAAGCCGCGCGCAGCACCTCGATGATGAGGGCGCTGTAGCGCGCACCCGCCAGGTCATAATGAAAACATACCATCAGCAGCCGCGCGATCGGCGAGGCGATTCGGTGGGTGGCGGCTTGGTCGAAGCCGCGTCCCAGCTCCTCGGCGGTGTAGTCGAAACCGAAGACGTAGCGCGCAATTCTTCCGGCCGGGGTGATCAGCACGAAACCCGCCGGATGGGCGTACTGATGCGTCTTCTCGTCGTAGGCGTAGCTGAACCCGACCGACTCGGTGAGGCGGGCGATGTCGGCCGGCGCGCCGCTCAGAAAATGCCAGCGCTCGGGCCGGACGGCGGGCGCCAAATTGTCGAGGAACTTGTGTTTGGCCCGATCCGCGGTCGCCGGCGAATCGAGCGGATCGATGCTGAGGACGAGTATCTGCGCCTCGTTCGCGGCGCCGCCCGAGGTTTGGGCCAGCCGTTGGGCAAGATTGCGAATCTGCATCGGACAGAGATTCGCGCAGCCGTAGTAGGCGAACATCAGGCCCGAGGGACCCTTGCCGAAGTAGTCCCCGAGGCGCACGGTGCTGCCGCGCTCGTCGCGAAATTGCAGATCGGCGGGCAGGCTCCGGTCCAGATGCTGCGCGAAATCCGCGCTCGCGGCGATTGCGCGGCCGGGGTCGGCGCCGGCGGATTGTGCGACCGGCTGCGCGGCCGTCGGCGTTGCGGCCAGCAGGAGGGCGAGGGCGGTCATCATGGCGCCGGCGGGAGCGTTCATCGCATCTGCGCCCCGCCGGGTTCGGGTGCGGCGGGGGCCGCCGGCTTGATCCCGGGCGCAGTCTCCTGCGCGCTCCCCTGGGTGCTCGCCTGGGCGGCCACCAATTCCATCGCCCGCTCGATGGGAATCTGCACGATCCCACCGGCGCGGTCGATCCAGTGGTAGCTCTCGAGGGCGCTCGCCTTGTCGCGGCGGTAGCTGCGCAGGTCGTCCTGAGGCGCGCTTTGCAAGGTCGCGAAGGGCACGGCGGCCGATTCCTTGGTGTCCGGGGCAGCGGCGGAGGCCGCTCGGGGTAGGGGAATGCGAAAGCCGCCGAGCATGCCGAAGGCCGCCGCCGCGGTGCCGATGATCAGCACCAGGATGCCCACGGCAAACCAGCGCATGAAGCTCACGTCAAGATCGAGGCTCTGTTCTTCGCGCGGCACCGGCGGCGCGCTCCCCTCAGACGTGTTGTGTGCCATGCTCACCGATTCCATGTCCGAGGGCGCCGTGCAGCGGGTCGGACGCCGGGCGTCCGATGACGAAGATCAGGCAACCCAGCCAGAGCCCGCCGACGGCGAGCAGCGCGCCCAAGTCGCTCCACAGCAGCTCGAATCCGTCCGGGCGAAAGTTCGGCACGACCAGCCAGAAACCGTCGGCCAGGCAGGCCAGCAGCACCAGGGCGGCCACCATCGCAAGCAGCGCCGGCGCGCGTTTGGCGCCACGCGAGAGCAAGAACACGAAGGGCAGGGCAAAGTGCGCCACGACCACGAAGGAGGTCAGGGCGCTCCAGCTGGTCCGGGTGCGCAGCAGGTACCAGGCAATCTCGTCGGGCAGGTCCTCGATCCAGATGATCAGGAACTGCATCAGTCCCAGATACGCCCACACCATGATGAGCGCCAGCCCCAGGTTGCCCAAATCGTGAAAGCGCCGGCGCAGCGGCGCATCGACATGGTGCGCCAGCGCGGTGGCGCCGATGATGCCCCCAGCCAGCGCCGAGAGCGCCTGGCCGGTGCCGATCAGCAGGCCAAATACGCTCGAATGCCAGGGCGGCGTGATCGACATAGTCCAGTCGACCGCGGCAAAGGTCATGGTGAGGGCGTACAGAATGAAGCCGACGGCGGAAACGGCCTGAGGAGAGGGGCCGCGCCGAGATCTCGCGTGCGGCTTCTTCCGATGCTCGCCGAGCAGCCGGGCAAGCCCCAGCCACACGGCAAAATAAATGATCGCGCGAACGTAAAAAAACGACGAGTTCAGGTACCAGTGCTGAGCGGCGAGCACACCTTCATCCGGGGCGACCGGGGTACGCATCCACGGCAGCAATCCGGCGGGCGCAAAAAGCAGCGGCAGCGCGAGCAGCGCGTTCAAGGGAAAGAGCCGCAGCGCCGCGTGAAAAAAGGGTCCCGCGGCCCTTCCCCAGCCGCCACCGGTCAGATTGTGTACGGCCACCCAGGCAAGGCTCCCCAGCGATAAGCCGAGGACGAACAGCCACACGAACAGATACGAGGGCAGCCACGGCTGGCCGCCCCGGCCGACCACGACGAGCAGCAGCAGGCCGGCGCCTGCCGCCACCAGGCAGGCCGCGGCCAGTCGCCGCGCGACCGGAGTCGCCGCGCCCGTCAAGGCGCCTCCTCGAGCAGCACGCGCTGTTCCGCCTGCGGTACATCGTGGATGCTGGCGTGCTGTGTGCGCTGCAAGGCACGCACGTAGTCGACGATGGCCCAGCGATCCGAGGGCCCGATCCGCTCGGCGAACGGATACATCATGCCGGAGCCGTTGGTGATGACATCGAATAGATGAGCGTCCGTTGCCGCGCGCAGCAGCGGGGTATGGAGGCTCGCCGGCGCAGGAAAGCCGCGGCGCACGACCATGCCGTCCCCGTCGCCGCTCACGCTGTGGCAAGGCGCGCAATAAATGTCGTAGCGCTCGCGCCCACGCCGCAGGGTATCGATGGTCACCGGCGCCGCGGTGCGCGCCGGCTGTCCGAGATCGCCCCGACGGCCGCTCGATGAGGCGGCGAAAACGCCCGCGCTTCGAACGACGACGTTGGGCTCGATGGGACGCGCCGATTGGCCGTCCGGCCACAGGCTGCTCTCGCTGAGCGGATCGTACTTCGGCTGCTCGTACATGTTGCGCATGGCCTTTTCACAGCCCGGCAGCAATGAAAGACACAGAGCGCCCAGAAGGAGCTTTACCATCGCAGAGACGCGGCTTGCATGATGTCGGCTCAACGGGTCCCCCTAGGCATCGACCACGGTGACGCGCACCGGCTGCAGGCTCTCGAGAAACTGGCGCGTCCGCTGCGGATCGTACTGCGGATCGGCCGCGTCGATGCACAGGAAAAATCCGTCGCTCGAGGCGGACGCGAAGCCGGCGTCGTTGAACACCGGGTGGTAGAGGCGGGGCAAGCCGCTTCGCAGCAGCATCCCGAAGAATACCGCGAGCACGGCACCCAGCACCGTCATCTCGAACGTGGCCGGAATCAAGCCCGGCCACGCCGGCGTGCGGCCGCCGATATTGAGCGGGTAGTAATCGGTCACGCTCAACCATTGCAGGGCGAAGGTGAGCACACCGCCGATGATACCGCCCACGAGGGCGAGCCGCGGCAGTCCTTCGTCCGCCGATCCCAGCGCTTCGACCAGGCCCTCGACCGGCATCGGCGAGTACGCCTCGACTCGTCGATAGCCGGCGCCGTGGGCGGCGCGCGCCGCGTGCAGCAAGGCCGGGGGGCCGGAAAACTCGGCCAGCAAGCCGTGCGCCGCGCCGTGTGCCGCCGCGCCGGTTGTCATGATGCATCCCGTTGGTGGTCCAGCAATTCACGCATTTCGGACATGGAAATCAATGGCACGAAGCGCACGAACAGCAGCAGCAGCCAGCCGAAGAAGCCGATCGAGCCGATGAGGGTCGCCCAATCCCAGATGGTCGGGTAGAACATGCCCCAGGCCGAGGGCAGAAAATCGCGGTGCTCGCTGGTGACGATCAGCATGAAGCGCTCGAGCCACATGCCCACGTTGATCACGATGCTGATGCCGAACAGCACCCACGGCGCATGGCGTACGCGTCGCGACCACAGGGCCTGCGGCACCACGACGACGCAAAAAATCAAGCTCCAGTACACCGGTGCATACGGCCCGCGCATGCGGTTGAGGGCCGTGTAGATCTCGTAGCGATCGGCGCTGTACCAGGCCATGAACAGCTCCATGACGTAGCTGTAGGCGAGCACCAGGCCCATCGCAAGGATCAATTTGGCCAAATTGTCCAGGTGCCGTTCGGTGATGTACTCGCCCAGATCGAATGCGCGCCGCAGCAGCACCACGATCGTCATCGCCATGGCAAAGCCGGAGAACATTGCGCCGGCGACGAAGAACGGCGGAAAGATGGTCGAGTGCCAGCCCGGCGTATTGCCGGCGGCAAAGTCGAGGCCCACCACGCTGTGCACGGAAACCACCAGGGGCACGGCGAGGCCTGCGAGCAGGAGCTGCGCGCTTTGGCGCCGCTGCCAATGGCGCGCCTCGCCGCGCCAGCCCAACGCCAGCAGCCCGTACGCAACCTGCGTGCCGCGCCCGCGCGCCCGATCGCGCAGGGTGGCGAAGTCCGGGATCAGCCCCAGATACCAAAACAGCAGCGAAAGCAGCAGATAGGCCAGGATCGCGAAGAAATCCCAATCCAGGGGGCTGCGCCACTGGGGCCACAGGGACATCGCGTTCGGATAGGGTATCAGCCAATAGAAGAACCACGGCCTTCCTAAGTGCAGGATCGGAAACAGCCCGGCGATCGCCAGGGCGAAGACCGTCATCGCCTCGGCAAAGCGACTGATCGAGGCACCCCACGGCTGTCGCGTCAGATGCAGCACCGCCGAAATGAAGGTCCCGGACATGGCGATGGCGATCCACCAGACGTAGTTGGTGATGTCGAAGGCCCAAACCACCGGGACGTTCAATCCCCAGATGCCGACACCCTTATAGAACAAGTAGCCGATCGCGCCGAAGAACACCAGCGTGAGCAGCGAGCAGGCGGCAAAGGAAATCACCCACCAGCGCGCCGCGTGCGCGGTGAGCACGATGCCGCTGATCTTCTGCGAGATCGAGCCGTAGGAGTGCGCGCCGACGATGCTCATCAGCCGTCCGCCTTGGCTTTGCCCGCCGGGACGGCCGAAAGCTCGGGATTCGGATTGGTCAATTTGGCGAGGTAAGTGGTGCGCGGCCGCGTGTTGAGTTCGCCCAGCAGGGCGTAGTTGAGGGGAGAGGCCTTGGCGCGGTTGACCTGGCTGCGCGGATCATTGAGATCGCCGAAAACGATCGCTCCGGTCGGGCAGGCCGCCTGGCACGCCGTGACGACATCGCCGTCCGCCAGCCGCCGATTGCCTTTCTCCGCTTCGATTCGTGCGTTGGTGATGCGCTGCACGCAGTAGGTGCATTTTTCCATCACGCCGCGCATGCGCACCGTGACCTCTGGATTGCGCTGTCCTTTGAGGCTCTCCGTGTCCTCGTCGGCGTACTGAAGAAAGTTGAAGCGGCGCACCTTGTAGGGACAGTTGTTCGAACAAAAGCGCGTGCCGATGCAGCGGTTGTACACCTGCAAGTTCAGCCCCTCGGAATCGTGGACCGTCGCTTCGACGGGGCAAACAACCTCGCAGGGCGCGTCCTCGCAATGCATGCAGGGCACCGGCTGGAAGTAGGTGCGCGGCTGCTCGGCAGCGCCCTCGTAATACCGATCGACTCGGATCCAGTGCATTTCGCGCCCGCGGCGCACTTCGGATTTACCGACGACCGGTATGTTGTTTTCGGCCTGGCAGGCGATCGTGCAGGCGCTGCAGCCGATGCAGGCATCCAGATTGATGTTCATCGCCCACGCATAACCCTCATCGCGCACCGGTTCGTACATGCTGGGACGGGGTCGATGCTCGTCGGCCGCCACGCGCGCGGGATCGCGACGGAATTCATCCAGCGTCGTCACGCGAATCGGCCGGCGGCCCTCCATCGAAAAATGCTGCTGTGTGGTCGCCAAGTTCACTTTGGCGCCCGTCTTGCGCACCTGCAGACCGTGTCCGTGCCAGGGCTCGTCGGAACGGCGCAGCACATAGGCGTCGAAACCGGCGCCATTGCCGATCTTCCCGGCCCGGCTTCGTCCATAGCCCAGAGTCACGGTGACGGTTGCGTCGGCCTGGCCGGGAACGATCCACACCGGCGCGAGAACAACGGCACCCCGATATCTCAATTCGACTTGGTCTTCGTTGGCGAGGCCCAGCCGCTGCGCCAGCGTCGGACTCACCAGGGCGGCGTTGTCCCAGGTCAGTTTGGTCAAGGGCTTCGGCAACTCCTGCAGCCAGGCATTGTTGGCAAAGCGCCCATCCCAGACCGTCGGGTCGGGTGCAAAGACAAGATCGAGTTCGTTGTTGTCGGGAACCGGTGCAGGCGCATGCAAAAAATCCGATCGGATCGATGCCGGGCGCACAGGCAGTTCGGACCCTTCGAACGCGCCGCGGTGCAGTGCCTGCTCCCAGAGCGCCTCAGCATCCGCTTGCGGGCGGGACTTGGTCCAAAAATCGCGCACGGCCTGGTAGTCGTTCGATGTCGTTTGACCCATCAAGAACGCCAGCAGCTCGTGCGCCGATCTGCCGCCGTACAGAGGCGCGATCAAGGGTTGCTGGATCGCGACCGTGCCGTCGAAGGCGCGGGTGTCGGACCAGCTTTCGAGAAAATGTGCCGCCGGGATGTGCCAGTCGCAAAGCGCGGAGGTCTCATCGTCGTAAAGGCTCAGATGGACGCGAAAGCCCACCTTGGCCAGGCGCTCGCCGAAGAGCCGATCGGCCGGCGCGTTGTACACGGGATTGCCGCCCAGCACGATGAGCGTGTCGACCTTCCCGGCCGCCATGTCATCGGTCAGCAAGCGCAGCGACTCGCCTTGAGATTCCGCCAGGGCCAGGATCGGTGCGCTGTAGCTCACCGTGCGGTTCACACTGTCGAGCACCTCGTTGATCGCGTGGGCCAACGCGTGCACCACGGGCGGCTGGGCGTCGCCGACGACGACCAAGGCGTGCCCCGCGTGCGCCTTGAGGTCGCGCGCGCAGGCCGCCAGGACGCCGCTCGGCAATGCCGCCGCATCGAGTGCGCCGGCGACCGGCAGGCCGAGAGCCTGGGCCAGGCCGCGGGCGACACCCTCGATCTGGCCAAATCGCGCGGCGTATCGATGATCGGCAAAGCTTCCGGTGAGCGTCGGCGTGCATTCGACCACGTAGAGACGCCCCGGATCGGGCTGCGCATCGGCGGTGCGCCGCGCGCTCACAAAATCACGCGCATAGCGCACGCCGGGAGCCCCCAGAAAGTCGCTGTCCAAGCTCAAGACCACGCGCGCCTGATCGTAGTGATACCGCGTTTCGAGAGCCTCTCCGAAGGCAAGGCGGCTGCCCTCATAGGCATGGTCGCGATTGATCGGCTGATATTGGTGCCAGCGCGCTCCGGGGAAGCGTTCGAGCAGCGCGTGCAACTGAGCGGCGAGCGTCGGCGAAGTGACGCTTTCGGTCAGGATGCGCAGCCCGGTCCCGGTGTTGACGGACAGCCGGCTCATGCGGGCGCTCAGCGCTTCGACAAAGCTGTCCCAGGTGCTCATCTGACCCTGATGCAGCACGGCCTGAGCTCGATCCGGATCCCACAGATCGAGCACCGCGGCCTGGGCGAAGATGTCGGTCGCACCGAGACTGCCCGGGTGCGAGGGATTGCCTTCGACCTTGGTCGGTCGGCCGTAATTGCTTTTGACCAAGAGCCCCTGGGCGGCGGCGCCGCACAGATTGACGGCGGTGGCAAAATACAGCGGGTCGCCGGCCACCAGCTGCGGCGGCGCGTGCACATAGGGCACGATCACCTGCTGCGGCTGGCGGCTGCAGGCACCGGCGCCGGCCAGGGACAAGGACGCGGCCGTGAGGCGCAGGAATTGGCGTCGATCGAGCGTGGCGTCGGGCGCGGCCAAGGCGTGCGCGTGGTGATCGCCGCCGGATGCGGGACGCTCCCGCAGCTCGTCCAGACCGCGCCACAGAGGCGCCGGCCCGCCGCTCGTCTGTTGATCTAAGGCAGGCTCAGGCATGTCGATGGGCGGCATAATGTTTTTCTTGAAATGACAATTAGCGATGGCAGTTCGAACAGTCAGCCAGTCGGCGGGGATCGATCTGATAACCCGCCAACAGCCGGCGGCCCTGTTCGAGCTGATCGGGCGGCGGCTGCCAGGTCATGTCGAACACCCGGTTGCGCGGGCGCAGGAATTTCTCCGGAGCGCGGTGGCAATCGAGGCACCACGACATTTCCAAGGATTGGGTGCGCCACAAGAGGGGCATCTGATCGACCCGCCCGTGACAGGTTGAACAACCGATACCCTTGGAGATGTGAATGTCGTGGTGAAAGTAGACAAAGTCTGGCAGGCGGTGCACGCGAATCCAGCGCAGAGGGCGGTTTTCGCGGAAACTCTCGGCAACCGGCGCGAGAATCGACTGCCCCTTGAACAGTTGGGAATGGCATGTCATGCAGGTCGAGGTCGGCGGCAATCCGGCAAAGGCCGCGGTTTCCACGGTTGCATGGCAAAAGCGGCAATCGAGGCCGACGTCGCTGACGTGATGCTTGTGACTAAAGGGCGGGATCTGCGCGACCGGGGAATCGATGGGCGGCGACTCGGCAATGAGGGTGCGCCACAGCAGGAGTACGGCCACGCACAGAATCAAAACCACGGTCGCGCCGAACTTCAGCGCGAAAATTTGCTCAGGTCGAAAGAGCTGCGCCATGATGCATGATCGATGCTCTCCGTCGGGCCTCGCATTGAGTGATAATTATTCTAGTTCTTGCGGCAGCAGCGTGGCGTCGCGAATACCCATGTCATGCAGCCCAGCCTCAGCCGCGTCAACGAATTCAGATTAGTTGATTCACTGCGATCATTCAAGATCTCGGCCGCGAGGATCCTGGCAAGGCGGCGAGATCATTCTGCGCGGCTCAGCCTTGCGATGCGTATCGGAGTGACAAAGCAGCGCATGCTGCGGGGCAGCATCCGTGGTGATTCGAGTTTGGCGATCAGCGGCGGTTTATGTTGGCCGCGAGGAATGGCGCATACGCCGCAGTCCGGCGGACGAGTCGGCGGGATCCTAGGCGATTATCTCCCCAGTTCTTGAGGCCGCTTCAGCTCTTGAGCCAGGTCACCGTACCGACCCCGGCGAACGTCATCAACAGCGAACCGCCCAGGTGCACGGCGATCGCAAGGAGCGCTCCTGCGGTGCGCCCGGACTGCATGAGAAATACCACTTCCGCCGAAAAGGTCGAGAAGGTGGTCAGGCCGCCGCAAAAGCCGGTGGTGACGAACAGCCGCCACTCGGGCGCGAAGGCCGGATATTGCGTGAACAAGGCCAGTGCCACTCCGATGAGGTAGCAACCAATGAGATTGGCGGCCAAGGTTCCCGGCGGTACGGTCGGGAAATATCGATTGAGGAGCATCGCCAGCACCCAGCGCAACAGGCAGCCGAGCAATCCCCCCACCGCAACCGCCACCACTGATCGCCACCAGTTCACGCCAGCCGCCTCCGGTCGTTTCGAACCAAGAAATAAAGCGGGGCGCCGAGCAGCAGCAGCAGGGCCCCGCATCCGGTGAAGCCCCAGGTGATTACGCTATTGAGTCCGTAGGGAGCGAGCGAGGCGGGCAATAAAAATACGCCCGAACCGATGGAATTCCCGACCACCAAGGCGACACACATCCAAAACCCGAGCAGTTGCGGTCGCTTTTGCGATGTCATCGGCGATCTAGGAGCTGCAGCGGCCGGCGGGCATGGACAGATCGCATCGGCTAGATCGTAATCGCTTTGCTCGCACGAATCAAAGCGCGGCACCGGTGCGACGTGACGCCTGTGCGATGTTATAGGGAAGGTTGACGGCGGCTGGCGATATAATGAGCGGACCCGGCTGCCAAGGCGGGCAAATGTTCTTCGAAGCGAACTCGAGCGGGGGCCGGCCGTGAAAAAAACACATATCAAGACCGAACTTCCGGGGCCCAAGGCGCGCGAACTCCTGGCACGCGACGCGCTGGTGGACTCGCCGTCCTATCCGCGCGATTACCCCTTCGTCATGTCTCACGGCAAGGGGGCCGAGGTGTGGGATGTTGACGGCAATCGATTCTTGGATTTTGCCGCGGGCATCGCCGTATGCAGCACCGGACATAGTCATCCGGCGGTGGTGCAGGCGATCAAGGACGCGGCGGATCGTTTCATCCATATCTCGTCCGACTATTGGCACGAGGGTCAGGTGCGGCTCGCCGAACGCATGAACGAATTGTCGCCGTTGGGGGTGCCGGCGATGAGTTTCTTCGCGCAATCGGGGACCGAAAGCGTCGAAGCCGCGCTCAAGCTGGCGCGCTACGTCACGGGTCGCGGCCGTTTCATCGGATTTCTCGGCGGTTTCCACGGCAGAACCATGGGATCGTTGGCCTTTACCTCGAGCAAATACACGCAGCAGAAGGGATTCTTCCCGGCGATGCCGGGTGTGACGCACGCACCTTATCCGAATAATTATCGACCGCTGTTTGCCGGTGCCGATCAGGGGCAGGCGGTACTGCGCTACATCGAAGAGGTTTTGTTCGTCCATAATGTGCCGGCCGGCGAGGTGGCGGCGATATTGGTCGAGCCCATCCAGGGCGAGGGCGGCTATCTCGTGCCGCCGGACGGATTTCTGTCGGGGTTGCGCGAACTGTGCGATCGGCACGGCATTCTGCTGATATTCGACGAAGTTCAATCCGGCATCGGCCGCACCGGCAAGATGTTCGCCGCGCAGCACTGGGGAGTCGCGCCGGACATCATGACCCTCGCCAAGGGCTTGGGATCGGGCATGCCCATCGGCATGATGGTCGCCAAACGCAGCATCATGCAGAAGTGGGCGCGCGGCGCGCACGGCAATACCTATGGCGGTAATCCTCTGTGCTGTGCGGCGGCGCTGGCGACTCTCGATCTGGTCGAGCGGCAGTACTGCGCAAATGCCGCCAAGGTGGGCGACTATTTCATGAAAAAGCTGCGCGTACTCGCCCAAAAGTATTCGGTGGTCGGCGAGATACGCGGCAAGGGATTGATGATCGGCATGGAACTGGTGACGGATCAAGCCAGCAGAACACCGGCCAAGAAGCTCTGCGAGGCATTGATCACGCGCGCATTTCACCATGGCCTGATCTTGCTGTGGTGCGGGCAGAGTACGGTCCGATTCATGCCGCCGCTCTTGATCGGCGAAGCGGATGTGGATGAAGCGGTCGGGTTGCTCGAAGGAGCCCTCAAGGAAGCGATGGCGGGCGAACATCTTGCCGTCCGAGGCGCCGCAGCTGGTTGAGAAGGGCGGCGGCGAGGTCGGCCACGGCTTCACGGAGCGCACGACCTTCGTGGTCTCACCGGACGGCACGATCGCAGCCGCGATCGACGGCTATGTTGCCTACCGCCTTCTCGGGGAAACGGCGCTGGCCGATGAGGTCGCCGAGATGCGCCTGCTGATCGCGCAGACGGCTCCCGATTTATACATTAGTCCGGCGGTAATATGCTGACTTTCGTGACCGTCCGTGATCCCAGAGACACGTGAGGACCGGGTTGATCGATGACCACGAAGAAATTCTTGGTCTGTCGACGCGTCGAGTCGGATACGATTGGAATCGGCAGGTTAAGGCGATCCTTGCCGGCCCTGAGGGTTTCCATGCGCGGTGCGACGGGCTCAAAATCCGCGCCCGCTTTGGCGGTTCCGGTTTCAGTCCACCAGATGAATGTGGCGTCTCGGAGCAAGTTGCCTGTTCGACGAACCGGCACCAGGGCCGTGGGCGTGTTATTCGAGACTTCCGTTGTTTCAAAAGCCAATTCGATCCGCGATGGCGAGTTGTTTGCCGGCATTGGCGGTGCGATCGCCGCCGGCTCGCGGGCCTGAGATGGTGAAACGGAATCCAGGCTCGCGGGTCGGGGAGGCGATACAGGAGAAGCGGCGGCATTTGCCGCCGGCTCGAGGGGCGGGCTTGGTAGCGCCACCGCTGAACGACCGGCAGCGGATTTTGCGCCTTCGACCGCCGCGAATCGACGCACAGCACCCGACATTCGTTGGACCAAAGAGCCGGCAGCCGTTGCGAGCCGGCGTGCCTCGCTGTCCAATGTCGCAACGACGCCCGCCACGGATTCGAAGTGCAATTGGGCCCAAACGCCCATGACCGCGCCCACCGCGATCACAAGGATCATGGCGTGGATGGCCGACAATCTCCGCCACGAGGGCGCGGACGTCAACAGCACCGGCAATATCGGCAATTGCTCCACGCGTTGATGGTGCAAGACCTGTTGCAGCCACTTTGCTATATTCGAGGGACGCCGCTCGCGCTCGAAGCTCAGCCCTGACCGAAGCGCGTTCCATTGGTGGTGTGTCAGTCCGGGAGGCCGTCGCGGCTTCACACGCAATGCACGCGCTTCGGCAGCGCTGCGATTATTAAACGGGTGATATCCGCTCAATAGCACACATGCGAGGCATGCAATGCCATACACATCGTCGCCAACCTCGGGACGACGCCCAGCCAACACCTGATAACTGGCATACGCCGACCTGGCGACGGAAAGTTGTTGATCCGACTCTGGATCAGAAGCCCGACGGTCTGACGCCACGGCCGGCGAAGCGCCGAATCCCAAGACCCGAATTTCCCCCTCATCGGTGACGAAGATATTGCGCGGACGTATATCGCCATGCACTACCCCGCGCCAATGCGCATGCAGGATTGCGTCGCCAACGTGTCGGATGATCGCAGCCGCATGGGCGCGCTCCAACGCCACGTGATTTCTATTCGACAACACCTCACTGAGCGGTAGACCGCTGAGCAATTCCATCGAAAAGAAGACCGTGTCGCCATCGCGATCGAATTCATGGACACGCAAAATGCTCGGATGCGACAGTGACTGCAAGTACTGAAATTCCCGCCGCCATTCGTTGTACGAGTCGGGGCGCCCGCTAACGGCCTTATGTAGGACTTTGATCGCGGTCTTTCGGCCGGTCTCTGATAGATCGGAGTGGTTCAGGTCGGTAGCCTCGTACACGGTGCCGACACCATCGCGCTCCAATATCCCTCCAAGGCGGTAGCGACCGCGCAGCAAATCGCCTGTGCATGGATGTCGCTGCTCACTGCTGGGTTTCGGATGTCGCTGTTCACTGCTGGGTTTCGGAATATCAACAACCGAAAGAGACGCGGCTTCAGGTACGGCGGCGGCAGCCGCCTTATCTTGCGCTAAAGACGGGGGAACGCGCCGAGCGCCGTTCATATCCGCGCCAAGTGCGACAAACTGGAATCGTGATTTGAGATGCTGAAACAATGCTGATTCAATTTTCCCCAGTCGGTGGTATTGGTCGAGCAGCGAAATCACTTCCCAGGAGCCGTCCGGGGTCAATTGAAAATAATCGATCATCGCGCTCGAGAACGTGTCGGGATCACAGGTGCCCGTTGATAGAGCGTCCAACCATTGTCGTGGTGTGCTTGGCTTTATTTGCTGCGGCGCGGTCGACAAAATCGGGTCAGTCGTGGCGCTCACTCGGAATTCCTTAAGTTAGGGAGAAAACGCACGAAAGATTCGTGCTGTTCGGACAATCGATCGAAAGTCCATATGAGCGTACCGGTCCGCTCGCGAATTGCCAAATAGTGAATTTGGCGGCTGGTGCAAATATCCTCCGATCGGGGCCTCCCGATGGCCTCCGTGTGGGCCCCTAAGAGCCCCGCGGCGTCAAGGCAGCGTGCGCTGGCGTCCAGACAGCCACGGCCGCACATGCTTCAATGACCATTCAAATCAGCCAACGGAAAATCTCATCTAATGGGTCGGTGGCGCGCCTTAAAGATCACTCGGAGGTTAGTAGTCCATGCACATAGACACGGAGCATACGCTTAATAGCACTCAGCCCGGAAGGAACTGTCTGATGAAGAACGACATTCAAATTCAGCAAGACGTCCTCGTCGAGCTTGGCCATGATCAAGATGTCATTGCCGGCACAATTGGCGTCGAGGTACATCACGGGGTTGTTAAACTCGCGGGCCGCGTTGGTAACTTCGCACTCAGGAACAGAAGCGAACTCGCTGCCGGTCGTGTTGACGGTGTCACGAGCGTTGTCATGGATATCGACGTGACCGGCGCAGGGTGACCGGCGCAGGCGCGGCCTCAGAATCGACAGAGGATATTGCTCGTACGGCGCCTACTGTATAGCCACAACCGGCCGGGCGCAGGTCAACGGCTGGTGGGGCGAAGGGCTGAGTGCGGTAGCGTCCAGACAGCCGCGGCCGCTTATGCTCCAATGGACAAGATCAACTAACCGAGATCCTTAGTCTATGCGGCTCCCGGGGTCTGGGGTTGCCGCAAAGCCTTAAGTCCAGGAGCCATAGATGAAGTTAATAATCAGAGGTTTTGCAGCTGCCTGGCTACTGTCGGGTTGTGTAAGTACGCCTCCGAACGCCGACAGCCCCGGGGCCGAAAATCGCGATGCGCGCACCGGCTTGTGCGGGGATGCGACGCCGCCGCCGTGCAATCCACCCAAAGACTAGGGTAATCAACTGCACGTTTGTTGCCATTTATTCAATCAATCGGCATATATTCGACCCATCGGATTCACTGATGACGGCGGTGTCCGGCCACCGGGATCGAGAGCGACTCATGTATCTAAATGCCATCGGCACGGCGCTGCCCGAGAAGCGCTATACGAAGCGCGAGTGCTTGGATGCGTTTAATGCGTCGGATTGGTTCGCACGCCTCGACGCGCGATCCCGCGCGATTACGAAATTGGTGCTGACTCGGGACAACGGGATCGAGGAGCGTTGGCTCAGCGTGGAGTCTCTCGAGGAGGTCTTCGCAATCGATCCGGACACGCTGCATAGACGCTTTGCCCTGCATGCGCCTCGCCTCGCGGCTGCCGCCGGGCGCGCGGCATTGCAACGCGCAGCTCTTGAGCGCGAGGCGATCGATGCCGTAATTGTTACGACATGCACCGGATACCTGTGTCCGGGTTTAAGCGGGTATGCGGTTGAGCAACTCGGGCTTCGGCACGATGTGCTCGGCTTTGATCTGGTGGGGCAGGGATGCGCCGGGGCGCTGCCCAACTGGCAGCTTGCGAACGCGCTGCTTCAGGCGAGGCAGTGTGATCGTGTGCTGTCCATATGCGTCGAAGTCTGCAGTGCCGCGCTGTATTTGGATGACGATCCCGGCGTATTGATCAGCGCCTGTTTATTCGGTGACGGCGCCGGTGCTGCCGTTCTGTCTCGTGAAAGACCGCCGGGTCGGCGTCGAGTGGAATGGCGCGAGTCGGCCTCGCTGATCGATCCGGATAATCGCGAGGCGCTGCGATTCGAGCACCGAGAGGGAATGTTGCGGAACATTTTGACGCGCGCGGTGCCGCGGATTGCCGCGCAGCACGCGGAGGAGATCTTGAACAAGACCCTCGCACGCGCAGGCGTCGCGCGCGAACAAATCAACGGTTGGATTATGCACGCGGGCGGACGCGATGTATTGATCGCGCTTGAGGAGAATTTGCGCCTACCGCCGCAGGCGCTGCGCCACAGCCGCGACGCGCTTCGCCGATACGGAAATTTGAGCAGCGCCTTTGTCTACTTCGTGCTCGACGCGGCGCTCGCCGATGGCACGCCCGGTGGTTGGTGGTGGATGTCGTCTTTTGGCGCCGGGTTCACCTGCCATGGCGCTTTGCTGGCAGTCGAATGAGCGAGCGGACGGCCATGTCCCGTAGGGTGTGTCCGGAGGCGCTGGATGATCTCGATTCGGAGGACCCCCGCGCGCAGCGCTCGCGCCGCGACTTGCGGCGCATACACCGCGCCATGGGGTCGCTGACGATCCTGCGGAACCTGGTGGCGCGCCTACGGCTCGCGACTCACCCAAAAAGAATCGTTGATCTCGGCGCCGGAGACGGTACGCTGCTGCTACGACTCGCGCGCGTCTTGAGGCCCAAATGGGAGCGCGTCGAACTCACGCTACTTGACCGCCACCCGGCGGTCGATCTTAATACCCTCGATGGTTTCCATAGCCTTGAGTGGCGAGTGAACGTAGTGTGTGAAGATGCTCTCGTCTGGGCGCAAGGAACTGACACGGAGCGCTACGATCTGTGCATCGCTACTTTGTTTTTGCATCACTTTGAGGATCCGGCCTTGCGCGCGCTGCTCACGGGAGTTGCTGCCAGAAGTCGGGCGTTTATCGCGACCGAACCGCGCCGCGACAGGCTTGCAGATCTCGGCAGTCGTCTGGTCGGTGTTCTCGGATCGAATGCCGTCACACGAGGGGATGCTATCAAGAGTGTCGCAGCTGGCTTCACGGGAGAGGAAATATCGGCCGCTTGGCCCGGCGACGAGCAGGCATGGCGGCTTGAAGAACATCGCGCGCTCCTTTTTTCGCATTGCTTCCTCGCCGCCCGCATTCGCGCGCCCGCCGGCGCGGGCGCAGCACTCGCTTAACATGGCTACTGACGCCGATGCTCTGGTGATCGGTGGCGGCCCCGCCGGCGCATCAACGGCCATTTTACTGGCGCAGGCGGGTTGGCGAGTGATTCTTGCGGAGCAGCAGATCTATCCGCGTCAAAAGGTGTGCGGCGAGTGCCTTACGGCCGGAAGCCTCGCGTTGCTCGATGAACTCGGGGTCGGTCCGGCCGTCAGGGATAACGCGGGACCCGAATTGCAAAGGGTCGGTTGGATGAGCAGTTCACCGACCATCGTGGCGGATCTACCGCCCTGCACCGATGGACCCTATCGCTTTGGCCGGGCGCTCGGCCGCGACCGGCTGGATGCGATTCTTTTGGGGCGGGCGCGAGCACTCGGCGTCGAAATTCTACAACCGGCCAAAGTGCGCTCGCTGCGCGGGGATCCAGGCTGTTTCGATTGTATGATCGAAGCAATTGCCGATAGGCACTCGCATCAGGCAGCGCGTGCCTGCACTTCGTTCTCGATCCGCGCATCGATTGTTATCGACGGCCACGGTTCCTGGGAAATGGAGCCCGACCAGAGACAGGACGGGCCGGTCACGCGCGTGCATGCACCTCGATACGGTGCGGATCTCTTTGGTTTCAAGGCCAGCTTTCGTCGCGCTGCGCTTCCGCGAGGCCTGCTGCCGGTACTCAGCTTCAAGGGTGGCTATGGTGGAATGGTGGTCGCGGAGGGCGAACGGCTCACGCTCGCTTGCTGTATCCGTCGAGACACCTTGCGCGAATGCCGCGCGCGGACCCCTGGCGCGCCCGCCGGCGTCGCGATCGAGCAATATTTGCGCGCGTCATGCCGGGGGGTTCGGGAAGTTATCGATCGAGCGCAGCGCACCGGACCCTGGCTGTCGGTGGGACCGTTGCGTCCCGGGATTCGAATCGGCAGGAAACATGGGCCGTTCCAGGTCGGCAATGCGGCGGGTGAGACACATCCGCTGATCGGCGAAGGCATCAATATGGCTCTGCAATCCGCTTTCCTGCTTACCAGTCGACTCGTTATGCAGCCCGTCGTCGCGGTCGCTGGGAGTCGTTCGCGTGAGATTCATCGAGACTATGCTGCGGCGTGGCGCAGCGCATTCGCGCACCGCTTGCGACTTGCCGCCGCCTACGCCCACTTCGCCATGCGTCCTGGGCTCAGCGCTCCCGCCACCGCGGTGTTGCGCAGTTGGCCGCCGGTGTTGACCGAAGCGGCACGTTGGGCTGGAAAAGCCCGCAGCCCATTGGTTCCATCATCATTATGCCAAGCCGTTGCATGAGCACGCTCGACTCCCTGACGGACATCCTGGTTCGCGACTATGGGGTCGCGCGCGAGAAGGTGACCTCGGACGCGACGCTCGCCATACTGAAAATCGATTCATTGAGCCTGCTCGAGCTCATGTTTAAAATCGAGGATCGCTACGGCGTCAAGATTACCGAGGATACGCCGACCGATTTGGTTACGGTCAATGACGTCGTAGGATACATCGATGGGCTCGTCGCGCGCCGGCTCAAATCGCGTGCCGTCGGCGCGTCCGAAGTCCCCAGCGGAAAATGACCCAGCGCCGTGTCGCGGTTACCGGCATGGGCGTGGTGGCGCCGCTCGGCAACTCCAGCGAAGAATTATTTACGAATCTCCGGGCGGGTCGATCCGGCGTGCACCGCCTCGCCGATTCCCAGGCTCGAGGAATGCGCTCGCCGATCGGGGCCTCGGTCAGCTTCGATGGTCGCGCACATTTCCCCGAACCGCGGCTGCGAATGCTCGATCGCGTCAGCCAGCTGGCCTTGGTCGCCGCCGGGCAGGCCGTCGCGGATGCGCGGCTCGACTTCGCCGGTGAACGGCGCGAGCGCTGCGGCGTCTTCGTCGGCAGTGCCTTGGGGGGCGCTGGAACGACCGATGAGGGGTATCACACGCTGTACGCCGAGCGATCCGATCGGATACAGCCCTACAGCGTGCTCAACGCGATGACCAATGCGCCGGCGTCCTGGATTGGAATCGATCACGAACTCTCGGGACCCATTCTCACGTATTCCACCGCATGCTCATCATCCGCGGTTGCGCTCGGCGAGGCGGCGCGCAGAATAAATTGCGGTGAGGCGGATGTCATGCTGGCGGGCGGCGCCGAGGCGCCGTTGGTATTTGGCGTGCTACGCGCTTGGGAAGCCATGCGCACCCTCGCGACAGAGGATCCGCAAGACCCGTCCGCTTCGTGTCGACCGTTCTCGCGTACGCGAACCGGTCTCGTGCTGGGCGAGGGCGCGGCCTTCGCAGTGCTTGAGGAATGGAACCACGCGGTTGCTCGCGGCGCACCGATACATGCGGAATTATCCGGCTACGGGTTGACGAGCGATGTCACGCATATCACCAGGCCGACCGTGGCAGGACAAGCGAACGCAATGCGTGCGGCACTTGACTCGGCAATCCTGCATCCAAATGACGTGGACTACATTAACGCGCATGGAACCGGCACATTGCAGAACGATGCGGTGGAGACGGCCGCCATCAAAGCGGTGTTTGGTGAACGCGCGTATTCAATCCCGGTCAGTTCGACGAAATCCATGCACGGTCACCTGCTGGGTGCGGCCGGCGCACTCGAATTCGTCATCGCGGTGATGTGCTTGAAGCGCGCGACCGTGCCGCCCACCATGCACCTCAATTCGCCCGATCCGGCATGCGATCTGGACTACGTGGCCGGCAAAGCGCGCGATGGCATCTCTGTGCGTACCGCGATGTCGAATTCGTTTGCCTTCGGCGGCACGAATGCGGTGTTAATCGCCAAAAGTGTCGACCGCCATTGAATAGGTATATCTCCTCATCGACGGCCAATTTGCCGAGCGGGCTGGCGTTGTTCAGAACAGGGTTGTGAGATACCGGTAGGCCGCGCTCGCGCGGCGATACAGTTGAACGAATACATCCCCGATGAGTAGGGGCAACCAGACGAAGTTCAGGCGGAACAGGACGATGATGAGCAGATTCATCATGATGGCGTACTTGAAGCCGACCCAGTCCTTGTAGGAGGACTCAGAGGCCATCCACAGGTTGGCGCCGCCCATGATGGTGTACATGGCGGCCAAGCTCAGGTTGATCCAGCGCCATTCACGATTTGAGAACGCGAAGTACGCGCCGATGATGATCTTCGCGGGGTAGCCCCAGCGGAGCAGGGGGATCGCGATCATCATGGCGGCGAGCGTCCAATAGAGGATTGTGGGTTTCCAGAAGGCAAAGCCCGCGGGTTCGCCGTAATGGGCGTAGAGGCTGAACCACAGTGCCCAGGCGCCGAGTGCGCCAAAGACGATGAGCAGAGCCCAAGCGCAGGGAGCCAACGCCTGACGCGGCCGCCAGAGCCAGGCGATAAGAAGCGGCAGGAGCCACAAGGCGGTGACAGCTACCAAGCTCATCGGGTCCACCAATAGACGATCAGTAACCCGCTGATCCAGAGAATTTCCAGGGCAATTGCGTTACGCGTAGAGATTGGCGCGGGCGGCGCCAGCTGCAGCGCGTTGAGCCGCGCCTGCGCCAATGAGGCCTGGAACGGCGAGCTGTGGGTTTGCCGCAGGGTCTTCTGCACATACTTCAGAGTGCGGCCGGGCGCGGCCTGCAGGCGAGCGAGGAAGCTGCGGCGGCGCACTTCGGCGCCTTGGATCAGCGCATCGCGCAAGCAGGTTGGGCACGGCCTGCCGGAGAATCGCAGATGTCCCTTGTCGCAGGGCGACATCTGGCCGCTCTGCTTGTTGGCGTAGACCGACAGTGCATCGATCCATTCTTGCGCACTCGGTCTTGAATAACCGGAGGAAGCAAACGCACGGTCGAACAGTTCCCGCAGACCGTCGGGGAAGGCCTCGTGCACGCTCGCCGGCACTTTGCGCACGCGTGTGTGAGCGGCCTTTCCGTACGGATACAGGCCCTGCTCGATGCGGCCCGCCAGCTCGGGCGGATAGTTGCTGCGGTCGGCGGCCACGCCGCTGAAGGGATGGATGCCGTAATTCAGCAGGCGGAAGATGATGGTGGCGAGCGCGAAGCGGTCCTGAGCTTCGGGGTGCGCCACGCTTTTCTCCTGGAATTCGGGCGCCAGATATTCGGGCGTGACCTGCGGCGCATCGGAGCTGAACTCGTCGGTGGCAATGTGGAAGCCGTCGCAGTCGAGAATCGATACATACAGCGATGCCTTGTAGACCTTCACGTTCATGGGTTTCAAGTCGACGATGGCAATGCGTTTCTGGTGCAGACAGTTGATGAGGGAGGCTAGGTTGAACGAGACCGTCACCAGCTTGCCGTAGTCGGCATCGAAACCCTCATTGGCGGCCTGCCGGCGATTCAGCAGATAATCGAGTTCGAGAGTGTGGTCGAAGGCGATCTTGCGCATGGCGAAGCCGACGAAGCGCGACTGGCGAAGGATCAACGCTTCCGGCCAGGCGAGTTGCACCACGTGCTGATACTCGGCCGGGACCTGCGGGAGGGCCGGCTGATAATCGACCATCCACTGGATCTTGTGCCGGTACTTGGCCAGATGATCGGGCGAGGTCGTGGCGTGGTAGATCTTGGCCACGAATCCGGGCTTCTCGTCGATCGAGAAGATCTCGCCGGCGCCGCCCGACTTGCCGGTGGCGGTCAAAGTTACCTGCTCGGAGCGGCCTCCGGCCCAGACGAGCTGGACAACGTGTTCAGGCTTGCGTTCGACGGAGGACACGGGATCGATCGCGCATCAGGATCATCGGTCAGAGGACCAAGGCGAGCAGCAGGGTCTTGTCGTCGGGCGAGATTTCGCAGGCGCGCGGGCTCTCCAGGAGATTGCGCAGCGCTTCGTTGCCGTGCGGCGCAGTGGCCTCGTGCAAAAAGGCGGCGATCGGGTCGATGAAGGGGCGGAAGAAGCCGCTGCGCGTGCGGTTCACGGCAAAGGGCGCGGTGCCGTCCGACAGCAGCCCGATCACGCATCCGTGCTCCGGTGCGGGCAGCGGTGTGAGCCGAAGGTGCTCCTGCCAGTTCTCGTCGGTGACGAAATAGGTTTCATCGGCAAATTCGCCGTTTTCCGGATGGGAAAGCGCAGAGTCCCCGTTCGCGGCCTGCTGAATGGCGAAGCCGTCGCCGATTTGAAAGAAGCAGCCTCCGCCGGGCGAGGCCACGCATCCCACCAGCGTGCATGAAAAGTCGTGCAGCGCGAACTCGCGCGAGGCGGCGAGGTCTGCGAGCCGGGTGCGCACGGCATCGACGATGCCGCGGACGGTTGCTTCGAGGCGACCGCTGCCGTGTGCCTGCACCTCGCACAGGCTCCGGTCGGCATGCAAGGCGCTTGCAAGTTCTTCAGCCAGGGCGCGTGCCATGAAGTCAGCGCCCGCACGACCTTCCGGAACCGAACCGGCGCCATCGCAAACAATGGCCACCAGCACATCGTCCGTCACGACGTGATGGCTGGCATCCTGGCCGGCCACGCCGTGTTCCAGGTTGCGTTGACCGGTAGCCGAGGCAAAAAACACTCTCCACATCAATCTTGAGTCCACATAAATGTTGAGCCCACCGGCCCGGCGGATCCGAAACCGGTGGTCGAGCGGCGCGCGGGCAGGCGCGCAATCTTCAGGTGGACAATTGCGCCCAGCTATCCACCGGATTCAACTGGACCGTGCCGCCGGCAGGGGCGCGGGAGACCGCGCGTATGCTGCGGCTCAGCCAGATGAACAGTTCCTTGAACTTGAGCCCGCTCAGGCTGAGTGCGCCCTTGTTGCTGAATTGCCCAAGCGCTTCCTTGTTGGCCTGATCGCCAATTCCGATGGCCATGATGTTGACCTTGTGCGCGCTCTCCGCGCTCTTGCATTCGGCGGCGACCTGGCGCCAGTCGTCGGTGGATTCCCCGTCAGAGAGCAGCATGATGACGGGACGCTTGTAAGACACGCCCGATGCGCGCATCTGGCTCTTCTGCGACTCGACTTCATCCAGAGCACAGCGCATGGCGGCGCCGAGCGGCGTCAGTCCGCCGGCCAGCAGTTCCGGAGGCGTGAAGTCCATGGCATCGGTCCAGTCGCCCATGATTTCCACGTTGCTGTCGCCGCCGAGGGATATGACCAGTACCCGGCCGCAGCGGGCGGCGATCGGGTCGGCTTTCAGATCCGCCGCCAGCGTCTTGAGCCCCTCGTTCAGCAGCTGGATCTTGTTCTGTTCCTGCATGCTGCCGGAGCAATCCAGCACCAGCACCAGCGGCGCGCGCTCGTCGCTGTTGTCAATAAGGGCGACGTCCGGAATGACAGTATTCATGCTTTTCCCCGATCCCTTGAACCTGAAAAGTGGGCACAAAACCAGCTTCGCCAACGAACCACCGGCTCGAAGGCTCTGGTTCAGCATACTCCGGAATGTCGCAAAACGCACCGGCCCTGAAGCCACGCGGCAGGCCACGGCACCCCGAGATCCCGAGCCCGCGCTCCCGCGACCGCGGTATCCGCAGCTCGCACGCTCTCGGTTGAAGCAAGAGCAACGTAAAGACACCAGGCGGCAATCACCAGGCAAAACAATCGGCCGTGTTGACGCAAATTAAGCTCCCTCCAGGAATCCCCTACAAGCAATACTTATAGGTCCGTGAGTCTCGCGAGACTCCGTCGCCAATACTCGGATGGTAAACTGATGCGATGTCAGCCAGTCGAATTCCTGCAGCGCGAGTCCTATTGTGCTTTTTCTGCGCGGCCGCTGCGGGGCTTGGCGCGCAACCGGCGGCGCCGGAGGAGAAACGGCTCTATATTTATAACTGGACCGATTTCATCGGCCCCCGCACCATCGAGCAATTCGAGAAGCTCACCGGCATCAAGGTGGTCTACGACGTCTACGACGCCGAGGAGACCATGGAGGCGCGCCTGCTGGCGGGCAGCTCGGGTTATGATCTGGTGAGCGCTTCGACCGATTTCTTCAGCCGCGAGATCAAGGCGGGCGTGTACCAGCCTCTGGACAAATCCAAGCTGCCGAATTGGAAGAATCTCGATCCGCGCATCCTCGCCATTCAAGCGGCATACGATCCGGGAAATGCGCATGCGGTGCCGTATCTGCATTCCATCAACGGCTTCGCGTATAACGTCGACATGGTCAGGGCGCGGATGCCGAATGCGCCGGTCGACAGCCTCGACATGTTGTTCAAGCCGGAGGTCGTCGCGAAGTTCGCCGATTGCGGCGTGACTTTCTTGGATTCCGCGGAGGACACGATTCAGCTGGCCTTGCAATACCTTGGATTGGATCCGAATACCACGAAGCGCGAGGACTTCAAGGCGGCGGAGGACCTGCTGCTCAAGGTGAGACCCTACATCCGCTCATTCGACTCTTCCGAATACCTGAACACGCTCGCGAATCAGGAAGTGTGTGTCGCGATGTCATGGTCGAGCGACTACGCCCAGTCGCGGGCCCGCGCCAGGGCGGTGGGGGTCAACGTCAATCTCGCTTTCACGGTACCGAAGGAGGGCGCGAACGAAACCTTTTCGGCGCTGCTCATCGCCGAAGGGGCGCCGCATCCCGAGGCGGCGTATCAATTCATCAATTTCATTCTGCGCCCCGACATCATCGCCGAGATCACCAACGCGATTTACTACGGCAACGATAATCTCGCATCCCGGCCGCTGGTCGACCCACGGATTCTCGCTGATCCGACGCTGTATCCGACTCCGGAGATCGAAGCGCGGCTGTACAAATCGGCCGAAGTGAGCGCCGCGACCGAGCGCATTCGCACGCGCACCTGGACGCGGATCAAAACCGCCAAATGATCGAGCCCATGATCGAACGAGGAGTTCACGTGACCGGCACCGATAGATCGCACCTGAACCGCGTCGTCGGTTTCACGCGGATGCGGCCGGCACATGATCCCCGCTACGTCACCGCTGTCTGAGCCGGCAGGAGCGCGATCAGCGCTCCGCCATTTGCGCATCGCGCAGCCGATCACGTTCGGCGCGGCGCATCAGGTACCCGGCGATCAAGACACAGACGCCCACGAGGCAGATGATCAGGCTCGCGAGCGCGTTGACATCGGGGCTCACGCCCAATTTCACCTTGGAAAAAATCACCATCGGCAGCGTGCTCGCGCCGGGGCCGGACACGAAGCTCGAGATGACCAAATCATCCAGCGACAGCGTGAAGCTTAGCAACCAACTCGATGCCAGCGCCGGCGTGATCGCGGGCAACGTGGTGTCGAGGAAGGCGCGCACCGGCCCCGACCCCAGATCCATGGCCGCTTCTTCCAGGGATCGATCGGCTGTCTGCAGGCGCGATTGGACCGTGATGGTGACGTAGGCGGTGCAGAAGGCAATATGCGCGATCACGATGGTAGTGAAGCCGCGGTGCGGCCACGCCAGCATCTGCAGCATGGATACGAACAACAGCAACTGCGTAATACCGGTGATGATTTCCGGCATCACCAGCGGCGCGTTCACCATGCCGGTGAGCAGAAGCCTGCCGCGGAACAGCGGGAACCGCACCAGGGCAATGGCTGCCAAGGTGCCCAGAATCACCGAACCGGTGGAGACCGCGACAGCGATGCGCAGCGACAGCCACGTCGCGTCGAGAATTTGCTGGTTGTGCAGCAGCTGCGTGTACCAGCTGATGGAGAAGCCGCCCCATACGCTCACCAGTGCGGATGCGTTGAACGAGTATCCGATCAATACCAAAATCGGAATGTAGAGAACCGCGATGCCGATGGCGAGCACCGAGATCAGGAACGGGGAAATGCGATCCTGCATGCCCTACGCCTCGAGTTGCTTGGTACTGTAGTGCTGATACAAGGCCATGGGCCCGACCAGCAGCACCAGAAAGGCGATGGCGACCGCGGATGCCACGGGCCAATCGCGGTTGCCGAAGAACTCGTCCCACAGCACCCGGCCGATCATGAGATTGTCGGGGCCGCCCAATAAGGTCGGAATCACGAATTCGCCGATGGCTGGGATGAAAACCAACATCGAACCGGCGATGATGCCGGGCATCGACAAGGGCAGGGTGACATCGATGAAAACCCGCCACGGCTGGCTTCCCAAGTCCGCCGCCGCCTCACGCAGCGTATAGTCGAGCTTCTCGAGCGTGGCGAACAGCGGCAACACCATGAACGGCAAATACGAATAAATGATGCCGAGGTAGACCGCGAAGGTGGTGTGCATGATCTTGAGCGGTTGATGGATGATGCCGAGCCACAGCAGCGCCGAATTGAGCAAGCCGGTTTCCCGTATGATTCCCTCGAGCGCGTATACCCGCAGCAGAAACGAGGTCCAAAAAGGCAGAATGATCACGAGCAGCAGCACGCTCTGGGTGCTCTTCGAGGTTCGCGCGATGGCATACGCCATCGGATAGCCGAGGAGCAGACATATCACGGTGGAGAAAAAAGCCGTTTTCAGCGAATAGACGTACGAGAGTCCGTAGACCTCGTCGGTGAAAAGGTATTGGAAATTACCGAGATTCAGCGACAAATGGATGTGCCAGTCGGGACTGACGGATAGAATATCGGTGAACGGAGGCACGCGTACCGCGGTCTCCGAAAAACTGATCATCAAGGCGAATCCGAACGGAATGAGAAAGAAAACCAGCAGGTACAGCATCGGCGGCAAGATGATGAGCCACTTGCCGTGGCGCTTCAGCCACTCGCCGCGGCCGTTCCCACGGCCGCTGCCGTCCATGTCGCGGCCGTCGATTTTCGGGGCTGCCGGGTCACTCATGCGTGGGTTGCCTTAAGGTGGCTTCGCGCAAGAAAACCCGTGCCGCCGCGCCAAAGCCCGCGCGCGCGCGCAGCTCCCGCAGCCGCCAGCGCCAGCGGCTGATCGATGCCTGCATCTCTGCACTGCATATATATGGGCCGTCGAATACGACGGTGGAAAAAGTGGTGGCGATCGCGAAAATGTCCCCTGGCATTGTCAGATTCTACTTCGACTCCAAAGCGGCGATGCTGGTCGCCTCCTTGCAGTTCCTCGCCGCGGAGTTCGAGGAACAGCTCCTGGTGCCGGTCGCCCATCTCCGATCGAGACCGGTTGCGGCGCTCGAGAGGTTGGTGGATCTTTATCTCGACCCGGACATCGCCAGCCCCCGCAAAGTCTCCGTGTGGTATGCATTTTGGGGCGAAGCCAGCTCGCGGCAGGAATACTACGACATTTGCGGTAACAAGGACGAGAGCTTTGCGGTCCTGGTGCGCGATCTCATCGGGCGGCTGATCGAGGAGACCAATCAACCGCACCTGGATCCGGACGGGATTGCTCTCGGGCTGATCGGTGCGCTGGAAATATTGTGGCAGGATTTCGCGTTCCAATCCGAGGAGAACATCGATCGGCAGGCGGCCAAAGAGCGCTGCATGGGGTATCTGCGCTCGGTTTTTCCGGGGCAATTTTCCCAGCCACCGCTGCCGGTCGGAGAGCGGAGCAATCCGCCGGCGGCGCTTCAGCAGATCGCCGACTGGGTGTACGGCAACCGGTTCGTGTTTGCGCTGGAGCGTGAGCGCATTTATCGCGGCGCCTGGCAAGTTGCGGGACACGAATCGCAGATTCCCCGGCCGGGAGATTATCTGGCGGTGGACAGCGCGGCGGAGCGGGTCTTGCTGGTGCGCGATTCCTCCGGGACGGTGCATGCGCTTCGCAACAGCTGTCCGCATTCGCCGCACGCACTGGTTGCGAGCGGGGACGGTCGATTCGACGGGGTCATCGCGTGCAGGATTCATGACCTTGCGTTCCACTGGGACGGTCGGCACGACGCCGGCGGCGAGGGCGATGATTTGAGTGCGCTCGATATGCGAATCGTTGGCGGTTTATTGATCGTGAGGTCGAGCGAACCGGCGGGAGCGGCCGAGGTCGAGCCGGGCGCCTGGTTCGACGGCAAGCCGCCGCACGGCTTGATGCCGCTGGGGCCGGCTCAGGAAACTGCAGTTGCCGCCGACTGGAAAGTGATCGTCGAACAGTGGCTTGAGTCCGCCGCGCCTCTGGGGGCGCCGAACCCGGCGGCGGCGGCGGTCGCCTGGACGGTCCGGCAGACCGAGAGCGCAAGCGGCTGGAGTTCGCAGCGATATCGGCGGTTGACTGGCTCCTCCGGAGACGGCGTGTGGCACGAACGATTCATCGCGCCCAACCAATTGCTGCAGTGGCGCCCCGACGGTGTGTCGGTTATGCAGGTGATACCCACCGGACCCGGTCGTTGCCGCGTGCGCAGGCTCGACTATAGTCGCGGCGCGCACCGGCGCATTGCACGCGCCATCGGTTACCTGGCTGCACGGCTGCGTCCCTGGACGCGGCGTGCGACGCTGGCGGCTGCGCAGTCGGCACAAACGGGGATGATGGATTTTGGCTATTGCACGCGCTCGAGGGCGGCAATTCCGGCGGCGGTGTCCTGGTTTCGCCGCCAGCTCGTTGCGCAGATTCCCGCCCTCGCGCTCGACCGCCCGCCCATCGAATCTGGAAGTTATACTGCGGCCCCATCGGACACCCATTCGGCACGATCCCACATTTGGAGAAAGACGCATGACTTTGGCTTCCTTGAGCACCAGTGATTGGCACGCGCGGGCCGCGAGCTTGCGCTACGAGACGCGGCATTTCATTGACGGCAAGTTCGTCGATTCGGCGAAGAAAGGCCGCTTCACCGTGGTCAATCCGGCGACCGGCTCTCCCCTGTGTGAAGTGAGCGCGGGCACCTCGGAGGACATCGATCTCGCCGTGGCGGCTGCCAAGCGGACATTCCAGTCGAGGGTGTGGAGCCGCATGGTGCCGCGGGACCGCATGGCGGTAATGGCGGCCTTCGCCCGGCTCATCGAGGAGAACACGGAGCGCTTCGCCCTGCTCGATACCCTGTGCATGGGAAAGCCGATCACCGACATGGTGACCATCGACGTGCCGGCGGCGGCGAGGAATTTCACCTACTTTGGCGAACTCATCGACAAGATCGACGGCATAGTGACGGCCACCGCAGCGGACGCCTTTCACTACATTCTGCGTGAGCCCTTGGGCGTCGTGGGTTCGATCGTGCCTTGGAACTATCCGTTGCTGATGGCCGCCTGGAAGGTTGCTCCGGCGCTGGCCGCGGGCAATTCGGTGGTGTTGAAGCCGGCGGAACAGTCGCCGTTGTCGGGCTTGCTGATGGCCCAACTGTTCATCGAGGCGGGCGGCCCGCGCGGCGTGTTCAACGTGGTGAACGGGCTCGGTGAAACGGCCGGAGCCGCCCTCGCGCTGCACATGGATGTCGCCAAGATCGGATTCACCGGTTCGACCGAGATCGGCAAGCAAATGCTGATCTATGCCGGTCAATCCAACATGAAGCGCGTGAGCCTGGAATGCGGCGGCAAGACTCCGCAGATTTTTCTCAGCGATTTGCCCGATCTGGACACGGCTGTGACGTACGCGATCAACGGCATCTACGGCAACATGGGCGAGGTGTGCAACGCGGGATCGAGACTCTTGATCGATCGCCCCATCGCCAAGGAATTCATTGCCCGATTCATCGAAAAGGGCAAGTCCGCCTACCGTGCCGGCGATCCGCTCGATCCCAAGACCAACCTTGGGCCGCTGGTCACCGCATCGCACCGCTCGCGGGTGATGAATTACATCACCCGCGGGAAGAGCGAGGGTGCGCGGCTGGAGTTTGGGGGCAATACCCCTGATTTGCCGGGCGCCTACGTCAATCCCACGCTGTTTTCCGGTGTGAACAATCGCATGACCATCGCGCAGGAAGAAATTTTCGGGCCGGTCGCGGCCGCCATCGAGGTCGACGGCATTGCCGAGGCGCTCAAGGTCGCCAACGACTCGATCTATGGTCTGGCGGCCTCGGTATGGACCCGCGATTTGACGGTCGCGCACAAGACCGTGCGGGATCTGGAGGCGGGCGTCATCTGGGTGAATTGCTTCGATCATGGCGACATGACCCAGCCGTTCGGCGGCTACAAGCAATCGGGCCAGGGGCGCGACAAATGCGTGGAAAGCCTGATCTCCTACACCCAAACGAAGTCCGCCTGGATCAATCTCGGCTAAGCGACACTCCGGCTGGGTTTTATTCCGGTTAGGCGAATTGCCGCGGCGCGCTGGCGAGGCGAAATTCGGGGATGCGTTCGCGCAGCAGGTTGTGGAATTCGTGCATGTAGACCTCGAGGCGCGACAGCGGGCCGGGCTTGTAACTACCGGATGCAAGTCCCCGCTGTACGCGCTGGCACAGCCATTTGTCCTCGTTGTTGACCTGCGTATTGATGCGATTGCTCAAGTAGCGCACCGCGCGAAGCTCCCGGCTCTCGTTCGGCAGGCCGAACACGGCGCCGCGAACCAGGCATTTTCCGGGCCCTCCGGGCAGCAACTGAAAGAAATCCATCTGATCCGGAAACACGTCGATCCCCAAGTTCGGCAATGCGCTGTAAAAGCGCCAGCTGCGACGCAGGGTTTCGGGCAGATGCGTGACCGCTGCGGCAATCAATTTTTGATATAGACGTTCCGACCAACGGGAGGAGGGCTGATCGCGCATCCAACTCACGCCGCGCGCGACCCCGGGCACTGAGGCAACGTCGTCGTAATCCGGCGTGAACATGCGGTACAGGCCCGGGTGTCCAATCGGCACGTGATAAGACTCGAGGTAGTTGTCCATCGCGATCTTCCAATCGACGTCCCATACTTCCGTGGTAATCGGCGTCAGCGGAACCATGTCCTCGAATCGATAGGGCGCCAGTTCCTGAGCGAGCGCGCCCCAGATGCTCGATACCGGGGGCGGGTCGCCGGCGAGACACACGAAAACGAACCCGAGGGCCGTGTCTACCCGCACCGAACGCAAACCATGAGCCGCACGGTCGAGACCCGGGAAGGTCTCACGCATCGGCACACCGACCAAGCCGCCGTCATGGCGGTAGCTCCAGCCATGATAGGGGCAGGTGATGGTGGCCGGGCAAGTACCCGATCCATCAAGCAAGCGGGCGCCGCGGTGCCGGCACACATTGTGAAACGCTCGGATGGAGCCATCCCGATCCCTGAGCACGAGGATGCTTTCGGGGCCCAGATCGAATGTCTGATAGTCCCCCGCGCGCGGAATGGAGTTCACGTGACAGACGATCTGCCAGCTCGGCATCAGCACCCGTTCGATCTCGAGCCGGGTGAGCTCCGGGTGGCTGTAGACCCAGGCCGGCAGAGCGTGCGGCTGGCCCACGAAGGCATCGCGGTCGAGTTGAATCGCGGGCAGGCTGTTCATGGCGTTCTCTCCGACCGGTTATATAAGCATTTAATTTACGATGCGACCACATGGGTTGGCAAGCGGCGCTGCAACAACCGGCTCAAATGCGCGCTTCGATGCTGATTTAGGCTGAAAAACTTAATTGCGGGTAAGTACCCACGGCTGTCTCAGGCGACCGCCGATGCATTAACTTATATCGTCATATAAACTGGTGCTCGGATAAACTATATCGACTCGCAAAAAAATCCCAGGGGGAACCTCATGGCCAGTAAAGTGGATGCCACGTTGCAGGCGAGCGGCGCCACGCACAAAGTGCCTGCTTGAGCGACAAGGTTAAACGCGGCCCGCAGGGTCTCGATGCGATCATCGTCGGAGCCGGGCACAACGGCTTGGTGGCAGCCTGCTATTTGGCGCGCGCCGGCCTGAAAGTGCTGGTGCTCGAGCGCATGCCGTACATCGGCGGTGCGGCGGTGAGCCGGCGCCTGTATCAGGACTTCACCTACTCGAATTGCTCGTACGTTTGCAGTCTGCTGCGCCCCGAGATCATGCGCAGCTTGGAGCTGCCCAAGTTCGGCCTGCAGGTGATTCCATACGAGGGCGGCTGCACCATGATGCAGGGCGGGGGTCACCTCGCGTTGTACGACAACCACGACGCGTTGCGCCGCGAAATATCGCGGCATTCGAAGCGCGACGCGGAAGCCTATGAGCGCTACGCGCGCGACGTCATGCGCCAGTGCAAATTCATCAAGCCGCTGCTGATGCGCGAACCGCCCGACCCGACTTCCTTCAAGCCGCGCGACATCAAGGAACTTCTTTATCTCGGACAGCGCTTTCACCAGCTGGGCGAACAACGGATGTACGATACGCTGCGCTTCTGGACCATGAGCGCCGCGGATTTTCTCGATGAGTATTTCGAAAGCGACATCGTCAAGGCGCATTTTGCCGGCAGCTCGATCATCGGCACGGCGTTGGGGCCCCGCTCGCCGGGCACCGCGTACGTGCTGCTGCACCATTACATGGGCGACATCGACGACACCGTCGGCGCCTGGGGATTTGCCCGCGGCGGCATGGGGGCGATCAGCAACGCGCTCGGCAAGTCGTTCGAGGCGAGCGGCGGCACGATCCGCAGCGCGGCCCCGGTGGCGCAGATTCTGGTGAAGAACGGCCGCGCCTCGGGTGTGGTGCTCGATGACGGCGAGGAGATTCATGCGCCGTTGGTGATTTCCAATCTGGATGTCAGGCGCACCTTTCTGAAAACCATGGATGCGAAGGATCTGCCCGACGATTTCCTGCATCGGGTGAAGAACTTCAAGATCCGCGGCTCGTCGGGCAAGCTCAATATCGCGCTCGACGGTCTGCCGCGCTTTCCAGCCATTCCCGAAGGCTCGCCGTGCACGCGCGGCGACATGCATGTCACCGACACCTTGGAAATGATGGAGCGCGCCTACGACGATTGGAAGGAGGGCCGCTGGTCGCGGGCGCCCTACATCGACATGCTGATTCCCTCGCAAATCGATCCGACCATGGTCCCCGACGGCAAGCACTACATGTCGGTCTTCGTCCAGTACTGCCCTTATGAACTCGCCGACGGCGAGTGGACCGCAGCGAAGCGCCGGGGTTTCGGCGACACGGTCATCAATACCATCGCGCAGCACAGCCCGAATTTCAAAGACCTGATTTTGCACGCGGAAATACGCACTCCCTGGGACATAGAAAACGAAGTGGGCCTGACCGAAGGCAATATCTTTCAAGGCGAATTGACCATGGATCAGCTGCTTTTCAACCGGCCGGTGCCGGGTTTCGCGCAATACCGCTCGCCGGTACGCGGCGTCTACATGTGCGGATCGAGCACCCACCCCGGCGGCGGCGTCATGGGTGCGCCGGGTGCCAACGCGGCCCGCGCCGTGCTCAAGGATTTGGGCCGGACGCAATCGACATGACACAGCAATCGACCGGCATGCGCTATGACTGCATCGTCATCGGCGGTGGACACAATGGCCTGGTGTGCGCTGCCAGCCTGGCGCGCGGCGGCCGCTCCGTGCTGGTGGTGGAAGCGCGGCCGCAAGTCGGCGGCGCTGCGCTCACGCGGGAGTTCGCACCCGGATTTCAAGTGTCGGCCTGTGCGCACTTGCTGCATCTGATGCCGGCCGACCTGGTGAATGAACTGCAATTGAGCTCGCACGGCTTGAAATGGGCCGCGCAATCGATGCCCACCACCGCATTGACCGCGCAAGGCGCGCCGCTCACGCTCGGACTGCCGCTCGCGGCCGGGCCGGATTTGACGGCGGAGGACGCATCGGCGTACGGACGCTATTCGGCGCAGATGCGGCGCTTCGCGCAGGCACTGGTGCCGCTGATGTCGAGGGTGGCGCCGCGTTTGGGGACCCGCGACTGGCGCGACATTGCGGCTCTGCTGCGCTTGGGCTGGCAGATACGCAAGCTTGGACGGCAAGACATGCGCGAATTGCTGCGCATCGGCGGCATGAACGTCTTCGATTTGCTCGAGGAGCATTTCCGCTCCGATGCGCTCAAGGGGGCGCTCGGATTCGACGCGGTGCTCGGCACGAATTTCGGCCCGCGCTCGCCGGGCACGGTATTGACGCTCCTGTATCGCATGGCTGGCGAAGCGGCGGGGGCCACCGCCTTGGCGCAACCGACCGGAGGCCTGGGCGCACTGAGCGATGCACTCGCCAAGGCAGCGACCGCGGCCGGCGCCACCATCCGAACCTCCGCGCCGGTCTCGCAAATCCTGGTCGAATCGGACCGTGCGGCGGGGGTATTGCTCGAGTCCGGCGAGCGCATCGCGGCCCGGACCGTGCTTTCGAGCGCCGATCCGAAGAACACGTTCCTCAAGTTGTTGGGAGCACGCCATTTGGATACCGGCTTCGTGCGCCGCGTGCATCATCTGCGCGCGCGTGGGTTGACCGCGAAACTGCACCTGGCGCTCGAGCGCGCGCCGCAGTTCAGCGCTTTGCAGAGCGCCGCCCTGGGCGGGCGATTGCTGATCGCCCCCTCGCTCGCGTATCTCGAGCGAGCCTACAACCATGCGAAGTACGAGGAGTATTCAGCCGCTCCGGCCATGGAGATCACGGTGCCCACGTTCAACGACGCGGGTCTTGCTCCGGCAGGTAAGCATGTCTTGTCGGCCATCGTGCAATATGCGCCCTACGCCCTGAAGAACGGCTGGCCGCAGGAGCGCGGACGTTTCACGGACCTGTGCATCGACACCCTGGCGCGGCATGCGCCGGGACTGCGCGACAGCATCGTCGCCGCGGAATTGCTCACGCCGCTCGATATCGAGCAGGAATTTCGCATCAGCGGCGGCCATTGGCATCATGGCGAACTCGCCTTCGATCAATTCTTCATGGTCCGGCCGGTGCCGGGTGCCGCGCAGCACCGCACACCGCTGCCGGGCTTGTACCTGTGCGGCGCCGGCTGCCATCCCGGGGGAGGGGTCATGGGGATTCCCGGACGCAATGCCGCGCGGCAGGTTCTCAAGGAGGCAGCGTGACATGAGCTCACCGCAACCATCGGTACCGCATTTCAAACAGCCGCTGCTCAAAACGCCGTTTCATGAGCGCACTCGCGCGCTGTCTCAAATGGACAGCTTCGTTGCCTGGGCCGGCTACACCACGGTCGATGTGTTCACCACGGTCGAGCAGGAATACTTCGCCATCCGCAATGCGACCACGCTTTATGATCTGACGCCGATGGTGAAGTACCGCATTGCGGGCGCCGATGCGGTGCCGTACCTGAATCATCTGGTCACCCGGGATCTGGCCAAACTCAAGCCGGATCGCGTGGCGTATTGCGTATGGTGCAACGATGAGGGGCATCTGCTCGACGACGGCACGGTGTTTCGACTGGGCGAGGGCGAATACCGCTTGTGTACGGCCGAAAGACAGATCGACTGGCTGCTCGATTCGGCCATCGGTTTCGATGTCGAAGTCAGCGAAGTGACCGAACAGATCGCCGCGCTCGCGATGCAGGGTCCGACCTCCTGCGCGGTGCTGAAGGCGCTCGGTCTGGCCGGAATCGAACGCCTGAAGCCGTTCGAGATCGGCTATTTTTCCTTGCACGGCCGGCAACTCACCGTTTCGCGCAGCGGTTTCACCGGGGATTTGGGATACGAGTTGTGGATGGCGCCGGAGGCGGCGCCGCAGATCTGGGACGAATTGATGGCGGCGGGGCGCTCGCGCGGCATTCGAGCCATCGGCTCGCAGGCTCTCAACATGGCGCGCATCGAAGCCGGATTTCTGGCGCCCCATATCGACTTCGTTTCCGCGGAACAGACCATTCGTACCGGCCGCGATCGCTCGCCGCTCGAGCTCGGGCTCGCCCGGCTCATCGATTTCGAGAAAGGCCACTTCACGGGCCGCCGCGCATTGCTTGCCGAACGGCAGAGGGGGCCGCGCCGGCAGCTGGTGGGGTTGGATGTGGTCGGCAACAAACCCGCCCACGATGCGCTGCTGTATGCCGAGGCGAACGGCAGCCGCCAAATCGGTGCCGTCACCTCGGCCACCTGGTCGCCGACTTGCAAACGCAACATCGCGCTTGCTATGGTCGATGCCCCATATTTTCAGATCGGCACAACGGTGTGGGCCGATATCTATTTGAACCGCGAACTGGTTTGGGAGCGTCGCATGTCGAAGGCCCAAGTGGTGGAGCGTCCATTTTTCGCGCCTGAACGCCGGCGCGTGACTCCGCCGGGGGAGTTCTAGAGCGCGTGCCCTCGCCGCAGCAAAAATCGCTTGCTGATCGGCCATGGCTGAATCCCGAGGCCAAGCCTCAAATCGTCATCGAAGGCGTCAGCAAGACCTTCGGCGCCTTCAGCGCGGTGGACAGCGTCAATTTGCGCATCTACAAGGGCGAGATGTTCGCCCTGGTGGGCGCATCGGGCTGCGGCAAGACGACTCTGCTGCGCATGCTGGCCGGGTTCGCCAACCCGAGCGCCGGGCGCATTCTGATCGATGAGGTGGACATGACCGCGGTGCCGCCGTACGAGCGCCCGGTCAACATGATGTTCCAGTCCTATGCATTGTTTCCGCACATGACGGTGGAACAGAACGTGGGCTATGGATTGCGCCGCATGACGCTCGAGCAGAGCGTGCGGACCAAGCGCATCCGCGAGGCGCTCGACATGGTGCAGTTGGGGTCGCTCGCGAAGCGCAAGCCGCACCATCTCTCCGGCGGCCAGCGCCAGCGCGTGGCATTGGCCCGCGCGCTGATTCGACGGCCGAAGGTCTTGCTGTTGGACGAACCGTTGAGCGCGCTGGACAAGAAATTGCGCGAACAGACCCAGTTCGAGCTGATGAACATTCAGGATCAGGTGGGCATTACCTTCGTCTTCGTCACCCACGATCAGGACGAGGCGATGGCGCTCTCGACCCGCATCGCGGTGATGAATCGCGGCCAGCTGGTGCAAGTGGGCACTCCCTCGGAAATCTACGAATTTCCGCAAAATCGCTTCGTGGCCGATTTCATCGGCACCACCAACTTGTTCGAGGGAACGGTCAGCGGCAACGAACCGGGGCATGTCGTGGTGCACAGCGCCGAGGCCGGCTGCGATCTGATCGTCGACGATGTGGGTCGATTCGGCGGCGGACAACGTGTCTGGGTGGCCCTGCGCCCCGAAAAGATCCGCTTGAGCAAGGATCCGGCGGCGGGCGGCGTCAATCAAATCAAGGGAATGGTGTGGGAGCTCGGCTATCTCGGCAACCGCTCGACCTATCGCATCAAAACCGAAACCGGCAAGCTGGTCACGGTGTTCGCACAAAATGACCGCCGCACCTCCGAATGGTCCATCGATTGGAGCGACGAGGTGTATTTGAGCTGGACCGCCAATTGTGCGGTGTTGCTGCAGCAATGATGCGCCGATCATATCGGGCGATCCGCATAATCGCCGCGGGTGCCGCGTGGCTGTTGTGCGCGAGCGCAGCATTCGCCGCCAAGACGCAAAACGTGGTGCTGATCGTCAGCGACGGATTGCGCTGGCAGGAAATATTCACCGGCGCCGAGGAGGATTTGCTCAACGATACGACGGGCGGCAGCTGGCTCCCGGAGGAGGATCTGCGCAAGCGCTATTGGCGAGCGAGCGAGAGCGAGCGGCGGGCGGCGCTGTTCCCGTTCCTGTGGGGAACGGTGGCGAAGCGCGGGCAAATCTTCGGCAATCAAGCCGTGGGGAGCGTCGCGCAGGTGATCAACGGAATGGCCTTCTCGTACCCCGGATACAACGAGATGGCCACCGGCTTTCCGAACCCTGCCATCGACCGCAACGAGTTCGGCCCCAACCCGAACCCGACGGTGTTCGAGTGGCTTAACAAATTCGACGAATTTAAGGGTCGAGTGGCGATCTACGGAACCTGGAACGCATTCGACGAGATCTTCAACAAGAAGCGCAGCGGTCTGGTGATGCAAACGGGCTGGACGGCGCCCAAGAAGCCGCACGAGAGCGCAAGCGATGCGCTGCTGCGGCGGGTCTATGAGACCTTGACCGAAGTCGACGAGGAGGGGCCGCCGGACGCCCTCCTGCAGATACCGCTGCTCGACTATGTGGTCACCGCGAAACCGCGCGTCCTGTTCGTCGGCTATGGCGAGACCGACGATTGGGCGCATCAGGGCCGATACGACCTGGTGCTCGACAGCGCGCATCGCTTCGATTTCTTCGTGAAGCAGCTCTGGGACACGATGCAGGCGATGCCCGAATACCGGGACAAGACGACCTTCATCATCACCACCGACCATGGTCGCGGCAGCGGCCTCACCGAGTGGAAGGAGCACGGCGTCGAGGAGAAGGGCTCGGAGAACATCTGGATCGCGGTCATCGGACCCGATACGGCGCCGCTCGGAGAACGCAACCACGTCGCGCCAGTGACTCAGGCGCAGATCGCCGCCACCGTGGCGGCGTTCGTCGGCAAGGACTACCACGCGGCGGTGCCGCGGGCTGCGGAGCCCATAGCTCCGGTGCTCGAATCGACCGGCAACGGTTTCGCCAGCATCGTCGCGCTCAACGCGCTTCAGCCCGATCAAACCCTGGGACCCGACAATCTCAAGGTTTACCTGTCGAACGGAGCGGGCGCCTTCGCATTGCCCGCGTACGTCGCGGATGGCATCGGTCCGCTGTATCTGGCGAGCGCCGACCTGAATCACGATGGTCTGCCGGACCTGGTCTCGGCGGACTATGGCGTGTCGCTATTCCTGCAGACTTCCGCGGGCGTTTTCGCGCCACCGGTGAGCCTGTATTCGGGCGGCGCCTGCCGACCGAGCTTGTCAGCGCCAGAGAAAGGGTATATCAGGTTGGGGCCGGCATATTGCGGGCCAACCAACCAACTAACTAACTAACTGGGGAGAATCTCGATGTTGAAGATCATCGCATCGCTCGCGCTGATGGTCGCTTTGGGCATCGGCGCGTCGAACAGCGCTTTGGCGCAGGGCAAGGGGTATCTTCGCGTACTCGTGGTGAGCACCGAGGATGTGTCTGGATACGTGCATGAATTGGACAACGGCAGGCACATCCTGAAGCGTCTCGGCGTATCCGTGCAGACCCGCGTGTGGCGCGCAACGTTTGCGGGCCCGGAGGCCGGATCCGTGGTCGTCACCCAGGAGTTCGACAGCTTCGCGGCTTTCGCCGATGCGTCGAAAAAGACGGGGGCGGATGCGGAGTACGCGCAGTGGCTGAAGAGTCTGGACAAGATACGCAAGATTGCCTCGGACAGCCTGTACCAAGAACTCTGAGACCTGACCGATCCTGAGGGCCTGACCGGCGCGGGGCCGCGACTCGAGAGCGCGCCCCGCGCGGCCCTGCCGCAAGCTGGTTTTTATATTATACTGGTGACAATTAGATAATATTTTGACGCTTGGGAGGCGTGGATCATGCGGAAGGTGAAGACTCTCGGGCTCTTGGGGACGGGCGTGATCGGCGGCGGTTGGGCCGCGCGGGCGCTGCATTTCGGCATCGACGTGATCGCGGCGGATGTCAAGCCAGAGATGGAGGAGTGGATTCGCGGCGCCGTCGCCAATGCCGAGCCGGCGCTCGCCCGGTTGACCTTTGCGCCGCTGCCGCCCAAGGGCAAGCTGTCATTCACCACGGACCTCAAGGTCATGGCGCAAAGGGCGGATTTCATCCAGGAGAACATCCCCGAGCAGCTGCCGCTGAAGCAGCGGATGCTTGCGGAAGTGAGCCGCCATGCAGCCCCCGACGTCATCATCGCCTCCAGTACTTCGGGGCTGACTCCGAGCGATCTGCAGCGCGACATGGTCGCGCCTGAACGCTTTTTGGTTGCCCATCCGTTCAACCCGGTCTACTTGCTGCCGCTGGTGGAACTCGTCGGCGGCGCTAAGACCGTCCCCGCGACCATCGAAGCGGCCGCCAAGTTCTTCACCTACATCGGCATGCACGCCCTGCGGGTTCGGCGCGAAGTGCCGGGGCACCTGACCGATCGCCTTCAGGAAGCCATCTGGCGCGAGATTCTGCACATGGTGAACGACGGTGTGGCGACCACCGGCGAGCTGGACGAGTCGATCATTTACGGCCCGGGTTTGCGCTGGGCCGCAATGGGCACGAACCTGATCTATCACCTGGCGGGCGGCGAGACCGGCATGCGGCACATGCTGGCGCAATTCGGACCGGCGCTGAAATGGCCCTGGACCAAGTTGGAGGCTCCGGAGCTCACCGAAGAGTTGATCGACCGAATGGTGAAGGGCACCCAGGAACAAGCGGCGGGCCGTTCGATTCGGGAGCTGGAGCGGCTGCGAGACGACTATCTGGTTGCGATTCAGCAGGTGCTGCGTCAGTTCGATATCGGAGCAGGCTCGACCTTGCGCGCGCTCGAGGCACGCCTATACCGGGATGCCGCGGGCGGCATGGAGGGCGCGGCCGTCGGCGGCGCGCACGGAGTGGCGCTGCCCCGATACCACACGGTGGTCAGACCCGAGTGGGTCGACCACAACGGTCACACGTCCGATTTTATTTATGGTCACGTATTCGGCCAGGCCATGGATGCGCTGTACCGCAGCGTGGGCCTCGATGAGGCTTATCGACAGAAGGGCCGCATGTTCTACACCGGCGAAAGCCATGTCAGGCATCTCGGCGAGGCGAAGGTCAACGAGCCGCTGTACGTCACGACCCAAGTGCTCGCGCTCGACGAGAAGCGCTTTCACATGTTTCACCGGCTGTACCGCGGCGGCGACAATACGCTGATCGCCACGGGCGAACAGATGCATCTGCACGTCGATACCGCCGCGGCCAAAGCCACGCCGATGGATCGCACTCTGCGCACGAAACTCGACGCACTGCGACAGGCGCACGCCGCGCTTCCCGTGCCGGAGGAGGCCGGCAAACCGGTCGGCAGCCGCAGCAAGAAATAGCGATCGCCATGCCGAAAATCGTCGATCATGCGAAACGTCGCGATGAGATCGCGTATGTGGCGTGCCAGGTGGTCGCCAGCCGTGGCTTCGAACGGGCGACCGTTGCACGCATCGCCCGCGCGGCCGGGTATACCACGGGGATGGTGGCTCACTACTATGATTCGAAGCAGGACATCATTCTCGCCGCCCTGCGTCTGATGCTGTTGCGCATCGAGGAGCGGCTGACCCGCGAGCGCAGCAGCGGCGAGGCAAGCCTGCTCAGCGTGTTGTCGGAGGCTCTCGCGATCGATGCCACGCGATTCACCGAATGCGCATTCTGGATGGCGTTTTGGGGTCAGGTGTCCGTCGATCGCAAGCTCAAACGGCTCAACGCGTGGGTACATCGCGAGTACATGCGCCTGTTCACCCGCTGTTTGGCCGAGCACTGGTCGGAGTGGCGGGAGTGGCCGCGGCCGGTGCGCGACCAAGTATTGCGCTCGGTCGTGACCTGCATCAACGGCTTGACCGCGGGCGCGGTGACCAGTCCGCGCGACTGGCCGGCGCGGCGGCAGATCGAGCAGCTGGATTTGCAACTCGAATTGTTGCACCGGTGGGCCCAATCGAAACGCATCGCAAGCCACGGCTGAAGACGGCCGAGCTACAAGGCCGCGCCGCAAGGTTTCGCTAACGGAGAACAGCAATGGATTTCTCGCTCAACGATGAACAGCAGCTGATCGTCAAGACGACCCGTGAATTCGTGCAAAACGAACTGTATCCGCACGAAAAGGAAGTGGAGGAGACCGGCGTACTGCGCGACGACCTGCACCGTGAACTGAAAGCCAAGGCGATCGAGGCCGGATTGTATGCCGCGAATATGCCGGCGGAGGTGGGGGGCGCGGGATTGGACACCGTCACGTGGGTGCTCTACGAGAAGGAGCTCGGTCGCACCAATTACGCGCTGCATTGGTCCTGCGTGGGCAGGCCGTCGAATATTTTGTTGGCGTGCGAGGGCGAACAGCGGGAACGCTACCTGCTGCCGACGGTGCGCGGCGACCGGGCCGAGTGTCTGGCGATGACCGAGCCGGGTGCGGGCTCGGATCTGCGGGGCATGAAGACCTCCGCCGTCGAATCCGCAGGCGATTTCATCATCAACGGCACCAAGCATTTCATCAGCCACGCGGATCATTCCGATTTCGTCATTCTCTTCGCCGCATCCGGCGAGGAATCCGGCGCGCGAGGCACCCGCAAGAAGATCACGGCATTCTTGATCGACATGGGTCACCCCGGCTTCGTCGTGCGCCCGGGCTACAAGAACGTGTCGCATCGCGGATACACCAACAGCATCCTGGAATTCAACAATTGCCGCGTGCCGAAGAGCGCCATACTCGGCGAGGTGCATCGCGGTTTCGATTTGGCCAATACCTGGCTGGGGGTCACGCGCTTGCAGGTCGCGGCGACCTGCCTGGGTCGCGCCGAGCGCGCCCTGGAACTCGCGACTCAATGGGCCGTCGATAGGGTGCAATTCGGCCAGCAGATCGGCAAGTTTCAGGGCGTCAGCTTCAAGCTTGCCGACATGGCGGTCGAGCTGCGCGCCGCGGAACTGCTGGTGTTGGAAGCCGCATGGAAGCACGATCAAAAAATCGACACCGAGATGGACATGGCAATCGCCAAGGTCAAAGCCACCGAAATGCTGGCCATGGTGGCCGACGAGGCCCTGCAGATCCACGGAGGCATGGGCCTCATGAGCGATTTGCCGCTGGAGCGGATCTGGCGCGATGCACGCATCGAGCGGATATGGGACGGCACCAGCGAGGTGCAGCGCCACATCATCTCGAGAGCCTTGTTGCGGCCTTTGGGTGGCTGACCGGTTCGCCCGACTGCTCGAGCGGGCCGCGACGACGCCGTTGTCGGGCTAAAGGTAGTGCGTAGGAATACGGATTGACCTGAGCCCCCCATCGCGGATGCTAGTGGGGATCATTGGAGGTTCAAATGCCTGTTAATGTCCGACATACGTTTGTGGCGATCATCGTTACCATGATCCTGCTCGTCCTAGTATCCGTCTTGGCGCGCGTCGCCGCGGCCGTGCGAGCCCAGGGATCCTCGGCGGCATTGCCATCACCCTGTCGACGAAGCGCGGGTGAGTTGTCGGATTGAACCGATCAGTCCCCTACACCCGTCAATGCTCGGGCTAAAAGGAAACCTCCCTCCAACGCCGGAACACAGTGCCCGCTAATGTGCGTAGCGACCACAAATAGGAAAACCGTGGATGAAAGGTTTAAAGCCCTGTTGCAAAGCCTTTTTACCACCATGGGGGCTCTTGTTTTTCAGTGATTCACGCCGGTTCACGAATTTTTCGGGCCTAGGTGTATTCCCAACGGCGCGCCAATCTGCGGGCGATCGCGAACAGCACGATGGCAATGCCCACGAGAACCAGCACCTGCGGCCAGAGGTGAAAGACTGGCTCGTCACGCCAGAAGACCTTGGTGAATCCGTCGATCGCCCAGGCGTTGATGGTCAGCAGGCCCGCCTTCTGCATCGCCTCCGGCATCAGGAAACGCGGAAACATGCTGCCGCCGATCGACGACATGACCAAAATGACGAGCGTGGAGAGTGCGCCCAGTTGAGCGCGCGTGCGGCAAACGCTCGCCAGCAGCAAGCCGAACGTGGCCACTGCGCAAGCCGTACAAACGCCCATGACCACAAAGCCGGGGATATGCGACCAGAAGTCGAGTTTGAATACGGCCCAGCCCCACAGGAACATCACCACGAGTTGCGAGAAGGCAAGCAGAGAGTTGTAAGTGAGCTTGCCCAAAAGCAGTGTGGTCATGGTGACGCGCGAACTGAGCACGCGGTCGAGCGTGCCGCTTTCCACTTCGTCGAGTAACGCGCCGGCTGCGCCGCTCGCCGTGAACAGCAGGAACATCACGCCGATGGCGGCAGCGTAGAAAGAAACCATAGGATTGTTCTTGTTCTCGCCGACAACCGCGCGGGCCGTGACGGCGATGATTCCGTCGTTGCCGGAGTCTGACGCCGCCGTGCCGCTCTCTTGCCGCTCGCGGAGGTAGCGGAGACTCTCGTCGAGCCGATCGTGCTGCTCGCGCGTGAGGCCGCCAGCGAATTGATCGAGGTACCTTGACCCTTGCTCCGCCATCAAGTCGGGCATCGAGGTCATCGCGACTTTCTGGAGGAGACCGACGATCATCTGGGGCGCAACGATGTCGCTACTGTCTTTGAGCAGCTGGATGGTGGGTCGATTGGCGCCCGCAGGGCCAAATAAAATTGGGTTTTCGCCGAAGCCGTGCGGAATGATCAGGGCAACTGGCGCGGTTCCAGCTTTGACCGCGGCTTCCGCGGTGGGGGCCGTGTATTCGGGCTGTTCGGCTCCTTTGACGGGTTCGGGTCCCGTTTTGACGACGAGCGAGCCTTCGCGCTCGAGGCCCTGGACAAGGCGCTGCGAGATGCGGCTATGGTCTTCATCCACAACGAGAACTTTTACTTTGGGCGTGGTGTCGTGTTGTCCGCCGAAGATGACGGCGAAAATGCTGAAGAAAACAACCGGCAGAATGAAACTCAAGAGGAGCGCGACCCGGTCGCGGCGCAGAGAAATCATAGCGGTGCGGACGATGGCGGAGATCAATCGCGCAACTCCCTTCCGGTTAAGCGCAGGAAGACCGATTCGAGATTCGGTTTGCGCAGCGAAACGTCGAGAAGTTCGAATCCAGCCTTCTCGGAAGCTTCGAGCAGGCCACCAATCTCCGTGGGATGCTCAATTGTGAACTGCGCCGAGCCATCAATCGCCTGCCCACCGCGTTGAGCGACCCAGTCGGCAATGCGATCCGGTGCCCCCGCAAAACGCGCCAGCACCTGGCTGCGCGAACCAAAGGCGTTCCGTATAAGGTCGGCACGAGTACCGAGCGCGATGATCTTGCCATGATCGACGATGGCGATCCGGTCGCACAAGCGCTCGGCTTCTTCCATATAGTGTGTGGTGTAGATGATCGACATGCCTTCGCCGCGCATTGTCTCAATCATTTCGAAAATATGATTGCGCGACTGCGGATCGACGCCGACGGTGGGCTCATCCATCAAAGCCAGCTTGGGCTGATGAATGAGACCGGCGGCCATGTTGAGGCGGCGCTTCATGCCTCCAGAGAAGTTCGTGACGAGCTCTCCGGCTCGATCAGCGAGAGTGGCCCAGCCGAGGCACCGCGCGACGGCCTGGTCAAGCGGTACGCCACCGAGTCCGTGATAACGGCCGAACGATTGCAGGTTCTCGCGACATGTGAGTCTGGGATAGAGCGCCAGTTCCTGCGGGACCCATCCGAGGGCGGTGCGCGCCGACATCGAATCGGCTTGCGCGCCGAAGACCGAGATCGTTCCAGCCTCGGGGATGACGCGGCCCACGATGCTCCGGATCAAGGTGCTCTTGCCGGCTCCGTTCGGGCCGAGTAGCCCCAAACATTCTCCGCTATGCACTTCGAGCGTTATGCCATCGAGGGCAGTCATCTCGCCGAAGCGCTTGACCAGTGCGTCAACACGCAAGGGTGGCAATGACTTGGCGATCGAAGTGGCTGCGGGAGACAACGTCGCGATTTCCTCGTAGCTCTAAGAACCACTGGAGCGCCAACGACGCGCGTCCAGCACCAGATCGCTCACAAACGGTGACTATCGTGGATCAGAACAGAGATGCCCTGCAAGGGAGTGCGGCCCTTTCTCGACGAAGTTTAGCATTCCGCGCACAGCGTCATCGTAGTTCATACTCCGATTCCCCGAGACCAAATTGCGCTCAGTCCACCGCGTATGTCCAATGGCAGCTTTGTGGAAGGTGGATCGCTTCCTCTACCGTCCGCAGTTGGCCGATCACCGACCGATTCTCGGCCCGGAAGCCGCCGTTCAGCCCGAAAAACCCACAGTCGCAAGCAATGAGCGCTCTCGACCCGTTATGCCAGTCATGAGCGTCTGCTTCGGAGCAGGGCAATTGCATCGACGGCGTTTGCGACGCGACTACTCCGACAACTTCATCTTGCGCAAGAACGCCTTAATAACGGGGGTCAGATGCGAGATTCTTGAGGAGCGGGTCGTTCATTATTGTCGCGAGCGGCCGACACAGTACGTTGGAAATGTAAATCCGTGTAAGTGTCGCAGTGAAAAAGGCGGTAGCAGCGTCGATTAGCGAAATGAGTTTTTCGATCCTTTACATCTTGCTAACTGCACTTTACGCCTACCGATGACAAACTTTGTTCCGTTGAATCAAACCAACGTTACAGGAGATTGATATGAAGACTTTGACCAAATATTACGGCGACTTCTTTTACCGTACGCTCGCAGCCGTAGCGATCGGCGCGCCGATGCTTTTGACCATTGCGATTGCGCAATTGCCTGAAGGCACGGAGCGAGGCGAATTCATGGTGTCCGGCCTCGGAACAGTTCTGGCCGTCCTTGTCACCGCCCTGGTGTTACGCGCTGCGTACATCCTGGGCTTCAAAAAGGCCTTCAGCATTGTGAGCTCGGACCTGAATCGCTCCGTGACCGCCTGAGTCGAAAGTGCGTACCTTTCGTAGCCGGGGTAGGCCCAACAGTCGAGTCAACAAGGGGCAAAGCCACCAAGTGGCACCCAGTGTCATCATTGTTGGGTCTATCCCAAAGCGTCATCCAAGTGGATTCGAGGGCCGCCGGATCTAATTTTCGGCAGCTTCCGGGGCACAACATTTGCGACCGATTGGCTCGGGATGTCCTGTCGAACGCGCGCGATTCCACGGCTTCTGGTGCTCGTGAAGCAACTAGCGCGCTGAATGGGCAGCCCACCCTTCCCCTGCCAGAATTCCTGCCGACGTGCCGAGAAAAGCTCCCGCGATTATATCGC
>Ga0207927_1000021_pt1 | contig 75841 bp, 76 predicted proteins | sample NGESurdeep072012_2_FD_184456 | JGI IMG/M metagenome (GOLD analysis project Ga0207927, IMG submission 184456) | Arctic peat soil microbial communities from Barrow, Alaska - NGEE Surface sample 210-2 deep-072012 (SPAdes) | ecosystem: Environmental > Terrestrial > Soil > Wetlands > Peat ... | reverse complement strand
ATCGTGGAGATTGCCGATGAATCGCAAATCAATGGCCTTATTGACCGTTATCGCGCTGGGCGCCTCGACTTCAGCGTTGGCCGGCAATCCGCTCGGGGCTTACATCGGTTTCGGTGTGGGTGCGTCCAACGTCGGAAACAATTACAACTATGGCAATGGTTACGGCTATGGTTGCGGCCCCTATGTTTGTTATGGCGGCGATTACGGCACCAGCGTCGTTTCGTGGAAGGTGATAGCGGGCATACGGCCGCTGCCCATCGTGGGCGCCGAGCTCGAATACATGGACTTCGGCAGCGCCAACGGCAACAACGGCTACTACAACAATAATTATTATTACAACGCCAATTCCCATCCCAAGGCGACGATACTGTACGGAGTCGGGTATCTGCCGCTGCCGCTGCCCTATCTCGATGTCTTCGGTAAGGTCGGCGTCGCGCGGCTGCAGACTAACCAATCCAGCTATGTGAACCCAAACGGTGGGGGCGTCTGCTCATATCCCTGTATTCCGATCGGCGCGGACATCAATGTGACGAACGACAAGTTCGCTTACGGCGCCGGGGTCCAATTCAGATGGCAGGATTTCGCCTTCCGCGCGGAATACGAGGGCATCAGTTCGAATTACGGCAATCCCGCCGCGGTGTCGATCAGCGCGACCTGGACCTTCTAGGCGCGCCGTATATTGCGCTCGCGGCATGCATGCCGCGAGCGCACGCTCCGGGCTTTAGTTCGCCGCCGGCTGCGAGGTCGGGGCCACCGGCTTATGCGGGGGCGGTGCTGCCGGCGGCAACCCGCCGCTCGCCGCGGCTCCGGCATTCGCTTTGGCGCTCAACACTTCCACCTCGAATATCAGCACCGAGTTGGCCGGAATTCCCGGTCGCGCGGTCGCGCCGTAGGCGAGTTCGGCGGGCACGTATAACTCCCACCGGGCACCCGGCTTCATCAGCACCAGGGCTTCCTGCCAGCCCTTGATCACGCCGCCCACGCCAAAGGTGGCAGGCTGGCCTCGCGAGAAGGAGCTGTCGAATTCCGTGCCGTCGACCAGTTTGCCGCGGTAATTCACCGTCACTTCGTCGCTCGCTGCAATCGGGGGCGCCTTGGGGTCTCCCGCCACGAGTACCTTGTATTCAAGGCCCGAAGCGGTGGTCTTGAGGCCCGGTTCTTTGCCGTTCTTCGCCAGGAATTCCTGCCCGGCGGTTTTGTTGCGGGCCGCAAAGGCAGTCATCATGGCACGCGCATAGTCTTGAACCTGCTGCCGGTCGGTCTGCGTCGACTTCTTGCCTTGCAATCCGTCCTTCACGCCGCGGCTGATCGCATCGGCGGTGATCTCGTTCGAGACGCCGATGCCGCGCAATTGTTCGCCGAATGTCAGGCCGAACAAGTAGCCGGCTTGTTCATTGGATATCGGCGCCGGAGCGGCCGGGGCCGCCGGCGCAGCGGCAGCAGCCGGCGGCGCAGCCGTTGCAGCCGAGGGGGTTTGCGCGCAGGCAAAGGGCGCGACCGCGAGCATGACGCTGAATCCGCCGAGACCGCGCAGCAATCGAGAAGTATGTTGTTTCATGGCCGCGAACGATACCCGATTCGATGTTGCAATGGCTAGGCAATTTGCAAAGACCGCGATTGTGTCTCCCAAAACCTGAATGGGGTCACTTGCGCTCTCGGGCGATCCAGGTTTCCACATCCTCGAGCTTGCGGGGTATGGCGGAGGTGAGCAGCCGATACCCTTGCTGGGTCTTCAGGACCTCATCCTCGATGCGCGAAGGGATTCGGGTCCTCAGCTCGAACCCTTGAGGCGGGCTGCGATCCGCCGGTACGCCTCGCGGAACGGAATATTGTCCTTGGCCACCAAGGCATTCGCGGCCGCTGCGGAATGAATGCCGGGATCCAAGCGAATGTTGTCCGGCTTGAAGCGAACTCCGGCAAGCGCGCTCGGCATGATCTCGAGGGTCTGCTGACAGGAGTCGATCCCGCGGAACAGCGGCGGCTTGATGAGCTGCAAATCGCGGTGATAGCCCGAATTCAATTTTTGGGTGACGCCGAGCACCTCGTTGAGCGCCGCCTGCGCCACCGCGCTGCGCCCGCGCATCAGCTCGAACACATCCGGATTGCGCTTTTGGGGCATGATGGAGGAGCCCGTGGTAAAGCTCTCCGGCAGGCTCACGAAGCCGAATTCATGGGTGTAGAACAGCACCAGATCGGCCGCGAGACGCCCCAGGTCCTGGGTGAGCAGCGTCAGCTCGAACAACAGCTGCGCCTCGGCCTTGCCGCGCGACAGCTGCACCGCGGTGACCGGTTCGTGCGTGACCTCGAACGAGAGTCGGCGGCGCGTCGATTCGCGGCTGACGTCGAGATTCGGCGTGCCGTATCCGGCCGCGGATCCCAAGGGATTTTTGTTCGCGCGGCGCAGCACCTGATGCAGACCCTGCGCATCGTCGCGGATTTCCGCCGCGAAGCCAAGTGCCCACATCGCCACGGTGCTCGGCATCGCCTGCTGCATGTGCGTGTATCCCGGCAGCGCGATCGCGCCGTCGCGCACGGCGAGCGCATCGAGCGCCTCGGCCACTTCGAGGGCGCCGGCGTGCAAGGAATGCGCGACGTCGCGCAAATACAGGCGCAGCGCCGCCAGCACTTGATCGTTGCGCGAGCGGCCGGCATGCAGGCGCTCGCCGCGCGCCCCGATGCGCGCCGTCAGCAGATTCTCGATCGCCGTTTGGCAATCCTCCTGCTCGAGCGTGACGCGCCATTGACCGCGCGCATGTTCTTCGGCGATTTCGCCGAGGGCGGTGCGAATGGCGCCGAGGTCCTCGGCCGTCAATAGCCCCTGCTCCCCCAGCATCTCGGCGTGGGCGATGGACGCCTGAATGTCGTAGCGCACCAGGCGGTTGTCGAGCAGATGATCCTCGCCGGCCGTATAGGCGAGCACGCGTTCATCGAGCGAAGTCCCCTTGTCCCACAGCCGGGTCATGGTCGTGCCGCGCGCGGCGGTGCCGCCGTGCCCTGCTGCTCCGCCGGGCTCAAGGCCTTCAAGTCCGCGACCACCAAGGTGCCCGTGCCTTCGTTGGTGAAGATTTCGGCGAGCAAGCTGTCGCTCGACTTATAGGTGATGACATGTACGCGCCGCACCCCGCCGCGGATCGCGTTCTCGATCGCCGTCGCTTTGGGCAGCATGCCGTGCGTGAGGCTGCCCGCATCGCGCAGGCGCTTCAAGCCTTTGAGGTCGGTGTACGAGATCACCGAGCCCGGATCCGTAGCCCGCTCCAGAATCCCCGGGGCCCCGGTGCACAGCACCAGTTTCTCCGCCGCCAAGGCGCCGCCGAGCGCGGCCGCCACGGTATCGGCGTTGATGTTGAGCAACGTGCCGCTCGAATCGGCCGACAGGGGACTGACCACCGGCATCAGGCCGTCCGCGAGCAGCTTCTCGATGACCGCCGCGTTGACCGAATCGATGTCGCCGACGAACCCGTAATCCACGGTGTCGCTCGAACCGGCCGACACCTGAACCGGGCCGCGTCTGTGCGCCCTGATCAAGCCGGCGTCGACGCCGGAGAGGCCGACCGCTTCGATGTCGAGTTCCCGGCAAATCGCCAGGATGCGCGTATTGATGAGTCCGTTGAGCACCATCGTCGTCACGTCGATCGACTTCTGGTCGGTGACGCGCCGCCCATGGACCATCTGGGTCTCGATACCCAAGGTCGCCTGCATGTCATCGAGTTGCGGACCGCCGCCGTGAACCAGCACGGTCTTGATGCCCACCTGGTGCAGGATGGCGACCTGTTCGATCAGCGCACGCGTGGAAACCTCGTCGCTGAACACTGCGCCGCCCGCCTTGATGACGAAGACCTTGTTCTTGTACATGCGAATGTAAGGCGCCGCGCTTTTGAGCGCGCGCACCGCGACGGAAGGGTCGGGTCGACTCATGATCATTCACTTAACTCCGCTGCTTCGGCAATTCAGGTGAGCATGCGGTGCAAAACCGCCATCTGCACCGCCAAGCGATTGAAGGCTTCGCGCCTCACCACCGCGCGCGAACCATCCAGAACTTCGTCGGCGACCGCGACGTTGCGGCGTACGGGCAGGCAGTGCATGAGTTTGGCATCGGACAGGGCGGCCGAAAACCACCGTTCCCGGACGCACCAATCCATGAGCTCCGCACGCAGCCGCGCATCGCCCTCGGCATCCCCGTAACAGCCGGTGGCGCCCCATTCCTTGGCATACAGCACGCTCGCGCCATTGAGCGCCGCCGCGCGATCGGCGGTCTCGGTCACCGAACCGCCTGCGGCCGATGCCGCCGAGCGCGCCTTGTCCATGATCTCGGGAGGCAGGGCAAAGCCTTCGGGGCGCGCCACCACCACTTCCATGCCGCGCATCGCGGCCATGTGCACGATGGCGGCGGGCACCGCCAGCGGCAATGCCTTTGGATGATAGACCCAGCTCAGCACGAATTTGGCGCGGTTCGGCACCTTGAGTTCGTCCATCGTGCGCCAATCGGCCAGCGCCTGGCAGGGATGATTCACGGCCGATTCCAGGTTGATCAGCGGCTTATCGCACAGCGCATCGATCATCCCGAACAGCGTTTCCCGCAAATCCCACTGCAGGTCCTTGCCTTCCGCGAAGGCGCGCACGCCGAGCGCATCGCAATACGATGCCAGCGCCGGGAGCCCTTCGCGGATGTGCTCGGCGGCGGCGCCGTTCATGACGGCATTCAACTTGGTTTCGAGCTGCCACGTTCCCTGCCCCGGCGTGATCACGAAGGAGGAACCGCCCAGCCGTGCCATGCCGGCCTGGAAGGACGCCAGGGTGCGCAGCGACGGATTGAAGAACACCAACCCGAGGATTTTACCCGCGAGCGCCAGCGGCTGCGGCTTGTCCTGCAGCGACTGCGCGAGCGCCAACAGATCGAGAATCTGCTCGCGCTCGAAATCGGCAAGATCCAGGAAGCGCTTCATGCCGAAATCTTCGACAAGGCGTCGTGCAACTGGTCGACGTGCCCTTCATTGAGGATGTACGCCGGCAATAGCCGCAGCACCGTGGGGTCGGCGCTGGTACCGGTCAGAATATTCCGCTCGAGCAAGGCGGCCTGCACTTCCTTGGCGGGCCGCGAGGTTTTGAGGCCGAGCAAAAATCCGGCGCCCTGCACCCCCGTGATCGGGCCGATCACGCAAGTCGCGCGGATATACGTCGATACCTGGCGCACGTTCGCCAGCAGCGATTCGGATTCGATGGTCTCGATCACGGCCTCGGCCGCGGCGCAGGCGATCGGACCGCCGCCGAAGGTGGTGCCCATATCGTCGTACTTGAGCTTGCGCGCCACGCGCGATGACAGCAGCAGGGCGGATACCGGGAATCCGTTGCCCAAGGCTTTCGCAGCGGTGACGATGTCGGGAACCACGCCGTGGTAGTTGGCGCCGAAGGGCGCACCGGTGCGTCCCATGCCGCACTGTACCTCGTCGAAAATCAGCACCGCGCGGACCTCATCGCAACGCCGCCGCAGTGCCTGCAGCATCGTTTTGCCGACGTCGTAGGCGCCGCCCATCCCTTGAATCGGTTCGACGATGACGGCGGCAGTTTCCCGATCGACCATGCGCTCCACGGCGGCGGGTTTGTCGCGGGGCAGGAAACTCACATCGAAGGGCGTGCGTGGAAATCCGTACCACTTCTCCAGGGCGCCCCAGGTCACCGCCCCGGCTGCGGCCGTTCTGCCGTGCCAACCCTGTTCGAGCGCCACCGCCTTACCGCGTCCGGTGATTTTGAAGGCCAACCTGAGCGCATTCTCGTTGGCTTCGGCGCCGCTGTTGACCCAGAACACGGTGTCGAGTCCCAAGCCCGCGAATTTCGCCAAGCGGGCGGCGGCGCGTTCGCGAATTGCCATCGGCAGTGCGTTGGTTTGAAAACTCATCTGCCGCGCCTGACGCTCGAGCGCCGCCAACCAGCGCGGGTGCCCATAGCCCAATCCCGCGACGGCGTGGCCGCCGTAAAAATCCAGGATCTTGCGGCCGTCGCGCGCATACAACCAAACCCCTTCGCCATGCGCCACTTCGATGGGGTATTGCGCGAACACTTGCGCGAGGTGGCTTTGCAGCGGGCGGGAAACCATGGGCGTGCTCATGACCGTCTCAAGTCCAGCCCGGCGCCGGCGCGGTGAGTCCCGTGCATTCATCGAATCCCAATAGCCGATTCATCCATTGCATGGCGCCCCCCGCGGCTCCCTTGTTCAAGTTGTCGAGTACCGTCATCACCGCTATCGACCGGCCGTTGGTGACCGCGCTCAAGTGCGCGTAATTGCTGGTGGCCACATCCTTGACTCGCGGGGCCGACTGCGTCACGCGCACGAACGGACGATCCCGGTAATAAGCGGCCAGCGCATCGGAGGCCTGCGCACTGCTTATCGGCCGGCTCAAATTCGCCTGTACGGTGACATGGATGCCGCGCGCGAACGGGCCCGAATGAGGCACGAAATTGAATTCCGCCTCGATGCCGGTTGCGAGCCGCGCGCAGGCGGCGATCTCGGGCACGTGCCGATGCTCGAGCGCGCCGTAGCTGTACAAATCGCCGTGGCGCAGCGGGTGGTGCGTGGCATCGGTCGGGCGCCGTCCGGATCCGGTGCTGCCGGTGATGCCGGCGACGAACAATCGAGTGTCGGTCATTTTCAGCGCCAACAGCGGCACACTGGCCAACAGGGTGGCGGTCGCAAAACAGCCGGGATGAGCAATGTGCGGCGTCGGCGCGGCCGGCAGATGTTCCGGGACCGCACAGGTGAATTGAGGGATGCGCGCCGGTGCGCCATGGGGGTGTTTGTATACGGATTCATAGGCGGCGGCAGTCGGGTAGCGAAAGTCCGCCGAAATGTCGACGCAATGCGTGCGCGCACCGCCGGTCTCGGCCGCGGTGAGTAAGCGGTCGATGATTGCCGCGGCAGCCCCGTGTGGCGCCGCGCAAAACAAGGCGGAGTCCGGCGTGCGCCCAATCAACGACTCGATCTGTTCCAGACTCGCAAAATCGAGTGTGGGATAGGCGCTGCGCAAATGCGGAAACGCGGCGGTGACCGGCGTCCCCGGCTGGCTGTCCGATAAAATGCCGGCAACTTCCAGTCGCGGATGCCCTGCTATCAGCCGCAACAGCTCGCCGGCCACATAGCCGGTGCCCCCGAGCACGATCGCCGGCGTGCGCCCGCTCAAGGCCGCTGCTCACCGCTGCGCTGGTCGCTCATGCGCCGGCCGCCGTGGTTTCGCCGACGTTGCGCAAATTCAGGCGGGAAATGAGGTGGTCGCCGAGCTCGGCGGGACTGCTGATCGCGTTGAAGGCCTCGACCTCCATTTGCTCGCGGATGAGTTCGACTCCGACCTGGTTGTCGGTGGCCGGGCCGGTGACGGCGCAGGGTTCGATGAGGAAGCGTTCGCGCAGAAGCTTGACGCCGCCCCACGCGGCAACCGGATCATTCGCCGACAACACCACGGCGCTGAGCGCGGCCCGGATGTCGGGTTGCAGCAAGATCGAATCCACGCCGTAAGGGCCGAGCAGCCCGTCGCCGAGCTCGAACACGATGACGTCCGGCGAGCCTGCCGCCATCTCGGTCAGCATGGTGCGCGTCAACGCGGGACCGCAGCGGGCGGTCGTGGTCACGATGCCTAGGTCGGTAAAGATCATGGTGCGCCGCGCGCCCGAATCCTCGAACGCCAGGATGTCGCGGCGCAGTGAAACCCCGGTTGCCTTGAAGGCGTCCACGGTCAAACCGCGGTGCCGCATGCGTGCAATGATGGCGGAGGCAGCCGCCGTCTTGCCGGCCTCCATGCAGCTACCCGCGAGTGCCACCACCGGCACGCCGCGCACGTTGAGCGGCGCATCATAATCCAGCGGCCGGTATCCGGTTCTGGCCGTCACGCCGATGCGTTCGCCCAAATAAGGGAAAGTCAGCACCGCGCCCAGAACTTTGCAATCGAAGGGTTTGCCCTTGTCAGGTGTCGCCGAATCGCAGATCCCCAAGACACCGCCGATGTTCAGCATTTGCATCACATCGCCGGGCTTGAGCGCGTCGGGGATGTGTCCCGAGTAGCCGAACAGGGCCTTACGGTGCCCGAGAGCTCCGACCACCACGTCGCCGCGGGCGAGTTTCGCCATGCGGCCGCTGGTCAGCTCCAGCGTGTTGTAGGTCGACTTGTTGTTCAGTATTTCGACCACCACCACCACGCCTTCCTCGCACGGGATCTTGGCGGCGACGCGGACCTCGTGGGCGAGCCCCAAGGCCTGGGTCACCGATGCGATCTTGTCGACCACCAAGGTGCGCATGCCGCTCATGACCGGCTCACCGTCGTTTGGGCGGTCGCCGCTGCCTGTGTGGCGGCGCCGCGGGGCGCGTTGGCGCCGGCGCGCTGGTAGAAGATTCCCGTCAACGCCAGCATCTTCGAATACCCGAGCGCATCGGCCGCGGTCCATTCGCCGGCGGCTTCGCCATAGACGCCTTTGGAAGCCGTCATCAACGAATACGGCGAGGTCACCCCCTCGACGAATGCCGACCCGGGCCGGAACAAGACCGTGACCTCTCCGCTCACCCGGGCTTGGGAGGAGAGCAGCAGGGCCTCGATGTCGCGGCACACGGGATCGAGGTGCTGGCCTTCGTGCACCAGATCCCCGTAGGGCTGCGCCACCGATTCCTTGATGCGCGCCTGCTTGCCGGTCAATACCAATTTTTCCAGTTCGCGATGCACCGTGAGCAGCACCTCGGCCGCCGGCGCCTCGAACGCCACGCGCCCCTTGGTGCCGATCACCGTGTCGCCCAAGTGAATGCCGCGCCCGATGCCAAAAGGTCCCGCCAGGGTTTCGAGTAGTTCGATGATCGCGACCGCCGACATCGCGATGCCGTCGAGGCTCGACGGGACACCCGCATCGAAGCCGATGACATGCCGTTCGGGCGCGCGTGCATGCACGAATGCGTCCTTCGACAACACCCAGGCGCTTTCCGGAATACTGCCCGCCGAGGTCAATGTTTCCTTGCCGCCGATGGTGACGCCCCACAACCCGCGGTTCACCGAATACGCGGCGCCGAAGGGCGGGATCGGCAATCCGCGATCCTCGAGATATTTGAGTTGCTGCGCACGTTGGAAGGCCCGGTCGCGGACCGGAGCGATGATCTCAAGATCGGGTGCGAGGGTGCGCAGCGCGACCTCGAAACGTACTTGATCATTGCCGGCGGCGGTGCAGCCGTGGGCCACCATCGTGGTTCGAAGCGACAACGCCATTTGCGCGATGGTCTGCGCCTGCAACACGCGTTCGGCGCCGACGCACAGCGGATACAACCCGCCGCGGCGGACATTGCCCATGATCAAGAATTTGAGCACCTGCTCGAAATAAGCATGACGCGCATCGATCAATCGATGTTCGAGCGCGCCGAGCGCCGCCGCACGGGCCGCGAGCGCCGCCGCCGCCGCGCCATCCAGGCCGCCGGTGTCGACCGTGACGGTGATCACCGGCCGCCGGTAGGTATCCTTGAGCCAGGGCACGCAAAACGAGGTGTCCAGGCCGCCGGAAAATGCCAGGAGAATGGGCTCGGCGCCCGCAGTGCTGGTCGATGTCATTGGGCCCAGATCCCGAAGATGGAGTGGAGGCGCAGCCTGAGCTTGTGTTGTTCACGGGCGCCCGAAGTCGCGATGAATATCGTATCGTCCCCTGAGATGGTGCCGATCACCTCGGGCCAGCGGGCGGTATCGATGGCCACCGCCACGCTTTGCGCCGCGCCCACGGTGGTTTTCAGCACCGTGAGATTGGCGCCGGCGGTCAGCACCGCGCTCACGAACTGTTTGAGCGTCGAAAAGTCATTTTTGATCGATACCTCGGGCTCCGGCAGCACATAGCGTTGCCCCATTTTGGCCACGCCGAGTTCGCGCAAATCGCGGCTCACGCTCGACTGGGTCGCGGCATGCCCTTGCTTGCGCAGCATGGCCACCAGCTCCGACTGACGCCCGACCGATTGCTCGCGAATGATCTTCGCCAGCGTGGTGCGGCGTGCCGGTGCACTGGAATTGTCGGAGTCCGATCTCAACACGGGTGTCTCGCAAGGCCGGGGTCATGCATAAAGTTGCGCGAAGTCTGCATAAAAATGCACAAGCCGTCAATGCGTTTTTTGGATTTTCTTGTACGCTACGCGCATGACGCTAGAAACCATCGAAGTCGAAACGGCGCCAAAGCCGAACGCCGCTGTCATCTGGCTGCACGGACTCGGCGCGGACGGGCATGATTTCGAGCCCGTCGTGCCGCAGATCGTACGCCGCGGCGAGCGCGCCTGGCGCTTCGTATTTCCACACGCCCCGGTCCGCCCAGTCACCTTAAACGGCGGCATGAGCATGCGCGCCTGGTACGACATCTCAGGACTGGATCGAACCGCGGCCGAGGACGCGGCCGGCTTTTGCGACACCGACGCACTCATCCGGCAACTCATCGCCAAGGAGGCTGCACGGGGAATTCCCGCGAACCGGGTGGTACTCGCCGGCTTTTCCCAAGGGGGCGCCGTGACGCTGTACACGACGCTGCGCTACCCGGAGCGCTTGGCGGGCGCCGTGGCGCTGTCCTGCTACCTGCCGCTGGCGAAAAGCCTGCCGGCCGATCGCGCGGCGGCGAACGACGGCGTGCCGATCTTCATGGCTCACGGAATGTCCGACCCGATGCTGCCGTTCGCGATGGGAGTGCAGTCTCGGGAGTACCTCCGGAGCCTTGGGTACGCGGTCGAATGGCATCAATACCCGATGCCGCATGCGGTCTGCGAGGCGGAAATCGCCGACATCGGCGAATTCCTGCATCGCGTGCTGCCGTAGCGCAATTATTATTGCATTCCAGTGACAAGACCAAGGGCCGGGACTAAACTTATCGACCCACCACATTATGCGGAGCGATCAAGTGGCACGCACTCAGCCGGTAACTCGAACAAGACCAAGCGCGGCGATGCGGCGGCTGAAAGCTGCGGCCGATAAGGCGGCTCAGCGCGCAGACGATGCCAAGCAGCTGGTGCATCTGGCGAAGGCCGAGCTCAAAAAGGCGCGCAAGGCGGCGAAGCAGAGCAAAAAGGCCGCGAAGCAGGCACGGAAAAAAGTGGAAGCCGCCAAGGCCGCGAGCGCGTTGCGCGCCGCCCGAGCGGCCCGCGCCCCCCAGCCGGCCAAGACTTCGGAAGCTTCGAAGGCGGCGGGCCCGCCGAAGGCAAACAGTGTGTCGAAGACACAGGCGGCGACCAAGTCGGCCGGCGCCGGCGCACGCAGGCGCGCCGCTGCAAAGACTCGGCCGCTCGCAGAGCCATCGGCGGCGGCGGTTGCGCGATCGGTGATTAAGCGTTTGCAAAGCGAGCCTGCCAAGGCGCCCGCCGCGGTCAATGGGTCGCCGGAAGCCGGCTCGGGGACCGCAGCCCAGTAGATTCGCGAGGCGATCGGGCCGCGCTAGAGAGTGCCTCTCGGGTTAGGTAATCGGGAACAGGGTTGCGATCAGCAGGGTCAGAAATAGCGCCCCGAGCGCCCCGATCAGTTGCCCGAGCATCCAGACCCAGAAGGCCTTGCGGGTCGTAAGCCCCTGAATTTCACTGAAGCCCATGACCTGCAGCACCACGCTCCAGAAGGCGAGCAGCACGTAGGCAATGAACTGGGCATGCAGCAGCAATGCCACAAAGCTCTCGATATCGGGGCGCGGCACCGGCATGAAGGCGGCATCGCCGGCCAGCAGCGCAGTCATCAGCCAAATGCCCAGTGAAACGGCGATCGGCACGCTGCCGTAGGCAAGGACGTGGACCACTTGGTTGCGCGTCGATTTGCCGCCGAGCCGGCTGCCCAGCCGCTCATAGATCTCGGCGAACAGGAACAGGCTTGCCACGCCCATGAGGGAACCGCCGATCGCCGCCCTGCCGATGATGGCCGCGACACCGCTGGTCGCCGCGGCGTTGGTGGCGCGGCTGAGCGCAAGCCAGCCGACCATGCCCTGCGCTGCGCCCAATAGGTAATCCATGCGGCCGATCGGTTGCGATGCCAATTCGCGGAACACGCGTCGGGGTCGCAACCAAACGTCGTGCAGCGGGCGGATCGGTTCACTCGGTATCACCCGAGCAGCGTACGCAATCCTTCCGTGCGACTCCAGCATCGAGCGCAGATGACAGCAGACTATTTCGGGGCTACTCTCACGGCGAGGAGCCGTCTGACTGTGAGGAGAATGCTGACCATGGCCAAGAAGAAAGGTAAGGGGAAGAAGCGTCCGGTGGCGAAAGCGAAACGCGCGGCCGCAAGAACCAGCGTAGCGAAGAAAAAGGCGCGGCCGTCGAAGAAGCCACGCAAGCTGAAGGCTGCAAAAAAGGCGAAGAAGGCCGGTAAGCCAAAGAAGGCTGCCAAGGCGAAGGCCGTCAAGGCGAAGAAGGCAGCACCGAAAAAATCGCCCGCCAAGACCGCGCCCGCTGTAAAAAAGGCGGCGTCACCCGTGAAAAAGCCGGTGGCGAGCCCAAAGAGCATTGCACCGATGGCACCTGCGCCCGCACCGATACCCGCGCCGGCTGCCACGTTGCCCTTGGATCTCGGCCACGAACCGATGCCCGCGCTGTCATCCTGGTCGAGCAGGGAGCCCTCGGCTTCGTAGGCGACCGCTCGGGGGTGAGGTTACGCGCGGATCAGCCCGCGCAGGGCCGGTGCCGGTGACCGCGCACGCGGCAATCGGGCGCGACTACCTCGTTATGTCGCGCAGCGCGCCGTGGGCGCCGGCATCGAACCAATGTTCGATCAGGCGGAAAGAAATCGATTGGCGCGGCGGCAGCCCACAGACCCCGTTGGCGATGTCCGAGCGTGTAAACCAGCGCGCATCCTCGAGCTCCTGATCTCGGCGCTGCACCTCGCGGGTCACCGCATGCGCCGTGAACCCGAACATCAGCGAACTCGGAAACGGCCACGGCTGCGAGGAGTGATATTCGATTGTGTCGACGGTCACGCCCGTTTCTTCCAGCACTTCGCGCGCCACGGCATCTTCGAGCGATTCTCCCGGTTCGACGAAACCCGCGATCGTGGAATAACGCCCGACCGGCCACGAGGCTTGCCGGCCGAGCAGCGCACGCTCGCCGTCGCTCACCAACACGATGATGGCCGGATCGATGCGCGGGAATTGCTCGTGGCGACAGGCAGAATTGGTGCACAGCAGAACGTGGCCGCCCCTGGCGGGCTCGGTCCTGGCGCCGCACAGGCCGCAATAGCGGTGCCGGCGGCGCCAAGTGATCATGGCGCGCGCATAGCCGAGCAACCCCGCCTCATCGGCCGGCAGCAGCGATGCGATGAGTCGCAGGTCCTCGAAGCGCGTGCCCGGCGGCGCGACGGGTGGATCGGTGGACTCGATCTCGTAGGCAAACAGGCTCGTATCCTCGAGCAGGCCCAATAAAATCAGATCCCCGGGACGCGGCTCGGGCGAAATTTCCCTCAGTTCCAGCGAGGCCGCGCGCGGCGGATCGCCCTCGGCAATCAGACTGCGCGAGTTCCAAACCGGCACTGCGCGGCTGCGCGGATCGGCGAGCGCATTCTCGAACCAGGCAGCATCCGAACGCAGATGGGCGGCCCGCTCCAAGTACGCACCCGCAAACACGTTTTTGCTGCGCATGGCCGGAATTCTAGCAGGGCACTCGATGCTCGTTGTCGTTGGAGAATACCGCTCCAAAGGCCGTTGGCTCGCAATTGGCGCAACTTGGGCGGCGCTTCGCCAGCAAATCGCGCAGCCGCACGCCGCCGCAACCGGCACAGCGCGCAATTCCCAGCTCGTCGCGCCGCGCGAGCGCGATCAGCAGGAACCAGGCGTGCTCGAACGAGATGCTCGCAGGGGCATGCAGTTCGAGGTAAGCCTCGTAGACCTGGCACAGCAGGGTGCCAGATTCGAACGAACCGATCCGATAGCGCGACTCGAGTCCTATAAAGGTGCCTCGCAACAGCCCGAACAGGACGAACAGGCTCGCGAGCTGCGCCGCTTGAAAATTGAGTTCGGGATTTCTGAAGAAATAGGCCGCTTGACGCGGGGATTTGCCGCGATGCCTCTGCACCGACCTCGCATTGTCGCTCATCACGTAGCTGCGGTAGAGCTTGCGGATCCGATCATCGCTCAAGCCGGTCCATTGGCGAATCGTATAGGTGCGCGCCTCATGGCGGATCAGGCGCAGCGCCAAGTCCAAACGCTGCCGGTCGCGGGTGTAACGGTCGTCGGACACTCTCATGGGCGGCTCCTCGTGTGGCGTGCAATTCGCGAGATTTCGGCTCAATAATAATTTGACAGAAATTAATCACAAAGTTAGGGTGCCTGCCAAGGGTTCGGACAGGTTATTGGCGATGTATTTGCAAGGAAATGCACCGCCGCCGGTCTCAGGAGCCCGAATTCACGGTGGGAGGCGATCATGCAGGACGCATTCGTCGGCGGTTGGGCGCAGCAACGCCATTTTTCGGTCGAGACGCTCGGTTCGGTGCACGACCTGAATCACCGGTTCCTGGACTTGGTCGGCGCACCGCCCGGCCAATCGCTGGACGGTAATTGGCCGGCACCCGGCCGGCTGAAGCTGCCCGGCGAAGTGTGGGCGCAAGTCGCACCGCTCTCCGCGGCCCAGAGGGCCGCCGCCGCGCATTGTCCGTACGCGTTGTTCGATTTGAGATTTCACGACGATGAGCATTGGCGCACGCGCCTCGCCAAAGCCGGCCATTGGCGCATAGCCGACGAGACGCTGTCCGAGGACGACACCGTCAATTTTGTGCGCCTTGCCCTGTTTTACGCCTGGCACGTGGCCTGGACCGCCAATCTTGCCGCGCAGCTGCTCCTGGGGATGAGCGAGCTTACGGCGGCGGCGTTCCGCAGCGTGACCTTGAACCGCCTTCCGGCGCTGGTCGCCGGCGAAGTGGACACTCTGACTGCGCGATGGTGCACCAGCGGCGCTTTTTGGGGCGCTCTGGTGCGCGCCGCATCGCGCACCGACGCGGCGAGACTGCGCCGCGTGCAGCTGTTCGGTCTGCAACTCGCGGCCGCGGCGCGCTTGCCTTAGCACGCCGGCGCAGCCGTCGCCCAGGGGCCGGCCACGGCGCGCAGGTTGCGGCCGGAGCCTCGCGCAGTTTAGTCTACGCGGCTCTTATGCAAGCCCTCGTCCTTCGCCAACTCACCAAGACCTATAAGAACGGCATCAAGGCGCTCAAAGGCATCGATCTCGAAGTCGCTGAAGGCGATTTTTTCGCGCTGCTCGGCCCGAACGGCGCGGGAAAAACCACGATCATCGGCATCGTCACATCGCTGGTCAACAAGACCGCCGGCACCGTCGAGGTGTTCGGTCACGATATGGATCGGGAACTCGAGGAGGCGAAATCCTGCATCGGCGTGGTGCCGCAGGAAATCAATTTCAACATGTTCGAGACCCTGTTCACGATCGTGGTGAACCAGGCCGGCTTCTACGGCATTCCGCGCCCGCTCGCCAAGCAACGAGCCGAAAAATATCTCAAGCAATTGCAGCTTTGGGACCGCCGTCATTCGATCGCGCGTTCGCTGTCCGGCGGCATGAAGCGGCGCCTCATGATCGCCCGGGCCCTGATGCATCAGCCGAAGCTCTTGATCCTGGACGAACCGACGGCCGGAGTGGACATCGAAATCCGGCGTTCGATGTGGGATTTCCTGCGAAACATCAACGACCAAGGCACCACGATCATCTTGACCACCCATTATCTCGAGGAGGCCGAAAATCTTTGCCGCAACGTCGCCATCATCGAGGGGGGCCGCATAATCGAGCGCGACAGCATGCCGAACGTGCTGCGCAAGCTGCAAACTGAAGTTTTCGTTCTCAATCTGAGCGAATCGAGAACCGCGCCGCCGCAGCTCGCGGGATTCAAGACAAACCTCACGGACGATCACACGCTCGAAATCGAAGTCTCGAAGGGGCAAAGGCTCAACGATATCTTCGCGCAGCTTTCTTCGCAGGGGATCGGCGTCAACAGCATGCGCAACAAAGTCAATCGGCTCGAAGAGCTGTTCATCCGCCTGGTCGACGACAGCGTCCGCTCCGCCGTCAAGGGTACTTGAGAATGGCCGCTTCGCGCGCACGCACCGAATGGATCGGCTTCAGCACCGTCGTCATCCGCGAATTCAACCGCATCGTGCGCATCTGGGGCCAGACCATCGTGCCGCCGACGGTCACGGCCACGCTCTATTTCGTCATCTTCGGCAGCCTGATCGGCAAGCGGGTGGGATTGGTAGGCGGCTACGATTACATGCAGTTCATCGCGCCCGGCCTCATCATGATGACGGTCATCACCAATTCGTTCGGCAACGTGGTGTCGTCGTTCTTCGGCGCCAAGTTCGGCAAACACCTCGAGGAGCTGTTGGTATCGCCGATGCCCAATTGGCTGATCCTGTCCGGTTACGTAGCCGGGGGCATCGTACGGGGTATGCTGGTCGGGTCGGTCGTCACCATCGTGGCGTTGTGCTTCACGCACCTCGCCGTGCAGCATTTTTTCGCGATCGTCTCCGCCGTACTGTTGACCAGCGTGGTCTTTGCCCTCGGCGGGTTTGTCAATGCGTTGTTCGCCAAGAATTTCGATCACATCTCCTGGTTTCCCACCTTCGTGCTCGCGCCGCTCACCTATCTGGGCGGGGTATTTTATTCCATAAAGATGCTTCCGGGCTGGGCACAAATCATCTCGCATGCGAATCCAATACTGTATATGGTCAGCGCATTCCGTTATGGGTTTCTCGGCAGCTCCGACGTCGATCTACGGCTGGCCTATGCGATCATGGTATCAGCGGCGGTGTCGATGTTCATGTTGGCCCTATTCTTGCTGAACAAGGGAACCGGCATTCGCGATTGAAGGATAGGACGCCGTGGGGTTCGCGCACGAGGGCGGCATCAGAGGTCCGCGCACGGAGGCCCGCGCACATCTTCCTCACCGCCGCCGTTGTCGTGTATCGTGGGGCAGGACATTGCGATGTTTTTAAGGAGACGACTGATGAGCGAAGAAAAGCAGCAAAAATTCACCGCCAAGGTGCGCCGAGGTTTGGTGTGGGTCCACGCGGTGGCCAGCGCCGAGCTGGCAAAGAAAAAGGCGGAAGCGCCCGGCGTGAGGATCGAAGGGTTTACGGCCAGCGAGCTCGCGGACGTGGAGTCGGCGCTGACTTGGATCACTCAAAACAAGGAATCGCCGGGCTCTCCTCCCGCTTGACATTGGGCGGTACGTACTTCGCTGATTCAATTGTGCGCCAGGCGGGCGCGAATCTGCGGACGCGGCTGAGATTTCAGAAGTAAACTCGCAGCAGGAGGCTTCGGAAAGGAGTGCATTACACTACTGCCATGGCACGAAAACGCGCATTAGTCGTCGACGATTCGAAGTCGGCTCGCGTCATCTTGAGCCGCATGCTCGAAAAGTACGATATTGAAGTCGATTTGGCCGATTCGGCCGAGCAGGCCATCGAATATCTCAATCACGATCGACCCGATGCGATATTCATGGACCACCTCATGCCCGGCATGGACGGTCTGCAGGCAATACGGGTAATCAAGGGCAACCCGCAGACCGCCATGATCCCGATCATGATGTACACCTCGCAGGAAGGCGAGCTGTACGTCAGCCAAGCACGCGCTCTCGGCGCGATGGGCGTACTGCCGAAGCAGGTCAGGCCGGTCGATGTATCGAAGGTATTGCACGAACTGCATCTATTGCCGGATCGCCGGGATATGACGGACCCCGGGCTATTTCCGGTGGAGCTCGAAGGATTGGCTGCGGTGCCCTCGACAGCCGCAGGCACCGCTATGCGGCAGCCGCCTTCCTCATCGGCGCTGCCGCCGGATTGGGGGCGCCGTCTCGAGTCGGCCGTCAAACAACAATCCGTCGATATGCGCCGCTTCATCGTGGCGAGCCTCGATGGCCTCGCCGCCCAGATCGGGGCCGAACTGCGCCAGGCGGCCCCGGCGACCCCCGCGCTCGAACGACCCCCGGTGGCTTCGCCCCAGCGAGCGCCGACATGGCCGTGGGCGGCGGCCTTCAGCGCGGCGTGCCTGATCGCGGTGGTGTGCGCTGCGCTGTGGGAGTCAACGCGGGGGGATTTGTCAAAATCGCGGGCCGAACTTGCCGCACTGCGCGCCGCCAATGCGCAGTTGCAGCATGAGCGCGAAGATCTCGCCGCAACGGTAAAGGATCTTACGTCCGCGGTCGCGGCAACCGGCGCTAATTCGGCGCCGCCGCCTTCCGCGGCGGCGCTGCCGCATACCGAACCGGTTCCCTACGGCGAAATACCCTTCGACCGTGGCCGGCTCGAAGTGCTGCGCGATCTGTTGGCCAAGCTCGAAGCGCAGGGTTTTCGCGGCGTCGTGAAACTCACCAGTCTGACCGGCATGTTTTGCCTCAGCGGCAATGCGACTGACGGCTTCGCGCCGGCCAGTGCGGTTTTGCCGGCCAATAAATGCGATCTGGTCGGCAACCCGTTCGAGGAGTCGCTGTCGGGGCAACAACGCGAGTCGCTCGCATTCGCCAACTTGGTCGCCGGCGTCCGTCAGCACACGTCCGGCGCGATCACCGTCGCACTCGAAAATGGCGGTTCCTCGCGCCCAAGCGTGCCGTATCCGCCGCGCAGCGAGTCCCTAACCGCCGGGGAGTGGAATCGAGCGGCGGCGGTGAATAACCGCGTTGAATTTGCGGCGGAGCCCGTCCCATTAAAGTGATCGGTGCGGACGGTTAGCTTCCCCGGCGGGTCGCCGCGCTGGTCCTAGAATGCGACCCTGACGAACAATTCGGGACCCTTGGTGCTGATATCGAACAAGCCCGCGTTCGATGATTGAGTCGACGAAAGATTCGCTTTGACGTAGTTGTAGCCCAATGCGAACGACAGGTTGGGGCGGTATCGATACAAAGCATCGAGCTCGAAGAAGCCGAGCGATCCGTCGAAGTGATCGACGTGAACGCCCAGGTATTGAACGCGGCCGTCGAAATAGAAGCGCTTGCTCGCCACCCAGGTGACGTCGATGCCCGGGGTCGGATAAGGTCCCGCCACATTTTCCAGCTGATTGAGGTGCACGGTGGCGGTCTGCACCTTCGCCTGCGCCGAAATGTCGACGGCGGTGATTCCCAAGGTCGCCGCGATCTCGAGCTTCTCGCTGTGCCAGAAGGAATATCCGTAAGTGACGGTGAACAGGCGCAGATTGAGCAGCGACTGCAGCGGGTCGCCGGGTTGCAGCACCGCATCGCGAAACACGATCGGTTGGGTGACGATGGCGTTGCCGGTTCGGTCGAGCGTAAAGTAATCGAAGCGCAGCCGGTTGCGCTCGCCGGCGCGCACCATGACCTGGAATTTGGGCTCGATGTCCGAACTGTCGAGGCCGAACTGATTCTCCCCGCTGACGATCGTGCCCGGTAATCCGCTGCTGCTGTCGACTTGAAGGGTGGTCGAATTAGATGGGCGCATGGCGCCGAGCGACACGCGTATGCGGTCATTCGTCGGACTCGCGTAGTCGCCGTCCGCGTGCGCGAAACTCGCGAGAAACCCGAGCCCCAGCGCGGCGATGCCGTATTTGATCATGGTTGTGCTCTCCTCAGCGGCAACTGATCCGTCGCCGCCCTCCTGGTTTTTGCCCCCAGCGAGGGGGCGATGCGTACCATCACGTGCGCGGCAGCAGCGCGCCAACCCGTGAGTTTGCCGCCATAGATACTAAGGACGCGCGGATATGGATCACGGTCGGCTGTAAAAATGCTCTCGCGCGACCGGTCGAAGGCCGCTTGCGAAGCGGCCGGCAACACGCGCAGTCCGGCGAAGCGCCGTAGGATGTCCGCACGGGTCATGCCGCGCACGGCCGGGAAGTAGCGGCGCGCCACCGCGAGCAAATACTCCTCTTCCTCGGGCAGCGGCTGCACGCGATCCGGCTCGCCGCGATAGGGGGTCTCGGTGGTACCGATCAAAGTTGCGCCCTGCCAGGGCATGACGAATACCGCGCGTCCGTCGCTCGGACTTTCGACGTAGTAAATGCCGCTCGCGAGCCGCATGGGCACCACGATGTGCGTGCCCTGTACCAGATCGACGTCGGGTACCGGGATGGCAGGTCGGACGGCGCGTGCAACCGAGGGGGCCCAAGGGCCCGCGGCATTCACCAGAACCCGCGCGCGGCATTCGGTGCTCGAACCGCCGCTTTCGAAAGTCACGGTGACGCCGTGGTCGGTCAGACTCGCCGCCGTGAAATTCGCCGGCATGGCCAATTCGCCGCCGAGAGAGCGCGCCGAGTCGACCACCGCCCGGGTCAGCTCGGCATCGTCGGTCTGCGCATCGTAATAGCGAATCACGGCATCGAGGTTTTGCGTCTCCAGCCCGTCGAGCTTCGGCCAATCGCGTTTCGGAACGCTGCCGAAGCGGGTGCTGGGGTGGAAGCCGCCCAGCAGCGCATATACAGCGAGCCCCAATTTCAGCTGCCAGGGGCGGCGGCGGGTATCGGCATAGACCGGGATGAAAAACGGCTTCAGTTCGACCAGGCCGGCCGCAATGCGCAGATGCACCGCGCGTTCCCGCAAGCTTTCGCGAACCAACGCGAACTGGCCGGATTCGAGATAACGCAGGCCGCCGTGAATCAATTTGCTGGAGCGGCTCGAGGTGCCGCTCGCGAGCGCGCGTTTTTCAATGAGCAGGCCGCTATGACCGGCTGCGACGGCTGCCTGCAGCACGCCGGCTCCGTGAATACCGCCGCCCACGACGATCACATCGTATTCTTTCATTTGGCTCTAAGGATGAGGGAATCCGCATCAACACTCAAAATAAATAATCCCGATACGCGCCAATAGCGAACAGCCGCGGCAAATGGTTCATTTGCCCTGGCGCTTTTCCTCGAACTGGATCACCGGCGCGCCCGAGGTGACCTCAATTTCGCCGTCGCCGTGAACCTCGCCCAAGACCACGAATTGACCGGTGCCGCGAATGTTGCCGACAATGACGGACTCGGCGCCGATGAAGGTCGGGGTCACCGCGGCGAGTTCGAAGAGGCGGCGTTCGAAGAGGCGGCGCTTTGGTTGGCTCATCGGCCCTTAATTACCCCATCTCGGCGGGGGCATGATGTGACGAGCTTGGCGCCGCCGACAGACGGCGCGAATCGAAGTAGAATAAGCGCGAAGCCATATGGCCGGTCCGAGTGGGAATATGTTCATCAATAAATTCGTTTTGATTGTTTGCTGTGCGATGGTAATTGGACTTTCGGGCTGCAGCCGCCAGCAAGGCGACTGGCAAAAGGCGCGTGAAACCAATACCGCGGATGCCTACGAGCAATTCTTGAAGAAGTATCCGAGCGGCGAATTCACCGCCCAGGCCCAGGCTCGCGTCAAAGAGATTTACGAGGAGCGCGACTGGCAGAAGGCGCGCGACGCCGATACGGCGGAAGCGTACCAGGCGTTTGTGAAGCAGTATCCCGAAGGCAAATGGACCGAGGAGGCGCGGATTCGGATCGAGAACTTCACACTGGCGCAGACGCCGGCGTCGGGGGCCGCACCGAGCCCCCAGGCTCCGCCGCCCGGGACCGTCCCGCCGGCGACAAGTCCGCCCGCAAAGGCACCGGCGGCGGCACCTGCTGCGGCGCCTGCAAAACCGGCAAATCCGCCCGCTTCGAGCCAGAAGAACGCGGGCACCGCAACGGTAAAACCGGGGTCCTACGGCGTGCAGCTCGGAGCCTTCAAGTCAGGTGCCGCCGCCGCCAACCAGCGCTGGGTTGACTTGCAAAAACAGTATCCGGACCTCCTCAAGGGTCTCTCATCGAAGGTCGTGCCTAAAAAGTCCGCGACGGGAACTCTCTACCGCCTGCAGGCTTTCGGCGTGACCAAGAGCCATGCGCGCGCAATCTGCAAGAGCCTGAAGGCCAAATCGCAGGCCTGCGTGGTGGTGCGGTCGGCATAGAGCCGGCCACGAGAAACCCTTTTGTTCATGAATAGTTCCCGCTGGGTCGCTAATCGCTGATTCCGACCTGCGCCAACACAAAGGCGTATTCCATCGCGGTTTCTCGATAGCGCACAAAGCGGCCGGATTTACCGCCGTGACCGGCGTCCATGTCGACGTGCAGCAGCAGAGGATTTCGGTCGGTCTTGTGCGTGCGAAGCTTCGCCACCCACTTGGCGGGCTCGTAGTACTGCACCTGGCTGTCCCGCAGGCCGGTTGTCACCAGCATCGCCGGATACGCCTGGGCCCGGACGTTGTCATAGGGCGAATACGACACCAGGTAGTCGTAGTAGCGCCGATCGGCGGGGTTTCCCCATTCATCGAATTCGTTGGTGGTGAGCGGGATGCTTTCATCCAGCATGGTCGTGACCACGTCGACAAACGGAACCTGGGCGACGATGCCCCGGTAGTCTTGCGGACTCAAGTTTGCAATGACCGCCATCAGCATTCCGCCGGCACTTCCGCCCATGGCAAGAACCTTCGACCTTGCGGTATAGCCCTTGGCCACCAAGTCATGGGTGACGTCGATGAAGTCGGTAAACGTATTCTTCTTGTTGAGCAACCGCCCGTCATCGTACCAAGCGCGACCGAGTTCCTGGCCGCCGCGCACATGCGCGATCGCATAAACGAAGCCGCGATCGAGCAGGCTGAGACGAGCCGACGAGAAGCCGGGATCCATCGACAGTCCGTACGCACCGTAGGCGTACTGCAACAGCGGAGCGGTGCCGTTGCGCACAATGCCCTTGCGGTAGACGAGAGACACCGGTATGCGCTTGCCGTCGCGCGCCGCCGCAAAGAAAAATTCGGATTGGTAGTCCCCGGGATCGAAGCTGCCCAGCACCGGATCGCGTTTGAGCAGCTGCCTCTCGCCGGTGAGTACGTTGTAGTCGTACACCGTGGTCGGCGTGGTGAGCGACGAATAGCTGTAGCGCACGATATCGGTGTCGAGTTCGGGGTTGACCGAGATATCCATGCTGTTCGCGGGCTCCTCGCTCGAAAGGAAGAACGCGCGGGGCTCCGCCACGAGCGCGCCGGAGCACGGCGCACCGGGCGCGAGCGAGGGGGCGGGAGACAACGGTTGAATGCTGATTTTTTTCAAGCCGCCGGTGCGCACCGTCAACGCGATGTAGCGTGCGAACACCTCGAAGTCTTGAATAAACGTATCGTCCCGGTGGGGAACCAGGTCATGCCAGAGGGCGCGATCCACCGCCTCGTCGATCGGTGCCTGCATCAGGCGAAAATTGATCGCGCGCCAATTGGTGCGGACGATGAAGCGATCGCCCAGATGTTCGATTTGGTATTCGTGATCGGGCTGGTGCGCGAGAAAAACCTTGAACGGCAAGGCGGGATCGCTTGCTTCCGCGTAGAGCCACTCCGAGGATACGGTGCTTTCCATATAAATGAAGATGAAGCGTTCCGATTTCGACTTGACGACGCCGGTGTAGAAGCTTCTGTCGGTCTGGGTGAACACCAGCGCATCCGTTTTGGTATCGTCCCCCCGCCGATGCTTCTTGACGTGCAGCCCGAGCAGAGTCTCGGGGTCCTTCTCGACGTACAGCACAGTCGCATTGTCGTTGGCCCACGCGAGGTTCGCTTCGACGTTGTTTATCGAGTCGGCGAGGATTTCGCCGCTGCCTAGGTTCTTGAGCCCTAAGCGGTACTGGCGCCTGCCGACCGTGTCCTCACAGAAGGCCAGCCAGTCCGAATCGGGCGAGACCTCGACGGCGTCCAGCCGATAGTACTCGTGTCCCGCCGCCCGTTGGTTCGCGTCCAAGAGGACTTGTTCAGGCGCATTTGGCGAATCCTTGCGGCGCGCAAAGACCGGGTGCTCCTTGCCCGGTTCGAATCGGGTGTAATACCAGTAGCCATTCTTCCGATACGGAACGGTGCTGTCGTCTTGCTTCAGCCGCGCGATGATTTCGGCATAGAGTTTGTCTTCCAGCGGCTTGAGGGGCGCCAGCTGCCGCTCCTTGTAGGCGTTTTCTGCGGTGAGGTAGGCCAGCATCTCGCTGTTCCGGCGTTCGTCATCGCGCAGCCAGTAGTAAGGGTCGATGCGCTCGCCATGCGGCGATTCAATCGGGTGGGGGCGCACGGAGGCCAGGGGGGCATCGCCGGACGGGGCAGGGCCTCCGGATGCTTCGCTATCCGATGGGTTCATGGCTTCGATCACTTGTCCTCGAGAGAGGCGGGAGTATAGTCAAGGTTACAGGCGCTTCAGATCTCGCATATCGTTCAAAAAGCATGGGCCTAAAATGCATGGGGGGTTCCAATGCACACCGTCGATCACCTGCTGCGCGCCAAAGGCAGCCAAATCTATTCGGTCGCGCCGACCGATTTCGTGCTGCGTGCGATCGAAATAATGGCCGACCACCATCTCGGTGCGCTGCTGGTCATGAATCAGGGCGTTTTGGTCGGCATCGTTTCCGAGCGCGACTACGCCCGAAAGGTCATCCTGCAAAACCGCTCCTCGCACGACACGCCGGTGAGCGAGATCATGACCTCGCCGGCGGTTACGGTAACACCCCACGACACGGTGCATCATTGCATGCAACTGATGACCGAGCGCCGATTCCGGCATTTGCCGGTGGTCGATTCCGGGCATGTGGTGGGCATCCTGTCGATCGGCGATTTGGTGAAGGCCGTGATGGACGAGCAGACCGAACAGATCGAGCAGCTGGAGCGCTATATCGCCGGTTGACGACACTCGCCGCCTGGGTATCATGAGACATGCACTGGCGCGAGAGCCCGGTCGCCCGACCTGGCGCCGTCACTAACGCCCGCGCCCAGAACCGAGTTAAGGGATTGATTTCGCAAGATCTCTGCGGATCGGCCGCAGGGTTGCGGCTATGCACGGACCTCTCACATGGCGAATGAGCAAAATCCAGATCTCGATGTTGGCGCGAACGGCGCAACTGCCTCGAGGCCAACGCATGCGCGCCTGCGTACCGATCCCCGCGCCGCGGACTGGGGCCTGTATCGATCCGCCTACGACAAGGACTCCTGCGGGTTCGGTTTGATCGCGAGCCTCGACGACAAGCCCAGTCACTGGGTGCTGCAAACCGCCATCAGCTCCTTGAACCGCCTCACCCATCGCGGCGCCGTAGCGGCCGACGGCAAGACCGGCGACGGGTGCGGCCTGTTGATCAAGACGCCGACGCGCTTCCTACGGGCCGTGGCGGGGGAAGCGGGATTGGTGCTCGAGGCGCAATTCGCGGCGGGATTCGTCTTTTTGAATCGCGACGAGCGCCAAGCGGAGGAGGCGCGCCGGGTGCTCCGGCATGAGGTCGAACGCGAGAAGTTGAGCGTCGCCGGATTCAGATCCATGAACGTCGACCCATCGGCCTGCGGCTTGGAGGCGCTCAAGACCTTGCCCCGCATCGAACAGGTGTTCGTCAATTCGGGCGCCGATATCGATGAGGCCACCTTCAACCGCCGGCTGTACATGGCGCGGCGGCGCACCGAAAAGATTCTGGAGAGTGTGGATCCCGCGTTCTACATCCCATCGCTGTCGGCGAGCACCCTCGTCTACAAGGCTATGGTGATGCCGCAGCACCTGGCGCAGTTCTATCCCGATCTCGAGGATCCGCGGATGGAGGCATCGGTGGTGGTATTCCACCAGCGTTTCTCCACCAATACCCTGCCGCAGTGGCGGCTCGCGCATCCGTATCGCTATCTGGCGCACAACGGCGAGATCAATACGGTGCAGGGCAATCGGTCCTGGGCGGTGGCGCGCGGGCCTTTGTTCCGCTCGCCGCTGCTGCCGGATCTGGGCGATGTCCTGCCGGTGGTGTCGCTGACCGGATCGGATTCTCAATCGCTCGACAATATGCTCGAACTGCTGCTGATGGGCGGTCTCGATCCCATGCATGCCATGCGCATGCTGGTGCCTCCTGCTTGGCAGTCGGTCGACATGATCGATCCCGACCTCAAGGCTTTTTACGAATACTACGCGACGCACATGGAGCCGTGGGACGGCCCTGCCGGCATCGTGCTCACCGACGGCCGGTACGCCTGCTGCACCTTGGACCGCAACGGCCTGCGGCCTGCGCGCTGGGTGATCACCAAGAATCGACACATCACCATCGCATCCGAGGCGGGAGTTTGGGACTACTCCCCCGAGGATGTGGTCAGGAAAGGCAAGCTCGGTCCGGGTGAAATTCTGGCGCTCGATTTGCAAACCTCCGAACTTCTGGACACGCGTCAGGTCGATGATTTGCTGAAGAGCCGCCATCCGTACAAGGTGTGGCTGAAGAAGGGCGTGCGCTACCTGCAAACCGATCTCATCGATCCGCGCCTCGCGGCGGAGCCTTTCGATCGCGACACGCTGGCGGTGTTTCAGAAAATGTTCAACATCTCGGCTGAGGAACGCGATGAAATCGTCCGCGTTCTCGCGGAGGACGAGAGCGAGGCGGTCGGCTCGATGGGGGATGACACGCCCATGCCCGTTTTGTCGAAGAAAGTGCGCTCTCTGTACGACTATTTTCGTCAGCAGTTCGCCCAGGTCACCAATCCGCCCATCGATTCCCTGCGCGAAAGCATCGTCATGTCGCTGCAGACCCAGATCGGTCCGGAGTGCAATATCTTCGTGCCGGCGCCGCAGCATGCCGAACAGATCGTGCTGAGTTCGCCCATTCTGTCGCAGCGCAAACTGCGCCAGATCATGGCGTTGGCGGACTCGGGTGTGCCGCACGAGTTCCTCGATCTGCAATTCCCTGCCGAGATGGATCTGAAGACCGCGATCCTCAATGTGTGCGATCAGGCGGAAGCTGCGGTGCGCGCCGGCAAGCTGGTGCTGCTCCTCTCCGATCGCTATCCGGTGAAGGGCAAGATCCCCATTCACGCGTTGCTTGCCACCGGCGCGGTGCATCATCGTCTGGTGAGGGCGGGGCTGCGCTGCAAGTGCAACATCCTGGTCGAGACCGGCACCGCGCGCGATGCGCACCATTTCGCGTGCCTATTGGGCTATGGCGCGACCGCCGTGTATCCGTATCTCGCGTATCAGACCTTGTTCGATTTGATGCGCAAAGGCGTCCTCAAAATGGATGCGGACACACGCCAGGAGCTGGGCCGCAGCTACCGGCGAGGCATCCGCAAGGGCCTCTTTAAAATCATGTCCAAGATGGGCATTTCCACCATCGCCAGCTACCGCGGCGCACAATTGTTCGAGATCGTGGGTCTTGGGCAGGAGGTGGTATCGCTGTGTTTCGAAGGCTCGGACAGCCGCATTCAGGGCGCGGACTTCGCCGACTTGAAGGCGGATTTGGAATACCTGGTGCGGCGGGCGTGGGATCCTTCGATGAGCGTGAGCCAGGGCGGCTTGCTCAAGTACATGCACGACGGCGAGTACCACATGTACAACCCGGACGTGATCGCCACGTTGCAGGCGGCGGTGATGTCGGGGGACTACGGGCAATACAAACAGTACGCCGCGCTGGTCAACGAACGGCCAATTTCCTGCATCCGTGACATGCTGAAACTGAAGGCGCGCCGGGCGGCGATTCCGATCGATGAGGTTGAGCCGATCACGGCGTTCTTCAAGCGCTTCGACGGTGCCGGCATGTCGTTGGGAGCGCTGTCCCCGGAGGCGCACGAAGCGCTCGCGATCGCCATGAACCGATTGGGCGCGCGCTCGAACTCCGGCGAAGGCGGCGAGGATCCGCTGCGCTACGCCACCGAGAAGAATTCCAAGATCAAGCAGGTGGCGTCCGGACGCTTCGGCGTGACCCCGGAATACCTGATCAATGCCGAGGTGCTGCAGATCAAGATCGCGCAGGGCGCAAAGCCGGGTGAAGGCGGCCAGCTGCCGGGCCATAAGGTGAACGAGATGATCGCGCGGCTGCGTTTTGCGCGCCCCGGCGTCGGGTTGATTTCGCCGCCTCCGCACCATGATATCTATTCGATCGAGGATCTGGCGCAGTTGATCTTCGACTTGAAACAGGTCAACCCGCGCGCCTTGGTGTCGGTCAAGCTGGTCGCCGAGCCCGGAGTCGGCACGGTGGCGGCAGGGGTCGCCAAAGCCTATGCCGATCTCATTACCATCAGCGGCTATGACGGCGGCACCGGAGCCAGCCCCCTGTCGTCGATCAAATATGCCGGCACTCCATGGGAATTGGGGCTGGCCGAAACCCATCAGACCCTGCGCGCGAACGATTTGCGGCATCGTGTCCGATTGCAGACCGACGGAGGTTTGAAAACCGGTCTCGATGTGATCAAAGCGGCGATCATCGGTGCCGAAAGTTTCGGCTTCGGCACTGCGCCGATGGTCGCCTTGGGATGCAAGTATTTGCGCATCTGCCACTTGAATAATTGCGCGACCGGCGTCGCTACGCAGCACAACGTGCTGCGCACCAAGTATTTCATCGGATTGCCGGAAATGGTGATGAATTATTTCCGGTTCGTGGCGCAGGAATGCCGTGAGATCATGGCGGCGCTCGGCGTGCGCAGCCTCGAGGAGCTGATCGGGCATACCGAGCTTCTCGAGATCCTGCCGGGCGAAACCTCGAAGCAGCGTAAGCTCGATCTCGAGCCGGTGTTGGCGAATTCCTCATTGGTGTCGGATAGACCGCAGTTTTGCGTCGATCCGCGCAATGAGCCGTTCGACCAGGGAGCGCTCGGAGAGAAGATGCTCGAAGACATGCGGCACGCGATCGAAACCAAGAGCGGCGGCGAGTTTTCCTATCGCATCAGGAATTTCAATCGCTCGGTCGGTGCGCGCGTTTCGGGCGAGATCGCCAAGCGCTGGGGCAACGCCGGAATGAGCGCGGCGCCCCTGATCGTCACTCTCAAGGGATCCGCGGGACAGAGCTTCGGGGTCTGGAACGCCGGGGGGCTGCATTTACATCTCGAGGGTGAAGCGAACGACTACGTCGGCAAGGGCATGGCGGCGGGCAAGATCGTGTTGAAGCCGCCCGCGCAGTCGACCTTCAGCGCCCGAGAAACCGTGATCATGGGCAACACCTGCTTGTACGGCGCGACCGGCGGCGAGCTGTACGCGGCCGGCACCGCGGGCGAACGCTTTGCGGTGCGTAATTCGGGCGCTCTGACGGTGGTCGAGGGCGCCGGGGACCACTGCTGCGAGTACATGACGGGCGGAGTGGTATGCGTCCTCGGTCGCACCGGGGTCAATTTCGGGGCCGGCTTCACCGGAGGATTCGCCTACGTGCTCGACATGGAGCGCGATTTCGTCGATCGCTACAACCATGAGTTGATCGATATTCACCGGGTCTCGCCCGAAGGCATGGGAACCCATGTGCAGCATTTGCGCGGGCTCATCGAACAGCATGTCGCTGAGACCGGGAGTCTTTGGGGTGCGCATCTGTTGAACGATTTTCGAAGCTACATCGGCAGATTCTGGGTGGTGAAGCCGAAAGCGGCCGCGATCGATTCGCTGCTCACCAATCTGCGGCGCGCGGCCTGACGCTCGGGCCTTCAGTGCCGCTGCCCCATGACCGAAAAATACCTGCAGTTTCTCGATATTCCGCGCCAAGATCCGGACAAGCTCCCGGTGGAAGTGCGCATTCAGGAGTTCCGCGAAATCTATTCGCAGTACGACGCCGAGGCCGCCGCGCAACAAGCCGGACGTTGCCTGTCATGCGGCAACCCTTTTTGCGAGTGGAAATGTCCGGTGCACAACTACATTCCGAATTGGCTGACGCTCATCAACCAGGGCAAGCTGTTCGAGGCGGCGGAGCTTTCTCACCAAACCAATTCGCTGCCGGAAATGTGCGGACGCATCTGTCCTCAAGACCGGCTGTGCGAGGGTGCCTGCACCCTGAATGACGGCCTCGGCTCCGTGAGCATCGGCGCCATCGAGAAATACATCACCGACGAGGCCTTCCGGCAGGGATGGAAGCCCGACCTCTCCAACGTGGTGCGCACCGGGAAGCGCGTAGCCATCGTGGGCGCGGGTCCCGCGGGCTTGGCGTGCGCAGACGTCCTGGTGCGCAACGGCGTCGCCCCCGTGGTGTTCGATCGCTACGCGAAGATCGGCGGGCTGCTGACCTTCGGCATCCCGCCGTTCAAGCTCGAAAAAGAAGTGGTGGAGAAGCGCCGCGAAATCATGGAAGGCATGGGCGTGGAATTTCGCCTGAACGTCGAGATCGGCCGCGACTTGGCGTTCGAGGAGCTGACCCGGGAGTTCGACGCGATATTTCTCGGAATGGGTACCTATACCTACGTCAAGGGCGGCTTCACCGGCGAAGACCTGCCCGGCGTGCACGACGCCTTGCCGTATCTCTTGTCGAACATCAACCGGGAACTCGGGCTCGTGAACGATCCGGCCGCCTTCATCGACATGCGCGACAAGCACGTCGTGGTGCTCGGCGGCGGCGACACCGGGATGGACTGCAATCGGACCGCCATTCGCCAGGGCGCGGCGAGCGTCACCTGCACCTATCGCCGCGACGAGGACCACATGCCGGGTTCGCGGCGCGACTACAAGAACAGCAGGGAGGAGGGCGTGACCTTTCTGTTCAATCGTCAGCCCATCGAGATCGTCGGCGCCGATCGCGTGCAGGGCGTGAAGCTGGTCGAAACGCGCTTGGGACCGCCCGGTCCGCGCGGCCGCCGCATCCCCGAAGTCGTGCCCGGCACCGAGGAGACCATACCCGCCGATGCCGTGATCACCGCCTTCGGCTTTCTGCCGAGTCCGCCGAATTGGTTCGCCCCGCAGCAAATCGCGCTGCACGGCAACGGCCGCGTGCGTGTGTCCGGCATGACGCCCCACAAATTCCAGACTACCAATCCGAAGGTGTTCGCGGGCGGCGACATGGTGCGCGGCTCCGATCTGGTGGTGACCGCGGTGTTCGAGGGGCGCGAGGCGGCGCAGGGCATATTGCAGTATTTGAGCGTGCGGACGGGGGCGAACGGCTAGCGGCGGGCGCTTGTGTTGTGTCGCGGCGAGGTCCGGCGCCCCGGAAATTCCATGTCCGAAAACGGCGAGTATCGGCCGCCGGATTTGGTTACTCTGGCGCCATGCTGCTCGACTCCGATGTGTGTTTTCGTGCGGTGCGCGCCCGCGACCGGCGCTTCGACGGCAGATTTTTCACCGCCGTGGCGACTACCGGGATCTATTGCCGCCCCATTTGCCCGGTGCGCGCGCCGAAGCGCGAAAACATGCGCTTCTTCTCCAGCGCGGCGGCGGCCGAGGGCGCGGGATTCAGGCCGTGTCTGCGCTGCCGCCCGGAAGGTGCGCCCGGCCTTGCCGCGGTGGACGCGGCCGGCCGGCTCATCGGCGCGGCAATTGCGGGAATCGAAGAGCATGCACTCTCCAACGCGCGGGTCGGCGATCTCGCGGCATCCTTAGGCATCAGCGACCGGCATTTGCGCCGCCTCACCGAGACCGAACTCGGCGTCTCGCCGATCGAATTGGCGCAGACGCAGCGGCTGCTGCTCGCGAAACGCCTGCTCAGCGAGACCTCCCTCAATGTGACGGACATCGCCTTTGCCAGCGGCTTCGGCAGCCTGCGGCGCTTCAATGCACTGTTCAAGTCGCGCTACGGATTGAATCCCCGCAGCCTGCGCCGATCGTCGCGCGCAGCGCACAGGCATTCCGATGCGGACGGGTTGCGCTGTCAGCTGGACTTCAGGCCGCCGCTGGCGTGGGAGGCGCTGCTCGATTACCTACGCGTGCGTGCCATTCCGGGGGTTGAATGGGTGGATCGCACGCACTATCGGCGCACGGTGGCGATCGGCGTGTCCCAAAAAGCCGATGTGCGCGGCTGGCTCGGGGTTACGCTGGCCAAGGGCGGCGCGGCGCTCGAGGTCGAGATGTCGCTGTCGCTCGCGCCGGTGATCGGCGCGGTGATCGCGCGCGTCAAGAATCTTTTCGACTTGGGCGCGGCGCCCGACTCGGTGAGCACACTGCTGTCGCAGGACCGAATGCTCTCAAGGGTGGTGCGCCGGCTGCCGGGATTGCGCGTGCCGGGGGCATTCGACGGCTATGAACTCGCGGTGCGCGCAGTTCTCGGCCAGCAGGTGTCGGTGAAGGCCGCGACCACGCTGGCGGGGCGTTGGGCGGAGAAATTCGGCGCCGCAGTGGCAACGCCTTTCCCCGAATTGAACCGGCTCACGCCCCATGCGCCGCGCATGGCGGGTGTCGCCGCCGAGGACATCGCGGCACTCGGGATCGTGCGCAGCCGGGCGCGCGCGTTGATTGCGCTGTCTCAGGCGGTGACTGAGCACCGCGTGGTGCTCTCCCACGCCGCGAACGTCGAGGAGCAGATTGCGGCACTGGAGCGCTTGCCGGGCATCGGTCCCTGGACGGCGCAGTACATCGCCATGCGCGCGCTGCATTGGCCCGACGCCTTTCCCGGCGGCGATCTGATGCTGCAGAAGGCCGCGAAAGTCGACAAAAAAGTATTGCAAGCGCGCGCGGAAGGCTGGCGACCGTGGCGTGCCTATGCCGCTCACTACCTGTGGCAATCGTTGGGAGATCATCCATGAACCGCTTTACCTATCTCGAAAGCCCGATCGGCCCGCTGCTGCTTTGCTCGGACGGCGCGGCGCTGACCGGACTCTATATGGATAGCCCCAGCCTCCCGCCGCTCGATGTCGGCGAATGGACGGAGGACGCGAGCGCGGGTCCGTTGCCCGAAGCGGTGCGGCAGTTGCGCGAGTATTTTGCGGGCACGAAGCGCGAATTCGATCTGCCGCTGCGCCTTCAGGGCACGGCGTTCCAGCAGCGCGTTTGGCACAGCCTCACGGAAATCCGCTATGGCGAAACCTGGAGCTACGGACAATTGGCGAAGCGCATCGGCAATCCGAACGCCTCGCGCGCCGTGGGGTTGGCCAACGGCCGCAATCCGATCTCGATTCTGGTTCCCTGCCATCGTGTGATAGGCGCCGACGGCTCCCTGACCGGGTACGGCGGCGGCCTGGAGCGCAAGCGCTGGCTGCTGGCGCACGAGGGATTGCAAATCGGTTCGGGCCGCGTTTTTCACTTGAAGGGTCACAAAAGCGAAAACGTACTGTAAAGCTGAATATCTCTAATGTCGCGGCCGCGAGGGCCATGCAGGCGGAATGCGAAGTGTTGCGGGAAGTTGTGGCGCTGGCCGAGGATTCATGGCGGCGAGCGTGATCGTCACCGGCGATATCCTCGAGCCCGAGCCCATCGACATCGAGATTCTCGGACTGGTGCATACGCCCGAATATCTTCGCAAACTGCAATCGTCGGGGCTGTCGGCGGCGGAACAACGGCGGCTCGGCACCTGATGTTTGAACTCGGTATAACTTGAGTTATACTAAGCTTGTGAAGACCGCGATTTCGATTCCCGACGCCATCTTTGAGGAAGCCGAACGTGTTGCAAAACGGCGCGGCGTCTCGCGCAGCGAACTGTACGCCAAAGCGGTCGATGAATATGTCAAATCCGAGCGCTTCCTCGGCGTCCGCGAACGATTGGATGGTGTCTATGGCCATGACGGGGAGGAGTCGAGGCTCGATCCGGCGCTCGCCGCGGTGCAATCGGTGTCGCTCGACCAAGATGACTGGTAGTGCGTCGCGGCGAAGTGTGGTGGGCCTCCCTCGGCGAGCCGCACGGTTCAGGCCCTGGGCTGCGTCGGCCGGTCGTCATCGTGCAGGCTGATGATTTCAATGAGAGCGCGATTCGCACCGTGTTATGCGTCGCCGTGACATCCAATATGCGTCTCGGCGAGGCACCGGGTAACGTCCGCTTGTCGCGGCGCGCAAGCAGGTTAAGCAAAGCATCGGTCGCGAATGTCTCTCAAGTGATCACGGCTGACAAGCGATTTCTCACCCACCGTGTCGGCCGACTGAGCGCCGCGACTCTGCGCGACATCGACGCCGGCCTTCGGCTGGTGCTGGCGTTATAGCCCGCCTCTCAGAATCCTGAGAGGCGGGGGAACTATGCCGCTGCGGCCATCAGCCCTTTGAGCTTGCTGATGGCGTTGGTCTCGACCTGGCGCACGCGCTCGGCGGAAATGCCGTACTGGTCCGCAAGCTCGTGCAAGGTGGCCTTGTCGTCGGTCATCCAGCGCCGCTTCAAGATGTTGCGGCTGCGTTCATCGAGTTTCTCGAGCGCGATGCTCAAGCGATCGCTGGAATCCGCTTGCCACTCCTCGCGCTCCACTTCGATCGCGGGATCGGCGTGGCTGGCCGGCAGGTACATGGCCGGCGAATAGGTATCCTGTTCGTCGCTCTCCGGAGTCGGGTCGAAGGACATGTCGCGCGCCGACAGCCGCTGCTCCATTTCCCGTACGTCGCTCACGTCGACTCCGAGATCGCGAGCGACAGCCTTGGTTTCCTCTTCGGACAGCCAGGTCAGATTCTTCTTCATCCGGCGCAGGTTGAAGAACAGCTTGCGCTGCGATTTCGTGGTCGCGACCTTCACCAGCCGCCAGTTGCGCAGCACATACTCGTGAATCTCGGCGCGAATCCAATGCACTGCGAAGGACACCAGTCGCACGCCGACCGCCGGGTCGAAGCGCTTGACCGCCTTCATGAGTCCCACATTGCCCTCTTGCACCAGATCGCCCATGGGCAGGCCGTAGCCCAGATAGCCGCGCGCAATGTGCACCACGAATCGCAGGTGCGAGAGCACCAGCTGCCGCGCAGCGTCCAAATCGGCTTCGGTGCGGAACCGGGTCGCCAGCGCCACCTCGTCTTCCTTCGACAGCACCGGGATCTGCGATACGCGATCGATATAGGCATCGAGGCTCCCGACGGGACCCGCGAACACCAGAGCACTCTGTTTAGCGACTAAAGCAGTAGCCATCTATTGAAACCCCCTAAGCAATTCCCTGAACAAATAATAGTAGCACTCTTGGCCTTGGACTGCTAACGGACCAACCTGTTGCTACAGCCCTATAAATCTATTTAAAACCAAGACTTATGAGGGCTCGACGGCGCGTATATGACGCGTCGCCGCAATCCAGGATCCGAGCCAGCTCAAGGCCACGGCCACTCCCAACACGCCTGCCGCCGTAAGGACCTGCAGCCCCCGCAGGCGCATGGGACTGCCGTACAACCCGGCCAGGTGTTCGACCGGGCCCGCGAGCACCGCGACCGCGGCCGCGACCAATATCACGGCGCCCAAGCCGCCTCCCAATCCATACCAGACACCGCCATACAGAAACGGCCGGCGGGCAAAACCGTCGGTCGCGCCCACTAATTTCATCACCTCGATTTCGGCGCGTCGGTTCAATATATCGAGGCGAATGGTATTGCCGACGACCAGCACCACGCCGAGCCCGAGCAGCCCGCCGGTGAGCCACACGACTCGTCTCAAGACCTCGAGCATCGCGTTCAGGCGCTGTACCCATTCGGTGTCGAGCTGCACCGTGTCCACGTCCGCAAGCGCCGCGATGCTGGTTTTGAGCGCGAGGGTCCCCTCGAGGGTGCTCGCCGCGAGGGTGGGCGTGACAATGAGCGTATTCGGCAACGGGTTGTCGGTGAGCGTATCGAGCGCCTTGCCGAATCCGGACCCATCGCGAAAATCCTTGAGCGCCTGCTCCGCCGTAATGACGCGCACCGCCGCCACATCCGCGCGGATGCGCAGCTGTTTCGCCAACGCCTGGGTCCGCTCCGAGCCGGCCTTTTTGTCGAGGTAAACCGACAAGTCGAACGCTTGATTCCAATTCGTGGTGGCGGTGCGGGCATTTTGCAACAGCACGTTCAGAAACAGCGGCAGCGCAAGCGCCACCGCGATCACCGCCACCGTCATCAGGGTCGCCAGCGGATTCTGTACGGTGCGGCCCAAAGACCCCACCAGAGTCTGGGCGTGGCGCGCGAGCCAGGTTTTTACCGCGCCGGGCATGTTACGGGGCCGCGCTCGAGTCGGCGCTTTGCGCCGCGCCCGATGCGCTGACGGCTTGAGGTACGGGGCTGCCGGTCTCGGCGATGACTCGTCCGTCATCGAGCACGATGCGCCGCGCCGAGAACCGGTCGATCAGATGCACATCGTGAGTCGCGATCACGACCGTCACGCCGACATCGCTGAACCGCTTGAACAGCTGCATGATCTCAATCGCGAGATCGGGATCCAAGTTGCCGGTCGGCTCATCCGCGATCAACAGCGGAGGCTTGGCGACCACCGCGCGGGCGATACCCACCCGCTGCTGCTCTCCGGTGGACAGTTCGAGCGGCCGGCTTCTTTCCTTGGACAGCAGCCCAACCTGATCGAGAGCCGCGCGCACGCGCTTGTCGATTTCACGCTTGGGGTATCCGGCGATGATCAGCGGCAATGCGACATTGTCCGCGACCGGGCGGTCGTGCAGCAGCTTATGATCCTGGAACACCACGCCGATTTGCCGGCGAAACTGCGGTATGCCGCGCGGTTTGATGGATGCGGTGTTTTGATTGTTGATGAACACCTGGCCGCGCGTGGGGCGCTCGATGAGCGCGATCAGCTTGAGGATACTGCTCTTGCCGGCGCCCGAATGGCCGGTCAAGAACGCAAGCTCGCCCGAGTCGATCTTGAACGACACCCCGGCCAAGGCCTCGCGCCCGTTGGGGTAGCGCTTGTGAACCTGCTCGAAGCGAATCATGCGGCGCGCCCGTCCGCGGTGTCGTCGGGTGCCGATTTCAGCAGCGCCGCGACGAATTCCGCGGCGTTGAACACGCCGAAATCCTCGCTCTGCTCGCCGACGCCGATGAATCGGATGGGAATGCCCAGCTTCTGTGCGATGGCGAGCACGATACCGCCTTTGGCCGTGCCGTCGAGCTTGGTGACAACCAAGCCGGTGACTCCCAAACCTTTGTGAAACTGCTCGGCCTGCGCGACGGCGTTTTGTCCGATGGTGCCGTCGAGCACCAACAGCACTTCATGCGGGGCCGCGGGGTCGAGTCTGCCGAGCACCCGCTTGATCTTCTTGAGCTCCTCCATGAGATGCGTTTGAGTGTGCAGCCGGCCGGCGGTGTCGGCAATCAACACGTCCACATGGCGTGACCGCGCCGCCTGCAAGGCGTCGAAAACGACCGCCGCCGGCTCAGCGCCCGGCTGGCCGGCGATGATGGGTACCCGATTGCGTTCGGCCCAGTGTGTGAGCTGCTCGCGCGCCGCGGCGCGAAAGGTGTCGCCGGCGGCGAGCATGACGCTGCGACCTTCAGCCAGGAGTCGGTGCGCCAATTTGCCGATGGTCGTGGTCTTGCCGGCGCCGTTGATGCCGACCACCAGAATGACGAAGGGCTTGATCAGGGGGTCGATCGCGAGTTCGCGCTCGACCGGCTTCAGTATGTCCACCATGGCCTCGCTCAAGGCTTTCATGAGCGCATCGACGTCATCGAGTTCCTTGCGCGCAACCCGCCGGCGCAGTCCGTCCAGAATGCGCGTCGTGGCCTCCGCCCCCACATCGGCGGTGATGAGCCGCGTCTCGAGGTCATCCAAGATGTCCGCATCGATCTTGCGGCCCGGCAGCAGCTCGGTGATGTCGGCGGTGAGCCACGCGGGCCCCACGTTCAATTTGGCGCGCAGGCGCTTGAAGAAGCCGCGGACGCCGGGTTTGTCGGCTTCGTTCGTCATAGACTCGAAAGCTTAGCAGAGCGGCCGCACGGATCGACGGCCGCCGCCGGATCGCCTCGAGGGGATGGATCCGAGTCCCACAGGGTATGATCAGCGCGGTGAGCAAACCGAAGCTCGATAAACCGCTGCCGGGGAACCGCAACTTCATACGCATCATCGGCGGAACCTGGCGCGGCCGGCGCGTGACTTTTCCCGACACGCCCGGCCTCAGGCCGACTCCCGATCGGGTTCGCGAGACCCTGTTCAATTGGCTGCAGTCATCGATCGTCGATAGCCGCTGTCTGGATCTGTTTGCCGGGTCGGGTGCGCTCGGGCTCGAGGCGCTCTCGCGCGGCGCCCGGGAAGTGGTGTTCGTAGAGCAGGCGCAGCTCGCCGCGCGCGCCTTGCAAACCGAGCTGCAGCGCTTGGGCGGCACGGCCAAGGTGCGGGTCATGGAAATGGGAGCGGCGCGCTTATTGCGCACCCCCGGCGAGCCCTTCGATGTGGTGTTTCTCGATCCGCCATTTGGGGTCGGCGCGTTGGCGGAATATGTTCCCCAGCTCGATGCCGGCGGCTGGGTGAAAGCCGGCGGCTTGGTGTACCTCGAAAGCGAACGGGCGGCCGGTGTGCCCGTGTTGCCGCCGCATTGGGATCTGCTCAAGGCGAAGTCGGCGGGCGAGGTGGGGTATCATTTGGCGCGCGTCAATCCTCGGCCTGGACAATGAATAAAAGAACCGCTGTATATCCGGGAACCTTCGATCCGATCACCAACGGTCACCAGGATCTGGTGCGGCGCGCGGCGAGCATCTTCGATCGCTTGGTGGTCGCCATTGCCGCGAATCCGAACAAGGCGCCGATGTTTTCGCTCGAGCAGCGGGTGGACATGGCGCGCCGGGTGCTCGCGGACGTGCCCAATGTCGAAGTGAAGGGCTACGCGGGGCTCACCGTCGAGTTTGCCAGGACCCATGGTTTGTGGGTGATTGTGCGCGGCTTGCGCGCCGTGTCGGACTTCGAATTCGAATTTCAGTTGGCCAACATGAGCCGGCATCTGACACCCGAGATCGAGTCCGTGTTCATGACGCCGCAGGAACAGTACACCTTCATCTCGTCGACCCTGGTTCGCGAAATCGCGGTGCTCGGCGGCAATGTGTCCGAATTCGTCCACCCCATCGTCGAAACAGAATTGAAACGGCACCGCAAGCTTTGAGGAACGTGGCAGCCCGCAGGATCGTGGCGCTTGCCGCCTGGCTGGTGGCGCTTGCCCCCTGGTCGCTGCCGTCGTATGCCGATGAAGCGGCGGCAACGCCAAGCGCCCGGCCGCTGTCGCGGCTCCCTGCGCATAAGGGCGCCATTGCGAGCGCCTATCCGTTGGCGAGCCGGGCGGGCCAGGAGATGCTCGCTGCAGGCGGCAACGCCTTCGATGCGGCGGTCGCGGTGTCGGCGGCGCTGGCGGTGGTCGAGCCCACCAGCTCGGGCCTCGGCGGGGGCGGGTTCTACCTGCTGCACCGGCAGTCCGACGGTTTCGAGACCATGCTCGATGCGCGCGAAAAGGCGCCCGGCGCGGCCACGCGCGACATGTATTTGGACCCGGCGGGCAATCCCATTGCACGGGCTTCCGTGGCGGGGCCGCTGGCGGCGGGAATACCGGGGGAGCCCGCGGCCTTGGATTACCTCGCGCGGCGCTTCGGCAAATTGGCGCTGAAGGAAAGCCTGCGGCCGGCGATTCGCCTGGCGCGCGAGGGCTTTCCCCTGTATCCGCGCCTGCAAGCAGCCATTCGCTACAAGCGGGAAGTGTTGCTGCGCTCGCCCGATGCGGCCAAGGTGTTTCTGACCGCCGAGGGCGGGGTGCCGGAACTCGGCACCCTGATCAAGCAGCCCGACTTGGCGCTCACTCTCGAGGCCATGGCGGCCCAGGGCGCCAAAGGCTTTTACGGTGGCCGCGTGGCCCAGGATCTGGTGAACGGCGTACGGGCCGGAGGCGGCATTTGGACGCTCGAGGACCTTGCCTCGTATCGCGTGATCGAACGCAAGCCGCTGGTCGGGAATTATCACGGCGCACGCATCGTGTCCGCCTCGCCGCCCTCCTCGGGCGGCGTCGCGCTTATGGACGCACTCAATATTCTGGCGAGCTTCGATCTGAAGCAGGCCGATGCCGGGACCCGCAAACACCTGATCGTCGAAGCGATGCGCCGCGCCTATCGCGACCGCGCGGTGTACCTGGGGGATCCGGATTTCGTCGCCATGCCGCTCGCCCTGCTCACCAGCCAAGACTACGCCGCCGGTCAGCGTTCCAGCATTCGCCTCGACAAGGCGATGCCGAGCGATCTGTTGCCGGGCATCGAGACGGTGCCGGTGGGGTTGCACACCACGCATTTCTCGATCCTCGATGCCGGCGGCAATCGCGTCGCGGGCACGCTCTCGGTCAACCTCTTTTTCGGCACCGGCGAGATGATTCCGAAAACCGGCGTGCTGCTCAACAACACCATGGACGATTTCTCCATAAAGCCGGGCACGCCGAATACGTTCGATTTGGTGGGCAACGCCGAGAATGCCATCGCGCCCAACAAGCGCCCGCTGTCCAGCATGACGCCGAGTTTCGTCGAAACGCCGAAGGGTTTGATGATCATCGGCACGCCGGGCGGCGGCTACATCATCAGCATGACGATACTGGGAACGCTCGATTACCTCGACGGCATGAGCGCAGCGGAGATCGTCAAAGATCCGCGCTACCACCATCAATATCTGCCGGACGTGATCGAGTACGAGAAGGGGGCGCTCGCGCAGAGCGAGATCTCCAGGCTCGAGGCCATGGGTCACAAGCTGGAGGAGGGCAGCCGCCGTTGGGGCAACATGCAAGTGATCACCTGGGATTTTGCCAGCGGCGAAGTGGAAGCGGCCGCCGATCCGCGCGGCGAGGGCGAGGGGCTGATTTACTGAGCGGCGGCTGCGATCGGATCAGCGCTGGCAGGCGGGGCACCAATACGTGGATCGCTGCCCTTGTACGAATTGCTTCACCGGGGTTTTGCAAACCCGGCACGGCTCGCCGGCGCGTTCATACACGAACAGCCGCTGCGCGAAATAGCCCGGCGTTCCCTCGGCGTCGACATAGTCGCGCAGCGTCGTGCCGCCGATCTCGATGGCGTCGGCGAGCACGCCTTTAATGGACCCAACCAGGGCCTCGGTCTGGGCGCGGCTCAAGCGCCGCGCGGCGCGGCGCGGCGAAATGCGGGCGCGAAACAACGCTTCGCTGGCGTAGATGTTGCCCACGCCGACGACCGCTTGCGAGTTCATGATGAGCTGCTTGATGGCGACGGTGCGGCGGCGCGTGGCGCGATACAGATATTCGGCGTCGAACGCGGCGCTCAAGGGCTCGGGCGCAAGCTTGGCGAGGAGCGGATGTTCGAGCGGATCCCCATCGGTCCAAAGCAGGCTGCCGAAGCGTCGCGGATCGTGGAAGCGCAGGAGCCGGCCCGAGTCGAGCTCGATGTCCCAATGATCGTGTGGCCGCGGCGGTGCGCCGGCTGCGAGCAGCCGCAGGCTCCCCGACATGCCGAGATGCAGGATCAGCGTGCCGGCATCGAGCGTGATCAAAAGGTATTTGGCGCGCCGCGCGACGCGGCGCACGGTCTGAAGGCGAAGCAGCGCCTCGAAATTCGCGGGGATCGGCCAGCGCAAGCGGCGCTCGCGCACCACCACATCGACGATGCGCCGCCCTCGCAGCGCGGGCGCTATGCCGCGCCGGGTGGTTTCTACTTCAGGCAGCTCGGGCAGGAGCTACTTGATCTTCGATTCTTTGTAGGCGACGTGCTTGCGCACGACCGGATCGAATTTCTTGGTCTCCATCTTATCGGGATGCAGACGCTTGTTCTTCGTGGTCGTGTAGTAGTGCCCGGTGCCCGCTGAGGAGACCAATTTGATTTTATCGCGCATGGATGAGGCTCCTTAAACCTTGACGCCCTGGGCGCGAAGGTCGGCAACCACCACTTCCACGCCGCGCTTTTCGATGGTGCGCAAGCCGCGCGTGGTGACGCGCAGGCTGACGAATCGCTTCTCGGTCTCCAGCCAGAACCGGTGGGTGTGCAAATTCGGCAGAAACCGGCGCCGTTTGCGATTGTTCGCATGGGAAACCGTATTACCCGTTTTCGGGCCTTTGCCCGTGACTTGGCAGACTCGCGACATGAGGTGAACCTTCGGAAGGACAATGATCGAGCCGCGCTTTATACCAGGTGCGCCACTTCCGGGCAACCGGCGGAGGCGCCCGGTCGACCCACAGGGAGAGCTCGCGGCACAACCGGGCCTTTGCCTGCCGGCCCGGCTAAGTCATTGTATGGACTAGCAATGAAGCGGGCACATCAACGGCAAATACAGCGCCGATCGCCGCCATAGGCCGGTCGTCAAAGCAACCCCCGCTCCGCCAGCGAGACGCTGGCGCCGTCGCCGACGATGATGTGATCGAGCAGGCGGATGTCCACCAGCGCGAGCGCCTCCTTGACCCGCTGGGTGATCAACTCGTCCGCCCGGCTCGGCTCCGCAATGCCCGAAGGGTGGTTGTGAGCGACGATCACCGCGGCGCAATTGCGCTGCAGCGCCAGCTTGACGATCTCGCGCGGATGCACGCTGGCGCCGTCAATCGTGCCGCGGAACAGCTCTTCGAATTGAATCAGGCGATGACGATTATCGAGATACAGGCAGCAAAAGACCTCGTGCTCGAGATCGCGCAGCTTGGCGCGCAGGAATTCACCGGTCGCCCGGGGGTTTGCCATCGACGGGCCGGTGCGCAGCGTCTCCGCCAATTGTCTTCGGGAGATCTCGGCCGCCGCCTGCAGCTCCGCATAGCGGGCGGGTCCCAAGCCCGGATGCGCGCAAAAGCGCGTCCGATCTGCGGCGATCAGCCTGCGCAGCGAGCGGAAGCTTTGGAGTATTTCGCGGGCAAGATCGACGGCGGATCGGCCTGCCATGCCGGTGCGCAGCAAAATCGCGAGCAGTTCCGCATCCGACAACGCGGCAGCGCCCTTGTCGAGCAGCTTCTCTCGCGGTCGTTCTGCGCTCGGCCAATCCCGGATTGCCATGAATCCGAGCATGGCGGGCGTGTTGGCGAATCACTAGCGCCATTTCGCGGGCGAGCACGCAGATTGACGCGGCAGCGCCTTAACCGTGTCCGGAGCTGCCGAAACCGCCGCCGCCGCGCGCGCTCGCGGTGAAGTCCTCGACCACTTTGAAATCGACGTGCACGACCGGCACGATCACCATCTGCGCGATGCGATCGCCGGGGTTCACGGTGAAGGGCGCCGATCCGCGATTCCAGCACGACACCATCAGCGGCCCCTGATAATCGGAATCGATCAGGCCCACCAGATTGCCGAGCACGATGCCGCTCTTGTGCCCGAGTCCGGAGCGCGGCAGCAACATCGCCGCAAGAGCGGGATCTTCGAGGTAAATCGAAATTCCGGTGGGAATGAGCTGCGCGGCGCCCGGCGCCAGAACCAGCGGCGCCGCAAGGCAGGCGCGCAAATCCATGCCGGCGGAGCCGGCGGTGGCGTGCGCGGGCAAGGGAAATTCGCGCCCGATGCGCGGATCCAAGATCCTGAGCTTGACGGTGGGCCGCATCGAATCAGCGGCGTATGCGGCGGCTGCGCAGGCGGGTGCGCGGGTCCGTCACCGTGGCGCGGGCGGCGGCCGCGCGGCGCTTGCGCGCACCGCGCCGCGGGGCGCCGTCGGAGGGAGGCAGGCGCTTGGCGATCAGGGCAATGAGCTCGCGCGCGACGCTGAGCTTCGGTGCGCGCGCGATCTCGAGTTTTCCGCCGGGCCATAAGACCGTCAGAGCGTTGTCCTCGCAATCGAACGCGATCCCATCGCCGACCTGGTTGGCCGCGATCAGATCGAGTTTCTTGCGCTTGAGTTTGCTGCGCGCGTTTTCCTCGACGTCGTTGGTCTCGGCGGCGAATCCGACCACGAACGGGCGCTTCGCCATGTCGGCGACCGACTTGATGATGTCGGGCGCGGCTTCCAGATCGATTTTGACCGTGCCGCCCTGCTTCTTGATCTTCTGCTTGGCAACGTGCACCGGCTGAAAATCGGCGACGGCCGCGGCGGCGATGAACACGTCCGCCTCGGCCACATGGCGGTGCACGGCCGCGTACATATCCCGTGCGCTCTCGACGTCGATGCGCGTGATTCCCGCAGGCGTCGGCAAGTGCACCGGTCCCGCGACCAGGGTCACGTGTGCGCCGGCCTCGCGCGCGGCGGCGGCCACGGCGAAACCCATTTTCCCCGAGCTGCGGTTGGTCAAATAGCGTACCGGGTCGAGGCGCTCGCGGGTCGGCCCCGCCGTGATCAGCACGTTGAGGCTGGCCAGCAGGCCGGCATTGACCGGAGGCTCGAGCAGGGTCTCGGCGAGTTGTTTGGGTTCCCACATGCGGCCCGCACCGACTTCGCCGCAGGCCTGATCGCCGGTGGCGGGGCCCAGCATGCGTACGCCGCGCGACATCAAGGTTTCGACATTCGCCTGGGTGGCCTTGTTGGCCCACATGAGGCGATTCATCGCGGGCGCGAGCACCAGCGGCGCCTCCGTGGCGATGCACAGCGCCGCCAACAAGTCATCCGCGCGGCCGCCCGCCAAGCGTGCGATGAAATCCGCGCTCGCCGGGGCGATCAGCACGATCTCGGCCCAGCGGGCGAGTTCGATGTGGCCCATGGCGGCCTCGGCGCTGCTGTCCCACAAATCGGCGCGGACCGGGCGGCCCGAAACCGCCTGCAAGCTCATGGGAGTGATGAACTTGCGCGCCGACGCGGTCATCACCACCTGCACGTCGGCTCCCCGTTCGATCAGACGGCGAACCAGATCCGGGCTCTTGTAGGCGGCGATGCCTCCGGTCACCCCCATCAGGATTCGGGTCTTGGGCCTCAATGGATGCCCTTGAGTTCTTTGAAGCGCGTGATATCGCTGTCGAATTGTTCGCGCACCTTTGCCGCCTCAGTGCGCTTCTGCTGGAGATTCGCCTCCTGCGTACGGATGTCGTTGCCGACACGCACCAGATCCTCGGCAAGTTGGTCCGACATGGGCGGCGCATTCGCATCGGAACTGTAGGGTTTGAAATGCATGCTGGTCGCGCGCAGTTTCTTCAATTTACCGTCGAGGATCTCGAGGAATTGACTTGTGACTTTGATTTGATCGGACAGGAGGTCCAGCCGCTGATCGCGCAGGCGCTCGATTTCCTGCACCGAGGCGTATGTGTTGAGAAGATTCTTATCGCGGCTCGCACTGCGCTCCGCCTCGAGCCTCTTTCGTTCTTCCTCGGCCAACTGCTCGGGGTTTTTTTGCGCCTCCAGGCGCCCGACTTCGATCCCCTGCTTGTTCACGACGGCGCGTTCCTGCGACGCGTATTCCGGCGGGATCTGGTCTCCGTAGTGGGTAACCCCCTGCGCATCCACCCATTTGTACATTTTGCGCTCCGAGGACTGGGTGTTGTCGGCAAAGGACAACGAGACCAGCAGCAGCGAAGCACCCAGGATCAAGGCAAGGTATTTCAAGAACATGCCCCCGAGGAATCCGCGACCATTGTGAGGCTCGGGCAGGGGGTTTTCCAGGACGTATTCCTCAATCTGCGCTGCCATAGCGATCCCGATAAGCTTGCATGCTCGCCAGGTCGGCCGCACGTCCTTGCTTGCGCATGTGCTGCATGAGGTCCGACAGATTGATCACCGCAATGACCGGAATTCCAAATTGCTCGCGCACTTCCTGAACCGCCGACAGCGGGCTGACCGAACCCCGCTCCTCGCGGTCCAGAGCGAGCAGCACGCCGACCGGTTGCGCTCCGGCGGTTCGTATGATGTCGATGGATTCACGGATCGCCGTGCCGGCGGTGATGACATCGTCGACGATCAGCACGCGGCCCTGCAATGGACTGCCGACGATCAGCCCGCCCTCGCCGTGAGCCTTCGACTCCTTGCGGTTGAACGCGAACGGCACGTCGAGCCCGTGCCGGTCGGCGAGCGCGGCGGCGGCGGCGGTCACCAGCGGAATGCCCTTGTACGCCGGTCCGAACAGCATGTCGAAGGTCAGATCCGTAGCCACGGCGGCGTCGCTATAGGCGCGGCCCAGCGCCGCAATCGCCGCTCCGGTGCTGAATAATCCGGCATTGAAAAAATACGGGCTTTCGCGCCCGGATTTCAGTTTGAAGCTGCCGAATTTCAGCACGCCCAATTGCATGCACAATTCGATGAAATCGCCTTTATACGACCGTGTCATAGGAGCGGCAGTCTCGCAAGGGAAATGACGGCGCGCAAGCACAGCGCGCAGGCCGGCGTGCTGCTATGATCGCGCGCCATGCACGATGAGAGTTCGAGCGTTTGACGACGGCCGCAAAGCCCACGCTGCTGCAGGCGTTGGGCGACAAGCGCATGGCGGCCGTCCTCTTGATGAGCTTCGCCTCCGGGCTGCCGTTCAACTTGACCGGTTTCACCGTGCAGGCATGGCTGGCCTCCGAGGGCCTCGACATCAAGACGATCGGCATCTTTACGCTGGTCAGTCTTCCCTATTTTTTCAAGTTCATGTGGGCGCCGCTGTTGGACCGGTACTTGCCCCCGGTATTGGGCCGTCGCCGTGGCTGGATCCTGATTTATCAGATCTGTCTGGCGGTCGCCATTGCCGTCATGGGCTTTTGTTCCCCCACAAAAGAACTCTACGTGCTCGGCGTCTTGGCGGTGCTGGTCGCATGTCTCTCCGCGTCCCAGGATATCGTGATCGACGCGTATCGCGTGGACGCGATTCCGGTCAGCGAGCGTGGACTGGCCGCCGCCGCCCAATCATTCGGCTACCGTTCGGCGGCCATGTTGGCGGGCGCCGTGTTGGTGTTGATCGCCGCGCACTTGGGCTGGCGCGTGGCCTTTCTGATGGTGGCCTGCCTGATGGCGGCGACCACTTTGGGGACCCTTTGGGCGCCGGAGCCGGAAGTTCCCGGCAAACCGCCTCGCAGCCTGGCCGACGCCGTATGGCACCCGCTGCGCGCATTGTTCGGCCAGAAAGGCGCGTGGGGGTTTGTGTTGCTGGTGCTGCTTTACAAGATCGGCGATGCGTTCGCCTTGAGCTTGTACAGCGCCTTCATGATCAAGGGGATGGGATTTTCGCTGGATGAACTCAGCATCGCCGGCAAGGTGAACATGACGGTGTCGAGCATGATCGGCGTGGCCTTCGGCGGCTGGGTCTACATGCGCTGGGGCACTTTCAAATCGCTGTTGATTTTCGGCATCGGCCAGGCACTGACCAACCTGCTTTATGTGTGGCTGGCTCTGGCGGGCAAAAAAATATGGCTGCTGGTTCTCGCCACGTCCTTGGACACGGGTGTCGGTGGAATGGGGTTGGCCGCGTTCACCGCCTATTTGGTGTCGTTGTGCAGCGCCAATTTCAGCGCAACTCAGTATGCGCTGCTGTCGGCGATTGCGAGCCTGCCGCGGATCAGCATGGGGTCGGTCGCGGGATTCGTCGTTGCCAGGATCGGCTGGGCAAATTTCTTCGTCGTTACCTTCTTGACCGCGATGCCGGGACTCATATTGCTGGTGATTTTGCGAAAACCGATGAACGCTCTCGCGACCCGCGACGCGCCGGCGATCCAGCATTGATGTTCGTTCGACGCGGAACCGGTTAACGCCGCAGCGATCGATCCTGGTGATTCGACCAGGGGCTGCGCACGTTATCCTCGAACTCTCGATCCAAATCCTCGGCTTCCATATCGACCGCGCCCGACCAGTCTTCAGGAGCATCGGCGGCATCGATGAGCTCGTCGAGCAGCTGCTCGTTCCAAGCCTCGAAGTCAACCTCCGCGACGGTGCCGTCGAAGTACTGAATCTCTATGGTCTGATCGTCGTCGTCGATGGCGACCACTTCAAAGAGTTCGTTGGTACCGCCGCGATACCACTGACCTACGATCGGCTTGATGACGTTCATCGCGCATTCCCCTCATTGCCGCGATCAATTCAACTCCCAATATGCCGTCGGCGCAATCAAAAATTTTTGCGCGAAGCAACATCGCCTTCTATCGCCGCTCATAGGCCAAATCCCACACGCCATGACCAAGGCGGCTGCCGCGCCGCTCGAACCGGGTCGGAGGGCGAAACCCGGGGCGCGGCACATAGGTTCCGTCGCTGCTCAGGGTGGCGAGCCGCGCGCAGGCATTGCATACGCTCACCATCTGTTCGGCGTATGCCTGCCAGTCGGTCGCAAGTCGCAGCACACCCTGTGGACGCAATTTGTCGGCGAGAGTCTCGACAAAGGGCGCGTCGATCAAGCGGCGCTTGTGATGGCGCTTCTTGTGCCAGGGGTCGGGGAAAAAGATCAGGATTTCATCGAAGGACCGATCGGGAAGCGCAATGGCCAAAGCTTCGACGGCGTCATGGCAGATCAGGCGCAGATTGGCGAGTTTTGCCTGCTCCGCGCGCAGCAGCAACCGCCCCACCCCGGGACGGTGTACCTCGATCCCGAGGTAGTCGATGTGTGGATTGGCCTCCGCCAGCGTCCCGATGACTTCGCCGGCACCGAAGCCGATCTCGAGACAGCGCGGTGCTGACCGGCCGAAGGCCGCATCGAGGTCGATGGCCGCGTCCGCGACCCTCAAGCCGAATGTCGGCCACAAATCCTTGAGCGCGCGCGCCTGCGCGGCCGTGACACGGCCGGCGCGCAAGACGAAGCTGCGGATGGGGCGTCGGGCGTCCACTTGCCCGAAGTGTGCCTGATATCATCACCCCATGCGTAAAATCGGGTTAGTCTGCGCCCTTCTGTTGCTCACGGGCTGCGTGGGCCTGCCGCAACACGTCATCAAGTATCGGAGCGAGGCGTTGCGCTCAGCGCAAACGACCACACTGGGCCGCATCGCCGAGGAGAGCGCGGCAGGCGTTCCGCCCAATCTATCAGGCATACGTTTGCTGACCTCGGGCGAGGAGGCCTTCGACAGCTGGATCGCGCTCGCCGATCGCGCCGAGCGCACCCTCGACGTCCAGTACTACATCATTCATCAGGACGAATCCTCCCGAACCCTATTGCAGCACGTGCGCGCCGCCGCCGATCGCGGCGTGCGCGTGCGGGTGCTGGTGGACGACCTCAATACCGCGGGCGAGGACCGGCGGTACATGCATTTGGAACAGCACGCCAACATGTCCGTCCGCGTCTTCAATCCGTTTCCCGGCGGGCGCTCCGCGACCTGGAGCCGCATCCTCACCTCGATATCGGACATACCGCGCATCAACCACCGCATGCACAACAAGCTGTTCGTGGCCGACAACTCGCTCGCCATCACCGGCGGGCGCAATATCGGCGATGAATACTTCACGCGCGACAAGCGCAGCAACTTCATCGATCTCGACGTGGTGGCCGCCGGACCCATCGTGCCGCAGCTGTCGGCATCCTTCGACGCCTTTTGGAACAGCAAATACGCGTACCCGATCGCATCGCTCGCCTCGCCGGTGCCGGTGGAAGCGCCGCCCCTGCCGCCCCCGGCGCTCGCTGAGAGCGGCTCCGCCGGGGACGACAATTGGCTGGCGCGCGAACTCGATGCGCACGAGCTGCATCTGACCTGGGTGGCCGCCACCGTTCTTGCCGACCGGCCTGCGAAAATCGCGAGCGAAAGCTCACCCGACCAAGAGGTGACGATCGCCAACACCATCGCGGCGCTGATGCGCTCCGCGCAGCAAGAAGCCGTCGTGATCTCGCCGTATTTCGTGCCGGGAAAGGCGGGAGTCGCGTTGATCCGGGAGCTCCGCGAGCGCGGCGTGCGTATCCGCATTCTCACCAACTCGCTGGCGTCCACCGACTCCCCGCTGGTGCACAACGGCTACGCGCACTACCGGGTGGCGCTTCTGAAGCTCGGCGTCGAATTGAGCGAGGTGCGGCCGCAACTCGGGCAAAAGCGCCCGCGCTTTCACCCGTTTCGCACCTCCCACGCCAGCCTGCACGCCAAGGCGCTGGTGATCGATCAGAAGACCGTGTTCATCGGCTCGCTGAATATGGATGAGCGATCGGCGCGCCTCAACAGCGAATTGGGCCTGGTGATCCGCAGCCCCGAGATCGCGCGCCAGGTGACGAGTCTGTTGGACGACATCAGCGCGGACGGCAGCTACAGGCTGGCGCTGGACCCGCACGATCGCATCGTCTGGTCGAGCGGCGAACCGGGGGCCGAACGGATCTGGCACAAGGATCCGGAGACGACGCTCCCGCAGCGCTTTACGCTCGACCTGCTCGCGCCGTTCGCGCCCGAGGAGCTCCTGTAATCGCAATGAGTCAAGGCGGTAGGCGGCGCATTGCTCTTCAATCGAGTTTCAATCGACGGCGATCCACCGCGGTCGGCTCCCCGTCCCGAACGGCGAGCCGGTAACCGCGCTGAGCGCACCTGTGGTGGCATCGATGGAATACACCGCCACATTATTGGAGTTTTCGTTGGCGAGATAGGCGAACTTGCCCGAAGGATCGACGACGACGTTCACCGGAAATTGCCCGGCGCCGACGCTCGACGTCCGCGTCAATTCACCGCTGCTCGGGGTAATGGAATAGCTGCTGACCTGGTTGTTGGCGGTGACGTTTGCGGCAAAGAGAAATCTGCCCGCGGGGTCGACGATCACCGATTCGGGGCTCGAACCGGTGGCGAGAGGCGAACCCGACAGCGCCCCCAGAGCGCCCGAACTCGGATTGACCGAATAGGCGGAAATCGTCGCCGCGGTTTCATTGGCCACGTACGCATAGGTCCCGGTGGGATCGACCGCGATCGACAACGCTCCGGTACCGGCACGGAACGGCGATCCGACGACAGTGGTCAACGAGCCCGCGCCGGCCTCGATGGCGAACGCCGCCACCTGGCCGTCGGCGTAATTGGTGACGTAGAGATAATTCCCGCCGGGGTCGGTTTTCAGCGAAGTGGGCTGATTCCCCACGGTGTAGGGCGAACCGCTGATCGGCGTCGCCATTCCCGTGCCGCTGTCGATGACGAACACCGAGACCGTGTTGTCCCCCATATTGGCCACATAGAGGAATTGATCGGTGGGGTCCACCAACACGGCGAAGGGCCCGCTGCCGGCGGCTATCGGACTCCCCGCGGAGGTGAGCGCGCCGGTGGCGCCGTCGATGGTAAATACCGAGACGTCATTGGAACCATGATTGACCACGTACAAATATTTGCCGTTGGGATCCACGACGGCCGATACCGGCGTGCTGCCCGAGGCAAACGGCGAACCCGCGATTGGGGTCAGGGTGCCGGTCGCGGCATTGATCGAGAATGCCGATATGGTGTCGGATCCTTGATTGGCGACATAAGCGAAACGTCCCGGTTCAGTGCAGGTCACCACGACGTTGGTGACGTCCGCCGTAGCGACCGTTCCCGAGCCGTTGTAGACGGCGCAAGTCTGTGCAGGGTTCGCGGGCTGTGCCTTGACCGTGACCGAATAAGGCCCACCCTGGTCAATCGCGGACGAAAAGCCGAACGAACCGTTCACCTTGGGGTTCACATCGTTTCCGGAGTTGGTTTGCAGAATCAGCCCGGTACCCTTGAGCCCCATCACCGTGCCGCCGACGGTGTAGCCGCCGCCGTTGTGGCAGGCGATGACGCCAAGGCCGATTGCCGCCGCCAGGGCCCCAATCCTTACGGCTCCGCTCCTCGCCATGATTTTCACATGGCGCTCCTGTCGACGGCGGCCGGCAGCATCAAAACGTGCGCGGCATCGCCGATTTTTTCCGCCGCCTGAGCTTGCGGCGCCGGCCAGGAGCAGCGCCGCAATCGACGCCAAACCAATGCAGCAGAAGGTCCTCAGCATTCGCAACGTACCTCACCGTGATATCGATTGATTGTATGCTGCCGGTTTGCGGTTCAACAATCGATATTCGCGACGCGTGAAGGAGAATCGCAGCAAGCCAGCGGTCAACGGTTAGCCGCCGCGCGCGTTGCATGAAATCGTGGCGGGCTGTCTGCGGAAACCGACAGGCGCCGCCTGAACTAAACTCAGGCTTACCGTTCTAATGATTTTCAATGGAAGTGACCCATATGCCATCGCGATTTGGACGCAAGAGTTGGATGCTGGCGGGCACCGCTGCAATCGCCATGCTGTTGCCTTGCCTGGCATCCGCGGCCCTGGGCGAGCCGGAAGCATCGGTGCTCGCCGACGGTGCGCAGCTTCAGGGTTCGATCAAGGTGTCGGATCAGGCAAGTTATCGGCTGCATGAAATTCAGTTGCCCTCGGGCACTTTGGTTCGGGAGTACGCGGGATTGGACGGCACCGTGTTTGCGATCACCTGGCATGGGCCCTATGTGCCGAATTTGCGGCAGATTCTCGGCCGCTATTTCGATGCCTACGTGGCGGCGGCGAAGGCTCCGCACGCGGATCACCATCACCTGCAAGTCAAGCAAAGCGATCTGGTCGTAGAGGCCAGCGGCCACATGCGCGCCTACAACGGACACGCCTATCTGCCGCAGGCGATTCCGGGCGGGGTGTCCGTGGGAGATCTGCCGTGAGGCCGGCGCTGCTGCAAGCGCTGCGCAACGGCTGCATGCTGGTCATCTGTCTTTCCGCGATATCCTGCGGCGGTGGCAGTTCGTTGTCCGGCGTAAGCGCGCCGGTGATACCACCGAGCTCGAACGTTGTCGACGTGGTGGTCGGAGGCGGCCCCAACGGCAATAGCGTCAATTCTCTTTACACCACGGTCACGGTGTGCGTGCCGGGCAGCACCACGCTGTGCCAGACCATCGACAACATTCTGGTCGATACGGGCTCCTACGGGCTGCGCCTGCTGGTATCGCCGCTCACGCTGAGCCTGCCGGTCTTGGCTGCCGCCGACGGCAACGCTTTGGTGGAATGCACCATATTCGTGGATGGCTATAGCTGGGGTCCCGTGGCCGCGATGGATATCCACATCACCGGCGAGTCGGCGAGTTCGGTGCCGGTGCAGCTCATCGGGGACACCCGCTTCCCCACGGTGCCATCCGATTGCTCGAGTACGGGCGGTACTGCGGAAAACACCGTCGCGACGTTCGGCGCCAACGGTGTTTTGGGCATAGGAGTCTTTCTGCAGGATTGCCCTGATTGCTCGGCCAGCGTCATCCCGGCGTTTTATTATTCGTGCACTTCCACGGCCTGCACCAATACCATGGTGGCATTGGCGAGCCAGGTGCAAAATCCCGTTCCCTTTTTCGTCACGGACAACAACGGCACGATCATCACGCTGCCCGCGGTCGTGCCCGGCGGAGCGGCGAGCGTGACGGGGTCGCTGATCTTCGGCATCGATACCGAATCGAACAATCAGTCGGGCAGTCAGACGGTGCTGACGGTGCCGACGAGCGGCGCGAACGCCGGAGGCGTGACGACGATTTTCAACGGCCAGACATTGAGCGCGAGCTTCATCGATTCGGGCTCGAACGCTCTTTATTTCAACGATTCAAGCATCACGCCATGCGCCAGCAGCCAGTTCGCCGGCTTCTATTGCCCGGTGATCACTTCGACATTTGGCGCGACGATTCAAGGCGCCAACGCCATCAGCGTCCCCGTGACCTTCAGCGTGGGTGATGCGGAGACCCTGTCACAGTCGTTCACGGCATTTCCCGGCCTGGCGGGGACGACTACGGTTGCCGGCAGCTTCGATTGGGGATTGCCCTTCTTCTACAACCATCGGGTGGCCACGGCGATCGAGGGATTCACGACCTCCGCGGGTACCGGACCTTACATCGCCTTCTGATCGCCGCGCAGCTTTTGGCTACAGCCAGCGAGCCAACCTGCCGGCCCACTCGTAGAGGGCCACGTGGGATCGATAGAGGGCCAGCACCGTCGGCACGAACACCACGGCGCCGTGCTCGTCGTGGGTCCACATCTCGGCCGGTGCGGCCGTCACTTCGAAGCCCGCCGCGGTGAATTCCGCGACCGCGCGCACCATGTGTGTGCTCGAAGTGACCAAGATGATCCGGTCGATCCCTTCGCGGCGCAGCAGTCGCGCTGAATACAGGGCGTTTTCATGGGTATTGGTGGATGCGGTCTCACTCCAGCGCACGGGCAGCTGCAGATTCTCCTCCACGAACCGGCGCATGGCGGCCGCCTCGCGCGCACTTCCCGACACCAGGATGGGAAGCTGGGTCGCGCGCGCGATCTTGCTGCCCTCGATTAATCGCAAATCGGCATAGGTGCTCGGTGCGTCGCCGCCGGCTTCGGGCGCGCCGCGGCGTACGCCTCCGCCAAGAATCACGATGGCTTGAGCGCGCGCCTGTGCCTCCGTCAGGTGCGTCGGATCGAGGGCCGGGTACCCCTCGGTCGCGCGCGTCAGGGCATCGGAGACGATGGGCATGGCGAGCAGCCAAAGGCTGCCGATCGAGACGGCACACAGCGTTAAGCCTAAGCGCGGGCGGCGCCTCCATATAAGCAGACCCGCCACACCGATCAGCAGGGGGCCGCCCGGAGGCAACAGCAGTGCCTTCAAGAAAATCCGCAATTCCAGCGCAGTCAAGTCCGATTTCCCTTCTGGGGGCACGCCCCGCATGTAATAACCGACGCTCGCGCCGAGCTTAGCACCCCATACCGTCTGAGACGGCTGCGGCGCCGCAAAACTTCGTTGGCTTGATTCCCTGATTTGCCGACCCCACTGATCCCGACTAGAATCGAGTCGGTCGCGGGCGTCGTATAATGGTAATACCCAAGCTTCCCAAGCTTGAGCCGTGGGTTCGATTCCCATCGCCCGCTCCACTTTTCAAATTCGCCTAGGTCGCGCGACCTCCCGGTGCGGCCAACCCAAGGCTGGCAGCCAATGCCCGCAACCGGCGATCTCTAGTCCACAACTGGGATCCGTCGATCGAGCGCAGTTGCTGCAGGAGCTCCAGCGGTCAATCTCGGCAACGATCGGCGCCGAACCCGCTATGATCGCGCATCATAGACTGGCCGGGAGCCCCGGCCGGTGCACCGGGTGAAGACGCATTTAGAGACAGGAGGTTTCCATGAGTATCGCGATGAGCTTGCCCCGCTTCGCCGCGGCATTTGCGATTGTCCTGCTGGCGAGCAGCGCCGCACCGGCGAGCGTGCCGCTGCAAAAAACCCAGGCGCCCGGTTATTACCGCATGCTGCTCGGCGACTTCGAGATCACGGCGCTTTCCGACGGAACCTTTCCGATGGAGGTGGGCAAGCTGCTCACCCGTATCACGCCGCAGCAACTGGAGGCCGCGCTCGCGCGCTCCTTCCTCAAGGATCCAATCGAGGCCTCCGTCAATGGGTTCCTGATCAATACCGGCACCAAGCTGGTGCTGGTGGACACGGGCGCCGGCACGTTTTTCGGACCGACGCTCGGCAGATTGATGTCGAACCTCAAGGCCTCGGGCTATCAGCCGGAACAGGTGGACGAGATCTACATCACCCACATGCACGGAGATCACGTGGGCGGATTGCAGGCCGACGGCAAACCCGCCTTCGCCAACGCCATCGTGCGCGCCGCGCAGCCCGAAGCGGACTACTGGCTGAGCAAGTCCCACCTGGACGCGGCGCCCGCGGACCGCAAGGGCAGCTATCAGAGCGCGATGAGCGCGCTGAGCCCGTATATCGCGGCCGGGAAATTCAAGCCCTTCACGGGCGACGTGGAACTCGCGCCCGGCATCCGTGCCGTGGCGGCTCCCGGTCACACCGCCGGCCACACCCTGTACGTCGTCGAGAGCAAGGGCGAGACTCTGGTGCTGTGGGGCGATGTGATGCACGTGGCCGCGGTGCAGTTCCCGGACCCATCGGTGACCATTCGATTCGATACCGACTCGGCCGCCGCGGCGCTGCAGCGCATGAAGGTGTTCGCCGATGCGGCCGAGCACGGTTATTGGGTGGGCGGCGCGCACCTGCCATTTCCGGGCATGGGGCACTTGCGCAGCGCGGGTGCGGGCTACCTGTACGTGCCGGCCAACTACAGCGCGGTGCATTGATGCGCGGCCATGCGCAGGCAGTGCTCGCGCTTACCGGAGGCGCGGTACTTTCCGGCCTGATGGGCATCGCCGCAGCGGCCGCCGCTGCGCAGCCAGTGACTTACGCGGTCGCTGAAAAATGGCCGTTGCCGGGCGATGGCGGCTGGGACTACCTGAGCGTTGACCCCGCGGCGCACCTACTGTATCAGTCGCGCGCGACGCATGTCGCCATCGTCGATATCGTGAGCGGCAAGATCGTCGGCGACATCGCCGATACGCCCGGCGTGCACGGCATCGCGCTGGCGGCGGATCTCGGGCGCGGCTACATCAGCGCCGGAATCACCAATCGAGTCAAAGTGTTCGATTTGCGCACTCGCGCAGTGATCGACAACATCGCCGTCGGCGCGAAGCCGGATGCGATTTTGTACGATCCGTACACTCACCGGGTGGTCGCATTCAACGGCGGCAGCGACAACGCCAGCGTGATCGATACCGCCACCAACACAGTCGTGGAGACGATCGCGCTCGGCGGTGGTCCTGAATTCGCGCAAAGCGATGCGGCCGGTCACCTCTACGTCAATCTCGAGGACAAGAATCAGTTGGCGGTCATCGACATGGCGGCGCTCAAAGTGACTGCTCACTGGGCGCTCCCGGGCTGCGACGGGCCGAGCGGCCTTGCGCTCGATGTGGCGCATCAACGAAGTTTTTCCGTGTGTTCGAACGCCGCCATGACGATCTTGGACACGCACGATGGCAGAGCGATTGCGACGCTACCGATCGGTCACGGCGTCGATGGCGCGCAATTCGATCCCGATTCACAGAACGTCTTCAGCTCGAACGGCGAGGGCACGCTCACCGTGGTGCACGAGAGCGACCCGGAGCATTTCGCGGTGATACAGACGCTCGCCACCGCCAAGGGTGCCCGCACCATTGCACTCGATCCCGTGACTCACCGTCTGTATCTTCCGACCGCGAGTTTTGGGCCGGTAGCGCAGGCTTCTGGGGGCTCGCGTCCCAGGCCGCCGATTCTGCCGGGCAGCTTCGTGGTTCTGGTGGTCGCGCCCGCCCGCTGAGTAGCCGCACGCATTGACTCGCTGGGTTCGCACCTGCGTCGCCGATTGCGGTGCGGCAGGGTGCGGTGCGCATTACTGCGCCTGGAATTCGATCAGCCAGGTTCGAAGAAATGGGTCCTCCAAGCGCCACACCACGCCGGTGCGCGCGAAATCCTGGCGCAGGAAGTGCTGCTTCTCCAAGATATCGAGGGCACGCTGCATGGTGGTCCGCGGCAAGCCGTGGCGACGTGCCGCCTCCGCAAGCTGAAAGTCGCCGCGCTCCTCGATGACGACTTTGAGAGTGCGCTTTTGCGCTGTCGACAGAGACAGCCAGCGCTGCAGATAACTGACGTGCTGCATGGCGATCACGATGCAGTTAGCGTGCCGCAATATGCGGCATATATATTACGAATTACACAGCAATTGTACAGGATTTTAATAACATATTGATGTGCGTCGTATTGCGTCACGCAATTTGCGGCGAATTGGAGTCCAAGAAGACTGAGCGGCCGCCACTTGCCGCCCCGACTCGACGCCATGGCCATATGGCCCGCCGCGCCATCGCCGGCCGCTCACCGCGGCGAGCCGCTCACAGCAGTGTCGGATCGCTGTCGAGTACGCTGCCGGCGCCTGAGCGAACGATCGGGGTGAGGCCGGCCGCCTGCGGCAGAATCTGCTCGGCGTAGAAGCGGGCGCTCTCGAGCTTGCCCTTAAGGAAGCGCCGATCCGCGCGCTCATCGGATAGTCGAGCGGCGGCCCGGCATGCGGCGCGCGCCTGCAGCCAGCCGCCGAGAGTCACCCCGGCGAGGCGCAGCAGCGGCACGGCAACCGCGGCGCCGGCCGCTGGATTCGCCCCCATGTCCGCGAGCAGTTTGGCGATAGTCGCTTCGAGCTCGACCACGGCCGCATCGGCGGCCGCGACGATCGCCCCCGCGCCCGGTGCCGAACCGCGGTAGGCGGCGAACTCTGTATGGATATCGGCCGCCAAGGCCGCGAATGCCGCCCCACCGTCCTTGGCCAGCTTGCGGCCAATGAGATCGATTGCCTGAATCCCGGTTGTCCCCTCGTAGATCGGACTGATGCGGGCATCACGTAGCGGCTGGGCGGCGCCGGTTTCCTCGATGAATCCCATGCCGCCGTGCACCTGGATGCCGAGCGAGGCGAGTTCCACGCCGCACTCCGTGCACCAGCCTTTGACGATCGGAATCAGGAATTCGCCGCGGGCCTTGGCCGCCCGGCGCACGGCAGGGTCGCGATGCCGCGCGCCCACGTCGAGCTGGGTGGCCGCATACAGCGTCAGATAGCGCATCGCCTCGATCTGCGACTTCATCGTGAGCAGCATGCGCCGGACATCGGGGTGGTGAACGATCGGCAGCGCATCTCCCTGCACCGGCGGTCCGATGGGACGGCCCTGAATGCGGGTGCGCGCCCATTCGAGCGCCTGCTGGTAGGCGCGTTCCGCGACCGCATAGCCCTCGAGACCGACGCTCAAGCGCGCGGCGTTCATCATGATGAACATGTACTCGAGACCGTGGTGGGCCTCGCCCAAGAGGTAGCCCACCGCCCCGTTGCCTTGCCCATAGACCATGGTGCAGGTTGGGCTGCCGCGGATGCCGAGTTTGTGCTCGATCGAAATGCACTTGAGGTCGTTGCGTGCACCGAGCGAGCCGTCCGCGTTGACCAGGAACTTCGGCACGATGAACAGCGAAATGCCCTTCACCCCGGCCGGTGCGCCCTCGATGCGCGCCAGCACCAGATGGATGATGTTGGCGGCGAGGTCATGCTCTCCGTAGGTGATGAAGATCTTCTGGCCGTGAATTCGGTAATGGTCGCCCTCGGGTATGGCGCGCGTGCGCACCTGCGCCAAGTCGGATCCCGCCTGCGGCTCCGTGAGGTTCATGGTGCCGGTCCACTCGCCGCGCACCATCCGCGGCAGGTAAAGCGCCTGTTGCGCGGCTGATCCGCACTGAGCGATCGCCTCGGTCGCGCCCTGGGTCAGCATCGGACACAGCCGGAATGCCAGGTTGGCCGATGCGATGAGCTCCTCCACTGCCGAGACCAGCACGATCGGCATGCCCTGACCGCCGTGCGCTTCGGCGGCCCGCAGCTGCGGCCAACCGCCTGCGACGAATTGCCGATAGGCCTCTTTGAAGCCCGCGGGCGTCGTCACGCCGGTCTCCGACCAACGCGCGCCCTCGCGGTCCGCGGTTTTGTAGAGCGGATCCAAGACATTTTCGGCGATGCGCGCGGCCTCTTGCAGCACGCTCGCCGCCAGCTCCGGCGTGTATTCGGAGAAGTCGGGACAACCGGCCAGTGCGTCCGCGCCGACCACGTGGTCGAGCGCGAACTCGATGTCTTGAAGCGGTGCACGATACATGGCGCTATTATGCCGCGTCGCGAGACACAGTTATCGGCGGAATTGCAATCATGGCCGCGCTCGAAGGCGGGACCGTGAATCTGTTGTCGCACACGCTGCCGCGCTTCGGCATCACCACCAGCTTCGTGAAGCCGCGCGGGTTAGCCCTGTTGCCGTAAAGGATTGAACAACGAGGTCGGAGCGGCGAGGCCGGAACCGCGAGATCAGAGCAGCGCGCGGGCGCGCAGGATGTCCGCGAAGTTCACCGGAGTTTGCATTTGGCGAATCACCGTCTGCCAGCGCCCGGCGCCGGTGGTACACAGCTTGCCGTTGACATCGGTCGAGGCTTGCCCGCCCTGACACAAACCGTCGACGCCATCCGTCAACAGCGATTCGCCGATCTGCAAGTGCCGTAATGCGTTGTCGAGCCAGTTGGTCATGCGGCTTCCCCGTGTACTCTGAATCATTGTCATCGGATCGATGCCAATGATTAAAGTGTAGGCGAGCTCCATCGAACGCCGCAATTGTCGGCGTATCGAGACAGGATGGGATGTGCGCGAGCGGCTATTGCCTATCAGCAGTTGCCCCTCAGCGATTGTCCGTCAGCGGTTGACATCGACGACTACGCGACCGCGGATGCCGCCCTTGAGAATCTGCGCCGCGATTCGCGGGACTTCGTCGAGCTTGGCCTCGACCGTCATCGCCTCGAGCTTGTCGAGAGGCAGGTCTGATCGCAGGCGGGTCCATGCTTCCAGCCGGCGTTTCATCGGGCACATCACGGAATCGATACCGAGGAGGTTCACCCCGCGCAGCAGAAAGGGAATGACCGTGTGCTCCAGTTTGCTGCCGCCGGCGAGTCCCACCGCGGCCACGGAACCTGCGTAGCGGGTCTGCGCCAGCACCCGCGCGAGAGTATTGCCGCCGACCGAATCGATGCATCCGGCCCAGCGTTCGCCTTCGAGCGGACGCTTCGCGGGCTCCGCAAACGGGGAGCGGTCGATGACCGCCGATGCGCCCAGACTCTTTAGATACTCGTGGGTGCCGGCGCGGCCGGTCGATGCCACGACCTGATAGCCCCGCTTGGCGAGAATGGCGATCGCGGCGGAGCCGACTCCGCCCGCTGCGCCCGTGACCAACACCTCGCCCGCGCCGGGATGGAGGTCGTGGGCCTCGAGCGCCATGACCGCGAGCATCGCTGTGAATCCGGCGGTACCGATCGCCATCGCCTGCCGGGTGGACAAACTCGCGGGCAACGGCACCAGCCAATCGCCATCGACCGACGCCTTTTGCGCCATTCCGCCCCATTGCACTTCACCGACGCGCCAGCCGGTCAGTACCACGCGGTCGCCTTGCTTGTACGCGGGGTGCCGGCTTTCGAGCACCTGACCCGCAAAGTCGACGCCGGGCACATGCGGATAGCGCTTCACCAAGCCACCGGCGCCGGTCACCACGAGGCCATCCTTGTAGTTCACGGTCGAGTATTCCACCCCAACGACGACGTTACCCAGCGGCAAGCTCGCTTCGCTCACGTTTTGCAGCGAAGCGCTGATCGTGCCGCCGTTGCTATCGATTACCAGTGCCCTGAACATGCCGATCCCCTTCCGTCGCGATGAAATCACGCGCTGCCGCACCATTCTATACGGTGTCGGTCTCGGCATTCGGCGGCAGCCGGCTTTAGCCGGCTGCCGCCACGTTGGGCGCGAAGCGCTGCGCAACCCAATAGCGACGAGTCCGTTGAGCGCAAAGCCCGGGGAGCAGGTACCCTGTGACTCTGGCACAGGTTGCGGGAGCGTTAGATGTTGGAGAGCGATTCGAGCCCGGTACTCATCCGGGCGCCCGCGCTTGCGCCCGATACAATCGATCTGCGCCGTGTGGGCGCACACCCCGATCATTGGTATCCGGTGGCCTGGTCCGATGAACTGCGTCCCGGCCGCACGCTTGGGCGCCGGTTCGCCGAGCAGCCGATCGCGATCTATCGCGCCTTGGACGGGCGAGTGTTCGGGTTGGAGGACCGCTGCGCGCATCGCCAGGTACCCCTGCACCTCGGGGTCGTGTGCGGGGAGCAGCTCAAATGCCACTATCACGGTTGGACCTACGGCCCGAACGGGAAATGCGTGGACGTCCCCTATCTCGGCAAGGCTCGGCTGCCCAACGGCGTGAAGAGCTATCCGGTGCGCGAAGTGGACGGTCTGATCTTCGTCTATCCCGGAGATGATCCTGCGCTGGCGCAGAGCCGCCTGCCGAGCAGCCTCGGTTCGTCGCAGCGCAAAGACTACAAGACCCGACGACTGAATCGCGAGGTGGCTTGTCACTACAGCTTCATGCACGAGAATCTGTTCGACATGAATCATCAGTTCATGCACCGCAAGCACATGGGCTCGATCCGGGCGCAATGCCTCGGCCGGCAACACGGCGAAGATTGGGCGCAGGTGGAATACAGCTTCAGCCGGACCGAAGGGAAACCCTCGGTCGGCGAACGGGTCATCGTTGACTTGGTGCGCGAGCGCAATCCGACGAAAAAGGATTTCGCCGATCATATGCGCATCCGCACCGACTATCCGTCTCAGAGTCTCAAGGTTTGGGTGGGGCGCGACATCAAGCCGAGCGACGACCCGGTGCTCGACGTGTGGCTGTGCTACACGCCGCTCGATGCCGAGCAGCGCACCAATCGAACGTACGGCTACTTGTCGGTTAAAAAGCCGCCCATACCAGGCCTCATCCACGCGGTGTGGCCTTTCGTGGTTTGGTTCACCGAGAACATCTTCCACGAGGACAAAGCGATCGTGGAGCATGAGCAGCGGGCGTACGACGCGCAGGGGGCCGACTGGAACAATGAAGTGTTTGCGCCTGTGCGAGATCTGCGAGCGATGCTGATCCGCAGCGGCAAGCTCATGGTCTGAAGGCCGCAGGGTTTGCGCTAGCGCAGATCATTTCCCGTAGCGCTGCAGCTTTCCTTCGACGGTGATCCGGTCTCCGGGCTGCATTCCGGCCGGGCAGGCACCGACATAGGTTTGATCCTGGATCACGGTCTGGTCGGTCTTGCCGTGATACGCGGGCGTGTACGTCGCATAGGATTCGGAGCGCGTCGAGGTACTGCTGAGATGGGTGTAGGTGCCTTTGGACACAATGACGGTCCCATCGATCGTGCAACGCGATTCGGAGGTAAACCTGCCGTCGCCGAGACTGTCGAATGAGGTGGTGCAATCCTTCACGTTCTTGACCACAGCGTCCATCGCCCTGTCATAGGCATGATTCCGGCACAGCCGGTAGGTAAATTCGGTCTTCTTGCTGCCGGGATTGTCGATGCTCTGACCGCGGATTTCCCACAAACCCTCTTGCAGCGGCGGCGGGTCGGCCGCGCTCGCAAGCGTCATCAAGAGCATCGCGGCCGAGACGGTAAAGGCGAGTCTTTTCATTTATGCGCGTCGGCCTCGAACAGGGCCTCGGAGGGCGCCCTTGCGGCGCGAAGCTTCGCCGCCACGCGCTCGGCGGCCGCCATCACGCGCAGCACGTTTTCACCCGCGACCTTGGCTATCTCGTTGTCGGTCCAACCGCGGCGCATCAGCTCGACCAGGAGCGCGGGATAGCGGTCCACGGCCTCGAGGCCGCGCGGCGCGTCCGGGATGCCGTCGAAGTCGGACCCCAGGCCCACATGGTCCACGCCGGCCACTTGACGCACGTGGTCGATGTGATCGGCCACCTCCGACAGCGTCGTGACCGGTTTCGGATGCGCGCTCTCCCAGCGCTCGAGCGCCGCCTTGGAGCGCTCCGGCTGGCCGATGTACAGCCCGCCGTAGGGCGGGCTGTCGTAGCGCGCCATTTCCGCGGCGCGATCGGCTTCCCACTGGTTGCGCGCCGCCGACACATAGGCGGGAAAGAAATTCACCATCACCACGCCATCGTTTTTCGCGACCAGCCGCAGGACATCGTCGGGCACATCGCGCGGATGATCGACGATGGCGCGCGCGGAGGAATGGGAAAACATGATCGGCGCCTCACTCGCTGCAAGCGCCGCCTTCATGGCCTCAGGGGACACGTGGCTCAAATCGACGAGCATGCCGAGCCGGTTCATTTCCCGAATCACTTCCGTGCCGAACGGAGTCAATCCATGGTGCGCGGGAGCGTCGGTGGCGGAGTCGGCCCAATCGGTGTTGTGTATGTGGGTCAACGTCATATAGCGCGCCCCGAGATCGTACATCTGACGCAGGACGGCCAAGGAATCGTTGATCTGGTGGCCGCCTTCGATGCCGATCAGGGAGGCAATCTTTCCGGACTTGTGGATTCTGCGTACATCGGCGGCGGTATAGGCGATCTCGAAGGTGGCCGGGTAGCGCGCCGCCATGCGCTTCACCAAGTCGATTTGTTCGAGGGTCGTCTGGACCGCCTCGGGACCCTTGATATTGACCGGAACCCAGACCGACCAGAATTGACCGCCGACCAGGCCCGCCCGCAGACGCGGAATGTCGGTCATGAGCGCGGCCTCGTGCGGCGGCGGCGCAATCTTGGATGTGTCGGAGGCGAGGTCGATGGCGGCGAGCTGCCCTTTGAACCGCACGCGGATTTCCCACGGCAGATCGTTGTGTCCGTCGATCAACGGGGTGTGTTTGAGTACTTGCGTCACTCTCGCCTGGTAATCCGCGTCCGCCGCGAGCCCCGGCAGCGGCGCGCAGCACCAAAGACCGATCGCCGCCAGGCCGAGTGCCCCAAAGCCGATCGCCGCCGATCTCATCGCCATGATCATCGTTTACCTGCCCCCCTATATGAATACGCTGCCGTAGCGCTCGCGCAGCGCGGCTTTTTGCACCTTGCCGGTGCCTCCCACCGGCAGGGAATCGAGAAATATAACCTCATCCGGGACCCACCACTTGGCCACCTGCGCCGCGAGGAACGCCAGGATCTCCTCCCGTTCGAGAGTGTGATCCGGTTTGCGCACGATGAACAGCAAGCGCCGATCCATGATGAGGCCGGGCTGAAGCATTTCCTCAGTCTCCGTTGTTGGCTTTGTCCTAAGCGCCGAGCAGGGCAACGCTGAGACGACGCTGCAGCGCGCGCCCACCGAGCCGGCAATTTGCCGTAAAACAAAGAGGACATTATTGCAGTTTCGTTTCTTAACTTGCGAACTGGCGCACAGCTGTGGTCAAGTGCGGGCACGGGAAAGGTGAAGTAATCGCTTGCGCCCGGCTCCGGGGTGCTTTGCGAAGAACTTTTAGACCACCACGCGCGTCGCCGACAATGTCAACAATAGCCCGAACGTGAGGGATGTAATGAAGAGCTCCACTTGCTTGAGTTTTTGTGTTTGCGTGATCGCTCTGTGCATCGCCGGCAGTGCGCTACCGGAATCGCTGCAGCAAATTGCCGAGAGCACACAACGCAATGTGATCGTGATCCTGCGCGACCAGTTGCCCAATGTGCCGCCGGTGCGCGGCGCGATGGAGGCCCGTGCACAGTCCGTCACCGCCTCGCAAACCTCGCTGATCACCCACTTACAGCAGATGCGGTCGCGCCAAATTCGCTCGTTTAACATGATCAACGCCTTTGCGACCAGCGTCTCGGCAGCCGAGGAAGCGCAGCTCGCGGCCCACCCCTTGGTGCAGGCCGTGGTGCCCGACAGGTTGATACACCAGCAGCGCCGTGCGCAAACAACGGGCGGTGCGGGCGCAAGTGCCGCGACCGTTGACTGGACCAAGACGAGCGGGCTCTGCAACACCTTGGAGCCTCAAGCGCTTCAGCTCACCAATACGGCATTCATGGATCCCTCCACACCGCAGGCACAGCGAGTGCTGGACGGCCATGGTCAGCCAGTGACCGGCAGAGGGGTCAAGGTCGCATTCATCGCCGACGGCTTGGATCCGAAGGTCAGAGGCTTTATTCGTCCCGACGGTTCGAATGTCTTCATCGACTACCAGGATTTTTCCGGCGATCCGGCCGGTACGCCCACTAACGGTGCGGAGGCGTTCGGCGATGCGAGTTCCATCGCGGCCCAGGATGAGCCGAACGGTACGCCGTTAATTTACGACATCAGCAAGTTCGTGAACGCGGCCCATCCGCTGCCTTCACCGTGCAATATCCGCATCCGCGGCATGGCGCCGGGCGCCTCGCTGGTGGGCTTGAAGGTTTACTCCAACCTCGGCTATACCACCACCTCGGGATTGGTACAGGCGATCGAGTACGCGGTGGCCAACGACGATGTGGACGTGATCAACGAGTCGTTCGGCGGCAACCCGTACCCGGATCAGGCCAACGACCCCATTTCGCTCGCTGACCATGCCGCAGTAACAGCCGGGGTGACCGTGGTGGTCAGCAGTGGCGATGCGGGAACGGCCAGCACCATCGGCTCGCCGGCAACCGACCCTGATGTGATCTCCGTTGGGGCCAGCACCCAGTTCCGGCTCTATGCCCAGACCAACTACGGGGTACAGCCACTGGCCAAGGGAGTCATCAGCGACAATATCTCCGCCTTCAGTTCGGGTGGCTTCGCCCAGCGTATTCCACGGACGGTGGACGTGGTGGCGCCCGGTGATCTCGGCTGGGCGCTCTGTTCTACCAACGTGGCTCTGTACACGGGGTGCACAGACTTCGAATCTCCTGCCCAGCCCACACCCATGCAGGATTTCGGCGGCACCAGCGAGTCGGCGCCGTTGACTTCGGGCGAAGCCGCCCTGGTGATCCAAGCGTATCGCAGCACTCACCATGGAGCCGATCCGGGCCCTGCCCTGGTCAAGCGAATCATCATGAGCACGGCCACCGATCTCGGCGCACCGGCGTTCGAGCAAGGCGCCGGGCTGATCAATGCCCTGGCGGCGGTCAATGTCGCTCTCTCGGTGGCGGATGGCAATGGCAATCCCAAGGCCCGCGGCGATGGGCTGCTGGCCAAGCCGACTAGCGCACATGTCGAGAGCTTGCCAAACACGCACGAGACCCGTTCCTTCACCATCACCAACACCGGGTCCACCAAGCGGCACGTGACGCCGTCGCTAGAGACGCTCGGTGCGCCCATCGCGGGCGCCACGCTCAACGTGACATTGGACCCAAGCGCGGATCCCACCTTCATCAATGTGACCGGAGCGCCGCGCTCGTACGTAAAACAGAAATTCACCGTGCCGGCGAACGCGGATCACCTGGATGCGGCGATTGCCTGGCAGAACAGCACGGGCACGCCCATCGCCTATATCGCCCTGCTTGATCCGTCCGGTCGGCAAGCCGCCTACTCGATCCCGCAGGGTCTTGCGAGCGGCTACGGTCACGTTGACATCGTGCACCCGGCCGCGGGCACATGGACGGCGGTCATCTGGACCCGTCAGTCGGGTGTCGGCAGCTATTCAGGCCCCGTGCAGTTCACCTGGGCCGCCGAGCGCTACGTGAAATTGGGATCAGTGTACCCCGCCTCGCTGGATCTAGCGCCCGGCGCGAGCGCATCGATCACTGCGGATTTCTTGATGCCTGGCGAGCCGGGCGATCTGGCCGCGGCCATTCGCTTCGATGGTCCCACCGATGAACGCAGCGGTCCCACCGATGAACGCAGCATTACGCTACCCGAAATCCCGGTCACTCTGCGCACTTTGATACCGCTGGGTCCGACCGGCGGCGCCTTCACGGGCACCCTCACGGGCGGCAATGGACGCGCGGGCGCCGGCCCGACCCAAACCTACGATTTCGACGTGCCGAACGGCGTCAACAACATGAGCCTGGTGCTCAACATTGCCGACAGCGGGTATCTGTTGGAGGGCCTGCTCGTCGATCCGCAGGGCATGGAGTTGAGTGTAGAACTCAATGTCGATCCTTCCGGGAATTCGCAATACGCGCTACAGCTTTTCCGCGAGAATCCGCAGCTGGGCCGCTGGAAGTTCGTATTGGTGCAAGACTACTATTCGTCGGGGAATCAGACGTCGCTCCCCTTCACGGCGCGAATCGGCTTCAACACGGCGGCCGTGAGCGCGCCGAGTCTGCCGAACGACCCGAGCACCCTGCTGTCGGCGAGCGCGACTCCGGTGACCATTGCGATCCAGGTCAAAAATACTGGCGCGGTGACGGAGGCATACTTTGCCGACGCGCGGCTCAGCGCCTTGGGCGTGACTTCGCTGGCGCCACAACCCTGTGCGGCAACCGCGACGCTGCCGGGCACCTGCGGGTTGTTCTACCTACCCACGGAGGTCAACAGGATTCAGTTCGTCGCGCAATCGTCATCGCCCATCAACATGGACGCTTATAACGCTGCGGGCTACTTCGTGGGCGGCACGGGCTCGCCTGATATCTACGCGAAGCAAGTGTCCCCGGGCACGGTTGCTGCATCGCTGAGCGTACCGGAGGTGCCCTACTCAATATGGGTTGTGGTCCCCTCTCTGATCGGGCCGTACGGTCCGGGTGGCGCGCCGACCACCCCGGTCACAATGGGCGCTTTTGCGCTGATGCAGCCGTTCGATGCCGCGGTTTCGGCGAGCAGCGGCGACAAATGGGCCGACTTGACGTTGGGTACCAACACATTCAACCCCCTGATATTGCCTTCAGGCAAGACCGGTATTATCACGGTGACCATCACGCCCGATGCGAATCAGGTGGGCAACACCATTACCGGATTCGTGTATATCGATACGTTCAACCCTTACGTCTTCACCGGCGACGAGGTGGTGCGGATTCCGTACAGCTACACGATCGTCAAATAGTTTAAGGCGGCGGCCTCCTCCCGCGCCGCACGGGAGGAGGCGCACGGCCCTGCGATCGCCCACGCAGGCAGTCGCCGTAGGCCGGTGCTTACATAAATTCGACGCTGCCTGCTCTGAAAAACCCAGCGCCCGGGCCCCGGCTCGGCTAGAATCCGCGGCCGGCATGGGCAGTCACTTGAGTCCGCGCCATTCATTCCGCGCGGGGAGGCCGCTTCGCGGCAGCTCAAGACATCGCGGGCGCAATCCCACGAGCGGAGAACCCCGGCTCAGTGTGGGCGCGGCCATGGCCGCATTTCTCGTAATCATTGGATATAAATGCTTTCCACCTCCAACGTCGCCATTCAGTTCGGCGCGAAACCGCTGTTTGAACAGGTCACGGTCAAGTTCGCCGACGGCAACCGCTATGGGCTCATCGGTGCGAACGGATCCGGCAAGTCCACCCTGATGAAGGTGCTCGGCGGCGAACTGGAGGCCAGCGCCGGCGACGTCATGCTGCAGGCAGGCATGCGTCTCGGCCGATTGAACCAGAACCAATTCGCCTACGAGGATGAGCGGGTGCTCGATGTGGTGATGCGCGGCCATGCGGAACTGTGGGAGGCGATGCGGCAGCGCGACCTCATATACGCGGACCCGAATGCGACCGATGCGGACTATATGAAGGCGGCCGAGCTCGAGGGCGTATTCGCCGAGTACGGCGGCTACGATGCCGAGGCGCGCGCCGGCAGCATTTTGGCCGACGCCGGCATTCCCGAATCGCGCCACAACGGATCCATGCGCGAGGTGCCTCCCGGCTTGAAATTGCGTGTGCTGCTCGCGCAAGCACTGTTCTCGCGCCCAGATGTGCTGCTGCTCGATGAGCCGACCAACAATCTGGACATTCATTCGATCCGCTGGCTCGAGGGCGCGCTCAATAACTACGATGCCACCATGGTCATCATCAGCCACGACCGGCATTTTCTAAATCAGGTGTGCACGCACATCGCCGATCTCGATTTTCAGCAGCTCAAGATCTATCCCGGCAACTACGACGATTTCATGCTGGCATCGGTGCAGGCGCGGGCGCGCGTCGAGGCCGCGAACGCCAAGGCCAAGGACCGGATCTCGGACCTGCAGGAGTTCGTGCGGCGATTCTCCGCCAACGCCTCGAAGGCGCGGCAGGCGACCTCGCGCAAGAAGCAGCTGGAGAAGATCAAGATCGAGGAAATCAGACCCTCGTCGCGCCAGAACCCCTATATCCGCTTCGAGCAGGGCAAGAAGCTGTATCGCTCGGCGGTGTCGGTCGACAAGTTGAGTTTCAGCTACCCGGGTCCCGACGGAGAAGTGCTCAAGAACCTCACGGTCAACATCGAAGCCGGCGAGCGTGTCGCCGTCATCGGTCCGAACGGGGTGGGCAAGACGACGCTGATGCGCTGCCTCGCCGGCGAACTGACCCCCTCGGCCGGGCGCATCACCTGGGTCGAAAATGCCCAGCCGGGATACATGCCGCAGGACCCGCAAGCGGAGTTCGAATTGAAAATGGACCTCTTCAGCTGGATGTCGCGCTATACGGGCAAGGCGGATGACGACCAGCTGGTTCGCGCGACCTTAGGCAGACTGCTGTTTTCGGGAGACGAGACCAAGAAGTCGGTGAAGGTTCTGTCCGGCGGCGAGAAGGGCCGGATGATCTACGGCAAACTGATGCTCACCAAACCCAATGTGCTGCTGATGGACGAACCGACCAATCACATGGACATGGAAACCATAGAATCGCTGCAGATCGGCCTCGAGCACTATGCCGGAACGCTCATCTTCGTATCGCACGACCGGGAGTTCGTGGGCGGACTCGCGACTCGCGTGATCGAGTTGAAGCCCGGCGGCGGCATGGTCGACTTCAGGGGCACCTACGACGAATACCTGAAGGCGCAGGGCATCGAACCCTAATAGTCCGCGCGCCTCAGCCGGTTCCGGTGGTGCCGAACGGCAATCTGCCCAATAGTTCTGCCGCGCCGTTCCAAAACACCTGGATGCCGATACAGAACAGCAGGAACGCCGACAGGCGCACGATGATCGTGGTGCCGGTGGCACCGATGAAATCCGCGAGCCGCACCGAATTGCGGTAGGCCAGATAAACCAACAGCACGAGCAGCAGCACCGCCGCCAGGGTTTCGCCGAAAAAGGCGAACGAGGACACGTGAAATCCGCTCGGGCGGCCCGCGCCGATGGAGATTGCGACCGAGATGGTGCCGGGTCCCGTGGTGAGCGGCATCGTCAAGGGATAGAAGGCGAGCCGGCTCGGCGGCACGTCGGTCGAGCGCGGGTACGGCGTCTCGCTGCGGCGCTGTTCAGTGGCGTCCGGCTCGGTCAGCATTCGCCAGCCCGACATCGCCACGATGATGCCGCCGGCGACCCGCAGCACCGGAATCGAGATCCCGAAGAAGCTGAGCACGTAAGCGCCAATATAGAGAGAGGCGGTCACGATGCAAAACGCGTAGATCGCCACCCAACGGGATATGTGGGCGCGCACCTTCGGTTCGAGTCCCAAGGTCGCGCCGTAGAATATGAATGCTCCCGACAACGGATTGACGATCGAGAACAGCGCCCCGAACGCCAGCAGGAACGTGGTCAACTGAGCACCGCCGCCCCGTGCGCATCATCCGATGCGGGCGCCCTGTGAGTGCACGGCCGTCCGCTCTCCATAATGCTCTCGAGGATGCGCGGAATTTCGAACACGGCGCGATTGAAATTCGGTATGAGCGAGACCACCATATCGGGCTTGGTTCGGCGCCGGTATCGGCGCACCTGCCAGGGCCTGCCCTGTTCGCGGATGACGGTTTCGAGGGCGGTGGCGGCGGCGCGATGGCCGCCGCCCGCGTTGAAGTAGACCAGGTCGATTACTTTTGGGGCGCGCGAGTCGTTCATTGACGTGGGGTCCATCCGGCCATAGTGCGCAGTTTATGTGAACGAGGCATGAAAAGGACCCGGCCGTTCCGGATGGCCGCATTATCGGAGGAAATGGTACTGTTTTGGCGAGGACGGCGCTCCTTGAATCCGGTGCACGTTATACTTAAGCCTCGGCCGAATCCCGTGAGTCGACAATGAACGCGAACTTCAAGTCCGTAAAAGTGCAGACCGAGAGCGAACGCCAGGCGCGCATCGATCTCGCCGCCTGTTATCGCCTGGCGGCGCATTTCGGATTGAACGAGGGGATCGACAACCACCTGACCTTGATGGTGCCGGGTCATACGGATCGCTTTCTGCTTGCGCCCTTCGGGCTGCATTGGTCGGAGGTCAAGGCCAGCGATTTCATGGTGATCGATTTCAACGGGCAGATGCTGAGCGGCCGAGGGCCCGTCGAAGACACCGCGCTGTACATTCACTTGCCGGTTCACCGCCTCGCGCCTCGGGCGCGATGCGTGCTGCACACGCATATGCCGTACGCGACCGCGCTCGGCATGCTCGAGAATCCCCGCCTGGAAATGGCGGTGCAGAGCGCGCTCGCCTTCTACGACGATGTCGCCTACGACACCGATTACAACGGGTTTGCATTCGATGCTTCCGAAGGCGAACGCCTGGCGCGGGCGCTCGGGGATAAATCGGTGCTGATGATGGGCAATCACGGTGCGCTCGCAGTGGGCGCGTCGGTGCCGAAGGCGTTCGAGCGGCTGTATTTTCTGGAACGCGCGTGCCAGGCACAGATACTCGCGCTATCCACCGGGCGCCCCTTGAGGCGGATTCCGGAGCCGGTGGCGAAGGCAACGGCCGCACAATTCGCGGCGGGCGGCGCGGTCGGCGGCCGTGATCGCGCCGAACTGCATTTCGATGCCTTGAAGCGCATGCTCGATCGCACCCAAGCGGACTACGCGAGCTGAACTCTGTCGCTAATCCCGGGGTCGCCGGCGCGCGTGTCACGCGTCCCATCCTTGTAGTGCTGATGCTGGCGACGGTGCTATTCATCAACTACGTGGACCGAGGCGCCGTGCCGACCGCCGCGCCCCTGATCCAGCATGATCTGCATTTGACCAACGAGCAGCTCGGCCGGCTGTTCTCGGCATTTTTCTGGATCTACGCCCTCATTCAGATTCCGGTGGGGTGGCTGGCCGAGCGCTACGGGGCGCATCGCGTGCTCGCCGCGGGCCTTGTCATCTGGGCGACGGCGACCATGCTGGTGGGTATCGCCAGCAGCTTCGCGATGTTGATCGCGCTTCGCATGATGCTGGGGCTCGGTGAAAGCGCCGGATTCCCCTGCGTCTCGAAACTCCTCGCTTCGGTCGTTCCCATCAAGGGTTTGGGCCAGGCGAACGGCATCGTCGCGTTCGGCTATCTCATCGGTCCCGGCGCCGGTATCTTCGCCGCGGGACTCCTGATCGATCACTTCGGTTGGCGCGGTACCTTCCTGGTCTTCGGCGTGATCTCGCTGCTGTGGCTTGCGCCGTGGTCCGCGGTGAAGCTTCCCGCGCTTGCCACGGCACGGAGCGATGCGCAGACGCCCACCTGGTCGATGGTTCTCAGACAAAAGGGTTTGTGGGGCACGAGCCTCGGACTATTCTCGAGCAACTACGTCTGGTATTTCATGCTGAGCTGGCTTCCGAGCTACCTCGTGAATGAGCGCGGTTTCTCGATGCATGAAATGGAGCACGTGACCACGCTCGGATATCTGATCAACGGCCTGAGCGCGCTCGCCATCGGTTGGAGCATCGACCGCTATGTGGCGCATCGCGGGTCGGCGAATTTCGGCTATAAGCTGGTGATGGTCGTGGCGCACGCGGGCGCGGTGCCGTGCATGCTCGGCATGGCATTAGGGTCTCAATCGACGGCTGTTGCGGCCATGTTCGGGTTTCAGGTGCTGATGGGCGCCTCCTCGCCCGGCATGTATGCGATGTCGCAGATTCTCGCGGGGCCGCGCGCCTCCGGCCGCTGGGTGGGGATTCAAAACTCCATTGGCAACCTTTCGGGCAATATCTCACCCTGGGTCAGCGGCATCATCGTCGACCTCACTGGACATTTCACGCTTGCCTTCATCGCCGCTGCCGTCGTCAGCGCCTTGGGCATCGTGGGCTGGATCGGCATGGTGCCGAAGCTCGCCCCCCTCAAATGGGGAGAATCGCCGACCGCTGCCGCATCACCGGGGGCGATTCTTTAAGGCCGAATACACGGGTGCCGTGCAATGTTTGCGATATGCTCAGTGATCGTTGGGCATGAGTTAAGCGGGCAATAGGTTGAGCACGTGGAGGGTGGGGTGGGCGAATCTGGCTAGAGATTCTAAATCACCAGTCCGAAGAATTTCAGCTTATCGGGCTATGGTCACAAGCATCAATTCTTCTCATGCAGTATGCTCGTAGAAGCGCGATCATTTATCATGGATATAGGGTTGCAAACGCATTTGATGGGAATAACAAATTATCCCGGCCTTCGAGCGTGTCCTATTGCGTAAGCAGCCACATCCTTCGATAAATATGATTGCACTTGCAATCGAGAACACTTCTGAGCGATGTCACAGTGGGATTCGACAAGTCTGAAGGTTCGCTTAGGTCGAAGCGCAATGCTGTGCGAGTCGTCGCAAGACAGGCGATTCTGCAGGTCTTTGAAGCATTGGCCGGATTTGTAATCGATGCCGGCTTAAGCGCTAATGAATTGCACTCCATATTGCGACATGCAATTGTTAGAAGTGTCGCGAGCCGGCAGCTCGAGATATCTCATCGCGTCAATATATCGGGAATCGCTGCGACCACGGGCATACCTCGGGCGGAGATTTCGCGGATATTGAAGTCAAGAGCGGAACCAAGCGAACAGCCGGTTGATCGTCAGCAAATATCAACAAACCGCATTCTAACGGCGTGGCATGAAGAACCTAAATTCACCGACACTAATGGGCAGCCAGCGGATCTTGGATTGTACGGGCGCGGCGCCACCTTTGAGTCCCTTGTGAAAATTTATGGTCGAGGCATTCCTACGCGCGCACTTCTTGATGAGTTACTAAGAGCGCGGGCCGTAGAGGTTCTCTCGTCTCAAAAAATCCGCGCAAAAACTTCGTTCGCAATAGATCGTGGAATAAGCCCACAAGCAATTAAAGCGCTGGGAGATCGAGCTACTGAACTAATATCTACAATGGTGTCAAACATGAAGGAGCGGCACAACCCGCAATTTATTGCAAGCGTTTCCGGGTCGCCATTCGCGCCCAACGCGTTGCCGCTCTTTAGAAAAGAGCTGTCAATTAAAGGTGCCGAGTTTTTAGCTGATATTCAACAAAGCTTGACGCAAAAGTCAGCCGCTAAGCGTGGTATCCCATCAAGCACGGTAGGGGTGACGATTTTCTATCACGAATCATTTCGGAAAAAAAATAATAAACAGTCCTCTAAAACAAAAAGAACTAATTTTCGCCGCCACTCGTAGACATCACTTCTGGGGCACTATTTATCGCCTACTGCGAGGTAAACGCCGATAAAAATTGGGGATCGCTTACCGCGAGGCTTACGCTTGGCAGTGCGGACTTTGGTTTGACGCATCATCCAGTTGTCAAACCCCTCGAGAAATGTTTGTCCTTGCCTCTTAATCTTTATCTTTAACGCGGGAATGAGGTCAGACGCGAAATCGCCATTCCAGGCAACGCGATGAAATAGTTGATCGGAATTTGATGGGTCGCTATCGAGATTATGTCGAAGTGTCCTAATAAAGCTAATGAGAGATGTAAGCGTATGTTGAATAGCGAGGCGATTGTCTTCATACACTGACAATGATCGCATGCGAACATGAACGTGCTGATCTTTGTCGATTGTTACGGCGCCCGCCCGTTCCAGTTCCCTAAGTAGAGCAGGTGCGCTTATTGTCGGCACGGCTCTCGCTAAACTGCTAAAGGATCGTCCGGTCCCGCGCATTTTAATGGGTAACGGATTCCCAGAATTATCCAAATATTTGGGATCTTGATGCCAAACAGAAAGTAATTCGCCGATTGCAGCGGTATGGGAGTAAAGACGATGTGACGTTATTGGCTCGTGGTTTACAGATTCTACGCGAGATGCGAGGTTAGAGGCGTCGATTTGAAGCTCCTTGAAGAGATCGAGTAGGGCACCGACAACATCATCGACTGTAACTTCATTAGGCGTCGCGGCCATCGCCTTCGGGTTTCTTGAGAGTTTGGTAGACCGCTTTGTAGCCATTTTTGAATAGCCTCTTCAAGGGAAGAAAATTGTAATCGAAGGAAATATACCGCGCTTAATGTCTGGCAAATAGTGCGGTCACGTAGAAAAGGTCGGCCGCAACTGGAACCACTGATGCCTTTAATGCTAGATAAGAAATTCGATGGGAACGAGAATAATGGTTCCATGTGCGGGATCGCACAAACTGGCATTTGACCAAATCAATGCTATGTAAAGTATTCAACCAATGAGTAGTAATTCCTATTTTTTTAAATCCCGTAAAAAATGGTAATAATTCTTTGGTTCGCGATGGCTATGTAATTCCATTCCATGCAGATTTAGGTTGACGATTCGATGTACAACCCATTTTTGGTGGGATAGTTGCTTTAGTGCGCGACGATTGTGAGTGCTTTCGAAGGCAATCTGTCCAGAGGGTTCGGTCGAACACCAAGTATGTAGGGCTTCACCAAGCGCTTGGATACAAAAAAATATAACGGTATTACTGGGTAATCCTCCAGCATCGTGTGTTCGCTGGACTCCAGCAAAGCGCGTCGGCGCATTGCATCCGGGGTGCCGGCAGCATTATTTACCAACTTATCGAAATTTGGGTTGTTGTAATCCACATCGTTGCTTGGTGAGTGCGATCGAAAGATATCCAGAAAATTACTCGCATCGTTAAAGTCAGCCGTCCAACCCAAACGTGCAACATCCCATCGCTTCTTATCGTGCCGGCTCTGCAGAAAGACTCGATATTCTTCTTCTGTAAGTTCGGTATCTATACCCAGAGTATCCTTCCACATGCTAGCGATGAGAATTGCTGTGTTCTTGATAACGCCATTGGCATTTGTGAGTAGTCGTAAATGAAGTGGATGCTCGGCTGAATAGCCGGCCTGTGTGTAGAACTGTTTAGCCTGGGCGACCCGATCGGTGTCATTTAGGTCTTTCCATTCCCAGTATTGCTGTTGGTAATTCCAAATGCCGGGAGGCACGAATCCGTATGCAGGGGACTGTCCGAAAGGGAGGGAATTAACAAGCCGCTTGCGATCGATAGCCATCGCGAGAGCTCTGCGGAGATGTACGTTAGACGCAAAGGGAGGCTCCGTCAAATTCAGACCGTAGTAGGCTGTCGCTAGAAAAGGTGCAATGACTAGCTCGGTGGAATGTTGGGCGCGAAGCGTAGGGATGGCGTTTGCTGGGACGCTGTCTGTAATGTCAAGTTGATCAGCACGATACCGTGCATATTGTGCGTTATCGTCTGTAGTTACCTGATATTGGACTCTAGGTATATGGACGTTTTCGCGATCCCAATAAGCCATGTTTTGTGTCAATTCCACCTTTGTTCCGGGCTGCCACTGGGCGAGCACATAGGCTCCGTTGGAGACCCAAGTGGCAGGATCATGTGATCGGGCGCTGGCATC
>Ga0207927_1000020_pt1 | contig 76687 bp, 82 predicted proteins | sample NGESurdeep072012_2_FD_184456 | JGI IMG/M metagenome (GOLD analysis project Ga0207927, IMG submission 184456) | Arctic peat soil microbial communities from Barrow, Alaska - NGEE Surface sample 210-2 deep-072012 (SPAdes) | ecosystem: Environmental > Terrestrial > Soil > Wetlands > Peat ... | reverse complement strand
CCGCGAGGACGTCCAGGAGGGCGCCGAGAAGCAGCAGCGCGAGTACTTCCTGCGCAAGCAGATGGACTCCATCCGCAAGGAGCTCGGCGAGGACGACGCCTCGGTCGCCGACGAGTACCGCACCAAGATCGAGGCCGCCGGCATGCCCGACGACGTCAAGGAGCAGGCCCTCAAGGAGCTCGCGCGCCTCGAGCGCATGGGCGAGCAGACCGGCGAGTCCTCCATGATCCGCACCTACCTCGACTGGCTGATCGCCGTGCCCTGGGGCAAGCGCTCCGAGGAGCACCTCGACCCGGTCGCCGCGCGTGCCGTGCTCGACGCCGACCACGCAGGCCTCGAGGACGTCAAGGACCGCATCACCGAGTACCTGGCCGTGCGCAAGCTGCGCCAGGACCGTGGGATCGAGGCCGACCCCAAGTCCGGGGCCATCCTCACCCTGATCGGGCCTCCCGGCACCGGCAAGACCTCCATCGGCGAGTCCATCGCCCGCGCCACCGGACGTGAGTTCGTCCGCATGTCCCTCGGCGGCGTGCGCGACGAGGCCGAGATCCGCGGGCACCGGCGCACCTACATCGGCGCCCTCCCCGGCCGTCTGGTCAGGGCGCTGCGCGACGCCGGCACCATGAACCCCGTGATCCTGCTCGACGAGGTCGACAAGGTCGGAGCCGACTGGCGCGGAGACCCATCCGCGGCGCTGCTCGAGGTCCTCGACCCCGCGCAGAACCACTCCTTCCGCGACCACTACCTCGACGTCGAGCTGGACCTGAGTCAGGTCATGTTCCTGGCCACCGCCAACGTCGCCGACACCATCCCCGGGCCACTCCTGGACCGCATGGAGGTGATCCGCTTCGACGGCTACACCTCCGAGGAGAAGCTCGCCATCGCCAAGGGCTACCTGTGGCCGCGCCAGCGCGACCGCAACGGCCTGCGCGAGGACGAGGTGGCGATCTCCGACGATGTCCTGCGCACCATCATCTCCGAGTACACCCGCGAGGCCGGAGTGCGAAGCCTCGAGCGCAACCTCGGGACCGTGCTGCGCAAGACCGCAACCAAGATCGCCTCTGCCCAGAGCGCCGAGACGAGCCAGGACACAGCCAAGGCGACCAAGGCCGCGAAGGCCAAGGCGAAGTCCGACGCTGCCAAGCTCCCCGTGGAGATCGACCTGGAGGCCGTGCGCGACGCGCTCGGACGCCAGAAGTTCTTTCAGGAGTCAGCAGCTCGGACCGCCACTCCCGGCGTGGCCACCGGCCTGGCCGTAACAGGCTCCGGCGGCGATGTGCTGTTCGTCGAGGCCACCGCCATGAAGGGCGGCAGCTCCGGCGGCAACGCGCTGGTGCTCACCGGCCAGCTCGGTGACGTGATGAAGGAGTCGGCCAAGATCGCCCTCTCCTACGTGCGCGGCCACGCCGAGGAGCTCGGGATCGACGAGAGCGCCTTCGAGAACCGCGAGTTCCATGTCCACGTACCCGCCGGCGCCATCCCCAAGGACGGCCCCAGCGCGGGAGTGACCATGGTCACGGCGCTGGCCTCGCTGCTCACCGGGCGTCCGGTCAAGCACACCGTAGGCATGACCGGTGAGGTCACGCTGCAAGGACGGGTGCTGCCGATCGGCGGCCTCAAGCAGAAGGCCCTGGCCGCCCATGCTGCCGGCCTGACCGACGTGATCCTGCCCGAGCGCAACCGAGGAGATCTGGACGACATTCCCGAGGAGGTCCGCGAGCAGATGACCTTCCACCCGGTGATGACCGTCCAGGAGGTTCTCGACCGCGCCCTGGAGCCGGCACGCGATGTCGCGCACGTCTCGTAGATGTGAGCCCGTCCCGATGGAGGTCCGCGAGACCGCGGACCTCCTCGAGCGGCGCTGGCAGCTCTCCATCATCTATGCCGCATTGACCGGCGCCCTGCGCTTCAACGAGTTCGCCGAGGCCGTGGCCGGCATCTCCCCCAGGATGCTCGCCGAGCGCCTGCGCGACCTCGAGGGCGCGGGGCTCGTGCAGCGAACCGTAATCCCCTCGAGCCCACCCACCGTCGAGTATCGCCTCACCGCCCGCGGGCGCCGGCTCGGGCCGCTGATCGAGGCCATGCGCGAGTACTCGCGCGAACCCGTCTAGACAGCTAGGCCCACAGGTGCACGTCCCCGGCCACGTAGCGGACGCGCCCCTTGCCGCTGCCCTGGCTCACCACCACGTCGAGCAGCGTCGAGGCGATCGGTTTGGCGAACCGCCGCCCACCGGGCAGACGAACCCGCACCCCGCGGTGGTGCGCCTTGAGCTGAAAGCGCGCCGAGGCGATCGTCGGCTCGGCGACGCTCGCCGGCGCCGGGAAGCGCGGCTGCGCTGCCGCGCCATGGGCGCGGATGACCGACGAGCCCGATGCGAAGCCGCCCAGCTCCAGTGCGACCGTTCCGCTGCAGGTACCGCTCGGGCACTCGATCGGCACCGTGGCATCGCCCTGCCCGTCCACCGACAGGTTGACATCCGCGGGCATGCCCATGGCGTCGACCACGAGCACCCGCAGGAACTGAAGTTCGAGCTTGAGCGTCGTCTGGCCCGCGACGTCCGCTTCGCCGATCGGTTCTGTGGCCTCGAGCGTCGCCCTGCCCGAGGGCAGGCCGCCGACGTTCGTGGGGCCCAGCGGCGGCAGCGCCGCCACGAGGGGCGTGGCGAACGCGGGAACGCTCTGGCCGAAGACCGGGCAGTCCTTGTAGTGGGGTTCGTTGGCGACGGACGCGGCCGGACTCTCGCCGAGGCGGGGAGCGGCGGATGACAGGTCCACGTCGATCTGGGTCGAGAGGTTGCGCGTCCCACAGTCCGGGGTCGGCGGCGTCGCTTCGCCGCCCGACGCCAGGCTGCAGCTCGCCGGATTCGCGGCCGCCGGTTGACCCTCCGTGATCGAGCCCTCGCGATCCTCGTCATATCTCAACTCGAGACCCGAGATCGTGCTCGGAAACGCGGTCGAGCCCACCCCGTTGAACTGCACCGTCTGCGCGCCGCCCGGGAGGAAGGTCTGCTCGTCGGTCCCGTGGCCGCTGGACGGAGCGTCGCATTCGCTGCTCGGCACATGGTTCAGCTCACATCCTGCGAGCCGCCCACCACGCTCACCTGGTAGGTCCCGAACCATGGAGCGCCACCGCGGGCGTCCGCCGAGGATGCAACCGCAAGGGACGCGAAGAAGGCCAGCACCACACACGGAAGCACCAAGCGGGAGCGCATGCGACGCGAGTCTCACTCGACGGCAGTCAAGACTCTCTGGGACTCGCAATCTAGGCTCGCGCAGGAGCACGCGCCGAAAGCAGCTCGGGACTGCTCACCCCCACCAGCTGACCGCCTGCGCACTCCTCCGCGCACATGTCCACCTGGGGGTTGCGGATGCCCGCCACCCCCACAATCCCACCCACCGCAACCAGCACCGCCGCAATCGCCACGCCGAGGTGGAAGCTGTGCAGCGAGGCCTGCTCCGCCGCCCGGCTCAGCGCGTGTGCCTGCACCGCCGGCAGTCCACGCACGTCGGGGCGACCAAGCGGCAGGCGCTTGGCCGCCGCCACCGCCGTCCGCGCCGCGCTGCCCAGCTGGATTCCCGCTAGGCGGCGCTCGAGCGAGGAGGTGAAGGCCGAGGCCACCGCCGCGCCCACCGCCGCCGTTCCGAGCAGTCCCGCAACGCGTGCGATCGCGTTGTTCACGCCCGATGCTATGCCCGCCTCCCTCTCAGAGCCCGCCAGCACCGCCGCCGTCAGCGGCGCCACCGTCATCGACAGCCCCAGCGCGAACACCAGCAGGGCGGGCAGCACTTCCGAGACGTAGTCCACCCTCAAGCCGATGCGCTGGAACAGCACCAGCCCGACGGCCGCCACCAGCGGCCCCACACCCATGAACAGGCGCGGGCCGTAGCGGTCGGCCAGCGCCCCGAAGCGGCGCGAGAGCACGAACATCACCACTGTCACCGGCAGCGTCGCCAAGCCGCTCTTCAGCGGCGTGTAGCCGCCGATCTGCTGCAGGAACAGCACCAGGAAGAAGAACAGGATCGCCAGGCCCGCATACATCGAGAACGTCTCCACGTTGCCCGCCGAGAAGTTGCGTCGCCGAAACAGGCCCAGTGGAAGCATCGGCTCGCTCGCCCGCGACTCATACGCCGTGAACGCCCCCAGCAGCACCGCCCCCGCCGCCAGCGGCCCGTACACCGCCGGACTGGACCACCCCAGCCGCGGCTGCTCGATCAGCGCGAACACCGGACCCGCCAGGCCTGCCGCACACAGAACCGCGCCGGTGTAGTCGATCCGCCGCCCCTCGCGCTCCCGCGCCGCCCCCGCCGGGATCGCCGTCAGGATCAGCGCCACGCACCCCGCTGCCAGCGGCACGTTCACGAGGAACACCACCCGCCAAGACGCGATCGCCAGCAGCTCGCCGCCGGCCAGCGGGCCGAGCACGCCCGCGATCGCTCCCCACGCCGTCCAGCTGCCGATCGCCGGCCCGCGCTCCTCCTCCGGGAAGGTGTTCACGATCGCCGCCAGCGAGCTCGGCACGAGCAGCGCCCCCGCAACGCCCTGCAGCGCCCTCGCCGCCACCAGCACACCGATGCTCGGCGACAGCGCGCATGCCAGCGAGGCCGTCCCGAAACCGGCCACGCCGACGGCGAACACCCGCCGCTCGCCGAACAGGTCCCCCAGCGAGCCGCCGATCAGTATCAGCGAGCCGAGCGTCAGCAGATAGCCGTTCACCACCCACTGCTGCGCCGCCATCCCGCCGCCCAGCGCCCTCTGGATCGTCGGCAGCGCCACGTTCACCACCGTGCCGTCAAGCAGCACGATGCCCGAGCCCAGGATGCATGCGATCAGCGTCAGCCGCTTCATCGACGCCTCGCTGCGGGCGGTCATCGGAGCGCCGATCAGTCCGATCTGCGCAGCGCCGCGCGGTCCACCTCGGCCAGCGTCGTGTAGCCGCTGAGTGCCAGCGTCAGGTCGAGCTCCGCCAGCAGGCAGCGGATCACATGCTCCACGCCCGCCTGGCCGCCCAGCGCGAGGCCCCACACGAACGGGCGGCCCAGGCACACCGCGTCGGCGCCCAGCGCCAGTGCCTTGAACACATCCGCGCCCGTGCGGATCCCGCTGTCGAACAGCACTGGGAGCTCCTTGCCGACCGCCTCCCGCACCCCCGGCAGCGCGTCCAGCGCGCCGATCGCGCCGTCCACCTGGCGGCCACCGTGGTTCGACACGATCACTGCGTCCACGCCCGCGTCGATGGCGCGCTGGGCATCCTCCACGTGGAGGATGCCCTTCAGCACGATCGGCAGCTTCGTCTGCTCGCGCAGCCATGCCAGATCCGCCCATGTGATCGCCGGGTTGGAGAACTGGTAGGCCCAGTGCCCGATCGCCGGGCCCGGGTCCTCCTCCGGCGTGCGCTCGAGCGCCGCCCTGAACACCGGATCGCTGAAGTAGTTGGCCACCCCCTCGCCCTGCAGGAACGGCAGATATGCGCCCTGCAGGTCGCGCGGGCGCCAGCCCAGCATCCAGGTGTCGAGCGTGACCACGATCGCTTCATAGCCCGCCTGCGCCGCCCTGCCCACGAAGCTCTCCGCAAGCGCCCGCTCCTTGGGCCAGTACAGCTGATACCAGCGAGGCGCCGAGCCAGACGCCGCGGCCACGTCCTCCATCGAATGGGACGCCGCCGTGCTGAGAATCGCCGCGAGACCATGCGCCGCCGCCGCCCGCGCCACCGCCAGCTCGCCCTCGGGGTGCACGATCGACTGCACCCCCACCGGCGCCGTGAGCACCGGCGCCGCCATCGCCGTGCCGAGGATCGAGCAGCTCAGATCGCGTGAGGAGACGTCCCGCAGCATCCGCGGCACGATCTCCCAGCGCTCGAAGGCGCGCAGGTTCGCGCGCATCGTCTGCTCGGAGCCCGCGCCACCGGCCACGTAGCCGAACGCTCCCACGCTCAGCACCTCGCGCGCACGCTCCTCGAGCCCTCCCAGCGAGATCGGCAGCTCGGGCGTCTCGCCGGCCAGGCCACGGCCGTAGATCTCGTACTGGAAGTTCGCGAACAGCTGCTCCTGCGCGGCGGGCTCTGCGTCTGCCATCGCTAGACCCTATCGCCGCCGTCTCGCCGGCGGAGGGCCAGCCGTCTAGTGCAACGCGAGCTCACTCGTCGTGTGCGCACCCGCCGGCGGACCGCCGCACACGCCGTTGCGTCCGCCGCGCTTGGCCTCATACAGAGCCGCGTCCGCCTGCGCGCAGATCGACTTGTACTCGAAGGCCGTCTCCTTCTGCGAGGCGCTCACGCCGAAGCTCATCGTCACGCGCAGCCCACCGCCGACCGTGTCCGCCTCCACGCCCCGGCGCAAGCGCTCCGCCATCTCCGCCGTCTGCGCCAGATCGGCGCCCGGCAGCAGCACCAGGAACTCCTCGCCGCCGATGCGGTAGGCGAGATCGAACGCGCGCAGCTGCTTGCGCAGCATGTAGGCCACGTCCTGCAGCACCGCGTCGCCGGTCGCGTGCCCGTGGGTGTCGTTGATCTGCTTGAAGTGATCGAGGTCCCCCACGATCAGGCCCACCGGCTGCCCCGTGCGCTCGGACTGGTGGGCGAGCTCCACCGTGCGGTCCGCCAGCGAGTTGCGGTTGAGCATGCCCGTCAGCTGGTCGATCACCGCCTCGCTGCGGTGCCTCACATCCGACTGCATCAGCGCCGTGGAGAGGATCGCCACCGCCACCGTCAACGCCAGCGGCATGATCAACAGCGGCGGGTGTGCGAGCACCGCATGGGCGTTCACGCCGAAGGCCACCGCCACCATCATCACGACCGTGACCCCAAGCCCCAGCAAAACGCCGCGCGCCGGAAAACGCGCGCTGAGGGTCACGATCGGGATCGCAAACCAGGCCATCGCGGGCGAGTTCGGCCCGCCGGTCAGCGCCACGCTCACCTCGATCATCAGCTGCGAGGCCGCCCATGCGGCAAACAGCAGGTACTCCGGGTGGCTCACGCGCTCCATCGTCCCGTCGGCCAGCCTGAAGAGCACGCCGGCCACCGCCAGCGGGATGATCGTCCACCACCCCACCCACGGTCCGCAGACCAGCAGCGCCGCCGCGATCACCACGAAGGACTTCTGGCGCACCGGCGCCACCAGGCGATCCATGTCGAGCATCCGCTCGCGGTCCATGCCGCCGTCGATCAGCCACGAGCGCGGGCCCGCATCGGGGTCCACGATCGCGCGTGGCCCATGATCGCGCTCATCGTCTGAATGCCACGTGGGACGGGCGACCGTGTGGGCGAATACTTCAGCCATGGGATGGCATATCGGCTGGCGCTACCACAGTCGGAATCACTTCTCAATCGCCTCGACGAATGGACGGCTCGATCCTTCGCGAACTCGTCAAAGACCCACTGTGAGCAGGGCTTTCCCGTCCCCGGCGCTCAGCCGAGGACGAGCTCGGCGGCCGTGCGCAACGTCGCAGCGTCGCCCGAGATCAACAGCGTCGTGACGATCGACTCGCGCCAGCGCTCCAGGTCCTCGCGGATCTTCTCGCGCGGGCCGATCAACGCCAATTCCTCGATCAGGCGCCGCGGCACCTTCGCCGCCGCCTCCTCCTTGTGCCCCGAGAGGTAGAGCTCGGCTATCTCATCGACCTCCGCCTCATAGCCCATGTGGATCGGCACATTGGCGTGGAAGTTCGTCCCTTTCGCGCCCATCCCGCCGAAGTACAGGGCATAGAAGGGCCGCAGCGCATCAGCCGCCGCATCGATGTCATCCGAGATGATCAAGGGAACCGTCGCCGCCACCTCGAAGTCCTCAGGGCCGCGCCGCGCGCCGGGACGGGCGAAGCCCTCCTGCAGCGACGGGGTGTACAGGCCCTCGCTGGACGGCGAGAAGAACAGCGCAAGCCAGCCGTCGCACAGCTCCGCGCACAGCGCGATGTTCTTCGGGCCCTCCGCCCCGAGATAGATCGGGATGTCCTCGCGCAGGGGATGGATCGAGGACTTCAGCGGCTTGCCCAGGCCAGTCCCGTCGGGCAGCGGCAGCCGGTAGTGCGGCCCCGGGGCCTGCAGCGGGCCCCTGCGCGCCCACACCTCGCGCAGGATCGCGATGTACTCGCGGGTGCGCGCCAGCGGCTTGGCGAAGGGCATGCCATACCAGCCCTCCACCACCTGCGGTCCCGAGACACCCAGGCCAAGGATGAACCTGCCGCCGGAGAGGTGATCGAGCGTCATCGCCGCCATCGCCGTCGCCGTCGGCTGGCGAGCCGACATCTGCACGATCGCCGTGCCCAGCTTCACCCGCTCGGTCGACGCGCCCCACCAGGCCAGCGGCGTCAGGCAGTCCGAGCCGTAGGCCTCGGCCGTCCAGATCGAGTCGAAGCCCAGCCGCTCCGCCTCGGCCACCGCCTCGGCCGCACCGGGGGGCGGGCCGCCCGCCCAGTAGCCGGTGTTCAGACCGAGCTTCAGCTCCCCAGCCATGGACGCGAGACTACAGGCTCGGCGTGGCGATCCGCGGCCCTGGACGCGTCACTCCTGGACGGGATCGATCAGCGCGAGCGTGAAGCCGTCATAGCCCTTGGCTCCGACCGTCTGGATCGTCGTCGCGCTCACGTGCGACTCGCGCGCAAGCGCCTGGTGGAAGCGGCGCATCCCCTCCACCCCCGGGTCGCCGCTGTCGGGATCGACCAGTGCGCCATCGCGCACCACGTTGTCCACCACGATCGCCCCGCCCGGGCGCGTGAGCTGTAGCGCCTGCTCGAAGTACTCGGGCGTGCGCTCCTTGTCCGCGTCGATGAACACCAGGTCAAACGACTCGCCGCCCTCGGCGATGAGCTGCTCGAGGGACTCGAGCGCCGGCCCCACCCGCACCTCCACCATTGCCGAGAGGCCCGCATGCTCGATGCTCGCGCTCGCCACCTCCGCATAGCGCGCATAGAGCTCGATCGTGATCAGACGCCCCCCAGGGGGCAGTGCCCGTGCCAGCCAGATCGAGCTGTAGCCGCCGAGCGTCCCCAGCTCCAGGATCCTGCTCGCGTGGTGAATTCGTGCGAGCAGGTAGAGCAGCTTGCCCTGAGCGGGGGTCACGGCGATCGGCGGCAGACCCGCCGCGGCGCTCGCGCGCAGCGCCGCGTCCAGGGCCTCGTCCGGGCCGATCAGCAGATCCTCGACATAGGCGTCCACGTCGTTCCAGCGCTGCTCGCTCATCGCGACGCCTGCGCCCGCTCGTCCGGGCTCATCAACGCAAGCGGAACCGTCAGGCCGGCCGAGCGGCGCACCGTCGCTATCCGCCGGCCCGGCTGGACGGCCGTACGGATCTCGCCGGCGCTGTCCCCGAGCGAGCGCACCGTCACATCGAGATCCTCCACGAGCAGCGCAAGACCCCAGAAGCGTGCCGGGCGATGCGGGCCGCCCGCGCGCGCCACGATCTCCGCGGGCTCCTGCACCAGCTCGAGGATCTCCCGGCCGAGCCTGAAGAACGCCTGCCGCGGCGCGCCCGCCGGGGTCGGCTGCTCGCGCACGCGCCGGAGGTCGAGCCCTGCGGCCTTCAGCGCCTCCACGCTGCGCTCGAAGAAGGGTGTCATCGCCACCACGTGATCGATCGCACGCGCGCCGTTTGGATGGGTGCCGGCCTCCTCCTTGCCCTCTGCAGGGGGCGGGCGCTCGGAGGCGGTGGTCGGCAGCCCGTCGAGCTCGGTGCTGTGGATATCGCGCAGCGACCAGCCCACGATCCCGCGGCCGGACCCGGACCCCGTGAAGCGGATGCGCACCCCGCCCAGCAGGCAGCTCTCGCCGTCGAGCGCAAAGCCGAGCGCCTCCCAGGCGGCGGGCTCCTCCGCGAGTGTCAGCTCATCGATCGTCGGGGCGCCCATCGCAGCTCAACGTACATCTTCCGCTGGTGAGCGCATCCGCGCAGGCATAAGCTGATCGTATGCAAGATCGCTCTTCGCAGCACGAAACACGCCGCTCGGTGCTCGTCGTGGTCCGCTACCTGCTCCCCGGCGTCGTCTCGCTCGCAGGGCTCGTGATCATGGCCATGGGCAGCGAAACCGACCTCGAGGGCGGCGCCAGCATCCTCAGCGCCGGCCTGGGCATCTACCTCATCAACTGGCTGTTCCGCATCGGCGCCGCCGGCGAGCGCGACCGCGACCGCGAGGACGCGGCCCGCGAGTACTTCGACCAGCACGGCCGCTGGCCCGACGGGCAGTTGTGACAGGTGAGCATCGCGGACCCCCGGAGTTTCTCCATTCGTCGAAGGTGAAAGCGCACCCAGCGCGGGAGAATCCCCGGGTGAGCTCGAGGGCACCCACACCGGCCCTTGACGCCCGCGGGGAGGAGCAGACGATCGACTCCTACCGCCCGCAGGCGCCCTTCCTCGACGAGCTGTTCGAGCTCGACGGCACGCCGCGCCCAACCGCCAGGGCGCTCGTGGAGGAGCTCAGGCGACTTGGTCCGGCCGGGCTGATCGAGGCGGGCCGTCGGCGCGACGCGATCTTCATGCAGCAGGGCATCACCTTCGAGACCAGCGGCGGCGGCGGCGCGACGCACGAACGGCCATTTCCGCTCGACCTCGTGCCACGCGTGCTCAGCGGCCAGGAATGGCGCGACATCAAGCGCGGCATGGCCCAGCGCATCCGCGCGCTCAACCACTTCGTCGACGACGTCTACCACGCCCGCGAGATCGTGCGCGAGGGCCTCGTGCCGTGGCGGCTGGTCGTCTCCTGCTCGCACTTCGCTCGCGCCGTCCACGGCATCCGCCCGCCCGGGGGCGTCTACACGCATGTGGCCGGCTGCGACCTCGTTCGCCACAGCGACGGCACCTGGAAGGTGATCGAGGACAACGTGCGCATTCCCTCCGGCATCTCCTACGTCCTCGAGAACCGCGCCGCGATGGCACGCCTCGTGCCCGAGCTGTTCGCCTCCTACCGCGTGCGCCCCGTCGACCACTACCCGCAGCTGCTCCTGCGCGCGCTGCGCTCGGTGGCGCCGTCGGCCGAGAGCGAGGCCACGGTCGTGGTGTGGACCCCCGGCCCGGCCAACCCGGCCTACTTCGAGCACGCCTTCCTCGCCCGCCAGATGGGCGTCGAGCTGGTCGAGGCATCCGACCTCGTCGTCCGCGACGACGTCCTCTACATGCGCACCACGCGCGGCCTCGAGCGCGCCCACGCCGTCTATCGCCGCCTCGACGACGACTTCGTCGACCCGCTCGAGTTCCGCTCCGACTCGCTGCTCGGCGTGCCTGGGCTGGTGCGCGCCTACCGCGCCGGCAGCGTGGCGATCGCCAACGCGTTCGGCACGGGCGTCGCCGACGACAAGGCGATCTACTGCTTCGTCCCCGACATGATCCGCTTCTACCTGGGCGAGGAGCCGATCCTCGAGAACGTCAAGACCTATCTACTGTCCGACCCCGAAGTGCTCGAGCACGTGCTCGGGCGCCTCGACCAGCTCGTGATCAAGCCCACAGGCGAGTCCGGCGGGCGCGGTGTGATGATCGGCCCGCATGCCGAGGAGGCTGAGATCGCGCGCATGCGAGACGTCATCAGCGCCCACCCCGAACGCTGGATCGCACAGGACGTCGTGCGCCTGTCCACCGTGCCCACCGTCGGCACCGACGGCGTGCTCGCGCCGCGTCACGTCGACCTGCGCCCGTTCGCCGTCTTCGGCGAGCGCATCGACATCGTGCCCGGAGGCCTCACGCGCGTCGCCCTCGATGACGGCTCGCTGATCGTCAACTCCTCGCGCGGCGGCGGCTCCAAGGACACGTGGGTGCTCGAGGACGGCGACGACGCCGACCGCGCCGGCCCGCCGATCGCCGACACCCAGCCCCCGGCGCTCCCCGACCTGCGCTACGGCGCCTGGACCGGGCAGCAGCAGCAACAACAACAGCAATTGCATCCGCCGTCTCCGCAGGGCCCGCAGCGCAGGAAGACCCTCTGATGCTCGCGCGGATCGCGCACGAGCTCTACTGGCTGGGGCGCAACCTGGCGCGCGCCGAGTTCACCGCCCGCGCCGTGGAGGCCGTCTTCCAGGCCGAGCTGCAGGGCACCTCCGACGCCGCGCCCGGCGTCAGCTTCGGCTCGGGCGGACTGCTGGCGATGTTCGGCGACGTCGACGAAAGCCAGCACTCGAGCCAGGCGCTCGGGCAGCTCACGCTCGACGCCGAGCGCCCTGGCTCGATGCTCGCCTCGATCGAGCGCGCGCGCGAGGGCGCGCGCACCGTGCGCGACGTGATCAGCGCCGAGATGTGGGAGGCGATCAACACGACCGCCCTCGGCCTCCGCGGCGGCGGGCAGCCGGGATGGACCGCGCCCGCCGGCCCCTACCTGGCCTCGCAGTACGTCAAGGAGCGCACCGCGCTGATCTGGGGGGTGTCCAACCGCACGATGCTGCGCGACGAGGCCAAGTGCTTCCTCGACGCCGGCGGGCTGATCGAGATCTCAGACATGGTCCTGCGGATGCTGCGGATCGCGATGCCGCCCGGGGACAGCGCACCGGCCGACGGCCAGGCCCTGATCCTGCTCCAGGCCGTGGGCGGCTTTCACGCCTACCTGCGCGCCGTCACCGCGCCCCCCAACGCCCATCCGGTCGCGCGCTTCCTGCTGTTCGAGCGCGCCTACCCCGACAGCGTGGCCGCCTGCGTGGACTCGCTCAACGACGTCTTCACGATGGCCGACGCCGGCCCGCGCAACTCCAAGCCCGTGCTGCGCGTCAGCCGACTGGCCGCCGACCTAGACTTCCAGCGCCGCGCCCTGCCCGACGGAGCCGAGTTGACCGACATCTGCAAACAGACCCAGCAGGAGCTCGCGCGCATCGACCAGGACGTGGCCGAGCGATACTTCGCCGGCGCCGCGTCGGCCGGCCTGAGGAGGTGAGCCACCCGTGCACTTCGCGATCCGATTCCTCACCGACTATCACTACGACGCACCGGTCACCGACAACCTGAACGCCCTGCGGGTGCGCCCCGCCACGACCTCCACGCAACGCTGCGACGAGTTCCACACCCGCATCGAGCCCGAGGCGCGCGTCAGCCGCCACCTCGACTACTTCGGCACCGAGGTGATCGAGTTCGGCATCCCCACCAGCCACGAGCAGCTCACCATCGACGTTCGCGCGCGGGTCGTCACCTCGGCGCCGCCCGATCCGCCCGAGGGCTCCTGGGACGGCCTGCTCTCCCCCGCCTACGTCGACGCCGCCGGCGAGTTCGCCCTGCCCTGGCAGGACCAGCCCTCGATCGCCGGCCTCGAGAGCCTGCACGACGCGCTCGAGGCAGAGTGCCCGCTGGAGACCCTCGAAACGCTGTGCGAGCTGATTCCCGACCGCTTCGAGTACCGGCCCGGGGCGACCTACGTGGGCTCGACCGTGAGCGACCTGCTCGACATGGGCGCGGGCGTCTGCCAGGACTTCGTGCACCTCTCCCTCGTGCTCCTGCGCCGCCGCGGAATCGCCGCGCGCTATGTCTCCGGCTACCTGTGGGCCGCCCCCCACGACGAGGGCGCCGACTCGATGGAGCTCGACACCCACGCCTGGCTCGAGGCGCTGCTGCCTTGCAGCGACGGCCGTGGAGAGCCGGTTTGGGTGAGCGCCGACCCCACCAACCGCGGACTCGCCGGCGAGGCGCACGTGAAGATCGGTCATGGCCGCTTCTACTCCGACGTGCCTCCCGTCAAGGGGCTCTACATGGGCGGCGCCACCTCCCAGCTCGAGGCCGCCGTGACCATGTCGCGACTGGACCCGCAGACGAGCGCGCGCGCCTGAGCCGCGCTCAGCCGTGGTAGCGGGCGATCACTTCGGTGAACGCGTAGGGCTGCTGGGCGATCCCGCTGCAGGAGTCCGAGCTGCCTTCCCCGGGCGCGCAGGGACGGTCGCGGTTGAGCGACCAGAAGGCGAGGCGCCCGAGGTGGCGCAGCTGGGCGAAGGACAGCATCGTGTCGAAGTCTTCGAGGCTCACCGTCTCCGAGGCTTCATCGGTTTCGCCGTTCATCGACGAGATGCCAGCGTGCTCGTAGGCCGTGGCCGCCGAGATCGGATAGGCGGAGACGAGGTCCTGCACGAGCCCTTCCACGGCCCTGGCGGAGGCGTGGCCCATGTCCGTGAGCGCGGGACCGAAGTCGAACGGCATCAGCGTCCAGACCGTGGGCTGAAAGCCGATCGCGGCGGCGTCCGCTATCAGGCTCCTGCCGTCCCTGTCCGGGCCGGATTCTTCGGTCCCGAACGTGATCGAGATCTCCAGTCCCGGGTTGGCCCGCTGCACGCTCGCGAGCGCTTCCACGACCCGTTTGCGGACCTTCTTGCTGGTGAACTCGCCATGCTCGATGTCGACGTCGATCGCCTTCAGCGAGTAGGCGTCGATCACCTTCTGGTAGGCCCCCGCCAACGCCGAGACGCTCTTGCACGAGTTGCCGAGCTTCTTTCCGCTCCAGCCGCCGAAGGAGACGACCACGTCCCCGCCCGCCGCGCGGATGCTTTCGATCGCCGCCTCGTCGGATCCCCCCAGCAGCGGCCGCGTGCCATCCCATGTCGGGTTGCACGCGCCGTGGGAGAGGATGAAGGCCAGCGTCAGGTCCTTGATCCCCGTGTTGGCCAGCACCGAGGCCGGCGGCTGCGGATTCCCCCAGCCCAGGTACTCATACGGCGCCGCCAGCTCGACCGGCTGCGTGGCGGCCGTGGCGAGCGACACGCCCGAGCTGAGCGCGCCGCACATCAGACCGAGCGCGGCCCACGCCAAGCCTGCACGGGCTCTCCGCCGAGACCTCCTCCCCACCATTGGCTGCAGGATACACGCGCCAGCTTTGCCGTCTTGTGTCCTTCGACTGGCTTGCGATGCCATCGTGGCGCCCGCTCTCGGGCGCCAGCGAGCGTCCGTGAACAGGTTCCAGGCGAGAACGCCCAGGCGCCTCACGCGCGCGCCGCGGGCAGGGTGTAGACGAGCCACGGCTCGCGCACCCCGCCGACGCGGTCATAGACGGCTTGGGCGCGGCGATTGTCGGGCGCCGTCTGCCATTCGAGCCTGACCGCTTTGCGGTCGCCACAGCGCTGCAGGCATTCCTCGATCAGGCGCCGCGCCAGGCCCGAGCCGCGCGCGGCCGGGATGACATAGAGGTCGTTCATGATCCCGATCCGGGCCGCCTCGGTCGTGTCCCAGCTCCAGAAGATCGTGGCGAAGCCCACCGCCTCGCCGCGCTCGTCGCGCGCGATCAGCTGCATCCCCTCCAGATCGGGGTCGGCCAGCAGCGAGCGGGAGAGCGCGAGCAGCTGCTCGTCGCCGGGCGCCGTGTCGTAGAAGTCGCAATAGGCGCGCATCAGCCCCAGCAGGTCCGCCACGTCCTCGGCGGCGGCCGTCGCGATCGTGAGATCATCGAGAGATGGCACCGCACGTCGATGCTAACGCAGGGCTGGCGCCGCGTGAGCGCATACCCGACGCCGCCTCCCGCGCCCACGGCGGCCACGGCGGCGGAGGGCGTCAACGGCTCAGCCTGAAGGCGTCTCGCGACTCAGCGCGAACGGGCTGCCCTCGCTGTCCTTGCAGATCGCCCAACGCTCGCCGGGATGCACAACGGTGCCTCCCAGCGCTGTGACCTGCTCGAGCGTCGCCTGAATGTCCGCCACCGCGAAGTAGGGCAGCGAGAAGGAGTCGCCCGGACCGCGACCGCGCTGATGCACACCGAGGGCCGGCGACCCGGCGGGGGTCTGCCAGCCTTCGCCGTCAGCAGCCTCGCGCGCCTGCAGCTCCACGCCGAGAACGCCGCTCCAGAAGCGCAGCGCACGCTCGGGATCGTCGGCAGGGAACTCGATCAGCGAAAGCGCGGAATGCGACACCCCATGCACGATAACGCTCGGGGCCCGCCGTCTAGCCTCGCCTGTAGTCGAGCAGCGCGAAGCTCTCGAGGGCGCCGTCCACACCAGTCTCGGCGGCGTCCACGCGGCTCATCGCTTTGCGATGTTCCTGAACGCCTCCTGTCCTGGCGTCGCTCGCGAGCGCACCGTAGGCTTCATGCGCCTTCAGCAGCGCGGTCGCCAGCGCGGTTGCGGCGGCGCTGGCCGCCACCGGCGGTTCGAGGCGACCGAGAGCTGCGGCAGCGGCCGAGAAGCTACCGGCGAGGCTCGCGGCCAGCGAGCTCACGGCTGCGAGCGAGGCGGCGTGGGCCATCTCCCCCCTGAGCGCCAGGCGTTCGCGCTCGAGCGCACCGATCGCCGCGCTCAGCGCCTGGGTATAGCCGGCATCCGGCGCCAGGTCGTACTCCGATTGGCCCAACAGCGAGAACTGGGCCACGATCTGTGCGCACTGCTTCAGGTAGGCGGCCGCCGTCGGGGTTGCGTAGCAGGCAAGGACCGTGGGGCCGGCGCTGTTGCGGTTGGGAACCACGAACAGCTCGAGCGTTCTGGCGTAGCCCGCGACGCTCATCTGGCTGTAGCCGTATGCCTGGCCGCCCACGAAGCTCAGTACTTCAGTGTGGGGAACTCCGTGTATGAGGGACAGGAAGCCGGCTGGAAGCGGGCCCGGTTCCCCGGAGGGAAGCTGTCCGGCGATCAGTCCCGCACTGCCGGCCCGGCCGGTCGGCGCGAGCAGGACCGGTTCGGCGATCGCGAGCCCGGGGATCGCAGCGGCGCCAGCCGTCCTGCTCCAGTCGGCGGGGTATTCGAGCAGCACGTTCGCGACCGAGACGACGCGTGTTCGCCGGCCGAAGGCGGCACCAGTGCTCGTGGTGGCGCGGTGAGAGCCGGCGAGGTACCCCAGGATCGCCATCGCGATCAGGAGCGGCACCCCCACGATGATCAGGTTTCGTGAAGACGACGGGTACACAGCTCAACCGGAGCTATCGAACGAGGTGCCCCCGCCATGCTGGGACTTTTCACTCCCACCGGTGCCACCCGAGCCGCCCTTGGGGGCGGACGGGGCCGCGGCTTTGGAGGGGGCCGGCTTGGCTGCCGGCGCCAGCGCCGGCGCGGGCGCGGGGGTCCTCGGGGGCGATGCCACGACGGTGGGGGCGCTCCCTTCGGTGACAGCGCCGGACGGAGCCGTCGGCACGCTCGCCTGCACAGGTGCAGCGGCGGTCACGGCCGAGCTGACGGCGGGAGCGGGCGGACCCGTGACGGCCACGCGTATGGGCACACGCGTCGGCGCGACGGATTCCAGGCCGATCGGGGGAGCGCTACCGAGACTGGCCGGGATCGCCACGCCCGCTGATTCTGCGACGATGCTGGTCGAGCTCTGTTCGCTTGGTGCGGCGCCAGGCGTGGCGGCACGCCCGAGGGCGAAGAACCCGGCGAACAGCGCGGCAGAGGTGCAGGCGAGGACGATCACGCCACGGCGATCGATGTCCGAGCGGAGGCTCCGCAGATGGATCCAACGTCGCGCTGCTCGCACCGTGCTCATGAGCTGGGGCACGTCATCGGCTTGGTTCCCGACGAGCTCAGACAGGTATCCACGCGTGCCGGGAGCTTGCCGCGACGCACGGTGAAGCGCGTGTACTTGCCGATCTGCCCGGCTTTGAAGATCCTCACTTCGAGGACGGCTCCGGCCCGCAGCCAGCGCTCGAAGCGTCCGAAGGAGACCAGCACGGTCCCCCCCTTGGCCTTGTTCTTTGCGGCCACCACCAGGCTCTGGGTCTTCGGCGGACAGCCATGGCCGTGGCAGGTAACGCTGACCCTCGCTCCCACCGGCGCCAGCACCGTGAACAGCGCGATCCTGACCCCAGAGGACTTGGCCGAGCCGGCGATCCGCACCACCGGGAAGGGCTGCATCAGGATGATCGGCTGCGAGGCGACGGTGATCGTCTCCGAGACTTCGCTCGAGAGGCCGCTTGCGTCGGTCACCCGCAGTCGCACCACGTGCGACCCCGCCGTCGCGAAGGACGTGCCCAGCACGTGCTGCCCCGCGACCAGCGCCCCCCCGGGCAGGAGCGACCAGGCGTAGGCGGTGATCGGGCTGCCGGCGTCGCTCGAGGTGGACACGAGCGACACGGCTTCGCCCACGTGCGGCGAGGCCGGGAACCACTGGAAGGAGGCGACAGGAGGCGGGGACGGCGGGGGCGGTGGCGGCGGGGTGACAGTGAAGCTCACAGGTGTGCTGTAGCCGATGTTGCCGACGTCATCCCGTTGTTCGGCGCGTGCCGTATAGGTGCCCGGGCTCAGACCCCCGAATGTGCCCGACCAGGTTCCGCCCGTGGCCTGCACCGTGATTGCCTCCAGCGGGGTTGCGCCCGTGGTCGTGGCACCCGGGAACAACTGGATGGTCACCGACGAGGAGTCGCCTTCGGCCGTGCCGGCGCTACCGCCAACGAGCTCGGAGGAGCTTTCGGTCGAGCTGCCGTCGGCAGGCGCCGCCAGTGTGACCTTCGGAGCGTCGCCGTCGACGGTGAACGTCAATGGAGTGCTGAAGCCGGGCTGTCCGAGGGGATCTTCGTCGCCCTGTTCAGCCTGGGCGGTGTATGTCCCGTCCGGCAGAGCGGTCAACTGCTCGCTCCAGCCTGAGCCGCCCAGAGGAGCTTCGAGGGTCCTCGTGGGGGTGCCGATTGCGCTCGTGCCGCTGTAGAGCCTGAGGATGACCGATTGCGCATCTTCTACCCCTGTGGCGCCGGTCCCGTTGAACAGCGGCGTGGGTTTCGTGGTGAAGCTGGAGCCGCGCATGAGACCGCCTGGCATATGGAGCGTCACTTCGGGCGAGTTAGTTTCGATGGCGAATGTGACGGTGCTGGTACCGCTGTTCCCGGCTTCGTCTGACTGTTCGGCCACCGCCGTGTAGATGCCATCACTCAAGGCGGGACCGGTCGAGCCGGTGGTCCATTTCGAGCCGCTGGGCGTGACGGTCGGGAGGGTCTCGCTCGGCGTCCCGGAAGCAGATGCGCCTGCATAGATCTTCAGCGTCACAGACTGGTGGTCGCCGACCGCATGACCGGCCAGCCCGGAGAAGGTTGGCCGCGCAAGGTGTAGGAAGGCGCCGTTTGATGGCGCGGCCATTGAGATAGTAGGTGGCGTCGTATCTACCGTAAAGGTTTCAACTGCGCTCGTGCCCATATTGCCTGCCGTGTCTTCCTGCGCGGCCTGCACCGTGTATGTACCGTCTTCAAGCGCGATGGGTGTGTATTCCCATTTCGCTCCGCTGACCGCGACCTTCGCGGACCCTACGAGCTTGGCTCCCTGGTAGATCGTGACATCGACCGACGGTCGATCCACTTCCAGTGCTCCCGCGGCGCCCGAGAACGTGGGCGTCGAGCTCTTCGTCCAAGCAGGGAGCGAGTTGAGCGACACCACGGGCGCTTGTGTGTCCACGGTGAAGGTGACCGGCGGCTCGCTCTTGCCCGTGTTGCCCGCTTGGTCTTTCTGGACCGCCTGCGCGGTGTAGGTGCCGTCGGCGAGTTTGGTGGCCGTGAACGACCAGCTCGCCGAGCTCACCGGCTCCGTCCCGGATTGCACGACCGAGCCGGTGACTCCCGTGCCCTCGTAGATGGTCACAGAGACGGACGGCGCATCGCCGGCGAGTTCGCCCGCGGCGCCCATGAGCGCGGGCGTCGAGTCCTTCGTCGGTGAGACCACTGGTTCGATCGAGACGACCGGCGCGGTGGTGTCCACGGTGAAGGTGACCGGCGGCGCGCTTTCGCCGACGTTTCCGGCTGCATCCTGCTGCACCGCCTGTGCTGTGTAGGTGCCGTCGGCAAGCGCTTCCGGCTTGTACTGCCATCGCGATCCGCTCACTTCCACGGTCGCAGATCGTGCGACCGTGCCCCCGACCGAGCCGCCGTCGTAGATCGTCACGGCGACGGTCGAGCTATCGCCGGGGAGTTCGCCCGCCGATCCAGTCAGCGTGGGCGAGGATTCGTTGGTGGGCGATGTCACGGGATCGAGCGATACGAGGGGCTTGGCCGTATCGACGGTGAACGTGACGGAGCTGCTGCCCGTTTCCGCGCCGTTGGTCTGTTCCACGACCGCCGTGTACTGACCGTCGGAGAGGCTCGATGCGGCGCTCGCTTCCCAGGATTCCCCGACGTGCACGATCACGAGCGGAGTCTGCACGGGCGAGACCTGAGTGTCGGTGCCTGCGTAGATCGCGAGCGTGACCGCATCCAGGGTGTCGCTCGTCGTTCCGGCAAACGCGGTGGTGGCGTCACGGGTCGAGCCGTTCGCCGAGGGCTGGGTGATCGTCAGGGACGGCGGCGCTGCCATGGCCGGCGCCTGCACGGCGCCCAGGAGCAGCCACAGGGTGAGGCACGCCGCCGTGAGCGCTCGCGCAACTTGTCTTCCAACCGTCATTGAGAGATGCCGCTCCAAACTCCGTTGTCTCGACCAGGCCCCGCCAAACCGCGGCGGCAGACGGCGGCGGGCTTGCGCCTCGATTCCGCCGCAGCGAATGATATGGGGATTTGCTGAGGATTTGGGAGCTTTGATCGAGAGAGGGGATGTTCCCGCGAACCCGCGACGACGACGCCTCGCTCCCAAAACGGGATTCCACATCGTAAAATCCCCGATCCAGCGGCTGGGCAGGCGATACTCCGAGCGACGATGAGCGTTCTCGCGAGCCTGTTCCCGATAGGCCATATCTACGACCTGGTGGTCGCCGACGACCATCGCCAGCATGCCTTCGTCTGTCTCATCGCGTTGCTGATCTCCTTCTTCCTGATCCGCACCAGCGCTCGGATGACCAGGGCCTTCACCTGGTGGCCGGGCGGTGTCGAAACCGGCGACGGCGTGCATCTGCACCATTTCGTGTGGGGCATCTTCCTGATGCTGGGAAGCGGCTTTGCCGGAATCGGCCTGCATCTGCACGAGCCGTGGGGAGGCATCGACGCGGCCATCTTCGGAGTCGGGGCGGGTCTGACCCTCGACGAGTTCGCTCTGTGGACGCGCCTCGAAGACGTCTACTGGAGCGAGCAGGGACGCTCCTCGCTCGAGGCCGTGACGATCGTGAGCGTGGTTGGCTCGCTCGTGGTGATCGGAGTGCAGCCGTTCGACCTCGACGCTCCCGCTTCCGCCATCACGGTGAGCGCAGCGATCGGCATATCGCTGCTCGTGGCGGTCACAGCCTTCCTCAAGGGACGCATCCTGCTGGGGACCGTCGGCCTGTTCATCCTGCCCGTGGGACTGCTCGGCGCCATCCGCATCGCCCATCCCAGCTCGCCGTGGGCCCACCGGCGCTATCCGGCCGGGAGCCGGCGCCTCACGACCGCCGAGAGGCGCTTCGATGACCCGACCCGCCGGGGCGCGAGGCTGCGCCGTCGGCTGGCAGACCTCGTCGGCGGTCGCCCGAGCGATCTGGACGCAAGCCAATCCGGGCGGTCATGACCGGGCTGAGCCCCCGCTAGCCCAGTTGGGCCACATCCGCGGGAAACGCCCTGCGGACACGCTGCGGCTGCTCGGCGCCCAGCGCCTCGGCGACCACGCGGTGGTACTCCTCGCCCTCGAGCAGAAACGAGTCGTGTCCCCAGGGCGAGGCGATCTCGACGTGGCGCGCCTCGACACCGCCGGCGCTCAGCGAGCGCACCAGATGGCGGGAATGCTCGCTGCCGAAGCGCCAGTCGCTGTCGAAGGAGACGGCGAGGAAGCGCGTGCTCACGCGCGCGAGGTCGAGCGTCGGGTCGGCAAAGGGATCGAAGTAGTCCATCAGCCGCGTCAGGTAGAGATAACTCAGCGCGTCGAAGCGCTCGACGAAGCTCTCGCCCTGGTGATCGAGATAGTGCTCGACCTCGAAGTCGCTTCCCATGGTCATCTGGGCTCCAGGCCCGCCACGGCGACGGCGGTCGAACTTTCGGCGCATCGACTCGGCCGACAGGTAGGTGACGTGCCCGAGCCTACGGGCGACCGACAGCCCGTGCCGGGGACGCGATGGTCCGTCGAGATAATCGCCGCCGTGGAACTCCGGATCCCCCATGATCGCCGCACGGGCCACGGCCGTGAGCGCGATGTTCTGAGCGCTCAGGCGCGCGCTCGCGCAGACGAGCACTGCCCGCTCGATCTCCTCCGGGTGGTCGAGTGCCCACTGCAGCACCTGCATGCCACCGAGCGAGCCCCCGATGGCCGCGTGCAGGCGAGCGATTCCCAGGTGGCGCAGCAGCGCGCGATGCACGGCGAGGAGGTCACGCACGCTCAACAGCGGGAAGCGCAGCCCGTAGGCGCGTCCGGTGCGCGGATCGACGCTCGCCGGTCCGGTGGTGCCCGAGCAGCCGCCGAGCAGGTTGGCACAGACGACGAAATAGCGCTCGGTGTCAAGCGGACGCCCGGGACCGATGATCGTGTCCCACCATCCGCGCTGCGCGCGATCCCCGTGGTGTCCCGCCGCGTGCGCGTCGCCGCTGAGCGCGTGGCAGACGAACACGGCGTTGCCCCCGGCGGCGTCGAGCGTGCCGTAGCTCTCATAGGCCACCTCCACGGGCGCGAGCGCCGCCCCCGACTGGAGCCTGAGCGGGCCGTCCTCCGCGAAGAGCACGACCCGCCGGGTCTCCACGCGGCCGAGACCGCCCGCGGTCATGCCACTACGAGCGATCTCGTCGCGGCCAGGGCCTGGTCGAGATCCTCGACGATGTCATCGATGTGCTCGATGCCGACCGACAGGCGCACCGTGTCCTGCGTGACGCCCGCCGCCGCGAGCTCCTCCTCGTTGAGCTGCGAGTGCGTCGTGGAGGCGTTGTGGATGGCAAGCGACTTCGCGTCGCCGATGTTGGCGAGATGGCTGAAGAGCTCGAGGCTCTCGATGAAGGCCTTGCCCGCCTCGGCGCCGCCGCGCACGCCGAACGTCACGAGCGCCCCATAGCCACCGCGCAGTACGCGGTCGGCGACCTCGCGGTAGGGACTTGACTCCAGACCGGGGTAGTAGACCCAGTCCACGTCCTCGTGCTCTGAGAGGTGCTCTGCGACGGCGAGCGCGTTGGCGTTGTGGCGCTCCATGCGCAGCGGCAGCGTCTCGACACCCTGCAGGAACAGGAAGGCGTTGAACGGCGAGAGCGCGGCGCCGGTGTTGCGCAGCAGCACCGTGCGCGCGCGTCCGATGTAGGCGGCCGGCCCCAATGCGTCGCTCCACACGACCCCGTGATAGGAGGGATCGGGCTGCGTGAGGCCCGGAAAGCGCTCAGCGTGGGCGGGCCAGTCGAAGTTGCCGCTGTCGACGAGCGCCCCGCCGATCGAGGTGCCGTGCCCGCCGATGAACTTCGTCAGCGAATGCACCGCCACGTCGGCGCCCTGCTCGAACACGCGCGCGCCGATCGGCGTCGGGACCGTGTTGTCGAGGATCAAGGGCAGCCCCGCGATATGGGCGGCCTCGGCCCAGGCAGGCACGTCGAGGACGTTCAGCCGGGGGTTGCCGATCGTCTCTCCGAACACCAACCGCGTGCGCTCGTCGGCCAGGCGCGCCACGGCACCCGGGTCGTCGGCGTCGGCCCAGCGCACCTCGATCCCGTACTGCGGGAGGGTGTGCGCGAACAGGTTGTAGGTCCCGCCGTAGAGCTGGGAGACCGAGATGATGTTCTCGCCCGCGCGTGCCAGGTTGAGGACCGAGTAGGTGACCGCCGCCTGACCCGATGCGGTCACGAGCGCGCCGATGCCGCCCTCGAGCGCGGCCAAGCGCTCCTCGAGCACGCTCCAGGTCGGGTTCATGATGCGCGTGTAGATGTTGCCCGGCTCGGCCAGGGCGAACAGGTCGGCGGCGTGCTGGGTGTCGTTGAAGACGTAGGAGGTCGTCTGGTAGATCGGGACAGCGCGGGCGTTGGTGGCGCTGTCGGGCTCCTGGCCACCGTGCAGGGCGATGGTCTCGGGACGGGCGTGCTCACTCACGTTGTGCTCCTCGGTTAGCCGTGGCTCAAAAGTCCACTTAGCTTATCGCCTTTAGTGAGATTCGCCCGGTTCTCTTGCGCTCAGGCTGCGGGCGCGTGGCGCGGCTCGGCGCGGACCTCGAATCCGGTGAGCGTGAGCGGGCCGAACGACGTGATCAGCGCCACGTCGACGGCGTCGCGGCCGCGCCCGACCACGACCCGCCCCACGCGGGGAGTGTTGTTGCGGGCGTCGAAGGTGTGCCAATGGCCGTCCAGATAGACCTCGAACCAGGCCGCGAAATCCATCGCTTCCGGGGGTACCGGAACTCCGATGTTGGGGATGTAGCCGAACACATATCGCGCCGGGATGTTCAGCGCCCGGCAGAACGTGATGGCCAGGTGGGCGAAATCGCGGCAGACCCCCTGGCCGGCCCGGTAGGCGTCGGCGGCGGTGGTCCAGGGGTTGGAGGCGCCGGGCACGAACTCGAGGTGGTCGTGCACGTAGTCGACGATCGCCTGCACGCGCCCCCACCCGGGCGTGAGCGCGCCGAAGCGCTGCCAGGTCTCATGGCCGAGCTCATCGGGAAGGCAGAAGCGACTAGGCATCACGTAGCCCAGGACATCGTCGGGCAGCGAGCCGACCGGCGTCTCGGCGGCGCCGAGGTCGATCCAGTCGTCGGGAAGCGAGAGCCGGACGTGCGCCTCGTAGTCGATCTGAGAGGCACCGGCCTCGAGCTGGAATCGCTCGCAGCGGTTGCCATAGAGGTCGAGGTAGCCGTGGTGCTCAGAGCGCGTGTCCCAGCGCTCGCCGCCGATCGCCACGCCGTACTGCTGGACCGGAGCCACCTGCAGGACCGCCGATGCCGGCTGGCCGGACTCCACCCCGAAGCGACAGCCGACCGTCAGCTCGAGCGGCTGTGCGGCACCGGCCAGGGGAAGCGGGGTAGGGCCGTGATCGCTCATCTTGTCTGTGAGCATGCCACGTGGACACCACGCTCTCCGCCCGCCTCCTCAGCGCGACTCGGCGCGGACCACGACCCGTCCCAGGCCGATGACCTCCATCTCGCTCTGGGGCACGCAGACGGCGAGCTGCTCGGCCTCGTTGCGCAGGGTGCGACGCAGCGTGACGAATGCCGCGCCGCCGACAACAGCCGGGACCCACAGGGCGATCGCGCGGTATGCCAACACAGCGCCGGCGGCCGAGGTGAGCGACACGTGATACAGCGCGAGGGTGCCCACGAGACCGGCATCGACGCCGCCGATGCCCCCGGGTACGGGAATCAGGCCGCCGAGCTCGCCGATCAGATATGCGAGCGAGAGAATCGCCAGCGACGGCGCCCCGCCGAGCGCATGGAAGGTGGCCCACAGGATCAGCACGTCGAAGACCAGGTAGGCGAGGAGGCCGAGCACCAGCAGCAGGTTGCCCTCGCGCAGCAGCGTCACGGCCTCCTGCACTCCGTCGGCGACCGCGGTCAGACCCTTCCACAGCGCGCGCACGCGCCGCGAGGGTTCGTGCCCGGCGCCCTCCCTCAGGCGCACCCCCCAGCGCTCCGCCACGCGGCCGGCCAGCAGCGCGGCGACGATCGCGCCGGCCGCGACAGCGGCGGGCGCGGCCGTGAGCAGGAGGTTGCCCTCACCGCCGAGCACACCCACGGCGAGGGCAAGACCGAGGAGGATCACGCCGACGACGTTGGGCACGCTCGTGAGCAGGAAGAAGGCGACGGTGCGCCGCGCGATCTCGCGGCCCGCCATTCCGCCCCGTTTGAGCGCCCACGCGCCCAGCGCGAGCCCCCCCGCCCCACCCGTCGGGAAGAGCGCGTTGGCGCCCAGCTCGGACATCCCGATCTGGTAGCTGACGCGCCAGCTCATGCGCCTGCAGAAGATCATCCGAAACACGACCACGTAGCCGAGACCCGAGAGCAGCTTCAGCCCGACCCCGAGGACGAGCCAGCCGGGCTGGGCGTGCGTGAGGCGCGAGCGCAGCGTGCCGAGCCCCGGCAACAGGGCCACGAGGGCGACGACCACGGCGAGGAGACCGAGGGCGAACAGCAGGCGCGAGCGCAGCCGTCGGCGGCTGAGCTCCTCCGGTACCTCGAGCTCGCTCGGTGCGATGTGAGAGGGCTCCTGCAGCTGGCGCTCCACCGGCCCATCGTTACAACTTTCCTGCCTCCTTCAAGATCGACCACCTGGAAGAATGGCGGGGATGGCGTTGCCGCTCGAGATCAGCCAAAAGCAGTACGAGAAGGAGCTGCTGCGCCTGCAGACCGAGCTGGTCCTCATGCAGGAGTGGATCGTCGCCGGAGGCAGGCGCCTGATCGTGGTCTTCGAGGGACGCGACACCGCGGGCAAGGACGGGGTGATCAAGCGCATCGTCGCCTACCTGAACCCGCGCACCTGCCGGATCGTGGCCGTCCCCACGCCGAGCGAGCGCGAGCGGAGCGAGTGGTACTTCCAGCGCTACGTCGCGCACCTGCCAGCGGCCGGCGAGATCGTGCTGTTCGACCGCAGCTGGTACAACCGCGCCGGGGTGGAGCGAGTGATGGGCTTCTGCACCGAGGCCGAGTACGACGAGTTCCTGCGCTTCTGCCCCGAGTTCGAGCAGGCGCTCGTGAACGACGGGATCATGCTCGTGAAGTACTGGCTCTCGGTCAGCGACCGCGAGCAGGAGCGGCGCTTCGAGAAACGGCTCACCGATCCCCGCAAGCGCTGGAAGTTCAGCCCGATCGACCTGCAGGCGCGCGCCCGCTGGGTGGACTACGCACAGGCCAAGGACGTGATGTTCGAGCGCACGGACAGCGAGTCGAGCCCGTGGTACGTGGTGGAGGCAGACGACAAGCGCACAGCTCGCCTGAACCTGATCAGCCACCTGCTCTCGATCGTTCCCTACGAGCATCTCGACAAGGCCAAGACGGTGAAGCTACCCCCACGCCAAAGTCGCAAGTACGAGCGGCCCTCGCGGCTCACCGAACGGCTGGTACCGACGCGCTACCAGGTCGACGAACACTAGCTCGCCGGCGGGCGAACGCCAGCATCTGCCCCGCTCCCGCTAGCGCACGACCCGCAGGGTGGCCTGCATGCCGAGCTTCGCGTGTTCGGGGAGCGAGCACCACAGGCGATAGATCCCCGGCTTCATCCGCACCACGCCGTCCCAGCGCCTTCCGGGCGTGAGTTCGGGCGTCGTGACTTCGCCGCGGGAGCCCAGCGCGACGAGCCGCAGATCGTGCGGATCCATGCCGCGGTCGATCGCCTCGAGGCTGACCGGTCCGGCCTTGACCACGCCGCGGGAGAGGATCAGGCGGTACTCGACCTGGATCACCTGCAGGTGCGAGCTGGCGGCGGCCGCCCGAGCCGCGCCCGCGTTGGAGCGTCCCGGCGCGCTCGCGGCGATCGCGAGCCCATAGGCCGCGGCGAGGAGGCCACCCAGCATCGCGATGCGCACCCGTCTCAACGAACGACCTGCGCGCGCGGCAGCCCCGTGGCGCCGGGGATGATCTGAGCTGCTTCCTGGCCCAGCCACTGCTCCAGCAGCGAGCAGTAAAGACCGCGGAAGTCGGAGGTGGCGCGCACGTTGCCCAGCGAGTCCAGGCCGCCGGCCAGGCCCGGCCACTCGCCGATCATCGTGCCGGCGGCCCGGGTTCCCATCACGAACGCGCAGCCCGCCGCGCCGTGATCGGTGCCGCCCGAGGCGTTCTCCTGCGGACGGCGCCCGAACTCCGACCACACGAGCGTGAGCACTCGATCGGCGAGCCCCCGCGCCTCGAGATCGCGCTGGAACGCGTAGAGCGTCTTGGCCGCCTCGTCCAGGCCGGTGTTGAGAGCGGTGACCTGACTGTCGTGGGTGTCGAAGACCGATTCGGTCGAGATGCTCACGCATTTCATCGGCAGCCCCGCACCCAGCATCTGTGCGATTCCCGCCATGCGCGCGGGGAACCGGTCCGAGCCGCTGGGGTAGCCGGCGGGTAGCGCCGGGGCGCCGCCTTCAGAGCTCGGCTGGAAGGGCAGCAGCTGGCGCCGCAGCGTGCTCGACATCAGCGCCGCCTGGCCCGACTGCGCCATCGCCTGATCGCCCGAGCGAGCACCGAGCTGCCCGAGGGCGTCGAAGTAGTCATACATGATCGTCTGCGGCGGCCCCCAGACGCCGCGCGCGTAGAAGGAGTAGGAGGAGGGTGTGTCGATCGTGGCCACGGGCATGCGCGCGGTTGCCAGCGCGGGCTGCAGCGCCTCGTCGAGGCACAGCCCCTGCAGCGGGTTGTCGGCGCTGCCCACCAGATCGAGATAGCGGCCCATCCAGCCGGTGAGCAGCTCGGCCTGGGTGGCGCCGACCTCCCAGAAGTGCCGGCTCGTGAAGTGCGACTGGTCGGGATCGGTGTAGCCGACGGCGGGCAGCACGCTGAGCTTGCCCTCCGCGTGCAGCTGGGCCAACGGAGTGGCCATCGGATGCCAGTGCAGGCGCGGGTCCTCGGTGAACGCCGGCCCGGCGCCTTCGGGCAGCGCGAGCACCGGGCGGTACTTGGTGTAGAGGGGATCGCCCACCGGATACAGGACCGACATCGAGTCGATCCCTCCCTGCAGGTACACGCTCACCAGCACAGGCTGTGCGGGAGCGGCGGCGGCGCGAGCGATCCCTTCCTCGAAGGTGGACGGGTCGAGCACGCGCCCGGCGCCGTATACCGACAGCGCGAGCCCGGCCGAGGCGAGCAGGAAGCCCCGCCTGGAGAGGCCCGTACCGGCCGGCGTCGGCATCCCCGGCTCGATCGCCGGCAGCCCCCGCCCCGCCTGGGCGGCGGCGTGACGGAGCATCTCGGCGCGGTTGAAGCCCTGGCAGGCACAGGAGCGTGAGGGGTTGGGCGCGCTCATCTCAGCTCGTCTGGTAGTCGGGGGTGGCCACGACCAGGGCGCGCAACGCGTTGACGGCGAGGACCGGGTACTGCTCGCGCTCCCACGATGCGCTCGCGGCGTCCACGGCCGCCGCCTTCGCGTAGGAGGCGAGCGCGCGGCGGGTGGCCGGGCTGACGGTTGGATCCCCCCAGAAGGAAAGCGCCTGCCTGGTGAGCGCCTGCGGATCGACCGGCGCCGGCTTCTTCGTGGCGGCCGTCTTGAGCTCGCGCTTTTCGTCGATCACGCCCGCGGCCAGGTTGAAGCGCGCGAGCCACGTTCCCGTGTTCAGCCAGCGGCCTTCTTCCCACCCGGCGACGTTGGGCGGGTAGAAAGGGGTCTGCCCGATCAGGCTCGACTCCCAGGCCCAGGCGTCGGTGTCGATGTAGCGACCGATGCCGCGCAGCATCCCGGCGAGCTGCACGATCGGAGGCTTGACCATGCGCGGCCCGGCCTGCACGAGAGGATGCATCAGCATCGCCTCCACGAGCGGGCGGATCTGCTTGCCGGTCGCCGCGTACATGCGCTCGGCTGCGCGCAGATCGCGCCTCGACAGGGGCTCGGGGCAGAGGTAGGACCACAGCTTCGTGACGAAATGGCGCGGGTGGTCGGGATGTTCGAGGACGAGGCGCACGCTGTCGCGCCATCCGAAGCGCCCCCGCTGGCCGTAGATCGTCTTGACGCTGGCGTCGTGCTGGGTGGCGTCGAAGTGGAAGTCCTGCGGCTGTCCTGTGGCCGGGTTCCACTTGTAGGCCCAGCCGGTCAGCGCTCGGGCATGTTCGCGCACGTCGCGCTCGCTGTAGCCATTGCCGGCCCCGAGCGTGAACAGCTCCTGCATCTCGCGCGCGTAGTTCTCGTTGGGCGCTTCCTTGGTGCTGACGGCGCCCGAGAGCCAGATCAGCATCGCCGGATCGATCGTCATCGCGGTCAACATCTGCGGAAAGCTCGACAGCGACAGCGAGCGCTGGGTCTGGTTCTGGGCGATCATCAGCCGCTGAGAGTCCACGAGCTCGTTGCTCGTCGCAAACCAGTCGTGCCAGATCAGCGTCATGCGCTCGATCAGGGGAGCGCGACTGCGCACCATGCGATCGAGCCACCAGAGCACGTCGTTGCCCCACACGTCATACGGCGCGATCGGCTGGCCGTTCTGGAGCATGGGAGCAGGTCCGTGCAGGGTGCGCTGCGCGGGGCGGGTCAGCGACAGCACAGCCGCGCGCATGCCGTTCTTCGCGAGCGCGGCCGCCTGCCCCGGTTTGGGACCGAACCCGGCGCGCCACAGCAGGCGCTCGGCCTGCTCGACGCCGAACCTTCCCGAGTACACGGGCAGCGGGTCGTTGACGGGCCCGGAGCGGCGAACGCGCGGGCGCCGCGTACTGGTTTGGGGCATCCTCTGAATGCTCGGCTAGTCGCGAGGTCCGGTCAATCGGTAATCCGTCTAGACGGTGTTCGCGCACATCCGCTGGATTCCCTGCCTGCGCGCCATGCAATCCGCGCTTCAGCTACTCCTCGGGGAGGGCGTAGTGGCCGGGCCAGCTCTGATACGGGATCCGCGTGATCTCGCGCACCCTCCCGATCTCGCTCCACTGATCGCGGCCGAGACGTGCCAGCGGCTGCAGCCGCTCGATCGCCGGATGCCCGCCCTCGAGCACCTCCTCGGCGATGGCCGCCGCGACGACACGGCCGAGCACCACGGTGGAGACGCCGATGGTCGAGGTGTCGTACAGGACGCACTCGAGCGCCACGGGCGAGCCGGCGACCCGCGGAGGGCTCACGCGCAGGCTGGGCTCACGCTCGATCCCGACGGCGTCGAACTCGCTCTGATCGGGAGGGAAGGCGGTGGCGGACGCGTTGATCTGCTCGAACATCCACCGTGGAGCGAGGTTGACGACGAACTCGCCTGTGGCCTGCACGTTGTTGAGCGAGTCCTTGCGCCCGACCGAAGTGAACTGGACGACGGGAGGGTCGATCGCCGCGACCGTGAAGAACGAGTGGGGCGCGAGGTTGTCCACCCCGCCGGCCGAGCGTGAGGAGACCCAAGCGATCGGACGCGGGACGACCACGGCGGTGAGCAGTTTGTAGAAGGCCGAGACGCCGAGCTCGTCCGGGTCGATGTCCACGCGAGCCATCGCCTAGACCTTAGCGCCCGCTCCCGGAGGCGCCGCCGGGCCTTCCTAACCTCTCTGTGTGCACAGCAGCGAGACCGCCACCCAGACCCCCCGGCCCATGCCCAGACGGCTGGTGGCGCTGATGGCGTTCGCGTGCGGAGCGGCGGTGGCGAACATCTACTACGCCCAGCCGCTGCTCAGCACGATCGCCCACGACTTCGCCGTCTCCGACGGCACCGCCGGCCTGCTCGTCACGGCCTCGCAGGTGGGCTATGCGGTGGGACTCGTGCTGCTCGTCCCGCTCGGCGACCTGTTGGAGCGCCGCCGCCTGATCGTGCGAATACTGTTCGTCACCGCGCTCGCACTGGCGGCCACGGCGGCGAGCCCCGACTTCGTGCTCCTCGCCGGCGCGCTGGTCGTGGTCGGCGTGACCTCGGTCGTGGCGCAGATCCTGGTGCCGCTGGCGAGCACGCTCGCCGCCGAGGAGGAACGCGGCAAGGTGGTCGGCAACGTCATGAGCGGGCTGCTGGTCGGCATCCTGGTTGCGCGGACCGCCAGCGGGATCATCTCCGCGGCCGGAGGCTGGCGGCTCGTGTTCGCGCTCTCGGCGGGACTGATGCTGGCGCTCGCGGCGGTGCTGCGCGGCGCCCTGCCCGAGGTCCGGCCCACCACCGACGTCTCCTATCCGGGGTTGCTGCGCTCGGTTGGGCGCCTCGTCGCCGAGCAGCCGACGCTGCGGATGCGCATGCTCTACGGCACGCTCGGCATGGGGCAGTTCAGCGTCCTGTGGACCACGATCGCGTTCCTGCTGGCCGGATCGCCCTACCACTACGGCGACGCCACGATCGGCCTCTTCGGACTCGTGGGCCTCGTCGGGGCGCTGGCCGCGCAGGCGGCGGGACGCATGGCCGATCGCGGGCACCACCATCGCTCCACCGGAGTGTTCTTCTTCGCAATGTTGATCTCCTGGGCTCTGATCGCAACCGGGAAGAGCTCGCTGGCCGCGCTGATCATCGGCATCACGCTCCTGGACTTCGGCATCCAGGGCGCCCAGATCACCAACCAGAGCGTCATCTACTCGCTCGTGCCCTCGGCTCGCAGTCGCCTGACGACCGCGTACATGACATCCGTGTTCGCATCGGCGGCCATCTGCTCGGCGCTCGCCTCGGCGATCTACGACACCGGCGGCTGGCGTGGGGTCGCGGCGCTCGGCGGGGGACTGGCCGCACTTGGCTTGCTCCTGTGGCTCGCCGAGCAGTGGCTGGCGCGGCGCCGCGCTGGGGTCATTTGGGGGCGACGATCGCCACCGCTGCCTCCGGGGTGAGCACGCGGAAGCTGAAGGACTGCTCCAGGTAGAGCGTGACCGTGTCGAGGTCGTGCGTGAGATAGCCCACGGAGAGGTCCTGGCCGGATTCGAAGGCGAAGTCCCCCCCGCGCATGCTCATCACGACCGCGCCTTTGACGCCAGGAGCCCACACGATCGGCCCCTGGAGGATCTTGCGCACGTGGTCGAGGAGCGGATAGCCGCCGTGCTCGGAGGTCTCGACCACGCGCGTGTAGTCCTCGCGCCCGAGGGCGATGCCGTAGGGACCGCCGATGCCATTGCGAAGGAGCAGCTCGATGGCGCGGGCGACGTGGGATGGATAGCCGTCGAAGCTCCGTCCCCGTCCGATCGGCTTGTGGGGCGAGCTCTTGGCGATCCCCTCCACCCCGGCCTTCGGCCACGAGTGGAACACGGCGAGGTTCTCGGCCTCGACCATTCGCTGCGCGGCCCCATCGAGATCCTCGAAGTCCACATCCTCGGCGCCACGGTCTCCCGCGCGGAGCTCCTCGCGCGTGACCGAGAAGCGCGAGCGCAGCTCCAACAGCGGCAGGACCACGCGGCGGCTCGCCTCCACGCCGGGCAACTCGCTCACGTCGGCGCCCTCGACGCGACCGAGGTTGGTGGCCGAGTGCTCCCAGCCGCGCGGACCGGCGAAATCCACGAGGCGACGGGCGGCGAGGCCGGGGAGCAGCCGCTCGCGGGCCTCCTGGTCGATGAGCTTCCAGCCCTCCGGCGTGATGGGCGCGTGCTCGCGCAGCAGGTGACTCACAGCCCCTCCCCTCTCAGGCTCCCAATCCCCAGCGATCCGCCGTCGGCGAGCGGCCCGAGCTCGCTCGTCTCACCCTCCTCATCGCCGGCAGCGGCCTCGGCGGCCTCGCCGTGCTCGACGATGTCGCCGTCCTGGAAGAGCACCCCGCGAGCGATCTCCCGCCACTTGGGCGTTCGCCTGAGGAGGAACTCGAGGTCCATGCTGAAGTGCTTGTACTCCTCGCCAACGGCGTCTGCCATCACCGCCCGCGCTTCCGGATCGCGCTCGACGGCCAGGCGCTGCTCATACCAGCCGATAGCCTCGGCCTCCTCGGTCAGGGAGGCGCACAACCGAGCGAACGTGCGCGTCTGCTCGGGCAGCTCCTGCGGCGGCTCGTGGTACTGGTCGAAGCCCATCGGTTTCCTCCTGTGCGGACATGGTGGCGCGCTACGGGAGAGAGATGCCCGCAAACGCTCCTGCGAAACCATCGCGCACGCTACACCCTCTCCGGCACCGCGGCTTCCCGGCGATTCGGCGCGCTAGCGTCTTCCGAGCGATGAGCATCGAGCGCGAACGCGAGAGCTTCGGACGCCGACGGGCGGCTGGGCGTGGCTGAGCGCCCTCATGGCGCCCCGACGCCGGCGACCGACACGGAGATCGTGGGCGCCGACTGGTACGGCGCGGACCTCACCGCCCAAAGCCACGAGCGGGTGGCGTTCAGCGAAGTAGACATGATCGAGTCCTCGAGCAGGGGGGCGACGTTCTCGGAATGCGCGTTCAGGGAGTGTCGCTTCAATGCCTCCCGGCACCGCGACTCGGCGTTCCTGAACTGCAGGTTCGTGCGCTGCACGTTCTTCGACGCGACCTTCGTGGACTGCAAGCTCGTGGGGAGCATGTTCGACCGCTGCGAGCTCGGCGTCTTCACGTGCGAGGGCGGGGACTGGTCGTTCGTGGGCCTACCGGGCGCGGACCTGCGCCGCGCGCGCTTCAGCGGCGTGCGCATGCGCGAGGCCGATCTCACGGGAGCCCGCTGCGCCGGGGCGCTTCTGCACGAGGTCGATCTCTCAGGAGCATCGCTTCACCGCGTCGACTTCTCCGGCGCCGACCTGCGCGGATCGGACATCTCCGCGCTCGATCCCGCGACGGTGGAGCTTCGCGGCACGATCGTGGATCCCGATCAGACGATGGTGATCGCGGCCGCGCTCGGCCTCGACGTGCGACCCGAGGATCGCTCTCAGTCGAGCTGGAACTCGCCGTCGCGGTAGATCACGCGCTCGCCGCCGCCGCGCAGCGTGGCTGTGACGGTGCGGTCGGTCGTCGAGACGACGTCCGTGTGCACGGTCGAGTCGTTGAAGCCGAGCTCCGCCCACTGCTCCGGAGTCAGCTCGCTCGGGTCTCCGTCGTAGGCGTCCTGATAGGCCCGACCGACGGCGATATGGGTGTTGCCGAAGGCACCGCCGACGTTCTCGTCGTAGAGCGTGTGAGCCATGAAGCGCGTGATCCGCGAGAAGCGGCGATCGGTCAGCGAGAACTCCCCGATCCGGTCGGCGCCCTCGGTCGCGACCATCTCGGTCAGGACGCGCTCGTTCTCCTCGGCGCTCGCCTCGGTGACGCGCCCACCGGCGAAGGTGAGACGAACGCCCTTGACGAGGTTGCCGTAGCGATACAGCGGCTGGTTGCAGTAGATCCAGCCCTCGGTTGCGCGCCAGTCGGGGCTCGTGAAGATCTCGAAGCTCGGGATGTTCCGTCCGCGGCCGCCGAGCCAGCGCCGGTGCTCGCCGAGGCCGATCCACAGGTCGGCGTCCTCGCCCTCGACGTGCAGACGCTCGATCTCCAGTGCGTCGAGCTGCTCGCGCGTGCGGTCCAACCGCTGGCCGACCTCGCGCCAGCGCTCCAGCGGATCCTCGGCGTCGAGGAAGCACGCGTGCACGATCTGCTCCCAGTACTCCTCCTCGGACATGCCCGCCTCGCGGGCCATGGCGGGGGTTCCGTAGAGGCCCAGCGTCCAGCTGAAGGCGCCCGCGTTCTCCTTCTCCCCCCGCCAGTCGAGCAGCTGGCGCATCGACTTCCCGCGACGCATGATCTTCGCCGGGTCGACCTTGTCGAGGGCATGGGGATCGCTCTCGGCGATGACCGAGACCTGATGGTCCATCTCGTCGACGAGCCCGCGCATGTAGTGGGCGGGGAAGCGGTCGAGCTGAGCGTCGCTTGCCAGCTCGTAGAAGTCGCGGGAGAGGTTGAAGGCTTCGTCGTCATCGGGCTGGTAGCCGCCGATCACGTGGCCGCCGGCGCGCCAGACGGCCTTGTTGAGCTCGACGTATAGAGCCTTGGCGCTCTCGGGCGCCACCACGCGGACGACCTCGCCCGGCTGCACGCCGCGGCCGCCGCCGAGGGCGAAGTTGACGAGGACCGAGGCGTAGCGCTCGAGGATCACGGGCGATGGGGTGTAGGTCATGCCTGGACCTTAGTGGGCTTGCCCGCCATCCTCGGGGCGATGTTTCCCTGGCTATGACCGGCGCGCTACTGCAGAGCCACGGGCGGAGTGGAGGCGCTGCGCGACGCGCCGATCGAGGCGGCCATCACCAGCGCGATGCCGATCAGGGCGCGAGGACCGAGCGCCTGACCCAGCACCAGGAAGCCGGCGAGCGCGGCGACGGCGGGCTCGAGGCTCATCAGGACCCCGAAGGTCGGGGGCGCGATGCGCCTGAGCGCCTCGAGCTCGAAGGAGTAGGGGATCGCCGAGGAGAGGATCCCGACCGCCGCACCGAGCGCAAGCGAGGACGGCTCGAGCAGATGCGCGCCGCCTGCGACGATCCCGAACGGCAACGCGACCACGGCCGCCGGGACCATCGCAAGCGCCAGCCCCGTGGAGCCCTCGAAGGCCCGCCCGAGCCGGGCGTTGAGCACGATGTAGCTGCCCCATAGGCAGCCGGCGGTGAGCGCGAAGGCGATCCCCAGGCCATCCAGGCCGTGTCCTCCGACATGGGTCAGGGCGAGGATGCCCGCGAGCGCCAGCGCGACCCACAGCAGGTCCACGGGCCGGCGTGAGCCCGCAAGCGCCACGGCGAGCGGCCCGACGAACTCCACCGCCACGGCGATCCCCAGCGGTATCCGCGCAAGCGCCTCGTAGAAGGTGAGGTTCATGGCGGCAAGGACGAGCCCGAAGACGCCCGCGAGCGCCAGCTCCTGACGGCTGCGTCCGCGCAGCGCCGGGCGCCAGAGCAGCCCGAGCACGATCGCGGCGGAGAGCAGGCGCAGGAACACGGTCCCCGCGGGTCCCAGCCTCTCAAACAGCGTGGCCGCGAGCGAGGATCCGAACTGCACCGAGGCGATCGCGCCCACGACGAGGCCTCCCGACGGTGCGCGGGCGAGCGGGCCTGCGCCCGTGGACCCGCTTGCGTCATGAGTCATTCGCAGGCTCCTCTCCGTGCCAGGCCGTCCGAAGCGAGCAGGGTACAATCACGACGATCGGGGGTAGCCAACAGACATGCTGAGCGTCGAGCAGATCGAGGACTGGCTGGGCCAGGAAGTGCTGGACGCAGACGGCGAACGGCTGGGCAAGCTCGACGAGGTCTTCCACTCGACGCGCTCCGGCGAGGCGGTGTTCGCTTCGGTCAAGAGCGGGCTGCTGGGCCGGCACTCCGACACGGTTCCCCTGGCGGGCGCCTCGGTCGGGCGTGACTACGTGCGTCTCGCCTACACCGCCGAGCAGATCGGCAGCGTGAGCTCGGAGGTGGGCGGGCAGGACAGCCTCGGGCGTGAGGACGCCCGCCGCCTCGGTGAGCTCTACGACATCGAGGTGGCCCCGGAAGATGACTTCGAGGGCGCGAGCGCGATCAACCAGCGCCGCGTGCAAGCCGACGAGGCTCGCAGGCAGGCCGAGGAGCTCGAGGCGGAGGCCCATCGCCGCGCGGCCGATGCCGAGAACGCTCGCGGCACGGCCACGGAGGCCGGCGAGGAAGCAGCCCAGAAGGCCGAGCGTGCCGAGCAGGCACGCGCCGACGCAGAGCAGGCTCGCGCCGAGGCCGAGCGGCTGCCGCCGGCGTAGCGCGCTCGAGCCCGATCCGGACAGACCTGCATCCCTGTCCGAATCCGTCCGAGAAAGCGTGCCCGACTGCCCCATGATGGCTCGCAGATGACCGGCTTCTCGGCTGTGCTGACGACGGGGATCTACTGCCGGCCCGGGTGCGCGGCGCGTCCGAATCCTCGCAACGTGCGCGAGTTCTCGACGGCGGCCGCAGCGGAGGCCGCCGGATTCCGGGCGTGCCTGCGCTGCCGTCCGTACCGCGGCGAGGCGCCCCTGGTCGCCTCGGCCCCCGAGCTCGTCTGCCGATCTGTGCGGCTGGTGCTCGACGGGGCGCTCGACGGCCAGACAGAGCAGCATCTGGGCTCGCGCCTCGGGATCTCGCCGCGCCACCTGCGACGGCTGTTCGCCGAGCATCTCGGCGTCACCCCCGACCAGCTGGCAAGGTCACGCCGGGCGCACTTCGCGCGGCGGCTGCTCGACGACACCGATCTCACGATCACCGAGATCGCGTTCGCATCCGGGTTCGGCAGCGTGCGCCAATTCAATCGCGCCTGCATGGACATCTTTCGCGAGCCTCCGCGCACGCTGCGGGCGAGGCGCCGGAATGCCGACCGGCTCGTGGCCGACGGCGGCCTGACGCTGCGACTGCCGTGCTCGGACGAGCTCGACTGGGATCTGATGCTCGGCTACTTCCAGGCCCGCGCGATTGCGGGCGTGGAGCACGTCGACGCGGGCACCTATCGACGAACCGTGGCGATCGAGGGCGACCCGGGCGTCATCGAGCTCTCGCGGGGGGCTTCCGGAGATCTCCTGCTACGGGTGCACCTACCGCATTGGGAGGGACTGATCCACGTGGCTGAGCGCGCACGGCGCATCTTCAACCTCGACACCGACGTGGCGGCCGCCACGAGCCTGCTCGGCGACAGCGCGATCCTCGGCCCGCTGCTGCGTGCCCGGCCTGGGCTGCGCCCGCCGGGCACCTGGGACCCGTTCGAGAGCGGGGTCAGAGCGATCATCGGCCAGCAGGTGAGCGTGGTGGGTGCGAACACGATCGTGGCCCGGTTGGTCGCCCGACACGGCACCCCGGCACCGGGGCTGAGACAGCTAGGCCTCACGCACCTCTTTCCCACCCCGGCCACGCTCGCGGCAGGAGATCTGGACGGCATCGGCCTGACCAGGAGCCGGGCCCGCTCGATCGGCGCGTTCGCGCGCGCCGTGGACGGGGGAGAGATCGCGCTGGATCGGAGCGTCTCCCGAGCCGAGCTCCTGGCCACGATCGTGGCCACCCCGGGGCTGGGTCAGTGGACCGCTGAGTACATCGCGCTGCGTCTGGGCGAGCCCGACGCGTTCCCGGCGACGGACCTCGGGATCAGGCGGGCCCTCGCATGCCTTACCGGGCACCCGGTCGATAGCCGTTCGGCCGCCGAGCTCGCCGAGCGTTGGCGTCCGCACCGTGCCCATGCCGCGATCCACCTGTGGCTGGCCGCGGCGCTCGAGGGCCGGCGCGCACCCAGCACTATCCGGCCGCCTCCCCCACCAGCTGCTCGAGCAGCCCGGCCATCCGCTCGAGGACCGGGAGGCACTCCTTGACCTCATAGCTCGCGCCGAGCTCGCGCGGGTCCTTGTAGCCGAGCATCACGCGAGCGCCCTCGCGCCACAGCAGGATGCGCAGCGGGAGCTCGATCCCGATCATGGGGTCGCTCTGCATCAGCGGCGTGCCGCTGCGCGGACTTCCGAACAGCAGCACCTCCTCGTCCGCCAGCTCCATGCCCACCTCCCGCGCCCCGGCGGCGTGATCGATCTGGGCGAAGACCGTGAGCCCGCGACCTTCGATGGCTCCGACCAGTGCGCTCTTGGTCTCGATGTAGCTGCGTGAGCTCGTCTTGAGGATCATCCTCGTGGATCTCCCTCCTCTTCAGATGCGCGCGGCCGGCCTCCGCGCTCGGCGAGGGGTCGCGCCTGTGTCGCTGTGATGACCGTCCCCCGGGCAGAGACTAATCGGTCCAGGCAAGGTCTGGAATGCGGCGGTCGATGATTCCTGACCTCGCGGACGGTCCTTACTTGGGCCGATGACCGTTACCCCACCGCGGATCGTGGTCGTTACGATCCGGCCGCCCCTCCAGCGCTCGGACCTGCCAGGACTCGTGCGGCGCACCTGCGCGGTGCTCGCGTCCGCCGGTGAGGTTCCCATCGACTTGGTTTGCTGCGACGCGGCGGGTGTGGAGGCCGACGGCGTGGCGGTTGACGCCCTGGCCCAACTGGCGCTTGCGACGCGACGTAGGGGATGCGCGGCGAGGCTCAGCGGAGCTTCGGCGGAGCTCGTGGATCTGGTGCGCTTCGCGGGGCTGGCCGAGGTGTTGGGGTGCTGAGCTACGCCTCCAGGCGCGACGGCAGGCCGAAGAGCGGGAAGATCGTGTCGGTGGCCAGGAAGAAGGTGAACTCGAGGACCCGGCCGTCTGCGACCTCGAGCACCTGCAGCGCCCACGGGTCATAGCCCGAGCCGGTCTCGCTCGGCTTGTACTGCCCGAAGGCGGGCGAGCCGTTGGCGGGGACGGTCGGGATCACGCGCGATCCACGACAACCGGCGCCCCTGCCCACCCACCAGCCGAGGATGTCCCGACGCCCGTGCAGCCACAGCTCATAGGGCGGCATCGACTGCGTGGCATCCTCGTGAATCAGCGCGGTCAGCGCATCCATGTCGTAGGCTGGAAGGCATCGACGTAGCGGCTCAGCAGCTCACGGTCGTGTTCGCTCAGTGCGCCGCGCCCCGCATCGGCGACCTCTGCGCTGTCGAGCGTCGCCCGGGCGCGCTGGAGGGCGCTGTTGACCGCGGCGACGCTCGTCTCGAGCAGTTCGGCGACCTCCGCGGCCTTCCAGTGCAGGACCTCGCAGAGGATCAGCGCAGCCCGCTGGCGCGGCGGCAGATGCTGGAGCGCGGCCACGAAGGCCAACCGGATCGTCTCGCGCGACTCGGCGACTGCGGCAGGGTCGCCCTCGGGCACTACGCGCCCGTCCGGGACGGGCTCGATCCAGGTCACCTCCGGCAGGATCTCCCCGATCGGACCGTCCGGCGAGCGCGACCCGCCGAGGTCCATCGGCCGGGCGCGACGCTCCCGGCCACTCAGCATGTCCAGGCAAACGTTGGTGGCGATTCGATACAGCCACGAGCGCAACGAGGCACGCCCCTCGAAGCGCTCGCGCGCGCGCCAGGCGCGCAACAGCGTTTCCTGCACGGCGTCCTCGGCCTCGAACGGCGAGCCGAGCATCCTGTAGCAGTAGGCGGTCAGCTCGCGGCGGTGGCGCTCGAGGTCGCTGAAGGACCGCTCGGTGGCAAGTGTCGAACCCTCCACTTGATGGATCCTACGACCTCGCCGATGGGTTGAGTCCGCGCGCGTCACCATTGGTGGTCTCGCTCAAAGTGTCAGCCGGGTCCGAGGGCGGCCTCAGCCGACTCACAGTGGGACTTCGCAGATGACCCGTTCCCGGTCGGGCAGTGCACCTGGTAGGCAGAGGGCCGCCGGCCGGACTTGCTCGGCATAGTGCACGGCAACGCCGGGCGCTGGCTCGAAGCGGCGAACGGACTCGCCGGCCAGGTACATCTATGGAGGGCCGGCCGGTGGTGGACCACCGTGACAGGGCGGCAGTCGAGCCTGTTGAGACCTCGGGCCACTCCTCGCTCAGCCTCGGCTATGAATCGGCCTCGCTCGCAGGCTGTTGCGGCTGCTCCAAGCTGCCATAGCCCCAGAGGGCTACGAGATCACGGTCGAGATACTCGCTCAGCGCGACGACCTCGGGCTTGAAGCGGAGGCGCAGCTCGCGAACCAGGTCTTCGTCGAGCGACTTGGGCTTGTCGTAGAAGAGCCGGTTGCGAAGCTCCACCGCCGACTCGCGACTCAGTGGCGAAAGCCTCCTCACCGCGGTCCCTAGGACACTCGGGAGCGAAGCGTGCGCCGCGGAGGAACCGTATTTGACGCCATTCGCAGCGCCATCCGAGCGACCCTGATCGAGAGGCACATCTGGACCGCGCCCGATCAACTGCTCCGCCGTCTCCAACCCCAGCGACTTGGCGACGCGGTGCGCGAGCGCATACAGACGGGGTGCGCGTATCCGAACCGACGGATGGACCTCGCCCCCGCGAACCGGAACGGTGTCGTCCACGTCCAGGAAGCGCCAGATCGCGCGTATGACCGCCTCGTTGTCTCGTCGATAGTCGTCATAGATGATCACCATGATCTGCTCTGGTGGGAAGACATCTCCATAACGGCGCAGCTGCTCGACATACCGCACGTACTCCGAGTAGACGAAGCCGGAGGCGGAGCCGCCCTCCAGCTCTTGGCGCATGGCCTCCTCGAATGTCAGCGCCTTGCCGCGCTCATTTTTGGCCACGCTGCGATTCCGCGCGCGTTGAAGGTGGAACGAGTGCAGGAAGCTCACCGGCTCCCTCAGGACGGCGATGATGCGCGCGTCCGGCTGCAGATCCGCTATGCGACGAGCGGCTGTGCGGGAGACGAGGTAGGAAGGCGTGGCCTCCCCGAGCCGCTGCTCCGGCCGGGCCCCGTCAAACAGCGACAGGTAGTCCTCCAGTGTCGTTGGATATGTGCTCAGCTCCTGCGTGCGGGGGTGCAGCTCGGGCGCGAAGAACCGCGTCTCCTTGAGCGTCGGCATGAAGATCTGCGGGTGACGCCTGAGGAACTCATACAGAGCCGTCGTGCCGCACTTGGGGTGCCCGACGATGAAGAAGTCGGGAATCCGCTTGCCGGATGCCCGAGTCGTGGGCGATTCCTCAGTCGATACCGTCATAGTCCTGGAAGGGCAGCTGTCGCGATTCGCGATCGCGGCTCGTTCACGCCGACCGAGACCGTAATCCGAGCGACGCTCAGCAGATCCACCCCCCTACCGTAGCCAACGTGCTTAAAGGTGGGGTGAGGCAGTTGTTAGCGCTTGTTTACATTTCGAGTGAGGCAAGCTGATGCTGCGGATCGTCTATCGGGGAGAACGGTTCAAGTTGGCTTTGCAGTGCGCTTTTTCGGGGCTCTGCGGTCTCTTTGCGATCTGGAGTCCTCTCCGTCCCGGGCCTCGCATTCGCCGAATCCCGGCGTCCGCCATTCCAGACGCACGTGGGCTTGCAACACGGTCAAGTCGAACCTGGCGCTGCTCCCGCCAGGGGTCACTCGATGACCGAGACACGCGGGACGCGGGAGGCGACCACCTCGAGGATGCGCTCGATGCATGGGTCATGCCACCCCTCTTCGAGCGCCTCGTCGCGCAGGAGCGGGGCCTGGATGGCGACTCGCTCACTCAGACGGCGACGCTCGCGCGCAAAGGCCGTTGCGTTCAGCGAGAAGTCGTCGGCTAGGTCGGCGAACTGGATCGAGGTGATCAAGTCGGGGTCGAGCTCGGCGCCGACGCTCAGAGCCAGCCGCGTGTCGAGCTCCGGGTAGGCGGCCGTGCAGACGATGTCATACAGCGGCGCCGGGTGCACGCCGTCCTCGCCGTGGATCAGCGAGATGTTCTTGGCGTGGGCGTCGGCGTTGCCCACGAGGTAGTGAAAGACCGCCGCCTGGGCGCCCGCGAGACGATCGAGGCCCGGTGAGGGCGAGTGCTCGTCCAGCAGCTCGGCGAAAGCGACGTAGGAGGGGAGCCTCCAACCCTCCTTCTGATACTTGAAGTCGGGGGTAAGACCGAGCGCCTGGCAGAGATCCTCCTGGTGCACGCGCGTAGGCGGGAAGCTCGAGAGCTCGCGATCGAAGCGCCGCACGACCAGGCACGGACGACCCGCGAGTTCGATACGCGAAAGTCGAACAAGAGGACTCGGAAGGCTTCACGGTCTGGGGGCGCAAGCAGGACGACACGCTGCGCGCGAGCTACGTCGACTCGGTCGAGGCAGCGGTGGAGCGGGCCGTAACCCCTGATTCGAGGTAACGCGCCACGCGTCCGTCAATGCGTTCGAGGGTGGATGATCACGGCTCTACGCTGTAATCGAGCGTTCGCCACGACGGAATGTGACACAGCGTGCCATCGGCTGAGCGAAACCGCGAGCCGCCCAGGAAGGTCAAGGTACCGTAGGTGTCTCCGTTAGTGAACTGGAGCGGTTTGGCAAAGATGACCATCTGACCCTGGCGAGGACGTGACCTAGCCACGCGAGCGCGACAGCGCCGTCGCCACTCACATGCATGCTGATTGCTGGGCTCCGTGAGCTGATCGAGAATGCCTGCTGGACAAAAGTCCTCGACTGGACCCATGTCCTCGCTAATCGGCTTGGTGTAGAGCACACCCCCGCGGCGCTCGGTCAAAAGCACCAGGCCGAATACATCCTGGCCGTTACTTGAGCGCACAGCCGCATAGATGACCCGCCCGTAGCGCACAGCGTCGACAACCCGCGCGGCAAACTCCCCGCCGAGGTCGAACTCGATCGCGGAGCGTGCGGTGAATGGTCCTTGTAGATGTCCGGCGGTCCAGCCCATGATGTTCCTTCCTATGTTGTCGACACCGTCCCAACGGAGGGCCCGGTGCGACTCCGGCATGGGTCCGTGGGGCGTATCGCCGTCTAATGAGTCGGGGCAGTGCCGAGCGCCTCGGGCGCGAGCCGCTATTCGATTACGGGCGAGTAGACCGACATCGAAGAACTCAATGCTGCCTCTTCCTTGAGCGTAACTTCGGCTTGGGATGGCTCGTTCGATCGCTCGCGGACCTCCAGCCGTCGACCAGACCTCCGCAGGCTCTCGCGCCCCTACCCACAACACCCAGGTCGCCGGCCACGGGTGTTCCTAACACCGGGAAGCACCCGGACGAACCGGCAGATGCCCGCTGGTGGTGGTACGGCGCCATCGGCGTCTCACGTGACGACCTCCTGGGGTGCTCGACGCCGGCTACGATCGTCCGCGTGTTCCCCGGGCTCGATGTCGCCGCCGTCCGTCACTACTGCGAGCAGCGCGTTCCTCCTCACGCCCTGCATCAGGTCCGAAGCGAGCTTGTCCTCACCCGAGGCGCGGTGACCATCGTCGAACGGCGCGCACCCTGGCGGGAGGACTACGGTCCCGAGTGGACCAGCCGAGGCGTAGCACGCCTCCGTTATACAACGAAGGTCGGCCTCTGGACGCTGTACTGGAGCGACCGCAACGGCCGCTGGCACCGCTATGACCCGATCGAGCCGACACCGGACGTTCGCGTACTGCTCGACGAGGTTGACCGAGACCCGACCTGCATCTTTTGGGGCTGACAACTACAAGCAGCGCAACCGCCTCAAGAACAGCGAGCTAGCGAGCGCCACCGCCGCCGGAGCTTGCCGACCGTGGGCGGCCAAGACCTTGTCACGTGGGCGGTTCGTGGGCGGACCGCGCAGAAGGCAGCATAACTCGACCACCCGTCGTTCCCGGCAAGATGACCCCGTGATCCCACTTGCAGAGCCAAATCCTGCCCTCCCAGGACGCCCCCAGCCCCTCCCAGCATCTAACCGCATTTCTATCGGCGGGGTCGGAGCAAGGCCGAACAAAGGCCGAACGTCGGCCGGTTGGCTGCTGGGCGCAGCCCTGGTTTCTGCTGGGGCGTCCCAGCCGCGTCTGCCAGGCCGAAATGGCCTTGTAGGTCGGGGTCAGGGTCGTCCCCGTGATCGCGCTGTCCTCGCCTATTTCGATGCGCTCGAAGATCGCTCGGTTCATCACGCGCCGCTCAAGCGGGTTCGCTTCGAGGTAGCTGGCGTGGATGCGCTCCAGTCGTCCCAGCGCCTCCTCCAAGGCTCCCTCGATGTCCTGGGTCTCGGTGATCGCGACCCTGCGCAACCTGCTCGCCGCCTTTGTCTCGGCCTTGAGTTTGGCTTGCTGGCGCTCGAACACATCGGCGGTCACGAGGTCGTCATAGAAGAGCTGCACCAGCTTTTCCTGCTTCGCCTCGATCTTCGTGAGGGAGCGTTCGTGGGCTTCGGCTTCTTTGCCGATCAGCGCGGCGCGGTCGCTCAGCTCGCTGCGTAGCTCGCTGCGGATCTGCCGCTTGATGTCCTCGGAGAGTTCCAGCGTCCGGTAGAGCTGCTCGACCTCATCCTCGACCCTCGGGACGGGATAGTGCGCGCTGGTATCGCAACGGATGGGCCTGCGGCGTACCGCCCGGTTGGTGCAGGAGAAGTAGTCGTAGGCTGCGCCAGTTCGGTTGCGGTGGCGCCCGAACAGCAATCGCCCCTTGCACTTCTCGCAGAGCACCGTCCCTCTCAGGTAGTGCTCGTGGATCTGCGGCCGATCCCCGCTGATGCGAGCGGCGGTCAGAAGCACCTGCACCCGGTCGAACGTCTCTTGGTCAATGAGCTTCTGATGGCGGCCTGGATAGCTGCGGCCGTCCCACCTCACTATGCCGATGTAGTACGGGTTTTGCAACAGCTCGTGGATGCGGTTCGGGCCGAGGACTCGTTCGGGGAATTTCGCGGTGCCTCGGCTGCGAAGCCCTCGCTCGGCGAGATGGTCTGCCAGATCCCGAAGCGACCAGTCCGCTGTGAGATACAGCTCGAACGCGAGCGTTGCCAGCGGCGCCCGCACCGGGTCAAGCTCCACTCCACGCACTCCCTGAGCGCCAACCTGGCGCTGCGCTGACTGGTAGCCGATAGGCGGCTTGAACGGCGTGCCGCCGAGTTCATGCTTGCGCCGCAACCCCTTCTTGACCTCGGTGGAGAGGTTGTTGCTGTAGTACTCGGCGAACGTGGCAAGCATCCCGTGCATCAGCCGCCCGGCCGGTGTCTCGTCAATGTTCTCGCTGGCGGACACCAGCGTGATGCCCATACCGACGAACTTTTGGTAGAGCACCGCGTCATCCAGCCGGTTACGCGCCAGCCGGTCAACCTTGTGGACGATCAGATACTTGACGCCGAGCGCTGGTAGCTCGCGCATCATCTGTTGCAACACCGGCCGGTTGTCGCTGCGCGCCGACTCGGCTCGCTCCAGATACACCTTGGCCATGTCAGCACCAAGCTCAATCGCTTTACGCTTGCAGCCCTCGACCTGGGCGGGCAACGAGTAGCCATCGCCATCTTCGTCACCGTCGCGGCCCATCTGACCAGCGCTTGAGACGCGAGCATAGACCGCTGCCAGCTCCTTCGCTGGCTCGTTCTCATCGGTTAGTGATTGTGATGTGTTGTGTGTTTGGGGCATATGTTCTCCTTTCTGTTATGTGTTGTGAACGCTGCAACGTTGTGAATGTCGCTACGTTTGGTCTGGGCTCACCTCCTTCCTTGGTTAAATTGGCTTAACGATTTTCCCGTTAAGTCGTGATTTAAGCAACCTGTTAATTGGTAGTGCGAGCCGGTCAAGGTGTGAACCCCGACCGGCCCGCGTTTGTCTCACTTCAGCGCCTCCAGGCGCTCAGTGATGGCCTGCTTTCTCTCCCCAGCACTCGCCTTGAGGTCGTCGTACTCGGCCTTGGCCTCGTCGGCTCTGGATTTCGCGCCTTCGACCTCTCGGTCGATTGAGGCAATCGCCCGTTCCAGGGCTGCCCGTGCGTCTGCAAGTGCGTCGTCGGGTGTCGTCTCACGACGCCTTGTCCGCGATGGTTTGGCGTTTGGCTCGCCACCCTCCAGCTTCTTCTTGTGGGAGTAATACGACCCGCGAACCGAATCAAACGGCCTGCCGGCCTCCTCGGCGATCTGTCGGAAGGCGTCGGCCTTCTCGGTGCCGGAGGCGACCATCGCCTCGACCCGGTCGTAGATCGCTTGAGCCTTGGTCACTGCCATGAGCTGTCTCCTTTGGGTTGAATGGCCTTGGCGGCAGGCAGAAAGACCGGAGCCCTTCCGCCCGCCGTGAGGCCGCCCAGCCCTCACGAGCGCTCCGCTTCATGCGCCCAGTGAGTGAGGCGGGCGCAGGCAATATCGATGTACTTGGCCTCTCGTTCGATGCCGAGGAACGGCCGGTTCTCCATGACCGCGGCGATGCCCGTGGTGGCGCTCCCGGCGAACGGATCGAGCACCACTCCGCCCGGTGGTGTCACCAGTGCCACCAGCCAGCGCATCAGCGCGAGCGGTTTGACGGTCGGGTGGATGTTGCGCCGAATCCGCACCGCTGGTCGGCTGTAGAGCAGATCGGATTGCAGCGGCAGCTCGTCGCATCCGGTCTCTCGCTCGGCCTTCGATGCCTTGGAGCAGAAGAACAATCGACTCGGGCGAAGCGCTGGGTGGGCCGCATCGAGCATCCCGGCTGGACAGTCACTCGCGCAACGCTCCCCGGTGCAGGCAGGTGCGTGCGAGAGCGCCAGATGCGCCGGCCAGTAGCCATTGACCCGCGCGGCCTCGACGTTCAGTGCCCCCGTGCCCCACTCCTCGACGTTGCGCGGCGTGGTTCCGTCCAGAGGTTTGCGCGCGAGCAGGATCGGCTCGTAGGCGGGTTTGAGCATCGCGGCGAGCCCGCCGGGGAGCTTGCGGGTCTTGGGTGCGCCTTGGGCGTAGACCCACATCAGCACGTCGCGGATTTGGAGTCCTGAGTCCTCGACTCCGCTCGCGAGACGGTGGAAGGTGCGCGGACTCCCGAACGCGACGAGATGGCCTCCGGGTTTGAGTACGCGCTGGCACTCTGCCGCCCAGGCTTTTGTCCACGCGGCGAAGGCTTCACCGCCCGCGAGCTGGCGTCCGGCTTTGCCGGCTCCGTCCCAGGCTTCGCCGTGGAAGGCGATCCCGTAGGGCGGGTCGGTGACGATCGCGTCGACTGAGTTCTCGGGGAACTGCGCGAGCGCCAGCAGTGCGTCGGCCTCGAGCAGGCGCCAGCGGTCGGTGCTGTCGGAGTAGAGCGCGCTCACGAGCTCGCCTCGCTCGCCACTAGGCCCACGGCCTGATCCAGCACGCAGACGGTGAACAGTCCTCGTGCCTCGGCGGGCTGGCGGTCCAGTACGCCGGTGATCTGATCGGCGCGTTGCTGGTCGGGGACGGCCCACAGCACTCGGGGGTAGGTGCCGTGCTCGTGCTGTTCGCGGCCTGAGCGGTAGTGCTCCAGGTAGCGATCACTCTTGCGGGCGATGGTGCGCCCGGACTCGCTGGCAAGGTCCACCTCGACCATCCAGCGGTCTTCGAGCTTGCCGGCTCCGACGCGGATGAACAGGTCGGGCTTGAGTGCCCGCTGCACGCCGCCGGTGCTCGGGTAGCTGCGCCAGCAGCGGGGCTCTTGCTGGGTCTCGATCAGTTCCAGCTCGCCGGCTTGGTTGGCTTCGCGGAGTCTCAGTGCTAGCTCGGTTGTCTCCAGTGTGTGCGCGAGATGCAGCGTGCCGGGGGCTTCCACGCGTGGGCCGTGGATGCCTCGGGCCGCGAGCAGTCGTACCCCGGCGCGTCCGACGCGGTAGACGAGCCCGTCGCTGCCGGTGCGTATCCCGCCGATGCGACGGGGCAGCGTTTCAACTACCCGCCAGCCGGTCAGCCGCTTGAGGGCGCGACGCCCAGCGCGGGCCTCCGCGCTCATGGGATCGTGGGTCTGCCAGAACGCGCGGATGAGCTGCTGGCCGGATGCGAAGCGGCTCTCATGGACGAAGCCCAAGAGTTCCCGGTCGCGTTCGCTCATCTCAGACGCCGTCTGGTGGAGGCGGTCGGCGGTGAGGTAAAGAGACTGAGAGGAGACAGAACCTTTCGGCGTCGAAAACCCGCCAGAAGCCGCACCAGCCCTAGCGATGGCCGTGCTCTGACTCAACGTCCCTGGTCGAGCGACTGGACGGGTCACGAAGCCCTCCCGGTACGCCCTGGACGCCGCTCCTCAGACGCCTCATCCACCACCGACGGAGCAGGCGCCTGCGATTCCGGTGCGGCCGGGTCGCTGCCATACAGGCGTGCTGAGCGGTCACGTATCGCCTCGGCCTGCCCGGTCTCAGGCGGTGGTGGCTCGGTGCGGCCGGTAACGACTGACACTCCGCTGCCCGCGCCAGTCCCGACCCGCGCGGCGACCTCGAACCTCTGGAGCGCCACCACGTCGGCCTCACTGAGTCCGGGGAGCTGACGAGCAACCGCAGACGCCTCCGTAGCTGCGGCGCGGAACGCCACGAATGTCGCCACGTTGCCGAGCAGCGCCGAGCGGGTCGGCTCAGGGATACGCCCCAGCGTCTGCAACGCGACCGTCAGGCCCGCGCCGAGCCCACGCGCACGCTCGGCCAGTAGCTCAAACCCGAACGGCAGACCGTTGGTCAGCGTCGCCAGCTCGTCCACGTAGAGGAAGATCGGGTGACGCTTCTCCGGCGCGAGCGTCACTCGCGCCTCGATTGCGCTCCAGATCGAATACATCAGCGCAGCACCCACCAGCGTCGCCCCGGCCTCCGAGATCGCTCCCGGCGCGAGCGACACCAACAGCCACTTGCGCTCGCGGAGCAGCCGCGCGATGTCCAGCTTCGGCTCAGGGCTCGCCAGCACCGCCCGCACGCGCGGCCGTGACAGCAGCGTCATCACGCGAGCCATCGGAGCTTGGACGTGCTCGGCCTGCGCGGCTGCGGAGAGCGACTCGTAGCTCTGCCACGAGGAGATCAAGAACGGGTCACGCAGCCGAGCGATGGCAGCGCGACGGAACGGCTCCTCGTAGAACAGTCGACCGATGTCCGCCAGTGACGCGCCGGGGACCTCGCTCAAGGTGCGAATTGCGAGCCTTCCGTAGAAGTCGCTGCGCACACCCCACGCCCCAGCGAAGATCGACTTCAGTGTGCCCGTAAGAACGTCGGCCCGCGAATCAGGATCGCCACCGGACAGCAACGACACGCCGGGCAGCGGCCGGTGATCGCCGGGGTCGAGGACCACGATCCGGTCGGCGTGCTCAAACGGAACGCGCTCGAGGATGGTCTCGATGAGATCGGCCTTGGGGTCGATGACCACGCCGCCGTGTCCGGCTTCGATGTCGCTGAGGATGGAGTTGGCCAGAAGCACGCTCTTGCCGACGCCACTCGGCCCAACCACAGCCATGTGGTGTCGTGCAGCCTCCGTCGAAAGCGCCACCGGACGCTCACCATGCGAATCACGGCCGGTGAACAGTCTCCGCCCCTCGCGGGAGACTCCCATAGGGACGAGTAGCTCGCGGGAGCCAACCTCAACGTTGGCAGCGGCATCAGGCCCGAGCGGCAACCCCAACAGCGCCACCAGCTCCGACACCGACAGCACCCCGGACGTTCGCCGCGTCTTCGGCAGCGAGCCAAGGCTCCGATTGCCACGCTCATACGTCACCCGAACACCACCAGCCAGACCGCGACGACTCCGCAACACATTCTCGATATGCGACGCCAGCTCCCGCGCCCGGCTGATCGTCGCCGCCCGAATGAGCACCAGCCCGCTGACATGAAATCCAGGCGCGGCGGTCTTGGCCTGCCACGCCCGCGAGATCTCCCGCTGCCTCGGCGTCGGGTCCTCCGACTCCGTTCGTGGTCGCGCACTTCCCGGCGAGAGCGCGAAGCGAATCACAACCTTCTCGGTCGCACGCAGGCCAGCCAGGCCGCTCAGCAGCGACCGCGAAGCCGCCACCACGTTGTCGGCCGCAAGGATGGTGGGCGTCGGGATGAACAGACGCAAGCTCAACGTCGCCGCCTCATCCCACTCCGGCGGCGCTTCGGTGATCCGCAGACTCGGGATCACACCAGCGAGTGTCGAGCGCACCGATTCCCGCGCCGCCTGCGCCACCCACAAGAAATGCTCGATCCGACCCTCGCTCGCGGCAACCTCAGCGATCAGCTCGGTGGTGTAGGGCAAACCGGCCAGACCGTTCCAGACGGCCGCGACCTGCGCCGCGTCGAGGCCAATCGGATAGCGGGTATTGAGCCGGACCCTGCTGGCGCGCATACTCGCGGCTTGGCTAGCCTCAAACCCAGCGATCCCGGCAAGCATCGCCAGCCCAGACCCTGCCGCGACGAGGGCGGGGATCTCAGCGTTCACGGCTACCCTCGATCTTCTTGCGCTTGACTTTCGCGGCCAGCTCATCCACCCGACGTTGTTTCAATATTCGTTTCGCTTGGAGCCAGTACACGAGCGCGAGCTGCTCTGTGTCAATCTCCTCCCGCCTGACCCCTGTTACTTTGATACGACGTGAATTCGCCATAGATAATTACTCCTTTCGTGTGAGTTGGTTCTACATTTGTCACCTCCCGTGTTAGTTTGTTCGCCGTTTGTTCGGCCGACCTCCAGAGCTTACGTTGAGTGATTTGTTTGAGTCAAGGACTTTCTTTGCCTGTACGGGACTGAATCCGGCTGTGCTTTAGGGAGTTACAAGCGCGGGGTTAATCGCGCTACCTCGGCCCGGTCAGCCACCAGATACAGCGGAGCAGGGCAGCGATAACGCCAGCGGCCACGAGAATCGGCAGTAACCCGCTGGCGAGCGCGATAAGGGCGCGGGAGCTGGCAGCCAGGACAACCAGCGCAAGGACCACGAGGGCCAGCGTTGAGGCGAGCTTGTTCATAGCTGCCTCGCCCTCAGTGCTTCATCCATCGCGGCACCCAGCAGGTCGTCGGCGGCGCTCAGCTTGGCCTGGAGGTTGGCGTTGGTGTCGCTGAGTTCGTCTCGCTCTTGCCTCACGCGGGCCAGCTCCTCACACAGCCGATTGTTCGCGCCCGCGAGTTCCTGGTTCCAGCGGCAGATATGCTGCTGCTCGCGCTCGGTCATCGTCGCCGCCCTTCGGCGCGGTCCATCCGTTCAGCGGTCTGCTGGCGAATCTCCGTCATTCGCAGCATCGCGCGGGCGGTACGTTCGGCATGACGGCGGCGCTCACGCATCAGGCGCTCTTGCGGGCTCACAACCGCCAAGGCCACGATCAGCCCGAACAGGAACGCCACCAGCACCACGATGATGACGAGCGTGAATACCGCCGAAGCGGTGATGAGGGCGAGCATCGCTACCAGTCCTCGCTGAGGCGGCGCAGCTCGCGGCGCAGGCCACGAACGCCGTCCTCGGCGATGCCCGAGAGCGCCTTCGCGCCGAAGGCGTTGTTCTCGATGCGGCCCGTCAGGTCGCTGACGATCCCGTCGCCTTCGTCCAAGGCGTGACGGGTGGCAACCCCCAGGTCGCTCATGCGGGCCAGGGTCAGGTTGCGGCGGGCCTCATCCTCGGCGCGCGCCAAGAACGCGCCGGTCTGGATCGTTGCCAGTGCCCTCCCGATGGCACGATCGGCGCTGCGGCTCGCCAGCGGATAAGAGCGGCGAACAGACAGATTGGTTGACGACATTTCGGTTTCCTTTGGTCGGCGCTTGCGGGCCGTCAGAGCGACGGTGCCGGCCAGGATCGGGCCGATCTGCTTTCTTGACCTCCTGTCATATGCCGCGAGCACGCAAAGCCGGCTGGGACACGCCGGTCGGAGACCAACCCAACCAACACGTCGGTGCGATGCTCCACGGCCTACGCGAGCAAGCAGACGTCACCCAGGCCGAGATAGCCTCCGCCATCGGGGTCGATCAGAGCTACATCTCGCGAGTCGAGCGCGGCAGCCGCCCAGCCTCAGACCGCATCATCCGCTACTACAGCGAACGCTTCGGCGCAGCCGACCTCCTCGCCAGCCTGGTCGATATCGCCCGCGAGGGCGACCGCGAACGCCGACGCAAACGCGACCCCCTCCTGATCGCCCGCCAAGATCGCTACCCACTCGACGGCGACGAAGCCCGGTTCGTATCCGAGACACCACCCGACGGGTCCACCGTCCCGTGCGGAGTCACGTTCACCAAGACCTGGACGATCCGTAACAGCGGCAGCGTGCCGTGGCTTGGGCGCAGGCTACGACGAATCGGGCCAGCCACCGGGCCGTGGACACTCACCTCAGAGCGCTTCACACCGATCGCCGACACCGAGACAGGAGAGACGGTTTCGATCTCGGTGAAGTTGCACGCCCCGCAGATGGAGACCGCAGCGGTAGCGCAATGGAAGATGGTCGACGAGGACGACCTGCTCTACTTCCCGACGAAATACTCAGTCGGGCTCGCGCTATACGTGCTCGTCGGGCATGAGGTGAGCGCCGGGCGCTAAAAGACCAGCTCTTACTCCACGGCATCCGTGCAGCTCAAATGCACGACCGTCGCCGTGTCTGGGTTGGGCGCGTTGGGATCAAGACAGCGAGGATCGGTCGGATAGACCGGGGCTCCGCACATACAGCAATCGCGGAGCGATGTGTTGAGCCAGGTACGAGTGGCCTCGGCACGCTCGGGCGGCAGGTAGTCATAGAGATCAATGGGCATGGCCGAAGCGAACCATGAGTCCCGCTGATAGCGCAACCTGTGCGCCTGTCACTCACCGACAGGTCACACCCGCGCGTGGCAGAGCGGCACCGAATCGCGCGCAAAGTCACACGTTGACCTATCAGATCACGCAGCTCTACCGTCCCGGCTCCAATAACCAAGCGGCCTCGGCACGGGTGATGACCGCGCCGAGGCCCGGACACAAGGAGAGTGTGCTCCCCATGCCCAAGCAGAAGCCTACGCCTGCCGAGCTGCCGTCGAACGATCTGATCCTCGCCGCGATCGAGCGAGCCATCTGCCACCGGGGCCGCGACGAGCCGGACGTCGCACTCCGGGTCATCAAGGAGCACCTGGGGATGGCGCACAACGGATGGACGACCCAGCAGTTGCGCCCCAAACTCGAGGAACTCGAAGCCGCCGAGTTGATCGAGCAATCCCGCCGCCGCAGCCACGACGTGTGGGGGCTCACAGACAAGGGAAGCAGACGACTCGACGCTGTCCGTAGCGACCTCACGCTCCCCGAGGCTGCGCAGCACCAAAGATGGCGCGAATCCCGAGCCGCTGCCAGCGACCGGATCGCCGGGTTCCGAGGCGAGGTGCGCGGCACGCTCGATGAGGCCATCGTCCTACTCGAAGCCGACCACGAGGCCGACTCGGCTGTCTGGTTCGATCTCAGCGAGCGCTTGCAGCGCGCCTGCTGGCGATACGCCTCAGCCATCTATTGCCTGCGCGAGTGGCAGGAGCCCGACGACTCGGCACCTGACGTAGACGACGCACCGTACAGCCAGAAGGGCAGACGCTACACGCGGGGATGGGACAAGGATTGATCGCGGGTCGCGCACCGGCACTTGGGGGGACCGTGAATGATGACCTAGATGACACGTACCACCCCACGCACGAACACGATACGCCTGCGTGAGGGCGGGGGTACGCTTAGCTCAGGAGATAGACCACAGACCCGATCGCGCCTCACATTTACGGTTCTCCTCGTCGTTTGGGGGTGAATTATCGGTGAGGGAGGTCGATTTGGATGCCTGAGCAGCAGAGGTAGATCATGGCGATCAGGGTGTCTGCGGAGTGAAAGCCGTAGGCGCGGTGTGAGAGGAGGCGGATCTTGCTGTTCAGACCCTCGAGGCGCCCGTTTGAGAGCCCGAGCTCGATCGCGGCGAGCACGCCCGCCTTGTGCTTGCGGATCGTGCGGGCGAGCTTCACGAACGGTGTGAGCTTAGATCTGGACGCCCATGAGAGCCACGCGTGCAGCTGCTCGCGTGCGTGGTGGCGGGGGACGCGGTAGACCCATCGCAGCTCGTGCAGCAGCAGGAACGCGCGGTAGAGGCGCTTGTTGGTCTTTTGCACCTCGGCGAGGGTGGCGAGTTGGCGAACGGTCTGGTTGGCGGGATCCTTGATCAGTGAGTAGCGCGCGCCCTTTATCCACGTGCCGTGCTTGGTCTGAGAGCGCCCGTGCTCGTTGTACTCGGCGCGGCGAACCTGGTCTGTCGCCCGGCCGCCCAACTGCACCACGTGGAACGGATCAAACGCGACCTGCGCGTCGGGCACGGCGGCCTTGATCGCCTTCTCATAGCCGGCGCTCATGTCGATCGAGACCGCCCGGATCGAGGACTTCTGCTGCTCGGTGAGCTGATCGAAGAACCCTTGCAACGTAGCGGCGTTGCGGCCCGGCGCCGCCCACACGACACCGCCCCCCTCGTGGTCGGCGACACACGTCAGGAAGCGATGATCGGCACCATAGGCGATCTCGTCCACTCCGAGCCTCACGAGCCCGTCCAGGCGCCCCTCATCGAGGTGGTCGGCCACGACCCGCTCGGCGATCTTGCCGACCGAGGACCATGCGATGCGTAGCAGTCTGGTGATCTGCGTCTTGTTCATCTGCTGGGCGAGCCAGGCCGTGAGGTCCTCGAAGTCGCGCGTATAGGGAGAGCCGGCGCGCGCCCACTCCACGGCCTCGGGCCGCTCGCCGCAGCCAGGGCAGCGCAGCCGCCGCAGCTCGCACTCGATGAAGCAGCGAGAGGAACCCAAGTCCAGATGGCGCCAGCGCTTGACGCGCCGGTCCTTGATCTCCAAGCCACGCGCCCCGCAGCCCGAGCAGACCCTTCGCCGGCGACGCAGGCAGACCGTCACGATCACCCCCTCGCCGCCGAACGCCACATCTGAAACCCACGCTCCCGGGAGCCTGAGCATCCGGTTGAATGCTGTGCTGACACGCACGTCGTCCTTCTTCGCTGGCCGCTGATCTCTAGAACAGCCAGCAGCCTGCCGGAGAGGACGGCTGCGTGTCGCTCAGCGCGTGCGCAACTTACGAGGACTTCCCACTGACCCCGAAACCTCAGCAAACACAGGCCGAACGCAGCCCATCAGGCCATCACTTCACCCCCAAGCGGAGAGGAGAGCCACATTTACTGTGATCGCGACATACCCTTGTGTTCCTACCCCTTGCTTGACCGACGAGACGTATTTCTCACCGGCACTACGCCAGCCGATGCGATCTCGCGCAGCAGGCGAATGATCGCGTCGCGATCATCTACCGACGACGTGCGATTACGACCCTGCTGACCGCATTTGCCGCATTTAAAAACCAGCATCTCCTTACCATTGGAAGTATCTATGCCGATAGGCCTCATAATCCCACCGCACGCATTCGCCCTATCTCCGGGCCAGATATCAACGTGCTTACTATGGAGGCATTGGGGACAGTGGTTTGTATATCCAGTACCGGCAACCTCGCGGCCACACACCTCACACACAAAGTCCTCTTTGATTCGCGTAAAGGTTTTCGAGCTAAGCTTTGGTGATCCCATGCCATGCAGTATAGGGCATAGCCATCCACGGAGCCAAACCAGAACCCTCCTCCTCTTGCCCCTACGTCTGTCGGCCTACACGTACGGCTGATCGTATGACCGCGTCTCGTATATCTGCCTCAACTCAGTTAGGCGCTCAGGTGATACAAGCTTATCGGCGTCGCGCTGAACTATCGGATCCAATCTCGGTGCGCCATCATCACCGATACGACAGCCGCCTAGGCAGTCGTTGCGAAATTCGCAAGCGCCGCATGGTGGTCCCATCCACGAAAGGTCGCGATACTCGTTGGCGATTTCTTGCTTGTGCCAAATCTTTCCAAGAGGCTCGTCAAGCATGTTGCCATATGATCGCTTAGATTGATTGCAGATTCGTAGCTCGCCCCACGGATCGATTGAGGCAAACCAATCCCCCGTACCACAAACAAATGCCAACTCGTGAGTAACCAGTCTCTCGTCAAGACAGAATGGCGTAGAGGTTCCAAACTGCATCTGAAAGCCAAGCTCTTCACGCGCAGCAAGCATCTGCGTGATTGCTCCGCGAATCTGCTCGATGGAAGGTGAGAGGTCGTTCTTAAGGCGAGCCCCTAGCCCGGCGGGCTGATAGATGTTGAGGAAAAGGCTACTCATGCCTAGCGACTGCGCATGGGCGGCAATGTCGAATACTTGATCCGCATTGCGCTTAGTCAACACCGTATCGCTATGAACTTCGATCCCTGCTCCGACATAACCCCTAATCGACTCCTCGATGACCTTGAATGAGCCCTCCGCACGCGTTATGGTCTCGTGGGTAGTAGCATCACCGTGCAGCGAGAGATAGATCTCGTCGACTTTACCGATTATCTCAGGTACAAATATACGCCCATTGGTGACGATTGATTTCCACCGGACCTGATCGAGCGCATCGAGATAGGCCGGGAGCTGAGGTAGGATTGTTACCTCGCCGCCGATTAGCTGTACATGGTCAATGGCATAGTCGTTGACTGCATGAAGAATACGAAAACGAACGCTGTCGTCTACCTGGCGACGATGATTAGGATTGTAGCAAAAGGTGCAGGCACTGTTACAACCATACGTCAACTCAACTTGCAGGAATCTAGGTAGGAGTTGGTAGTCCATCGCGGAAACTGCCTCCTCGTCGCATTGCTTATTTACGCAGCTACCGTCGCTACATCCTCGATGTGCAGCGTAACGAGCCCAGCAAATGCCTTCTGGACCTCGGCATTGTCTCGCAGTGCCTCATAGGGCACCTTCACCGAGACGATCCTCTGCGGCTGGCCATTGACCTCTTCCACCTCATCAGTCAAGAATACGCCAGCTGAACTAAGCAGCGCCATCGCGGGCCCTTGCTTCGGCTTGCACTTGGACATCGTGTTCCTCCTGAGGTCTAGATTATGGTCAAACGGTAGAAGTATTGCACATGTAGCACCGGGGTGCAAGGGGCTGAACAGGAGCCCTCCGGCAACACCCTTCAGAACCGATCGTAAGAGGCTGCCTCGCCAACACCGGCATCGTCCTTCATATGGTGGAGCTGGCAGGACTCGAAGCGGGTCGTCAGCAATCAGCTTGGTGGATCGCCTCCGCCGCCCGTCGCCGCGCCTCGCGGCCCACAGGATCGAGCAGCGCCATCTGGAGCCGATCAAGGCGCTTATGGTTTGCAACCTGTCCCGACCCCCCCGGACAGTGGGACTCGAACCCACGTTCGAGTCCCATAGCGATCCAGTCAACGAGCGCTGCTAAGCGCCTCCACGAGCCGCCGAACCCTGTCGGCAGGAACCAAAACCCCGGCCTCCTTCTCGGAGACCGGGGCGGTTCGTCCTTCTACAAGATGGTCGGGGAGACAGGATTTGAACCTGCGACCGCCCGGCCCCCAGCCCGACCGTTTCAGCGTCGCTCGGTGCTCTGAGCCCATGTTTATTGGGCATTGGTGCGGCTGAGTGCTCCTGAGTTGCGCTCACTTTGGACCCCAAATTGGACCCCACGCCTATAAGCCTTGACTTCTACAAGCTTCTGCTTATACTAGCAAGGTGTGGGAAGTCGAGTACACCGACACGTTCGGGACGTGGTGGCACGACCTCAGCGACGACGAGCAGGAGCGCGTCGCTGCCGCCGTCAGCCTGCTCGAGCAAGGCGGCCCAGCACTGGGAAGGCCGCTGGTGGACTCCATCAAAGGCTCGCGCCACCCCAACATGAAGGAGCTTCGCCCCCGCGGCGGACACATGCGCGTGCTGTTCGCCTTCGACCCACGCCGCATGGCCATCCTCCTGATAGGCGGAGACAAGAGCCACAAATGGAGCAGCTGGTACGCAGAGGCGATCCCCACAGCAGACGAGCTATACGACGAACACCTCCAAGAGCTTCGTGACGAAGGAGCAATCCCATGAGCACCACCAAGCCAACAAGAAAGCCCAAACGCTTCGACGAGCTACGCAAGCCAATCCAGAGCGACCCCACACGCAGCGCCAGAGTCGAGGAGCACAAGACAGCCATGCTCGGCGAACTCCGACGCAAGCTCGACCTCACCCAGGCAGTCGTCGCCGACCGGCTAGACGTCACACAGGAGAACGTGTCCCAAATCGAGCGCGGCGAGGCCGACGTGCGCCTCTCCACCCTCAGCCGCTACGTAGAGGCACTCGGCGGGCGCCTAGAGATACGCGCCACCTTTCCGGAGGAGACCGTGGCACTCACTCTGGGGCAAGCAGCCTCCCTCCGGCGTCGGAGGGGCAAGGCGCGAAACTCCGAAACCAAACGCAAGGCCGCAAAAGCTACCGACGCTGAGGCAGCAAGCCACGCCTAGCCGAACGCGCACGACGGAGGGAGGCCGCTTGTGTCGTGCATGAGAGCCGCCAGTCGTGTCTCGTCTACGGGGCGAAGGACGCGGCGAGGAGGGCGCTCTTGCGTGCGCGTCGATTTGCCTGGCGCTGATTGAACCTCAGCTTCGCCGCCGTTCGCCCTACCGCTTGACGCCGTAGTGCCTACGGGCGAGGGCGACACAGCGCGAGCGGCGGCTCCGGCTCTTCACGCTGTGGCACTTCTTGATCGCTCTCGCGAGCAGTTCAGAGCGCGTCGGCGGGATGCTCAGCAGGGTGCTGGCAACCGCGTCCGGAGCAACGCTGTCGTCGCCTCCGGTATAGAGATAGGCGCATATGCGGTAGGTGTGTGCGCCCGCCGCAGGCACGAAGCTCGTCTGCAAGCTGAAGCTGAACGTGGGATTTTGGACGATCTCAAGCGTGGTGATGAATCCGCTGCCGCTGGAGCGCTCGCGCGCGTCTGCGGCGGTCGGAGCGCAGGCGGCAGTGTTGGGTTCGTAGTAGTCGAACAGCTCATTGCTGGCTTCGGGTGCCGCAGGATTCGTGTAGCCGGAGTTGGTAAGTGTCACGGTCGCGCCGCGCACCGTCGGGTTCGGTTCGGCCGTGACAGCGATGCTCGACGCCGAAGCGGTCCCAGCGCTCGCGATGCACGCGGCGGTCGCGATCAGCACGGTCCACCGGAGCTTTGCCCGACCCATGGGGTGTGATGTCATCAGGTCCCTCTCGTTCCTCCCTGGCTGTGGTTGAAGCTGGCTTGTGCGGCTGACCTCGCCGGTACAGCGGCGCTGATCCGCTGAGCGAGAGCTCCGACAGCCGGCACTACTTTCTTCCCGGGTTGTCATCCGAGTGAATTCTGAGTTGACGCTCGGCCGGTCGGTGACGCGGCGGTCATGGATCGGCGCACCGCGACGATGGCGAACGGTGCTTCGTGATGCCATCTACTGGACCGCTGTGGCATCGATCTCAACAAGTAGGTCGGGAAATGCAAGCCGCGTGACGCCGAGCAGCGTCGCCGGCGGCGTCACTCCGGCGCTCGCGAGCCGCTCCGCGAGGATGCCGTAGTGGGGGAACAGCGCGTCGACGTCGGTGGTGTAGATGGTCAGGCGCACAACGTCAGCCAGACTCATTCCACCGCCGGCTAGCACGGCGTCGAGGTTCTCAAGGGCGAGCGTCAGCTGGGCGGCCATGTCGCCCGAGTGAGCAGGGGCGCCCTCCGCGTCGGTTGCCGTCTGGCCGGCGCACACGAGCATCCGCTTCGCATCTTCGATGACCTCGGCTTGGTTGTAGGCGTACTGGAGCGACCAGGGCCATGGGTTGACTGCGGTGCGTTGCATTTCGGGTGTCCTTGCTGGTGAGTGGTTGGTTGAGACTGATCGTGAATCTGCTCGTGCCGATGGTCTGGGACGGGCACCTCGATCAGGCGCTGCCCTCGATCGACGGCGCGGGCACGACATGCACGCCCGCACGAATGAGCTCCTCGACCATCTTTGAGACGTCAGGTACCGAGTCTCCCAAGGGCTGGTCCCCGACCTTCTCGACGGGCTCGCCGAGCGCCTCGAAGAATGCCTCGAGCGCGGCGGGGCTGTGCATGATGAGCATCCGCGACATGGTGCCTGTCGGGTTGCGGAAGGTGTGGGGAACCCATGCCGGCAGCACGACGGACGTCCCAGGGCCCGCAACGATCGTCTCCAGCTCGCCATCGGCGATGCGCTGGAACTCATACTCACCGTCCAGCACGTAGAAGAACTCCGCCCAATGGTGGACATGCAGCGGCGGGCCGAAGCCCGGCGTAGTGGCAATCTCGAACAGGCAGTATTGCCCGCCCATCTCCCCGCCGCTCGCCTTCATCGTCACGTAGTCCCCGCCACCCACCAACAGGGTGCGTCCCTCGCCGGGCCCACGCACGATCACCTTTCCCTGAGACATCTGGTTCTCCTCACGATCGAGTCTCGTTGCCAAGGTTGGCGCCGGCGGCCTCGTTTCGCCGGCGAAGATCATCGATCAGCACCCCAAGCGCCCAATCCATTGCGGTGGCGATCTGCGCGCCGCTGAGTCCGTACTCCTCTCGCATGGTTACCCAGGCGAGCATGTTCACGAGGTAGCCGAACAGCGCTTCTGCCTCTCGCCGCTCCTCCTGGGAGAGGTTGTCCGTCACCTCGCCCAGTGCGCGGCCCAGGCTTTCAAGCCGACGCTCCCGCCGCGCCGAGCGCACCGAGTTACCGGCGCGTGAGACGGCCATCGCCCGCACAAGCTTCGGGTGCTCGTCGAAGGCCACCAGGTTCTCCCGGTAATCGGCGGCCAACTCAGCGACCGTTTCGGGCATGAGCGACGCTCCGAACAGATGCGCGCTGATCCATTCAGCCGCCTCTGTGATCAGATCCTCGCGTGAAGCGAAGTGCCGGTAGACGGTGCGTACCGACACGCCGGCGGAGCGAGCCACGTTGGGCACAGTGATCTCCGAAGCCTCGCCACTCTCCAGCTGATCGGCGACCGAGCGAAGGATGATCTCGCGGGTGAGCTGCTGCTGTTGGTCACGCAAGCTGCTCTCCGGGACGGATGCACCGTCGGACAGATCCTCGTTCCGCGCGTCGTCGACGCTGGATCGCGGAGCGAGCTCCCCGGGAGAGTTGTGACTGGTCCGTGTCATGCTGGCACGAGCATGCCATAAAGGCACGTGCGTGTCAAATTGACACCATCATGCCTAGCGGGCCGGGATATCGAACCTGCAACCACCCGGTCCCTACGGGCCGCTCCCAGCATCCAGCAGACTTTGGACCCCGAACTGGACCCCAGCCCCAAAGCTGGCTAGCTGGCCAATTTCTAGAAACCAGCCCATTTGCAGGGCTTTTCTAATCGGGGAGACAGGATTTGAACCTGCGACCGCCCGGCCCCCAGCGAGAAGAATGGGGTGCGGCTGAGGCGAGAGAGCCCGGATTCATTGGGCTTTCTGCGTCTGGGTACCTCCCAGTTCTGCTCATTTTGTTCCCCGTTTTGTTCCCCGGACATACGTTCGCTTGCTATGGGCAGACGCCAGGGCGCTCTGAGCTGTCTAGCAAGACGAGATCGGGCGATGAGGACGATCGTCGAGCGGAGGTGCTGCACCCGGCGGCGCAACCGTTGCCGGTCACCGTGGGTGGCTTCGGGGCACCTCGCGCCGCTCGACCGATCGAAGGTTGGCGATCCTGGCGCTTGCGAGCTCGAACTCGTGGCGCAACTGCTCCAGCTCACCGACGGCCTGAGGACCTTCGTCCTGTGCCTCCCGCTCAACGTCGGCGATCAACTGGTCAAAGTGGGAGGACATGACTGGGTTGGTCCGGGCGCCTGAGAGTCGAGCGCAGCAGCTACGCGGCAAGGACCTCGATGGCGGCGTGGCGTGCCTGTTTGCGCTTGGGTTGTGGGCGCACACGCATCTCGATGTAGACGTCCAGCGCGTCGGCGACGTCGGCGACGGTGTCCAGCTGTACGTTGCGGCCCTTGCCGTCCAGCAGCCGCGAGACGACCGAGGGCCGCACGCCGATTCGGCGTGCGAGCTCGGCCTTGGAGAGCTGGCTGCCCGCACGGATCTCGTCGAAGATGTTGAGCAGCTCCGCGAAGGCGACCAGCTTCGCGACCTCGCGCTCGTAGGAGGCGCGCTCCTCATCGGTTGTGAACGTCTCTGCGAGATGGTCCGCGAAGACGGCGCTTTCCTTGGATCTCTGCATCAGGGATACCTTCCAGTCGAGTGCACGGATCGTAGCATAGAAGCTACGATAGGCCAGCGCCGAGATTTGGCCACCACTCGCTGCCGTCTTGCTTTTGCGCGACGCGGTGGGTCGCACTCGTTCTCAGACATAAAGAAGCCGGGCACAAGGCTCGCCGTGCTCTTGACCTCGATGTAGGCGACAGTCGCCCCGCGATGCCGAACCGTCACGTCGAACCCAGGATTGCTATGCGGCATCTCCTCAACTTCGTGGTCAGGAAAGCGCTCGCGGATTGCGTCCAACGCGACCGCGATCCCTGCCATGTCAATAGCCGCCGCCACCTCCGGCGCTGGATACGCACCGCCGCCCGGCTCGCCTCGGGGTAAGGCGGCTGCCGAACCGGGCTCGCCCGTTAGCCGGACCCAAACCGGTTTCTCGGTCCACTCGACCCCAGACAAGGTTCCGAGTGCCGCGCCAACGAAGGAGCTGCGGCGCCTGCCACCAAAGGTCGCCGGCTCGATTCGAACCTCGCCCTCCGAAAACAAGATGTCGAGGCCCCGCTGGACGAGCCTGAGGGGGACGTTCGCACCGCCTTCGGTTCGTTTTGTCCCAACGACCACGCTCGAGCCACTAATCCCCAGCACGTCGTTCGGAACCCGCTGGTCAAGCGTAAGAATGGTGGTCCCGACAAGCGGCTCGATGAGTTCGACGGCATTCGGAATCATGCGCGGAGCGTAAGGGGCCACGAGCCCAAGCGGCTGCTTTCGCTACGAAGACGGCGCTTTGCGCGCCTTCTCGATGCCACCTGCGAGGGTCCGGTAACGGTCCTTCATCTCGTCAGAAAGCGTGTCCCAGCCACCCGAAGGCGGCTGCTCGCCGCCCTTGACAGCCGCGTCCGCACTGGCGACCCACAGTTCTATCGCTTTCTGCTCGATGTCCTCGGCCATCCTGGCAGCGTAGCCCCACCGTGCCCGGCCTGCCGGAAACGGCCGGATCCGTCGGGATGTGCGTCTGGGTTCTCGGACGTGCGAGCAATTTCCGGAATATGCAGGAACACACGTTCGCTAACTTACCCTCCTACCGCAACCATCAATCTGTCAAAGGGATTCGTCGGCACCGAATGCTAGGGTCCATACCAATCAAGACAAGGAGATCAAATGGCAGCGCTCGCACGTCCCCGAACCCAGACGCACATCCCCGCCGACGCAGCGCTCTCCGGCATCCTCGCCCTACTCGTTGACGAGCGGGAAGAACGGGTCAAGGAAGACAAAGCGGCAGCAAAGACCGAGGTCCTGCTCGGGAAGGCGGGCGTACCGGTCGAGAACATCCAGGCGCTCACCGGGAAGAAAGCTGACGCGATTCGCAAGGCAATCCAGAGGGCCAAATAGTGGACACCCAGGACGAGATCGTCCGGCTACTCGCTATTCAGGTCCGCAATCAGTTCGAGAACCAGGCCGACGCGATCCGTGAACTAAGCAAAGCCGGATTCGGCCCCAAGAGGATCGCAGAGCTGCTTGGCACCACGCCGGGGACCGTGAACGTGACGCTGGCGAAGGCCAAACAACGCGAGGCGCGGGAAAAGACCAAATCCCCAGGAGGAGACAAGAAATGAGCGCCGACAACGAGGTATTGCAACGGCTGGACCGGATCATCGCGATCCTGCAAATAGCGCACAAGGACGAAATCGATCGGACTCGCAACGAGATCAACGCTGACAAGGTGGACGCTGCAATCTTGAAGGCTGCCAAGAGGGAGACGCCCGGCGGAAAGCTCGTCAAAAGCGTCGAGATCAAGGCAAAACAGTCCAAGCGCAACGTTCAGGAACATGTTGCCGGGTTGATCGAGCGTGGCTTGCTCGAAAAGTCTGGTGCGGGTCCGTCCACGACCTATAAAGCGACCGGCCTGATCTAAGCCGATGGCGAACACCAACCCCGAGTTGCGCCGGAAGCTACTCGACACGCTCAAGGTAAGCCCGCAGCGGCTAAGCCAGCTGGTCAAGGCGCGCAAGGATCAGCTCCCAATGTCCACGCCGCACGCCGTCTACACCATTGCTCACGAAAACGGCATCGACGTCTCGAAGTTCCTCTCGGCTGACGAGATGGGGACGGTACGGGGCCTGATCTCAGGCCTTCCACGGGAGACCACTCCAGCCAGCGCACCTCGGGCGGCTCGGAAGTCGCGGGCAGCTGCTCCGGCGGACGTCAAGATCACAATCGCTGGCGTCGACGCGGGGAAGATCCCAGCGCTCAGCCGCGCCCACGCGCAAGACGTCAAGCGCATGTCAGAGCGGGTTTATCCGTTGCTCTACATCTTTGAGAACTCGGTGCGCGACCTGATCGAGCGAGTGCTCAAGGCTGCCTACGGCTCAGAATGGTGGGCAAACGCGGTCCCAAAGTCCGTCCGCGACACGGCCACAAAGCACAAGGCCGCTGAGGCGAAGGAACCATGGCACGGAGCACGCGGGAAGCGCGAGATTGACTACGTGTTCCTGAACGACCTCTGGGCGATCATCAAGCACAAGTGGGGCGATTTCAAGCGGTTCTTCCCAACCCAGGGCTGGGTCGAATCGCTGATCACCAGCGACATGAACGTCTCGCGCCGGGTGTTCGCCCACATGAACCCGCTCCATGAGAACGACGTCAAAAACATCGAGGCTGCATTCCGCAAGTGGACCAACCAGCTACGCGCAAAGGAAGGCGAACTGCCCTAGGCGCCCCTGCCGAGCTAGAGGTGCTTGTGGTCACACCCGCACGATGGAAGCTCCACACGAGCGTCTTGTCGTCGTCCCACGGCGGACATTGTCTCGCTATGCCGTGTAATAGGCACCGAGCTCCTTTTGGCTCGCGAGTTGGGCACTGATGACGCCCACGCCTGGAGCTATCGGTCGAGGAGCGGGGACACCAACTTTGTCAGCACCGCCTTAGGCTACGAGCGGGTGAGGGCGCGATCAGCCAGTGGGCGCACACGCGCCGCGACCGCCGTTCGCCAGTTGCTAGCTGCGCCCGTCGGAAGGTGGAGAGTGAGGTGGCCCGCCAGCGAGGCTCCGCGCCCCGCTGGCGGGTCCCATCGGCAACGGAGGCGAACAGGTTGCGCAATGGCAACGTGATCACAGCGTCATCCGGTTGGGGGCTCACCCTCGCGCGCCTTCCGGCGCTTGAAGCTAGGTGCCGACCACCTCGGCGTCGATGATGTCGGCCTCTTCCTCGCCCGACACGACCTCCTCCGCGTCGGAATCGACAGCGAACGGCATCAAATGGCGCTCCTCGTGCCCCTCAGCGCTCCCGCACACGGGACACGGGATATCGTCTCCTAGATCGCGCACGTTGTGCCAGACACTGCCCATGGACTCGAGGATCAGCGCGACATCGCGGAAGACGACCAGCCAGTCGGCGGTGCTGATCAGCTGGGGGTCGCCCATTGCCACACGCGCGCGTTCCTTAATCAGGTGCTGATCGATGGCCGCGACGGTCGTTCGGGCGTCCCACAGCAACGCGATCTTCCTCTTGATGTCAGCGCTTGCCTGCTTCTCCTGGTCAGCCCGCTTCGCATCTCTCTTGGCCTCGATCTCCCGCTCGCGGAGTACTCGCTCGCGCCGCCGCTGCCCGGCTCGGGTATTGCCCGGGTCCTGCTTCGTCAGTTGCTGATAGAGCTGAAAAACAACAGGGTCCGCCAGAGCCTCGTAAGCACGCCGAGCGCGGTCCTCCGCCGACTTCGCGTTGCGCGTTCGGCGCGTCTTCGCCCTCGCTGCGACCTCGGCCTTGCGCTCCGGCTCGACGACGTGCCAGCCGACGCTCTTGAGCCGACTCACCAACGCATTTCGCCACCCCGACTCGCTCGTAGGCTCAATTTCCCCGGCTAGCCACAACCGGATGCGATTGGGGGACACCTTGCTCGTGCTGAACCCCGTGATCTCGCCGAGCTGCTTCTCGGTCACCCCGGGGGTCGCCCGGATGGCTTCCAGCAGGACCGCTGCGGTCGTCGTTGCTCCTGAGTCCTCGGACATGGCGTAAGGAGGTGGCTGGGCGTGCCACAGCAGGCACGCCCAGCCGGGTCTCCGACCCTACTTGTCGAGCGCCTTCCGCCCGTTGGCCCCGCCGGCGCCCAACGTCGGCATCGGCAGCTTCGCGGTCGCCTCGACGAACGCTTCCTCGAGCGCCAGTCGGATCGACTCGTCGACGCCCGGCGGCACGCGTTTGCTGACCATCTCGTAGTCATCGCGGAATGCGTCCGTCAGGGACCGCAGCTTGGCGAGGCGCGGGCCCCAGTAGTCGCGGACCAGGATCTCCTCGTGCGTCGAGACGTAGATCCCGTCCTCGAACGGGTTCTTGTTGCGCCACACGGTCCCGTGGACCAGCACCAGATTATTCCGCTCGAACATCTTTTGAACGGACCCGCGCTTGCCAGACTGTGTCCGGTTCCACGTGGTGCTCTGGCACTTGATGTAGACGGCCTTCATTACGTCGTTGGCCTGCGACTGCGCCAGGGTCGGCCCAGCGGTGAAGACCGCGGCAGTGAGCTCGATCTTCGTCGAGCTCGTCTCCGGGTACCAGCGGTCGTCGTCATCGTCGGGCGGCGAGATCTTCGACACCCGCTTGTTCTTCAGCTCGTCGTAAATGCGGCCATCGGTGACTTCGATGTCGACCTTCTCGTTGTCGTCGAGAAGGTCCGCTTTGGCCGCGAAGTCGAGGAACAGTGCTTCGACAGCGTCCTTGTACTCCTTGGTGGCTGACTGCTTATTAGCGGCGATCGTATCGAGATCAAGCGCCGCGAGAACCGGGGTGCTCATGATGGCACCAACTCCTTTTGCCTCGAGGGGAACAGGCCGACCGGCGACGTGAACCCAGGAAGCGTTTGTTGAGCTTGGGATCCTAGCAGGCTGCTTCGCGCTGCAGCCGACCTGGGTCCTCCCCCAGATGGATCGACGAGCCAGTCGTTTCCCCACGATGAGATTTGTCGCAGGGCGAGCTTCGCTCACCGTTTCGCCAAACCGCTCCAGACAGCTCAGCTGTAGTCAAATAGAATGCAAACGGAATACCGCAAGAATCCAGTTCTACCTCGTGTCTGCCAAAACACGTAGCCGTTCAGTCCTGCGGGCTTTCGATAACAGGGTTCGGTCGACTGGGCGGCGAACCTGGTTGGTGTGGAGCGGTCTGAGGCTGAGGCGGTCTATGACTCGGGGCGTGAGGCGTGCGTGGAGTTCTTGATGGGGTTGGAGCAGCGGTTGCGGGCGGTCGAGCAGAAGACGGCTCCGACTTCGCGTAATAGCTCCTCGCCACCGTCGGCTGATGCTCCGAAGACGCGTCAGCAGCGTCGAGCGGAGGCGCGGGAGAAAGCCAAGGAGTTGGCTCGCGAGGACGCGAAGCAGCGTAAGGCAGGCGGTCAGCCTGGTCACCCAGGCGCAGGGCGAGAGCTGCTGTCTGAGGGCCAGATGAGTGAGATCGTTGATCATTACCCCGAGGAGTGCTGCGGGTGCGGGCGGGAGTTCACCGATGGTGAGAAGGTCCCGCGTCATGGGCTCGGCCGCCATCAGGTTGCCGAGCTGCCACCAACGACGGTTGTGTATGTCGAGCATCGCACTCATCGGTTGCGGTGCCCGGGATGCGCCAAGCGGACTCGCGCAGTTCTCGGGACGATTGGCGAGTCGGCGTTCGGGCCGGGGTTGCAGGCGGCGGTGGTGGCGTTGACGGCGCGTAACCGGATCTCGCGGCGGGACATGAGCGAGCTTGCCTGGGAGCTGTTCGGGGTACGGGTCTCGGTCGGCGCGATCGATCAGATCTGCCAGCGCACCAGCGGGCTGCTCGCCGGCCCGCACGAGCGTCTCACGAGCCGGGTGCTGGGCTCTGGCGCGGTAAACGTCGATGAGACCGGCTGGTTCCTCGCCGGCGAGAACCGCACGATGTGGACCGCTACGACCACGCAGGCAGCGATCTTCCGGATCGTCGAGGACCGTCACCGCGACCGGCTCCAGGAACTGCTCGGCAACGATTTTCACGGGATCGTGACCTCGGACCGGTGGTGGGCGTACGATCTCCTGGACCCCGAGCAGCGACAAGCCTGCTGGAGCCACCTGCAGCGGGACTTCCGGTTCCACAGCGAAGGGCTGGCCGCCCAGCAGCAGTTCGGAGAAGCCGGCCTCGCGCTCACCCGCCGACTGTTTGAGGTCTGGCACGCGTTCGCCGAGCACCGAGATCGGCGCCGGCTGACACGCGAGATGAAACCCGTCATGACCGATCTCCGCAAGCTGCTCGAGCATGCCGCCAACGGCAGCAAACGCCACCGCCTGCACCGCCGATTCGCGAACAACCTCCTGAAGCTCTGGCCCGCGCTCTGGACATTCATCACCGTCCCCGGCGTCACCCCTACGAACAACGCTGCCGAGCGCGCGCTCCGCGGACCAGTCATCCACCGCAAGCTCAGCCACGGCAACCAATCCGACGACGGCGAGCGATTCACCGAACGATCCCTCTCCGCCTCAGTCACCTGCCGCCTACAACACCACTCCCTGCTCGCCTACCTCCGCGAGCTACTCACCGCCCACCAAAACGGCGGCGCCCTCCCCGCCCTCACCTGACCCGCAGCCCCCCAGGAACCCGCAGGACTGAACGGCTACCAAAACACGCTTATTTGCAGGGATTTCTTATATCGGGGAGACAGGATTTGAACCTGCGACCGCCCGGCCCCCAGCCGGAACGCCGGGGTGTCCCTTAGCCCAAAATGCCTGTGGCTGTTGGGTTTACCGTCCACTCGCTCCGGTAGGATTCGCTCATAATAGAACACGAATAGAACATGGAGCGTGGGCGATCAATGGCGAACCACAGCAAGACAGGCACCAGGCGAGGCTACGGCACCGGCTCCCTGAAACGTGTCGGAGACTCATGGATCGGATCTTGGTATAGCCCCGGCGGCACGAAGATCCGCCGCAAGGTCGGACCCGCCCGCACCGCCGGAGAGCGCAACGGCCTGACGATTACGCAGGCGGAGGCGAGGTTCCGCAAGATGCGCGAGGCAGAGCGGCCACGCATCGCGGCCGAGCGCGTGAGCATGGCCGAGGCCGGCGAGGAGTTCCGCAGGCGCCTTGAGATCCGCGGGCGCAAGAAGTCCCACCGCCTGACCGTCGAGTCGGACCTGCGCAACCACATCGCCCCGTTCTTTGCCGGCAAGGAGCTCGACAGGATCGAGCCGCGCGACATCGAGCGCTACATCGTCGTCAAGCTCGCCACGCTCGCACCGAAGACCGTCCGCAACCACCTCAACACGATGCACTCCGTTTTCGAGCTCGGCCTGCGGATGGGCTGGTGCCAGGGAAACGCCGTCAAGCTCGCCGACCGGCCGGTGATCAAGACGACCGAGACGCGGATCAAGTTCCTCCACCAGCCCGAACTCGAGAAGCTGCTCGCCCTCCCCTACCCCGACGACGCCTTTGGGGCGATTGAGCCGACGCTCTACCTGACCGCCGCAATGACCGGTCTGCGCCAAGGCGAGCTGATCGGGCTGCGCTGGCGCGACATCGACTTCGACGCGCGGAAAGTGCGCGTGGTCTCCCCGTACGTCCGGGGTGAGTTCAACGACCCCAAGTCTGAGGACTCGGGACGCTCGGTCCCGCTCGCGCAACGGGTCGGCGACGCGCTCACCAGCCTGCGTGAGCGGACCCTGTATCCCGCCGATAGCGACCTGGTGTTCTGCCACCCGGAGAGCGGGCGCCCGCTCGACCGCTCCAAGCTCGTCCGGCGTTTCAAGACCGCGCTCGCTCATGCAGAAGCGCGCCCGATCACCTTCCACGAGCTGCGCCACACGTTCGGCACCCGGATGGCCGCTAACGGCGTGCCGCTGCGGACGATCCAGCACTGGATGGGGCACGCTGACTCCAAGACCACTCAGATCTACGCGCACTACCAGCCCTCGGATGCCGAGGCGACGGTCATTGATGCGGCATTCAGCTCGCGGTGAACACCGCTTATCCCTGCTGCGTCCGGGCCGACAGCAGATCGCTCCACGTCATCCTCGGCTCGTCGAACCGCATGTGCGGCAGGCTCATCGCCTTAATCAGTTCGCCTCCAACCGCCCACCCAAGAGCCCGGTAGGCGTCGAACCGCTCTCCCGACAAGAATTGATTTGACGTGGGATGGTTTGGAAAGCGCCGCGAATGACTAGCAAACAGGTGCAAGTCACTCGGAGCCTCGCTCCACAATACCGATCGCGCATAGAAGATATCGCCTACCTCACCGTCAGGGTACCGGAACGTGCCGACCGCCACTGGCGTCTCCGCAAGTCTCGCCTCGTCGGGCACAGTCCCTCGCGGATCCAACCTGATCTCCACGTTCAGTTCGGCCCGCGCCACTGCAACCGCACGGCCCAGATCCCCCAGACCCGCGTCGCTACTCGCATCGACCACGACGATATGAGTGCACCGTCTCCGTAGCAACTCGGTAAGACCGAGATTCTCCCAATGTCCCCCATCCGACACGAAGATATACCGCCCACGGGTGTGCACAAGACCCAATCCCTCCTTGAGAACATACCACGCGCCCGGGGCGCGCCAGCCACTCACGATGCTCCGTCCAATACGTCTCATCCACCCTGGCCGGCTCGTCGGGTGTCTTTCTGGTCGGGCTGGATTCCGAATCCAGACCCCTAGCCTGATATTCAGCACCGCCATCAAGAAACGATACGCCGGCAATGTGAACCTGCCCATTAGAGGAGACACTGCCGCACCAGATATCGCCATAATCGCCGGCAACGTCAAATCTCCTCCTCCAATCCCATCACCCGCCTCAAACCGCTCCGTAGAGGTACGCAAGCCTAGCCGGCGATTACCAGAGCGAACCCCCTCAAACGTAAAGCTGGCTGCCCAAGTCTTACTAGGCACTTCGGAGCCGCGAGCCGCCACAGCGGCGCACAAGACTAGATCCGGGAATGGCGGTCCGCTCGTCGCCGAGCGGTCAGCGTTACGTCTCGCTATATCACTGAGCAACACGCGCTCATCGTACGGAATCGGCGCGACCTCAACGACCCCATCTCGGCGCGTGCGACGAGATGCGAATGCTTCTTGAAGCCGTTCACGATACAGAAAGTGCAACGAATAGCGCCGCTCGTGTATGACGAGAGCGAAGATCGCGAGCACCGCACCGGCACCGAGCCACGTCGGGCCATCTATCGACCACGACCAACCGCGAACCGCCGTCGTGTCGGCAGCAACGAGAAACGGCGCAAACAATACACCGGCACCTGCCAGCCCTGCCAAGATCGCTCGAAAGCTTGGAGCGCGGCGGCGACGCAGTAGCCAGAGTGCCACCACCCCAAACAAAGTAGCGATGAAAATCGTGACTAGCCCAAGAAGCACACGACGCACGACGAAAGCCCCCGCGCCCAATCCGAGGCCGGGTGCCAGCCGTCCTGCAGTGATGTTACTGAGCACCTCTACACATCCGGGAACCACAAGCGTGAAAAACCCGATCCCAGCGGCGACGGCGGAGAGCCACACCACGATGCCTTCGCCACGCGACCCTCGCATTCTCCGGCGAATACGCTCCTTATCCTGAAATCGCCGTCCTCCAACTACGACAAGTGCTCCAACCACACAAAGCAGCTCACCCGTCATCACCCACGGCAACGCCGTGACAACCACGTGACCCCTCGATGCGAGCCCGGGATAGAGCGTCCCTAGTATCACTCCAGCGGCTTGCCCACACAAAACTGCCACTAGCACCATCGGAATGATGTTGAGCAACACGCCGTAGAGAACGCTTGCGACCATCCACAGCCGCCCTGTTCCGCCCGGAGCGAGATAGTTTAGATTACGACGAAGCCAGGCCTCCTCAACGCTTCCGCGTGCCCACGGTCGTGGCCCATCCTCTTGCAAATCCTCAGGACACAAAGCGTGGGAGATGGCGAGACCCGCTGCCAAATAGCTGCCGCCCGAAACAGTGGAAAGATAACGAGCACGCTCTGTGATTCCCGCCTCAGCGAGCCGCTGCCAGACCCCCAAACAGAAGGTGGCCGAGCGAATGCCGCCGCCGCTCAGAGAAATGCCGAGCCGGGTATGCTCGTGCTCCTGTGGCTCGGACCCTACGGACATCCTGATCGAGAAGCCTCAGACCTCGAGGTCTACGTGTGACGGATCGGAGCCATAGGGGTAGATCGCGCGGTGATTCTGTCTCTTCATGGTTTCGATCGACTGAATGTCAAAAAGCCGCGAGACAAAAAGCGGATGCACGCAGACCCGGTCGCGATCCTCAACGGGGCGCACCTCGCCAGCGAACGTATATGAGAAGACGCCTTGAATATACCGCTCGTCGTGGTCCTCGCTAACTACGCCCAATACACCAATCGCAAGGCAAGCGTCGAGGAACTTGTCAAAACTTAGGCCTGACCGTTTCACGCTCGCTTGGTTGTATATATGGTGCAGACGACTTGCCGGCTCTACCAAGAGGACGTGGTTCTTGATCATGTCCAACGCGTCTGCGATCTCTGGGTAGGTATCGGAGTATGTGGTTAGTATTCCTTCAACGATGACTCGCTCCGCCTCTGCGATGCCTTCGACAACATGCGCGGCTGTCGCACGAGGCACATCCTTGGGTGATAGGCCCACGACCGCATTGCTTACGATCTCGTTGAGGAGTATGATTACATGGCGCGGAAGCAGTTGCGTGTGCCTCATCAGGTATGCGACGGGGTCCTCCTCGCCTCCGAGTGAATTGGTTACGCGTTCTGGGAGAATCGCGCGAAGCGTCTGTATTGCGGCCTCGGCGTCCGCTGGATCGTGGTTGGTAGGCAAGCCAAGCTGCCTAGGTGCGGTGGGGAAGCGTACATCGAGAAAAGTGCGGAGTCGATTTCCCGCGATGACTATTAGCTCTTTTGCCGACCATCGAATTATGAGTCTCTTTTGGAAGTCCTTCTCCGGATTAGCCGCCAAGATGCGCAATCGCGGCAGTAGCTCCGCAGGAAATGCAAATCGTGTTCGAAACGGTAGACGATCCTCGGGTTTACTCACCACACTCCTACTTGCGACGCGAAAGAGGGCGGTCACGACATCCGCGAACTCGTCGAGCTTTCGATGCAGATCCTCGAGATTGTCGACGACAACGTACATCGCCTTAGGACCAGCCTTGACGAGTACCTCCCGCGCCTTGTCCGCCGCCTCGATGAGTCGTCCCCGGTTTGAGCGGATTGACCAGCAAGCTTCACGAAACGACAAGCGCGGCGACGCCGACAGAAGACACTCTGTCATTTCCGCACCTACAGCAGCAAGAAGGCCGTCGACTTCGACTGTTTCTGGGTCGCCGAAGCTGCTCATATAGGCCCATACACGTTGCCGCGCAGCCGAATTGGGTAGCAGATGGCTACGAGCTATTTGAAGCATTGCTGCATGAAAGAGGAGCACCTCCCATACATGCACTAGATTGTCCGCCGCGAGTGGCACACCGCGATCGCGGTGACGGGCCACGAGCTTATTTACCTCAAGGTAGACATCCTCGGACCGGATCAGGATGACATCGGCGTGATCTGCGATCGCCGTTCCGATAAGAAACGCTGTCTTGCCGGCCCCCTTTCGGCCCACTATAAAGAACGGGTTCTCGCTCTTAGCAAGCGCATGAACTGTGTTGGTCTCGTCGTAGAGTTCGCGAAAAATGTCCTGCCCCATGTCGAGGAGCGCCTCGCTTTGGGGTGGACCCAATGGCTGCTCGAGGGTGATGACATCTGCGAGCGAACTGCCTGTGGCGTTTTTCTCGATAGCCATGTCGTTAGGTTGGTACGTGGGGGAGCCGGCTACTGTAGGTGCCCACGACCCCTACGCACCCCCTCATTGCGCTTGGTTCCACATAGACGGACTATACGGCTTTTCGCCGCAAGATGTCTCTATTCGAGGTATAGGCTCATTACATAACCCCGGCCGAGCGCAGTGGCGCTTCTCAGAAAGCTCAGCGTCGCGAAGCTCGCGTCTGGTCTTGTAGCCACTCTTCTAGCATCGCGCGGGTGAATCGGATGTGGCGCCCGACCCGTATGCAGGGCAGGTTGCCGGTGCGTGCGGCCTCGTAGACCCAGCTGGTCTTGACGGCGAGCAAGGTGGCGGCCTGGTCGGGTCTCAATAGCGGCCCGTCAAGCCGCCGGGGCGATGTGCCGGGCTGGTGGTCCTTCGGTGTGTTGGTGGTCATGGTCGTGCCTCGCGTGGGTGGTGGATGAGCGCGGCGGTGGGTTTGCTGGTGCCGGGTGTGATGACGACGGCGTTCCCTGTGGGTAGCTGCTTGATGAGGCTGGGGTGGATCTCGAACTCATAGCCCCGCCTACGGGTACCTCTGCCGCTGAGGCCGGTGCCAATGAGTCCTTCCTCTGTTTGCTGGGTCGTGATCCAGGCGGGCCGGGTTCCGGCCATCGCTGCGATCAGCTCGGCGGACTCGGGCACGTTCTGGCGGTGCGCGATGACCGTCTCGACGTTCCCCAGCGTTTGCTCGCGTAGCGCACCGTCGCCGGTGCTCTTGAGGTCGGCTAGCTCCTGGGTGCCGAGGATCAGGCTGACGCCGGCGGAGCGGGCGCGGCCGAACAGCCTTGCGACTTGTTCGGCTGCGACGGCTGAGAACTCGTCGATCATCACGACCGTGGGCACTGGCCTGGCCTGCAGGCTGGCGACGAGCGTGACGAGGTCGCTGACGATCGCTGCCGCCACCATTGCGACGAGTAGCGGCCTGCGGTCCGCGTCCAGCCGGAAGTACACGACGTCGCGGTCGCGGACGGCTCGCTGGATATCGAGCGGGTCCTGGTCGTTGGTGGCGTTCAGCCAGTCGCTGATGTCTGACTCGGCGAGGATCGACAGGCGATCACGAACTCCTGCGAGGTCGCGTCGCTGCCGGTCGCTGAGCGAATCCAGATACGCCTCAGCCTCCAACGCCTGGTTCTCCGGGAGCGCGCGGGCGGCGACCTCGAGCTGGCGCGGGTCCATGTGCGCCATCAGCGACACCGGCGTCACCGGGATGCCTGCCGCGTGCATGACCCTGACCGCGTGTCCGAGGTAGCGCTGGGCCTGGCGGAGATAGTGCGGCTCGGTGAACTGCTCCCCCGCCAGCGCCTTATCCGCGAGCTCCGTATCGCTCCCGTGCGCGTAGGGGTTGTAGGCCAGCGGCCCCTCGGGGGTCCATTCAAGGAACGACGCGCCCCTGCCCTCGGCGGCGGCTTGCAGCTCGTCGCGGAGCATCCCGTCGCCCTTCGGGTCGACCACGACCGCGCCGTGGCCCGCTTCGATCAACCTGCCGGCGATCCATGCCTCGCTGACCGTCTTCCCCGACCCCGTCGCCCCCACCACCAGCGTGTGCGAGCCGGAGGTGTAGCCGACCGGGATCGACACCGCCATGCCCTTGATGTCGCGGCCGATCACGAGCCGGCCATCTTTGATCCAGCCGTCGCGCTTAATCGCCTGCTGCTGACCCCAACGACGAAGCGCCCCGAGCACTCCTATCCGGCTGCGTGCTACTTCGGCGTGGTCCGCGCCGTAGGTGATGTCGAGGTGGTGCCAGCGCCCGCCGATCGCGCACGCCAGCACGCACCCCCACAAGATCGGCCAGAACACCAGCGGGTCATGGCCCGCGAACAGCAACGCCGCGGGGAACCCGAGCGATGCCCACGTCCACCGCAACCCCCGCTGACGCAACGTCCGCGCGAGCGCCCAACCGCCGAAGGTGGCTGCGAGGCAACCGATGGCGAGGAGCTTCAACACGTGCTCAAGCTCAGACACGAGCATCGCTGGCCTCCCCACACTGAGCCGCGGTCAACGAGCTGGTATCCCCGAGCGCGAGGACCGCGATGCAGTCCTGCGCGCGGGTCTCCGCGACCGCACGACTGACCGCACGGCCAGCAGCCGCATCTGCGAGGTAGTAGACGCGCTCTATGTGTCGCGCGCGGGCGTAGCCACGGCAAATCGCCGCGAGCCGACGCGGCGCCTTCACCGACAGCTCAACCTCGACAGCGACCGTGCGGCCCTCCGGCGAGATGACCGCGAGATCCGGGCGGTGCAGCGCCGGGCGACCGCCCGGCAGCTCCCCCACCCTCACCGACGCCACCATCTCCGCCCGGTCGCTCTCAGTGGCGCGGATCTCCCGCTCGCTCAACACCTCCCAGCCGGGCAAGCCCGCATGCAGACCGACGGCCGTCGTCGCGACGTGCTGGGCGTGCTGGAACCCGCCTGGCCCGACCCGGTAGACCCCGAGCCGCTGCAGCCCACACCAGCGCAGCCCTTCCGCGCTCGCCACATACAACCCCGGCTGGCGGTACAGCAGCGTCTTCTGCTCCAACAATCCATCCGTAACCATGCGGCTCAGACGGGCATAGGCCCAGCTACGGCCCATGCCGAACCGCGCCATCACATCCTCAGCGCCAACCGCACCGATACGGCCGACCCAACCGACGATTTCTGCGTCCTTCTCGGTCTGCATCACGCCTCCTTACGACGATCGACGACAACCCTTCTCAAAGGCATGTCGCGCA
>Ga0207927_1000019_pt1 | contig 76832 bp, 79 predicted proteins | sample NGESurdeep072012_2_FD_184456 | JGI IMG/M metagenome (GOLD analysis project Ga0207927, IMG submission 184456) | Arctic peat soil microbial communities from Barrow, Alaska - NGEE Surface sample 210-2 deep-072012 (SPAdes) | ecosystem: Environmental > Terrestrial > Soil > Wetlands > Peat ... | reverse complement strand
TAGCGCGCAGTTACTTGGGTCGCTTTTGATTCGAGCAATTCGGTTTGCGGCAATGGCCGTACAAGATGAGCGCATGGTCGCTGATTTCGAAACCCAGCTGCTGCGCCACCGCATGCTGCCTCTCCTCGATGCCGCCGTCCACGAACTCCTCCACGCGGCCGCAGTCGACGCAGACGATATGATCGTGATGTGCGCCGTGATTGAGCTCGAACACCGCCATGCCGCCCTCGAAATGATGGCGGGTAACCAACCCCGCCGCCTCGAATTGGGTGAGTACCCGATACACCGTCGCCAAGCCAATGTCCTGATTGGACACCAGCAGCTTCTTGTAGATGTCCTCCGCACTCATGTGGCGGGCCGAGCTGTCGGCGAGAATGTCCAGGATCTTCAGACGCGGCAACGTGACTTTGAGTCCCGCGTTGCGCAGGTCGTTGCTTTCGGCGGTCGAGGGCGGTTTCAGGCGCTGCGGCATGCGGTGGCATCCGGTATGATACAGGACTGATTATCAATCATTTTTAGGGCTGCGCACCATTTTGCCGAAAATATTTCGACCTTTGCTCGTGGTTTTGAGCCTTGCCGCGTCGGCCTGCGTGTATCACATCAACATTCAGCAGGGCAACTTCTTGGATCAGGCAACGGTCGAACAGGTCAAGGCCGGCATGACCCGCAGTCAAGTGCGCTACTTGCTCGGCACCCCCATGGTGGCCGATCCGTTCAACAAGGAATGCTGGGATTATATTTACTATTTGAAGAACGGGCGCACCCACCATATCGACTCACGCCGCGTCACGGTGTATTTCGACGGCGACAAAGTGGCTCGGCTCGACAAACCGACGGCGGCCGAGGCCGCTGCCCAGGACGCTTCGGCCGCCAAGGTCAAGAACGGCAGGGTCTATTGACGGTCACCCGCTTCGGTCATCGCTTCGGCCGTGCTTGCTGCGCCTGCGACAGCCCGCGGCGCGCCTGTTTGACCCGGGCGCGGCGCGCGGCCTTCGGATCGGCGGCGAGCGCCCGATAGATCTCGATTCGATCACCCTCCTCGAGAATCCTCTCCGCACCGACCGGCTTGCCGTACACGCCCACGGCGGCATGGGCGATGTCTATTCCGGAGAATTCCGCGGCCGCCGCCGCGGCCTCGAGAGCGGCGGCGACCGTCGCCGGCGCGGCCAGACGAAACCGTCTGGCAATGGCCCGCTGCGGCTCGGCATATACCACTTCGACCTCGACCATCGGACTCCCGGGTTGCGCCAACGCCGGATCCTAGCCTTTGCCGGTGCCGTATAGCATTTGCGCACGCCGCGCGAACGCATCGACGATCGTGCCGCAAAGGGTCTCGAAGGCGTGATTCAATGCCGCGGCGGTCAAGCGGTTCTTGAACTCGAACTCGACCCGGAAATGCACCTGCGAACCGCGCTCGCCGATGGCTTCGAAGCGCCATAGTCCCTCCAGGTGGCGAAACGGTCCGTCCACGAGCCGCATGAGAATCCGTGCATCCTGTTGCAGGGTGTTGCATGTCGTGAACTCGGTGCGCAGCACCCCGCGCGCGATCTTCACGCTCGCCAGCATCTCGGTCGCCGACTTGGGTTCGACCCGGGCGCCGACGCACCAGGGCAGGAATTCCGGGTAGCGGGCCACGTCGTTGACCACGGCGAACATTTGGCTGGGCGCAAAGCTCACTATGGCGCTGCGTTCGACGACCTGCACCTCTGGCCTCCCGCGCGGCACGATGCCGTAGGCATGCGATTCTCCGACAAAAGCGCGCGCGCCGCCATCGGCGAATCGGTAGACTTCGGCTCCTGGTGAAGACCCCGGACAAATTGCCGCCGATCGCCGTCAACCGCAAAGCGCGCTTCGATTATTTCATCGAGGACCGCTACGAGGCGGGGATCTCGCTCATGGGTTGGGAAGTCAAGAGCATGCGCGCGGGCAAGGCCCAAATCGCCGAATCGTACGTCTACTTGAAGGACGGCGAGGCATACCTGTTCGGCGCCCACATCAGTGCACTGAATTCGGCGTCGACGCATGTCGACACCGACCCCACGCGCACCCGCAAGCTGCTGTTGAACCGGCGCGAACTCGACCACCTGATCGGCGCGGTGGAGCGTCGCGGCTACACGCTGGTGCCCCTCGATCTTTATTGGAAGAACGGGCGCGCCAAGCTCGCGATCGGTCTCGCCAAGGGCAAGAAGCAGCACGACAAGCGGGCCACCGATAAGGACCGCGACTGGCAGCGCGACAAGGGCCGCATCATGAAGGCCAGTCGACGCTGAGCTGCGGCGGCCGTGCCGCGAGCAAGGTGCCGCGAGCGAATTTGGATACTCGCCGCCAAACGCGTAAACTATGCCTTCACTTGGGGCCGACCGGTTTCGACATGGGTTGCGAAACTTCAGGTGCGTACCGAGGTGCGAGTTACCTCGTAAAACTACTTGCAAAACTATAGTTGCCAACGAAGACAACTACGCTCTAGCTGCCTAATCGCAGCTGAACCCTGACCGGCCTGTGCTGATGCGAACGGTTCAGGGGTAGCGCTCATCAGCTAGTGGGATACACGTGTCCGGGGTGTATCTTGCGAATCGCCACCGGGCTGGCTGCACGCTTTCCCTGCCCGTCGGGTTAGTGCGCGGCGAGAACAATAGACAGGGCTACGTACGTAGATCTTGAAACGTAGGACTTATGGACGGGGGTTCGATTCCCCCCGGCTCCACCAATTCAGCGGCCGGTTGCCGCTCTGTCTGGCTGCGCTCATCAAGGCTCGAAAGCATGACGCCGATTGACGTTCCCTTATCCGACCGCCGGCGCCGTCCGTCCGCAGGATTCGCCCGCTTCCTCATGCTCGTCATGCTGCTCGCGATCGCGGGCGCGGGCCTTTGGACCTGGTTCACCCTCTCTTGGGCGTATTCGGACGGCATGCGCGCCGGCGTGCTGCAGAAGTTTTCCAGGCGCGGTTGGCTTTGCAAGACCGAGGAAGGCGAATTGGCCCAATACGTGGTCGCCGGCGTATCGCCGCAGATTTGGCAGTTCAGCGTGCGCGATCCCAAATTAGGAGCGCAGCTCACCAAGCTGGTCGGCGAGCGAGTGCAACTGCACTACACCGAACACACCGGTGTACCGACCGCCTGCTTTGCCGACACGCGTTACTTCGTCGACCGCGTGACGTTGATTCCCGACTCCGCGCCGCCCAAGCCTTGACGACCGCCCCTTAAGCGGCTCTCAAGCCGGCGCGACCGAAAATCCCGCCCTGGAATTCGCCACTTGTTCGGCGATCAGCAGAGCCGTACGCAGTGCCTTCAGGCCGTCCTCGCCGGTCACCGGCGGCGGTTGGCCGGTCGCGGCGGCCTGCAGGAATGCTTCGATTTCCGCCTTGAGGGCATCGCCCTGTTCGTAGCCGGTTTCCTCGATATTGACCTTGGGCAACCCGTCGACCGACATTCCGTCCGTCTTGCGGATCACGGTCAGCAGCTTCTGATGCAAATCCACCGACACATAGGCGTCGTCCTGAAACAGGCGCAAACGGCGCTCGGTCTTCAAGCTGACGCGGCTCGCCGTGGCATTGGCTACACAGCCGTTCGCGAAGCGCAGACGCGCGTTGGCAATATCGATCTCGCCGGAAAAGACGCTGCTACCGATGGCATCGACAGCCACCACCGGCGAGCGCACGATGCTCAAGATCAAGTCGATGTCGTGAATCATCAGATCGAGCACCACATCGACGTCGGTACCGCGGTGTTTGAACGGCGCAAGTCGCGCGGACTCGATAAACCGCGGCACGGTGAGTATCGGTTGCACCGCTTGAACGGCGGCATTGAACCGCTCCAGGTGGCCGATCTGCAGGATGCGCTTCGCGCGCCGCGCCGCCTCGATGAGACCTTCGCCTTCCGCCACCGTCGTGGTCATGGGCTTCTCGAGCAGGACGTGCGCACCGGCCTCCAGAAATTCTTTGGCGATCGCGTAGTGCGAAGGGGTCGGTGTCACCACGCTGACGGCGTCGACCCGCCCCAATAGTTCGCGGTAATCGGCATGCGCCGCGACTCCCAATTCGGCCGCCGCCGCCGCGCGCGCGGACGCCGACGGATCGGCGATGCCCACCAGATCCGAATTGGGCAAACCACGGTATTTCTGCGCATGGAAGCGGCCCAAATAGCCGACACCGACGACGGCGGTGCGCATCACGTCGACCAGGTCGGTGCCCGTAAGTCGCGGAGCATTGCCTCGTCTGGAGAATGCGGGATGCAGCGGCGCATCGGGATAGTCTACAGCCACGCGCGAGCCGGGATGCATTTCGTTACAATGGCGCGCCATGCCTTCAACGAAAGATTCACAGGAGCCGGGTCCGGCCCGCCGATGGTCCCGGGAGCTCTGGCTTTCCGGCATTGCGCTCGTGACCGGCTTCGCTGTGCTGCCCGCACTTATTTTCTTCGTCGGCGCCACCGCGTTGGGACGCTACGAGGGCGCGACCGCGTTCGGCATCTATCGAAGCGTCTATGGGGGCTTGACCAGGGGTTCGATGGCCTCCTGGCTGGTGCTTCTAGGCCCGTATGGCCTGTACTTGCTCTTCAGGGGCTTCAAGGCATGCTGGCGCGCCAGCACTAAATGGGCCTGACCGGCGCGAGTTCCGCGCCCTGGTCCTTGGAGCCGTGCGCCGTGCGATCGAGATGCGGCGCCGCCGGTTTCAGCGCAATAAACCCTAGCCCTCGCTGAACTCGCTGGTTGGGTACCATCGCGGGAAACGCCGGGTGCGTGCCAATCGGTCGCCGACTGCGTAGTAAAGCGTCAGATCGTCGACCGCGCCGAGCACGTCCCAATCTTCCGCATATTTATCGCTCGGTTGGCGGTAGCGATGCGCCATGTAGTCGTCGAGCTGCGCCTGGCCCCAGGCAGGCCCGCGCGCCGAATCGTCGATCCCGGCCCTCAAATACAGCGACGGTACGCCGTGCCGCGCGAAGTTGTACTGATCGGAGCTGAAATAGAGGCCCTGTTCAGGATGGATCTCCGGGCGCACTTCGCGGCCTTGCAGCAGCGCCGCGGAGCGTACGTAATCTTCCAGTTCCGAATTTCCCGCGCCGAACACCATGACGTCGCGGGTGCGGCCCCCGATGTGCAGCCCGTCGAGGTTGAGCATACCTGCGGTTTGCCGCAGCGGGAATACCGGATTCTCGACGTAGTAAGCGGAGCCCAAGAGCCCGGATTCCCCCGCGGCGAATGCGATGAACACGATCGATCGGTCGGGCGGCGGCCGCGTGCGGTGGAAGGACTGCGCCAGCATCAGCAGTCCGGCCACTCCAGTGGCGTTGTCGACCGCGCCGTTGTAAATGTTGCCGCGTGAATCGCGCCCCAGGTGATCCCAATGGGCGCCATAGACGACATATTCATGGCGATGCAGCGCCCCCGGCAACATCCCGATCACGTTCGCGGAGCTGAAGCGGCGGATGGCATTGTGGATCTCGGCATCGATCTTGAGGCCCATGGAAATCGCTTTGAATCCGCGGTGGGCGGCGGAGCGCGCCTGCACTTCATATTCGAGCCCCGCCTGTGTGAACAGGTTCCTGCCGGCATCGTTGGCGACCCAGCCCTCGATCGCCGCACGACCGGCATTCGCGTCCGTTCTCGCTCGGTCGAGCTGCGGCCCGGTCCAGCCGCTCGCCACCGCGTTCCAGCCGTAGCCGCTAACCCCGGGGTCGTGGACCAGCAGAACCCCGGCGGCGCCCTGCCGGGCGGCTTCCTCGAACTTGTAGGCCACGGTCCCGTAGTGGGTCATGGCATTGCCCTTGAACAGCCCCGGGTCCTTGCCGGCATAGCCCGGATCGCCGATCAGCACCAGCACCGTCTTGCCGCGAACGTCGATCTGGGCGTAGTCATTCCACTCGTACTCCGGCGCCACGATGCCGTAGCCGACGAACACCAGCTCGCTCTGCGTTAGCTGCACCGCCGGCACGACACGCTTGGTCCAGATCACCATGTCCTTGCCGTAGCGCAGCGACCGTGTGCCGCCGCGACCTTGCGCCGCAAGTGTCGCGTCCTCGCCGGCGAGAATTTCCACCAGCGGGACCCGCTGCACGTAACTGTCGCCGTTGCCGGGTTCCAATTTCAATTTGCGGTATTGCGCGATCAGAAAGGCGACGGTTTGATCCTCGCCCGGCGTGCCCGGTTTGCGGCCCGCGAATTCATCCGAAGCCAACGCGCGCACGTCGTCCCGGAAACCGGTCTCATCGATGTCCGTGGATGGCGGCGGCCCCTTGTGCTGCACCGCGCAGGCAGCGAGTAATGCCGCGAAACAACCGGCTTGCAGCCCGCGGCTCGCCCAAGTTCCTGTAATGATCGAATGCTCCTTAGCGGCTGGCGGCCGGCACCGACGCCAAAGACAGACAATCAAAACCGTGAACGGACGCATATCTTCAAGCTCGTATACACTTGGCTTGCGACATGGGCTCGTCTAGTCTTGGGCGACCTCAATGACCACGCAGTTTACAGGAGAAAGGGTACAGTGATGACTAATAGGCCTTGGGCCAAGGGCTCGCGCTGGATTTCGGCGCTCGCCGTCTGCGCAAGTGCGGTTGGACTGGCGGCATTGCTCGGTGCCGCGATGACGCCGCCGGCGGCTGCTCCGGCCGCAGGCACCGCACTCTCCCCCACGGACCAAGAGAATTATGTGGCGCGCCGCGTGAGCGATATCGTGGCGCGGGAACATTACAGGCGGGCGCCGCTCGATGCCCGGCTGTCGAGCCTGATACTCGACCGTTATCTCGACGCCATCGACGGCAGCAGAAGTTATTTCTATGCGAGCGACATCGCCGAGTTCGAGCGCTACCGGTACCAACTCGACGATGCCATCAAGGCGGGCGACGTCGAACCGGCGTTCGTGATTTTCCGGCGCTTTCAGCAGCGCAGCCGCGAGCGCATGAATTATGCCATCGAGTTGCTCGCCAAGAAGCCGGATTTCGATGTGGACGAATCATTTAACTTCGACCGCGAGAAAGAGCCCTGGCCGGCGAACGCCGCCGAGATGAACGAGCTGTGGCGCAAACGCGTCAAAAACGATGCGCTGTCGCTGATCACGGCCGGCAAGCAATGGCCGGAGGCGGTGGAGGTTCTGCGCAAGCGCTACGAGCGCGTGGCCAAGCGCATGGACCAGAGCAAGCCCGATGACGTATTCGAAGCGTTCATGAATGCCTTCGTTCTGTCGTTGGATCCGCATTCGAATTATTTCTCCGCACGCAATTCGGAGGAATACAACATTCAAATGAGCTTGAGCTACGAGGGCATCGGCGCCTCGCTGCAATTGACCGATGACTATGTGACGGTGATCGACGTGATCGCGGGCGGACCCGCCGCCGTCAGCGGCAAGCTCTCCGCCAACGATCGCATCACGGCCATCGGTGAAGGCAAGAACGGAGATCTGATCGATGTGATCGGATGGCGTCTGGACGACGTCGTGCAAAAAATACGCGGACCGGGCGGCACGCTGGTGCGCCTGCAGCTGCTGCCCGCGGGCGCGGCGCCGGGTTCGGTGCAAAAAGTCGTCGAATTCACCCGCAACCGCGTGTCGCTCGAAGCGCAGGCGGCGCACAAGGCGGTTCGCACCATCCAGCGCAACGGCCGCGACGTGAAGGTCGGCATCATCACCGTGCCGAGTTTCTATCAGGATTACGACGCCAGCCGCGCCGGCGCCAAGGATTTTCGCAGCACCACCCGCGATGTGCAGCGCCTGATCGGCGAGCTGCGCAAGGATGGCGCCGAAGTGCTGATCATGGATTTGCGCGCCAACGGCGGGGGATATCTGCCGGAGGCGGAGTCGCTGACCGGTTTGTTCATCGACCGCGGTCCGGTGGTGCAATTGCGCGATACCACCGGACGCATAGAGGTCGACGAGGATCCCGATCCCGCGATCTTCTACAGCGGACCTTTGATCGTGCTGGTCGATAGATTCAGCGCCTCGGCATCCGAGATATTCGCCGGCGCAATCCAGGATTACGGCCGCGGCCTCATCATCGGCCAGCAAACCTACGGCAAAGGCACGGTGCAGAACGCGCACCCGCTCAACTATACGATTTTCGGCCGCAAGCCCGAGCTCGGGCAGCTCAACGTGACCATCGGCAAGTATTATCGGATTACCGGCGAGAGCACCCAGGACCGGGGAGTCACTCCGGATATCTTGCTGCCCTCGCTCATCGACGCCAACGAAGTCGGCGAAAGCACCCGCGACCGCGCCCTGCCCTGGGATCACATCGAGCCGGCCAGTTTCAAAGTCGAAGGCGACTTGAAGCCACTGGCCGTTTCGCTGCAAAAATTACATGAGCAGCGCAGCGCCGACAGCGCCGATTTTCGCTATCTGCATGACGACATTGCCGCCCTCGAGGCGATGCGCAGCCAGAAGACGCTGTCCTTGAACCTGAAGACCCGCGAGGCGGAGCGCAAACGACAGGAAAGTGAGCGCCTGGCCCGCGAAAACGCTTGGCGCGCCGCCCACGGTACGCCCGTGGTCAAGTCGTTGGAGGACATAAAGGAAGACGCCGCTGCGGGAATCATACTCGACGAAGCCGCGCAGATCGCGGCCGATATGGCGGTGGCATCGGCGCACAAGGCCGCGCCGACGCAAGCGCGGCGCACCGATGCGCATTGACCCTGCGGCTAGAGGCTAGCGCAGCAGCAAGGTGTAAAGGTCCCAATAATCCTCGGCCAACACGTTCCAGCTCGCCGGCGCAGCGGATGCCGCGGCCGCGATCGAGTCCGCGGTCGGCACGGTATCGTCCGTATTGCGGTATTCGCATATGGCGCGTAGCCGCTCGAGCTTGGCCCTCACGCCCGCGTAGATCAGTTTGTGATTGGCGACGGCGGCCTGCGCCTTTTGCACCCGCTGCATGTAACCTTCGCAATCCGCTCGCGTACCGAAACTCATTTCGTGGACGCGGCGCGCCACGGCCTCTTTGGCGCGGGCCGCCAGACCATAGGCATCCACGTGCTCGCACAGCGACTCAGCATAGCTGATGATGGCCAAATTGATATTGCGGCGCGCGCCCAAGGATATGCCGGGAAATTCGCTCAGCGCTTCGCTGTTGGTGGCGCTGCGCTCGGCGTGCAAATCGCCGACCCCCGCGTCGGCGCTCACCACGCCTTGACGCAGAATCTCGAGCGACTTCTGCCGCCGGCGGCGCTCGAAGTAATGCCAGAATGCGCTCAATCGTTGCAGCTCGCCTTGCGCCGTGCTCAGACGCTCGCGCTGCAAATCCGCTTCGGCCTGCGCCGCCTGCTGCCGGCGGTCGACATCGGCGAGGCGGGCGTTCTTGGCCACTTCGCACTGCGCTTGATACTTGGCGGATTCGCGAATTTCCGCTTGGCGCGTGAGATCCGCGGCGAAGCCGGATAGCTGCTGATGGCAGGTCTTCCACAAGCCACGCAGCTGGAAGAACACCAGTGCGCCAAATCCGCTGCGCAGATCCGCGAGCAGGTCGCCCAGCCCGTCCAACTGCTCCTGTACGCGAATGGTCGCGCCTTCTTGCCGCTTGAGGCGGTCGCGCAGCAGGTGGAATTCGTCCTTGAGGTCCGCGTAGGCCTTCTTCAGGCCCGCGCGATTCTGGAAGAGCTGCATCAGCCGCTCCTCGTCCGGACTCACGCCGCCGCCTTCCAACCCGCTTTTTAGAAAACTCAGCTTATCGATCAAAGTCCCGCCTCGAACTCGAAATTAGCCCGCGGGACACCCATGGCGGCCTGCCCACTAGAACCGATGCCCCCGCTCGGCACAATATTCTAGCCATTTATTTAGCATCATGTTGCGGGTCCAGCGCTGATCCAGTTCACGCTTGAGTCCGGACTGCAATTTTGCGAGCTGCGGATGCCGCTTGAAACCGCGAAAACTGCGAACCTCGGCGAGGCGCGCATCGTGATAAACGCACACCTCCAGATCGGGATCGCGCACCCGCGCGGTTCCCGTTCGAAATTCGTAGGTCAGGCGAAATACGCCGGTATAGCGGGACAGCTCCAACGGAGTGAGATGGAGATCACAGTCCGCGGCGACGATCGACACGCGGTGCGTGTCGATCGCGCGCAGATTGCCGACCAGCCAGCCAAGTCGGACGAAATTGCTCTCATACAGCGTCATCAAGCCGACGAAGCCGCCGGGCCGGGCCCGCCACGATGTCGCACACCATTGATCCGCAATCATGATCCGACTATACCATGCAGGCACAGCCGCTCAGGCTCATCAAGGTCGCACGCGACGCTCGATGCCGGTGCGGTCGAGTATTCTGGTCGATATTTCCTCGATCGAGCATTCCGTGGTATCGATGGCCGGAATGCCGTGGCGCTCGAACAAAGACTCCGCGGCACGCACTTCGAATGCGACCTGATTCGGCGACGAATAGCGGCTGTCGGGGCGCCGCCCGTTGCGGATTTGTTGCAGACGGTCCGGCTTGATCGTCAATCCGAACAGCTTGCGCGAATTCTGCTCGAGTCCTCGCGGCAGCTTGCGCGATTCCAAGTCATCTTCGGTCAACGGATAATTGGCCGCGAAAATCCCATACTGCATCGCCAAGTAAAGACAGGTCGGCGTTTTTCCGGAGCGCGATACGCCGATCAGGATGACGTCCGCGCGCTCGTAGTCGCGCACCACCGACCCGTCGTCGTTGGCCAGCGCGAAATTGGTGGCATCGATGCGCGTGGCGTAGGCGTGGGTGTCGGCCATGCGGTGAGTCCGGCTCATGAAATGCGAAGACTGCGTCTTCAATTCGCTCTCGAGGGGCGCGAGAAACGCGTCGAAGAAATCCAGAAATAATCCGCTGCTGCCGCGAACCACGTTGCGTACGTCCTCCTGCACCAGGGTGCTGAATATGATCGGCCGAACGCCTTCCTGCTTGCCGACCAGATCGATCTTGCGCACCGCCTCTATTGCCTTGTCAACGGTGGAGATAAATGGCACAGTCACCTGCCGAAATTCTATGCCGTCGAATTGTGTCATAAGGCTGTGGCCCATCGTTTCCGCGGTGATGCCGGTCTGGTCGGAAACAAAAAACACGGTTCGTTTGATCACGGTAGTCCCATATGTCGGCGCGTCTCTGTCAGCGCAGTGTTTCACTTAACCAATCGTCGGACAAGCCAATGAGTATCAAGCCGTATATCATTCCGTTTGAGAAGTTAAGGAACAAGGATGTCGCTCTGGTAGGCGGCAAGAACGCCTCGATCGGAGAAATGATCTCACGGCTCGCCGCTCTGGGCGTATCGGTGCCCGACGGATTCGCCACCACCTCGCACGCCTACCGGGACTTCCTGGCGCAGGCCGGCCTAGATCAACGCATCCGCGAAGCCCTCGCCTCGCTCGACGTGGACGATGTGGAGAGGCTTGCCGTCATCGGCAGGCAAATTCGCGGCTGGATGCTTGCCACCCCCTTTCCGGACCGGCTGCAGAACGAAGTTCTCGAGGCGTGGCGAAAAATGGGTCAGAAATCCGCCAAGGGCGATGAGTTCGCCGTCGCCGTGCGCTCATCGGCGACCGCCGAGGATCTGCCCGACGCGTCCTTCGCCGGCCAGCAGGAAACCTTCCTCAACGTGCGCGGCGAGGAGCGGCTGCTCGCGTGCATGCACGAAGTATTCGCCTCGCTGTTCAACGACCGGGCGATCGCCTATCGCGTGCACAGCAATTTCGATCACAACGCGGTGGCGCTGTCGGTCGGCGTTCAGCACATGGTTCGCAGCGATCTGGGCGCTGCCGGCGTCATGTTCACGCTCGACACCGATTCCGGGTTCCGCGACGTGGTGTTCCTCACCTCCGCGTATGGTCTCGGCGAAACCGTGGTGCAGGGTGCCGTCAATCCGGACGAGTTCTACGTCTACAAGCCGGCGCTGCGGGCCGGGCGCCGCGCGATTCTGCGCAAAAATCTCGGCCAAAAGGCCATCAAGATGATCTACGGCGCCCCGGGGACCGATGAGCGCGTTCGCACCGTGGATGTCGCGCCCGAGCAGCGGAAGCGCTTTTCGCTCGACCAGGCCGACATCGAGACCCTGGCAAAGCAAGCCCTGATCATCGAGGAACACTACGGCACGCCGATGGACATCGAGTGGGGAAAGGACGGCTTCACCGGCAAGCTTTATATTCTGCAGGCGCGCCCGGAGACGGTGCAGAGCCGCGCCGGGCGCTCGATCCAGCGCTACACGCTCAAGACTCGCTCGACCCTGCTGGTGAGCGGCCGCAGTATCGGCCAGCGGATCGGCGCCGGACATGCGCGCGTCATCAGGGACGTGAAGGAAATGTCGCGCGTGCGGGCCGGCGATGTGCTGGTCGCCGACATGACCGACCCGGATTGGGAACCGGTGATGAAGCGCGCCGCGGCCATCGTCACCAATCGGGGCGGCCGCACCTGCCACGCCGCCATCATCGCACGCGAACTCGGCATCCCGGCCGTGGTCGGCTGCGTCAACGCGACCAGCGCGATTCGGGAAAATCAGGCGGTGACCGTCTCCTGCGCCGAAGGGGACACCGGGCACGTGTACGACGGAATGCTGGAATACGATCAACGCAGTATCGAATTGGATTCGCTGCCGCCGGTACCGGTCAAGATCATGATGAACATCGGCAATCCCGACCGTGCCTTCGATTTCGCCGGCATTCCTAACAATGGCGTCGGTCTCGCGCGGCTCGAATTCATCATCAACCGCATGATCGGTGTGCACCCCCGGGCGCTCTTGGAGTTCGACAAACTAAGCCCGGAATTGCAGGAGACCATCGGTCAACAGATTGCCGGGTATGCGGATCCGGTGAGCTTTTATGTCGACAAGCTGGCCGAAGGGGTCGCGCAGATCGCCGCCGCATTCGCGCCCGAACCGGTGATAGTGCGCCTCTCGGATTTCAAGTCGAACGAATACGCGAACCTGATCGGCGGCAAGAACTACGAGCCTCACGAGGAAAATCCGATGCTCGGTTTTCGCGGCGCGTCGCGTTACATCGACAAGGTCTTCAGACCCTGCTTCGAGCTCGAATGTCGCGCACTGAAGCGCGTGCGCGATGAGTTCGGCTTGACAAACGTTCAGGTCATGGTGCCTTTCGTACGCACCCTTCTCGAAGCGAAGACGGTCACGCAGCTGCTCGCCGACAACGGCCTCAAACGCGGCGAGAACGGGCTGAAGCACATCATGATGTGCGAACTGCCGACCAACGCGCTGCTGGCGGAGCGCTATCTCGAGTATTTCGACGGCATGTCGATCGGTTCGAACGACATGACGCAGCTTGCGCTCGGACTCGACCGCGATTCCGGGGTGGTGGCGAAACTGTTCGACGAGCGCGACGATGCGGTCAAAGCGCTGATGTCCATGACCATCAAGAGCTGCAAGGCACTCGGCAAATACGTGGGCATCTGCGGCCAAGGGCCCTCCGATCACCCTGAACTCGCCCGCTGGCTGGTCGATCAAGGCATCGACAGCCTGTCCTTGAATCCGGACACCGTGGTCGAAACGTGGATGTTTCTCGCCGGCGATCGGCCGAATTGACTCCGCCGCCTCAGGCCAGACGCAGAAACCGTTCGCGATAGAACTGCAGTTCGCGAATCGAATCGCGCACGTCGTCCAGGGCGCGATGCGTCGAGCTTTTCTGGAATTCCTGCGCCATTAGCGGCGCCCAGCGCTGCGCCAATTCCTTGAGCGTGCTCACGTCGAGATTTCGGTAGTGGAAAAAGCGCTCGAGAGTGGGCATTTGGCGCGCCATAAAACGCCGGTCCTGGCAAATGCCGTTGCCGCACATGGGCGAGCGGCCCTGCTCGGCCCAGGGTTCGAGAAATGCGAGCGTCTGGCGTTCCGCCGCGCCCGTATCGATGCGGCTCGCCAGAACCCGCGCACTCAAGCCGGAGCCGCCGTGCTGCTTGCGGTTCCAGTCGTCCATGCGGGCAAGCGTATCCTCGCTCTGGTGCACGGCGAGCACCGGACCTTCGGCGAGCACCGTCAGGTGCTTGTCGGTTACGATCGTGGCAATCTCGATGATGAGATCGGCGTCCGGCTGCAGGCCGGTCATCTCAAGATCGATCCAAACAAGATTTTCGGGGGATTTCATCGTGTCTCGGAGCGTGAAAACTCACATGTTAGCAGAGCGATGCAATTGAAAGGCACGCGCGGCCGCGGCATCGTCCTCGCCAGCTACGGCCGCGGCGCACTGGTGCAGTCCGGCGAATCCGCCGCGCATTGCGCCCTCGCCGGGCGCAAACAGCGTGTCGTCTGCGGCGATCGAGTCACCTGGGTCTGCGCAGCGGCTGCCGACGGCTCGTCGGTCGAATCTATCGAGCCGCGCCGTAACCTGCTCGAGCGCATCGATGCGCGAGGCCGCCCTGAACCCGTCGCCGCCAACATCGACCGGCTGGCGATCGTGGTGGCTGCGGAACCCCCCCCCGACTGGTTCCTGGTCGACCGCTACTGGGCAGGGGCGCTTTTGAAGGATATCGGGGCGATGCTGATCGTCAACAAATGCGATCTCGCAATCGATTCGCTCCGATCCGAACTCGCCAACTATCGGGCCTTGGGCCTTGCATGCCTCGAAGTCGCATCGCTCACGGGTGCGGGCATCCCGGAGCTGCGTGAGGCGCTCGCCGATCAGGTAACCTTGTTGGTCGGTCAATCGGGCGTCGGCAAGTCTTCGATCGTCAATGCGCTGACGCCCGATGCGGCGGCGCAAACCGCCGAGCTGACCCGCGATACCGAGGGCCGGCATACCACCACCACCGCGCGCTGGTACCACTTGCGGTCGGGCGTTGATTCGGCCATCGTCGATGCGCCCGGAGTGCGCGATTTCGCACCTCCGGCGAGCATCGTGTGCGCCGCGGAGCGCGGCTTTGTCGAGATCCACAGGTTCGGCCTCGATTGCCGATTCAACGATTGCCGTCACCTGCAAGAGCCGGGCTGTGCGGTGCGCGCCGCCGTTTCGAGCGAACGCATCAGCGCGCGCCGCTACGAAAGCTACCGCCGGCTATATCGCCTCTACGAACGACTGGCGCCGTGAAGCGAAGCGCCTCATGAAAGGCTGGTGCGGCCCGCCAGCGCATGAGCGAGCGTGCCGCCGTCGACGTATTCCAATTCGCCGCCGACCGGCACCCCATGCGCGATGCGTGACGCCTTCAGGCCCAAACGCAAAGCCAGCTCGCCGAGGTAATGTGCGGTCGCCTCGCCTTCCACGGTCGGATTGGTGGCGAGGATCACTTCGCGCACTTCGCCGCCGCCGAGCAGCCGCTCGAACTCGTCCAGCCCGAGCTGCGCCGGCCCGATTCCATCGAGCGGCGACAAGTGTCCCATCAGTACGAAGTAACGGCCGCGAAAGCCGCCCGATTGCTCGATGGCGACCACGTCTGCGGGCGATTCGACCACGCACAGCTGCGCCACATCGCGGCGATCCGAGGCGCATATCGTGCACAGTTCGCTCTCGGTGAGCATGCGGCAGCGCTTGCAGCGTCCGACCTGCGCAAGAGCATCGGCCAATGCCTGACTCAGCATCCGGCCCCCGTCGCGATCGCGCTCCAATAAATAAAACGCCATGCGCTGCGCCGACTTCGGGCCGACGCCGGGCAGGCAGCGCAGGGAGTCGATCAACCGCGCGAGGGTGGGCGTGTATTTCATCGGCGATAAATAATCAAAACGGCAGCTTCATACCGGGCGGCAGATTCAATCCGGACATCAGTCCCGCATATTTTTCCTGGCTGCGCGCGGCGATCTTTCGCACCGCATCGTTGACCGCCGCGACCACCAAATCCTCGAGCAGACCCATCTCTTCGGCCGCCAATTTGGGATCGATGGTCGCGCTTTTTGCTTCATGGCGCCCGTTCATCACGATTTTCACCATGCCGGCGCCCGACTCCCCGGTCACCTCGATATCCGCAAGTTCCGCCTGAACCTTTTGCATGGTCTCCTGCATCTGCTGAGCTTGGCGCATCAGATTGCCCAGTCCGCCTTTCATCATGAGTGAATTCTCCTGTAGTTCTAGTTCACCGGCTTCACCGAAGCGGCATCCACCTCGGCACCGAAACGTTCACGCAAACCCTTGACCGCAGGATCCTGCTCGAAGTCGGCCGCAGCGCGCGCCGCCTTGTCCTGCTCCGCCGCCGCTCGTTGCCGCGCGGGTGTGGCGAGGGTTCCCTCCGCGACATTGAAGACGATGCGCATGTTGCGGCCAAGATATTTGCCCAATCCTTGCACGAGCTTTTCCTCGGTGGACCGCGTGCGCCGTTCCGCGGCCGGTTGATCGAGACGCAATGTGAGCACATCGTTCTCAAATGAGGACGGCACGCAGTTCAAGGCGAACTGGCGCGTCAAGCCACTCAAGCCCGCCGCCTCGACCACGGCGGGCCAAGTGCCCGCGTCGATCGCCAGCGCGGCCGGCGCGCCCACCGCCGCGCCGCCCGTCACGCTCGCCGTCGCACTCGCCGTGCCGACGGCCGCAACGCTCGCCGTACCGAGTACCGCCGCGACCGTATCGGGGCGAAATGCCAGCATCCTGAGCAAGGTCATCTCGAAGCCAAGCCGCGGCTCCGGTGCCATGGACAGATCGCGCCGGCCGGCCAATGCGATCTGGTAATAGAGCTGCACATCCTCGGCCGACATGGCCGCGCCCAAGCGCGACAAGGTCGGGGCGTCGAAGTCCTCATCCTGTGGAGCTGTCTCAGGGACAATCTGCGCGATCGCAATGCGCTGCAACAACGCGGCCAAGTCGACCAGCGCGCGATCATAGTCGGGCGCATCGCGGTCGAGTTCGCGTACCTGCGCCAGCAATCCAGGCCCATCCGCGCGCGACAACGCCTCCACGATCCGCGTCACATGGCCGCGATCGATGGTCCCGAGCATCGCCCGCGCATTCGATTCGTTCAGCGCACCGCCGCCAAAGGCGATCAGCTGATCCAGCAGGCTCAAGGCGTCACGCATGCTGCCGTCGGCGGCTCGCGCAAGCAGAGCGAGCGCCGCGGCTTCGTAGCCCAAGCTCTCCGCGGCCGCGATGAATTTCAAGCGCTCACCGATGAGGTTCGCCGAGAGGCGTTTGAGGCTGAACTGCAGGCAGCGCGACAGCACCGTGACCGGCAGCTTCTGCGGGTCGGTGGTGGCCAGCAGGAATTTGACGTGGGGCGGAGGCTCTTCGAGCGTTTTCAACAACGCGTTGAACGAATGATTCGACAGCATGTGCACTTCGTCGACCAGATACACCTTGTAGCGGCCTCGGGTCGGCGCGTACTGCACGTTGTCCAGCAACTCTCGCGTGTCGTCGACCTTGGTACGCGATGCCGCGTCGACCTCGATGAGATCGACGAATCGGCCCTCGTCGATTTCCCGGCACGCCGCGCACGTGCCGCAAGGGTTCGCGCTGAGGCCGGCTTCGCAGTTGAGCGATTTGGCCAGGATGCGCGCGACCGTGGTCTTGCCCACGCCACGGGTGCCCGTGAACAGAAAGGCGTGATGCACCTTGCCGCTGTCGAGCGCATTGCTGAGGGCACGCACCACGTGCTCCTGCCCCACCAATTCGGCGAAGCGTTTGGGGCGCCATTTACGCGCTAATACGATATAGCTCATGCACTCAGTTTAGCCGTTACGCGTTGCAGGCGCGCACGGGAAACCGTGCACGACTAAGGAGGCGGCCCGCGCCAGCTTGGCCTTCGGCGCCCGACATGAAGCCTCTACCGCTGCTCCCTTCCGGGCCTGACGGGGTTCGTGGCCAGTCGTCGCGAAGATGCCAACGCGAGCCGCCATAGACTCATGGTGGCGGATGGCGGAGAGGGAGGGATTCGAACCCTCGAACACCTTTTGGGATGTTACTCACTTTCCAGGCGAGCGCCTTCGACCACTCGGCCACCTCTCCACACAATAATCCAAAACCGAATCTAAGCGGGTGCGCAAGGGTACCGGAGGCCGCTGGGGCGATCAAATCTAGCCGGTGGCCGCCTTGTTGGCCGACGCGGGCTTGTAGCGAGGCGGCGTATCCAGACAGGCGGCGTTCGCTGCCTGCGACGGCGGGGCGATTTCCAGCGTGGGAATCACCAGCGCACTTTGAGTATTCGGCGTATCGAGGCCCGCCGGAACCTTCAGCGGCGCCAGTTGCACGGCGGTTTGGTACTCCTGCGGCCGATGACAGTCCGGAACGGCCTTGCTGAACCTGTGGCAGCCGCTCGCGAGCAGCGCCGCGGCGACGATCAAAACCATCCTGTCAAGGCTCATGCTGCTCGTTCCTTGATAATTCCCGCCGCCGCCATCGCGCGCAGCACCGTCTCGTGGTGCGCGGGCGACAATTCGACCAGCGGTAAGCGCAATGCGTTCCCGATGAGCCCCATTTTCGCAACCGCCCATTTTACCGCAATCGGGTTCGCTTCGACAAACAAGTCCCTGTGCAGCGGCTGCAGATCGGCATCCAGGGCGCGGGCGGCCGCCATGTCCCCGCCCAGGGCCGCCAGGCACGCCTCGCGCATGCGGCGCGGCGCGACATTGGCCGAAACCGACACGACTCCGTGCGCTCCCGCGCCGATCCAGTCGATGGCGGTGGCATCGTCGCCGGACAACACCGAAAATTGGGCAGGACATGCCGCCAACAAATCACGCACGCGGCCCATCGATGCGCTCGCGTCCTTGACCGCCCGGATCAGCGGATGCCGCGCCAGCCGTGCGGTGGTGGCGGGCAACATGTCCACCGCCGTACGATTCGGCACGTTGTAAAGCATGATCGGCGCCGCCGAGGCATCCGCGGCGGACATGAAGTGCCGGTACAGGCCTTCCTGCGGCGGCTTGTTGTAGTAGGGAGTCACCAGCATGACCGCATCGACGCCCAGCCTGGACAACTCGCGCGTGCGGGCCACCGTGCTCGAGGTCGAGTGTGTCCCGGCGCCGACGATCACCTTGAGTTTTCCGCTGCAGCGCGCCACGGCCCTGCGGGTCAGCTCCTCTATCTCCTCGAGCGCAAGTGTAGGCGATTCGCCGGTGGTGCCTGCGACAACGATGCCGTTCGTGCCCTCGCGCATGTGAAAATCAAGCAGCCGTTCCCACGCCGTCCAGTCCAAGCCGCCGTCGGCGGTCATGGGCGTCACAATGGCGACCAGGCATCCGCGAAACATTCAAGAAACTCCAAAAGGAAATAATCGCTACCTTAAGTGCTGGACATGCACCGTGGCAAGCGTCCATCCGGTAGAATTTGCGCCAATGAAACAACATATCGTGATTTGCGCCGTCGGCAGCGACCGCGTCGGCATGGTGCACGAACTTTCCAAAGCCGTGGCCGATTGCGGCGGCAGCATCAGCGAAAGCCGCATGACCTCGCTCGGCAACGAGTTCGCCATGCTGCTGCTGGTGAACGGCAACTGGCACACCCTTGCCAAACTCGAGGGCGAGTTCAAGAAGCTGGCCGATGCCACCGGCATGAATATCCAATTGCGGCGCACCGAGGAACGCGCCGCACGCAGCGACATGCTGCCCTACTCCATCGACGTGGTGTGCCTCGACCAGACCGGCATCGTGGCGGGGTTGTCCGGCTTTTTTTCACAGCGCGCGGTGGATATCGCCGAACTATCCACGCGTTCCTATGCGGCCGCTCACACCGGCGCGCCGATGTTCTCGGTGCAGCTGATCGTGAACGTGCCGAGCCGCTTGCACATCGGCGTATTACGGGAGGAATTCATGGATTTTTGCGATCACTTGAATTTGGATGCCATTTTCGAACCTGTGAAAAATTAAGCGGCGCCCGGAGCCTTAGCACATGAGTAAGATCGAAGTCGGCCGAAAGGCCCCGCCCTTCACGCTTGAGGGTAGCGGCGGGTCCTGGTCGCTGAAGGATGCCGGCGGGAGCAACGTGGTCATCTATTTCTATCCCCGCGATAATACCCCGGGTTGCACCCGGGAAGGCGCGAGCTTCGCCGCCGCGCACGCCCAATTCAAGAAATTGAAGACTCTGATCCGCGGAATCTCCCCGGACACCGTCGAGTCGCATGTCAAGTTCAAGAACAAAATGGGCTTCCCGTTCGAACTTCTGAGCGATCCCGATCAAACGGCGTGCAAACTGTACGACGTGATCCGCGAAAAAAGCATGTACGGAAAGAAATACCTTGGCGTGGAGCGCAGCACCTTTCTCATCGACGCCTCGGGGCTGCTTCGCCAGGAATGGCGCAAGGTGCAGGTCAACGGCCATACCGAGTCGGTGCTGGCGGCGGTGAAGGCACTGTGACGGCCGCCTTGCGGCCCGTCAAAGCCGCGGTAGAAAAAGGACGTTCGCCTAAGCGGACGCGGCGCATTTTCGTACTCGACACCAACGTGCTGATGCACGACCCGACCGCGATCTTTCGCTTCGAAGAGCACGATATCTACATACCGATGACGGTGCTCGAGGAACTCGACGCCGGCAAGAAGGGCCTGTCGGAGTCTGCACGCAACGTGCGACAGGTCAGCCGCTTTCTCGACGAACTCATGCGCAACGCGAGCAAGAAGCAGATCGACCGCGGTCTCGCTCTGCCGATCGCGGTGCCGATCAATCACGGGAAGCGTCCGCCGGGCGGCCGGCTGTTTTTTCAAACCCAGCTGCTGGAATCGGTGCTTCCGGCGAGCCTGCCCGGCCACGGGGCCGACAACGCCATTCTCGCCGATACCCTGGCGCTGCAACATAAATTCCCCCTGGCCCGCGTGACCTTGGTCTCCAAGGACATCAATCTGCGCATCAAGGCGGCAATCGTCGGAGTGCAGGCCGAGGATTACTCCAGCGACAAGACCATCGAAGATGCGGATCTGCTGATCAGCGGCGTACAGCGCCTGCCGCCCAACTTCTGGGAAAAGCACGGCAAAGGCATGGAGTCGTGGCAGCAGCAGAGCCGCACTTTTTATCGAGTCCGCGGACCGTTGGTGCGCGAGTGGCAAACCAATCACTTCGTCTATGACCCGGGCGAGAACGGCGTGGAGGCGATCGTGCGCAAGCGCGAGGGCGAATCGGCCATTCTCGAACTCACGGTCGATTACCGCACCGAGCGCAACAATGTGTGGGGAGTCAGTTCGCGCAACCGCGAGCAGAATCTGGCGCTGAATTTATTGATGGATCCGGAAATCGATTTCGTCACGGTTCTGGGACCCGCCGGCACCGGCAAGACGCTGTTGACGCTGGCGGCAGGCCTCGCCCAGACATTGGATCACAATCGGTTCAGCGAGATCATCATGACGCGCGTGACGGTTCCTCTGGGCGAAGACATCGGTTTCCTGCCCGGCACCGAGGAGGAAAAGATGGAACCCTGGATGGGTGCGTTGATGGACAATTTGGAGGTCCTGACGCAGAGCCAGTCCGGCGGAACTTGGGGGCGGGGAGCGACCACCGACTTGCTGCGCCATCGCATCAAGATCAGATCGCTGAACTTCATGCGCGGCCGGACCTTCCTGAACCGCTTCATCATCATCGATGAGGCTCAAAACCTGACGCCCAAGCAGATGAAGACATTGGTGACCCGCGCGGGGCCGGGAACCAAGATGGTCTGTCTCGGCAACATCGCACAAATCGACACGCCTTATCTCACCGAAACCACGACCGGCCTGACTTATGTGGTCAACCGCTTCCACGGATGGGCCTATTCGGGGCACATCACGCTGATGCGCGGCGAGCGTTCGCGTCTGGCAGACTATGCATCCGAAGTCCTTTGACTTGATCCTTGCATTGAGCGCTGCGGAGCCCAAGCAATGGGTATCGCGGCACGGATGTGCGAACTTTGGAGTACCTAGGGCACTCCAATGGAGATTGCCGGAGGCGACATTGAGGCTATTGAGATCGGTGACCGACCTGAAATCTTGGATCGCCAAAGGATCCTGGAGCGCCCTTGCGGCCGCTTTTACGGTCGGCGCGAGCATGAATGTCGCCTGGGCCGCCGGCTCGAGCGCGACCGATCAGGAACTGCCGGATCTCGGCAGTCCCGCCACCGCCGCGGTATCGCTCGAGGAGGAGTATCAAGTCGGCCGGATGTGGGCCCGGCAGATGCGGGCCCAGGGATTGGTCATCGAAGACCCCGAGGTCAGCGATTACATCCAGGAAATCGGCCATAGCCTGTCGAGCCATGCCGAAGAGGGCCAGCACCAGTTCAATTACTTCGTGGTGCGCGATCCGGCCATCAACGCCTTCGCGATGCCGGGGGGCTTCATTGCCATCAACAGCGGCTTGATCGTTGCCACGCACAACGAAAACGAGCTTGCCGGGGTGATGGCTCACGAGACCGCGCACGTCACCCAGCGGCATCTGGTGCGCGGCATGATCGACCAAACGCATGCGGGCCTCGTGTCCGTGGCGGCCATGCTGGCCGCGATTCTGCTGGGCGCGACCGCGGGGCGCGGCGACCCGGGCGCCATGGAGGGCGCCATCCTGGCGACCCAAAGCGCCGCGATTCAGCATCAAATCAATTACACGCGGAGCCAGGAATTCGAGGCCGACCGGGTCGGGATCGGCACCATGGCGAGCGCCGGCTACGATCCGTTGGCGATGGCGAGTTTTTTTCAAGCTCTGGAGAGAATGGGGCCCGAGCCGAGCCGAACCAAGCAGATCGAATTCTTGCTCGATCACCCGCTGTCGGCCGAGCGCGTTGCGGAGGCACGCAATCGCGCCGAGCAGATCGGACGGATTAGCCGCGCGGATTCGCTCAGCTACTTGCTGATACGCGAGCGCCTGAGGTCCTTGGTGCAGAACCCGCAGGCTGCGCGCGAGTACTACGCTCATTTGTTGAAAAATGGCGCGGGCCTGACCGTCCAGGACCGCTACGGCAAGGCGGTCGCCGACATCTATGCCCGGGATCCGGCCGCTGCGATACCCGATCTGCGGGCGCTGCTGCGCGAATATCCGAAGGTGACGCAATTTTATGGGACCCTGGGGCAGGCGTACCTAGCAAATGGCGAACCCAAGGAGTCGCAGGCCGTGCTGGACAAGGCCCTGCTGCTGTTTCCCCGCAATGTGCCGATCACGCTTCGTCTGGCGGAAACATTGATGCGCGCGGGCGACAATCAGCGCGCGCAGCTGATTCTCGACGATCTGTTCAATCAAGTGGAACCGACGCCCAACCAGGCGAGACTGGTTGCCAAGGCGGCGAATGCGGCCGGCAATATTGCCGACTCGTACTATTACATGGCTGATTTTTATCTCATGAACGGCGACCTCTTGTCGGCGTCGAATCAATTGCAACTCGCCTTGGGACTGCCTAATTTGAACCCCATTCAGCGCGCTCGAATCAGCGCCATGCTCGAAGAAGTGCGGGCGGCAATGCCAAAAAATCGAAAAAATACGGTGGCGGACGACAGCGGAAGCGGAAACGGCCGGCATTGACCGCGGCCGGAGATCGCAATCGCGCACCGGTAGCTGCACGGCCGCCATTTTTAAGGGAGATCGACATATCATGCTGATCATAAGGCTGGCGCGCCACGCGCTCGCAATCATCGTTGCAGCAACTTTGAGCGCCTGCGTTACCCTACCGCCGAACAGCCCGCGTTCGCCGCAAGACCCGTGGGAATCGTGGAATCGCGGGGTCTACAAATTCAACGACGCCATCGACCGAGGGATCGCCAAGCCGGTTGCGCGCGCCTATGTGCGCGTAGTACCGAAACCCGTCCGTACCGGCATCAGCAACTTCTTCGCCAATCTCAACACGCCCACGGTGATGATCAACGACGCCCTGCAGGGCAAATTCATGGCGGCCACCAACGATCTCGGGCGTTTCTTGCTCAATTCGACGGTCGGAATAGGCGGGCTGCTCGACCCGGCGACCTCCGCGGGATTGGACCGCAACGATGAAGACTTCGGCCAGACCCTCGGTCATTGGGGCGTACATGCCGGCCCATTCATCGAGCTGCCGCTGCTCGGCCCATCGGATCTGCGCGACGCGCCGGGCGTGGCCGTCGACACCTATACCAATCCGCGTCAGTACGTTCGCAATACCGACGTCAAGTATGGATTAATTGTTCCCAACCTGGTCGAACGCCGCGCCTCGCTGTTGCCGTTGGATTCGACGCTCAAGAACGTCTATGACCCGTATGTCTTCATTCGCGACGCCTACCTGGCACGCCGCGCCTTTCTCGTGTCCGACGGCAAAATCACCGAGGAGCCGTTGACCGATCCGGAGCCGGACAGTAAGGACACCTCCTCGGTGCCAAATCCCGCGCCGCCGATGGCCCGGCCGCCGGCGCCCGACAACAGCGGGTCCGACTTCCCGCCTTCGGACCGCTCCGCGCCCCAGGTCCCGGCGCCCGACAACAGTGGGTCCGACTTCCCGCCTTCGGACCGCTCGGCGCCCCAGGTCCCGGTGCCGGCGACCTAGCGCCAGGGCCGCCTGTAGACGTAGCCCCGAACGCCGTAGCGGTAGCCGATGCCGTACGAGCGAACGCGGGATAAAAGTAGCGGGGATATCGGTAATAGTAAGGAGCCGCGTACAGCGCGGGGAACGGGCGGTAAGCGATCACGGGAGGCGCAACGACCGCAACACCCTCTTCGGTTGAACCTACGAGGCAAAACGCCCGGCGAGGCGTTCGGTTGACGCTTCACCCCACGGCGATCAGCTCTTCCACTTCGCTCAAGCGGGCCAGCTGGTGTAGCTGCGAGGGCACGTTATCGTAGCGCAAGGCGCGCCCTGCTTCGTGCGCCACGCTCAGCCATTCGATCAGCAAGGCCAGACCCGCGCTATCGCTGTCCGTGACACCGGCCAGGTCAATGACCGCCGCCTGGCCGTGACGGATCAGGTCGCTGCCGCGGGGCAGCAGCGCATTCACGGTGGAAAAGCCCAGCGAACCCACGACGCGGACGCGATCGTCCCCGGTCGTTTCGAGAGCGGCCGCCTCCTGCACCCGGTGGTTCACTTGCTGGCGCCGCCGGCGCGGACCTCGTTTTCCTTCTCGAGCCGCGCGATGACCTCGTCCAGTCCCTTCTGCTGAATTTCCGCGGCATAGTCCGTGCGGAAACTCTTCACGTACGAAATGCCCTCGATGACCACGTCCCAGGCCTTCCAGCCTTCATCGGTCTTGCGCAGACTGAAATTGACCGGCACCTTTTCGCCCGAGGATTTCTTCACCTCGGTGCGCACCGTGGCCGTCGTTTCGCCCGGATCTCCCCGGTAAGGCAGGATCACGAACCGGTCTGCAGTGAAATTCAGCAAGGCGTTTCCGTAATTGCGCAGCAAGGAGTGATAGAACGCATCCACGAAGCGCTTGCGTTGCTCGGGCGTAGCCGTGCGCCAGGTCTGTCCCAGCACCAGCCGGGCTGCATAATCGCTGTCGAAATGCGGCAGCAGCACGTTCGCGACCAGCGAATCGAGCTTCGCCGGGTCCTGGGCATACATCGCGCGGTTCTTATCCAACTCGGCGAGCATGCGCTTCGCGGAATCTTCGACCAGCGCCTGCGGCTCCAGTGTGTTCGGGGCCGCTGTCGGGCCGTTTGCCGGCGCGGCCGGCACTTGGGATTGGGCATCGGCCTGCGCTCGCATGCAAAGTACCGCCGCGGCCGCAATCACCCACAGGGTGAGCGTCAACGTCCCCCTCGAGCGCAATTCAGATATCTTCATTTGGCTTTCTCCGCGGGCGCCGGGGCATCCGCTTTTGCCGGCGTGGAGCCAGATCCACCCGCGCTCTTCGCGAAATTCGCGACCAATTGACCGATCAGATTTTCGAGCACGAACGCCGACTGCGTGAAGTCTATATGATCCTTGTTCTTCAAATAGGTCTCAGCGCCTCCGGCAGTCAGGCCGATGAATTTACCCCCAAGCAGGCCCTGAGTGTAGATGCTGGCATCGCTGTCGGTGGGGATCTTATTGTACTTGGCGTTCAAACGCAGCAGCACCACCGCTTTGTATTCGTTGGTGTCGAGGTCGATGCGCGCCACCCGGCCAATCTCGACGCCCGACATGGAGACCGGCGCGCCCACCTTCAAATCGCCGATGTTGTCGAATTTCGCCGTCACGTCGTAGTGCGGCGGACTGACGATGTGCAAGCCGCGGCTGGTCGTCTGCGTGGTCAAGAAAGCCAACGCCGCGAAACCGAGCAGCACAAAGGCCCCCGTTCCAAGATTCAAGGTACTCGACTTGCTCATTGCGATGCCCTCTTACAAAAACGCTGCGGTCAGCAGATAGTCCAGGAACAACACGACCACCGCCGAAGTGACCACCGTGCGCGTGGTGGCCCGCCCGACCCCCTCCGCCGTGGGTACTGCGTAATAGCCCTCGTACACCGCGATCAAGCTGCAAGCGACGCCGAATATGCAGCTCTTGACGATGCCTTCGTTGACGTCGCGCAGGCCGACCGAGGCCCTCATCTGCGACCAGAAGCTGCCCGAGTCGACGCCCATGATTTGTACGCCCACGAGCTGCGCGCCGTAGATGCCGATCAGGCTGAAGATCGCCGCGAGCAAGGGCATGGCGATGATTCCGCCCAGGAAGCGAGGCACCACCACTCTTTGTATCGGATCGACCGCCATCATTTCCATCGCCGATAATTGATCGGTGGCGCGCATCAACCCCAACTCCGAGGCCAATGCGGTGCCGGCACGGCCCGCGAACAGCAATGCCGTGACCACCGGACCCAGCTCCTTGACCAGGCCGATGGTCGCCGCGGTGCCCAAGGCCTCCTCGGAACCGAAGCGCTGCAGCAGCTGAAAGCCTTGCAGTCCGAGCACCATGCCGACGAACAGGCCGGACAGCATGATGATGACCAGCGACAATGCGCCCGAATTGAAAACCTGCTGCACGATCAAATCGAAGCGCACCAGCGCGCGCGGCGTATGGACGATCAGGTTCAGCAGGAACCGTGTGACCGCACCCAGGCCCCGCAGCGATTCTATGAGGCTGTTCCAAAGCTCTCTTATCAGGTTCAATGATCCTCGCCCTGCGCCAAAAGCTCGCTGAAATAGTCTTGAGCGGGATAGTGAAACGGCACCGGTCCGTCCGGTAGGCCGCCGATGAACTGCCGCACCTCGTCCGACGGGTAGGACTGCAGCTCCTGCGGCGTGCCACGCGCCACGACTTTGCCGCCCGACAACAAGAACACGGTGTCGGCGACGGTGGTGATTTCCTGCACATTGTGCGACACGACGATGCTGGTCAATCCTAAAGCATCGTTCAGACGGCGAATCAGCCGCAATATGACGCCCATGGAGATCGGGTCCAAGCCGACGAAAGGCTCGTCGTAAATCAAGATGTCCGGATCCATCACGATGGCGCGCGCCAACGCGACTCGCCGGATCATGCCTCCGGACAGCTCGCCCGGCATGAGCGGCGCCGCGCCGCGCAAACCCACCGCCTGCAGCTTGGTCAGCACCAGCTGGCGAATGATGCGCTCCGGCAGGTCCGTATGCTCGCGAAGCGGAAAGGCGACATTCTCGAAGACGCTCAAATCGGTGAGCAATGCACCATTTTGGAACAGCATACCCATGCGCCGCCGCAGCACATAGAGATCAGTGCGGCGCACGGTGCGCATATCGGTCCCGGCCACGTTTATCGAGCCGCTGTCGGCGACCGCCTGACCGGTGATCAGACGCAGCAACGTGGTCTTACCCGTGCCGCTCGGTCCCATGATGGCGGTCACCCGCCCGCGCGCAATATCCATGTCGAGACCGGCAAACACCGCACGGGAGCTCACGGCATAACCCAGATTGCGGATCTCGACGATGGAGGTGGTTTGATTCAAGGACTTGCTTGAGCTGTGAGCTCCGCGCCCGGAGGCGCGGATTCGCGGGCAGCGCGCGGAATTAAGCCGCCGCGCTTTCCATCGAAGTCTTGTAGGTGCCGCCCGCCGCCAGGCCGTTGAGCTTGGCTCGTGTGAACAGCGCCTTCTGGCCGTCCGCGAAAGCCGCCGGGTTGCCGCCCCAGGCGCTCAGGGCCATCTCCTGCAGGGCGCGCCCGTAGCTGAAGGTGAGCGCCCACGGCGCCGCTCCCGCCGCATTCATCAGACTCAAATGCAGCGTCGCTTCGGTCGGGCGCTGGCCGCCCGACAAAAACGCAATGCCGGGCACCGCGCAGGGCACGTGCCGCTTCAAAGTGCGCAGCGTCGCTTCCGCCACCTGCTCGGCGGACGCCTTCTCGGGGCATTTCTTGCCCGCCACCACCATGTTCGGCTTGAGCAACATACCCTCCAACAGGATGCGCGCCGCCTGTAAATGCCCGAATACCCTTTGCAGCACGGTGTTGGTGACCTCTTCACAGCGCTGCAACGTGTGACTGCCGTCCATCAGGACTTCGGGCTCCACGATCGGCACAATGCCGGCCTCTTGGCATAGGGCCGCATAGCGCGCCAGCGCCTGCGCGTTCGCATCGATCGCATAGGCACTCGGGATGCCTGCGCCGATGTCGATCACGGCACGCCATTTGGCGAATTTCGCGCCCAACTTACGGTACTCGGCCAAGCGCTCGCGCAAACCGTCGAGCCCTTCGGTGATCGTCTCGCCGGGAAATCCGGCCAGGGGCTTGGCGCCCGTGTCGACCTTGATGCCGGGGATCATTCCGTGCTGGCCCAAATAGGCGGGAAAAGGCACGCCGGCCTTGGTCTTCTGGCGCAGCGTTTCGTCGTACAAAATCACGCCGCTGATGAATTCACCCGCACCCGGCGCCGTGAACAGCATCTCGCGATAGGCGCGCCGGTTCTCCTCGGTCGACTCCAGCTTGATGCTGCCAAAGCGCTTGGCAATGGTGCCGCTGCTCTCGTCCGCGGCCAAAATCCCTCGGTTCTTCGCGACCAACACACGTGCTGTAGCGGCTAGCTCTGCGGTGTTCATGACTGATGTCTCTCACTGATGCATGACGGGGCGAATTCAGGCCCGCAAGGATAACAAAATCAAGATCGTTGCGCGCCCGGGCTGGCACTTCGCCCCAAATAGGACTAAAATTGTCCCACATGTAGGACCGCTTGGGCAAAGGTAATTCATCATGTTGCGAATGGGCAAACTGACCGACTACGCAACCGTCATATTGGCGAGTCTAGCGCAAGACCCGCCGCGGCATCGCGCTGCGGCGGAGCTGGCCGAGCGCACGCGCCTCAGCCGACCGACGGTGAGCAAGGTGCTGAAGGGATTGCAACGCGCCGGGTTGGTGATTTCCTCGCGCGGCTCGCTGGGCGGATATCGTCTGGCGCGAGATCCGGAACAAATCACCGCGGCGCAAATTCTCGACGCGTTCGAGGGCCCGATCGCCATTACCGAATGCAGCGGCGCCTCTAGCCAATGCGGCATCGAGCGGCAGTGTCGCGTCGGCGGCGCGTGGCAGCGGGTCAATGCCGCGATTCGCCGCGCTCTGGAGGATGTGACGCTGCGTCAGTTGGCCGGCCTCGATTCGACCTCGGTGCGCGTCTCGGGCCTGGCCTTGGAAATTCGACGCCACGCGTCTTGAGCGTGCGCGCAAGCCGAACTGGAAATCAATCGTGTCAAGCAAATCACAAGACGTCGAAGCGCTCATCGGCCAGAAGTACCGGCATGGCTTCGTCACGGACATCGAATCCGACAGTTTGCCGCCGGGGCTCGACGAGGGCGTGGTGCGCGCGATATCGCTCAAGAAAATGGAGCCTGCGTTTTTGCTCGATTGGCGCCTGAAGGCGTTTCGACACTGGCAAACCATGCGGGAGCCGAAATGGGCGCACGTGCACTACAAGCCGATCGACTACCAGGACATTTCCTATTACTCCGCGCCGCGCGCGCCGCAGAATGCGCCGAAGAGCATCGATGAGGTGGACCCCAAACTGCTCGCCACCTATGCCAAGCTCGGAATACCGCTGCACGAGCGCGCGCGCCTCGCCGGAGTCGCGGTTGACGCGGTGTTCGACAGCGTCTCGGTGGCCACCACCTTCAAGGAGAAGCTCGGCAAGGCCGGTGTGATCTTTTGCTCGTTCTCGGACGCCGTTCGCGACCATCCGCAGCTGATCGAGCGCTATCTGGGCAGCGTCGTGCCGCCCGGGGACAATTTCTTTGCCGCGCTGAATTCGGCCGTGTTCTCCGACGGCTCCTTCGTCTACGTGCCGCCCGGCGTGCGCTGCCCGATGGAGCTGTCCACTTATTTCCGGATCAACGCGGCCAAGACCGGTCAATTCGAGCGCACCTTGATCGTCGCGGCCGAAGGCGCATCCGTCAGCTACTTGGAAGGCTGCACCGCGCCGATGCGCGACGAGAACCAACTGCATGCGGCGGTGGTGGAGCTGGTTGCATTGGACGATGCGCAGATCAAGTACTCGACCGTGCAGAACTGGTATCCGGGAGACGAGAACGGGCTCGGCGGAATCTACAATTTCGTAACCAAACGCGGCGAGTGCCGCGGCCGGAATTCCAAGATTTCGTGGACGCAGGTGGAAACCGGCTCGGCCATCACCTGGAAATATCCGAGCTGCGTGTTGAAGGGCGAGAATTCAATCGGCGAGTTCTATTCCGTGGCGGTTGCCAACAACTATCAGCAGGCCGATACCGGCACCAAGATGATCCACATCGGCCGCAACACCAAGAGCACGATCGTTTCGAAGGGAATTTCCGCAGGCCACGCCGAGAACACCTACCGCGGCCTGGTGAAGGTTTTGCCGAGCGCCGCGGGCGCGCGCAACTTTACCCAATGCGATTCCTTGCTGATGGGCGCCAAATGCGCGGCGCACACCTTCCCTTACATGGAGGTGAAGAATCCCACGGCGACGGTCGAGCACGAGGCCAGCACCTCGAAAATCGGCGAGGATCAATTATTCTACTGCCTGCAGCGCGGCATCAGCGCCGAAGACGCCGTCAATATGATCGTCAGCGGCTTTTGCAAAGTGGTGTTCAAGGAGCTACCGATGGAATTCGCCGTTGAGGCTCAAAACCTGTTGAGCGTGAGTTTGGAAGGCGCGGTCGGTTGAGCGCGGGTTCGGGGAAAAATGTTGCTTAAGATTACCGATTTGAGCGCCTGCGTGGCGGGCAAAGAGATCCTCAAGGGAATCAACCTCGAGGTGGAAGCCGGCGAAGTGCATGCCATCATGGGCCCGAACGGTTCAGGCAAGAGCACCCTGGCCCAGGTATTGGCGGGCCGGGAGGATTATGAAGTCACCGGCGGCTCGGTCACCTTCGAGGGTCGCGACTTGCTGGCCCTGCCCGCCGAGGAGCGCGCACGGGCCGGTTTGTTTCTGGGCTTTCAATACCCGGTGGAGATTCCGGGGGTCAACAACGTCTACCTGTTGAAAGCGGCGCTGAATGCCAAGCGCAAAGCCGCCGGCGAACCGGAGGTCGATGCCTACGAGTTTCTGGCGCTCATCAAACAAAAGATGAAGCTCATGCAGATGAGCGAGACCTTTCTCACGCGCGGCGTGAACGAAGGCTTTTCCGGCGGCGAGAAGAAACGCAACGAAGTTTTGCAGATGCTGGTGCTGGAGCCGAAACTCGCGATCCTCGACGAGACGGATTCGGGTCTCGATATCGATGCGCTGAAGGTGGTGTCGATGGGCGTCAACAGCCTGCGCGACCCCAGACGCGCGGTGGTGTTGGTGACCCATTACCAGCGACTGCTCGACTACATCGTGCCGGACAAGGTGCATGTGCTGTCCGCGGGCCGCATCTTGAAGTCGGGCGATCGATCGCTCGCGCTCGAACTGGAACGGCGCGGCTACGATTGGGTGAAGGAGAGTCAAGTCGCATGATCTCGCCGCAGCCTCATGCCGTCTCCGCGGCGCAATCGGCGGCGCTGCGATCCTTCGAAGCGCAATGGCTTGCGCGCCAATCCGCCTTGCCGCAGCTCGAGCGCTCGTCTGGGCGCGATCCTCTGTCGACGCTGCGCGAGGAGGCGATAGGTCGGTTTTTACGGCTGGGACTGCCGACCACGCGCGACGAGAGCTGGCGCTACACCAACCTGCGGCGCCTGGCCGCACAGAGTTTCATCGATGCGCCGCGCGCGCCGGCCGGATCCGTCGCAGCCGCCGACTCGCTCGACTCATGGGACATCGCAGAACGCCTCGCCACCGTGCACTTGGCGAACGGCTTTGCGATGTTGCCCGCACCCATGGAATTGGATTCTAATAAATTATTAATCAATAACTTACGAGATTTATCTCGAGTAAATCCGGGTCTGGTGGCACGCTTCCTTCCGCCTCTGTCGGACGCCGACGGTGCGCGCTGGACGCTGCTCAACACCGCCTTGTTCACCGACGGGCTTTATATCAAGGTGAACGGCAAACTGACCGCCCCGCTGGTCATCGTGCACGGCGCGGCGGCGCAAGGCCCCGGCACCATTGCCTATCCTCGAGTCATCGTCGATGCGGCGCCCGGTTCGAACGCGACGATCATCGAACACCATGTTCAGCGCGGCGAATGGACGCCGCTGTGCAATTCCGTCACTCAACTCGCGCTCGGGCAGGACGCCGAAATCGAACACTACCGCATATTTGCGACCCGATCCGGCTGCACGCACATCGATTCGCTGGACCTGCGTCAGCAGCGCGCAAGCCGGTGCAGGCAGTTCACCATCGTCTTGGGAGGAGGCCTGGTGCGTGCCTCGCTCGATGCGCACCTGAACGAACCGGGCGCCTGCCTCGACAGCTACTCGCTGCTGGTGGGCCACGAGGAGCGCCATGTCGACTGCGTGAACGTCGCCACGCACCACGCGCCGAATACCCGAAGCCGGCAAACCGCGCGCTCGATCGCGAGCGGCACCAGCCGCGTGATCTTCAACAGCAAGGTGGTGGTCGAGGCGGGCGCGGTGCAGGCCGAGTCGCAGCAATCCTGTCGCGGCTTGCTGTTGTCGGACTCCGCCGAAATCGATTCGCGGCCGCAATTGGAGATCCACGCCGATGAGGTCAAGTGCGCTCATGGCGCGACCACCGGCCGCCTGGACCCGGAGATGCTCTTTTACATGCTCTCCCGCGGCCTGGATCGCGGAACGGCGCAAAGCCTGCTCATCTATGCGTTCCTCGCCGATGTGCTGACCGGCATGTCCTTGGCCTCGGCTCGCGCCGCCATCGAAGACGCGCTGATCGATCAATTGCCGGATTCGCAACTGCTGCGGAAATTCCGATGAACAGCGTGGCCGCGCGAGATCAGCGCTCCTCCTTCGATGTGCAGGCCGTTCGCCGGGAATTCCCGGTTCTGCAGCGCTTGGTGCACGGCAAGCCGCTCGCCTACCTGGACAACGGCGCCTCGGCGCAGCGTCCGAATGCGGTCATCGACGCGGTGGACGACTACGAACGCCATCACCATGCGAACATTCATCGCGGCGTGCATACCCTGAGCCAGGAGGCGACGGCCTTATACGAAGGAGCGCGCGATCGCCTGGTGCGGTTCATCAACGCGCGCTCGCGTCACGAGGTCGTTTTCGTACGCGGCACCACCGAGGCGATCAATCTGGTCGCGCAAAGTTTCGCGAGGCCCCTCCTCAAGACCGGCGACGAGGTGCTCATCACCCACCTCGAGCATCACGCCAATATCGTTCCCTGGCAGATCGTCTGCGAGCAAACCGGCGCAAAGTTGCGCATAGTCCCCATGGATTCGAGCGGCGAGGTCCACGTCGAATCCGTCGAAGCGCTGCTCGGTCCGCGCACCCGTTTGTTCGCGTGTGCGCATGTATCCAACGCGCTCGGCACGGTGCTTCCCGTGCGGCGCCTGATCGCCGCGGCCAAGGCGCGCGGAATCGTCACGCTGATCGACGGCGCGCAGGCGGTGGCGCACACGGCGGTCGATGTGCAGGAGCTCGGCTGCGATTTTTACGCGTTTTCCGGGCACAAGATGTTCGCGCCGACCGGCATTGGCGTGCTTTACGGCCGCGAAGCGCTGCTCGAGCGCATGCCGCCCTGGCAGGGCGGCGGCGACATGATTCTCACGGTGAGCTTTGAAAAAACCACCTACAACGCCCTGCCCTATAAATTCGAGGCCGGAACACCCAACATTTCGGGCGCCATCGGACTTGGTGCCGCGGTCGAATTTTTGCGCAGCCTCGATCTTCAGGCGGCCCACGCTCACGAGCACGCGCTGCTCGAGCACGCGACACGCACCCTGAGCGGTCTCGAGCACCTGCGCATCATCGGCACCGCGAGCGCCAAGGCGAGCTTGATTTCCTTCGTGGTCGCCGGCGCGCACCCGCACGATCTTGGCACCATTCTCGACCAGGACGGCATCGCGATTCGCACCGGTCATCATTGCGCCATGCCCGTCATGGATTTCTTCAAGGTGCCGGCAACCGCACGCGCTTCGTTCGCCTTCTACAACACGTTCGAGGAAATTGACCGGCTCGCGGCGGCGATCGCACGCGCCCGCGCGATATTCACCTGATACCGATCATGGACATCAAAGATCTATACCGCGACGTCATCCTCGACCACAATCGACGGCCCCGCAATTTCGGTCCGCTGGAGCCGGCCGACGTCAGCGTCGAGGGATTCAACCCGCTGTGCGGCGACCGCCTGACGCTCAGGCTCAGGATGGCCGACGGCAAGATTGCGGACATCCGCTTCGATGGCCAGGGCTGCGCGATTTCGACCGCTTCCGCTTCGCTGATGACCGAAGCGGTCAAGGGCTTGACGCGGAGCCAGGCGCTCGCGCTCTTCGATCGCGTGCACCGTCTGCTCACCGACGAAGCGGCCTGCCCCGATGATCTCGGAAAGCTCGCCGCACTGTCCGGGATTCGCGAATTTCCGGCGCGGGTCAAATGCGCGAGTCTGTGCTGGCACACCCTCGCCTCCGCCCTGCACTCGACCGCCGCGGGGGCTTTGCCGGCGGTGTCGACCGAATGAGATTTTAAGCCATGCATTCGCACGAAAACGAACCCATCGTGGTGCAACGAGACGTGAAGGCGGTCACCATTCCGGCCGGCGTCGAAGTCAATTTGAAGTTGGGATCCGTCGGCTACATCACGCAGGCGCTCGGCGGCAGTTTCACGGTCTACATCGACGGAAACCTGTTCCGCATCGCCGGCCAGGATGCGGGCGCCATCGGCAAGACCGCCGCGAAGGCGCCCGAGGTGCCGCCCGGCGCCTCCGAAGAGGACATCCGCAACGTCGTTTGGCAGCAGCTCAAGACTTGCTATGATCCGGAGATCCCGGTCAATATCGTGGATCTGGGTTTGGTGTACGAATGTGACGTCGCCAAGAACGGGGATTCGACCCGCACGGTCGCGATCAAGATGACCCTGACGGCTCCCGGATGCGGCATGGGCGAGATCCTGGTGCAGGATGTGCGGGACAAGGTGCAGATGGTGCCGACCGTCACCCGCGCCGATGTGGAACTGGTTTTCGATCCGCCGTGGAACCATACCATGATGTCGGAAGAGGCCCGCCTGCAAACCGGGATGATGTGAACAAATCGACGGCCTGGATCGATGCCGGACCCGCTTCGGCACTGCAAGAGGGGAAGACCATTAGCGTCGCAGTGGGGCGGCACATGGTGGTCCTGGTGCGCAGCGGCGGGGCGTATTTCGCGGTGGAAGACCTGTGCACGCATGATGGCGCCGAGCTCGCCGGCGGGACGATTGAAGGCGCCGAGATAATTTGCCCGCGCCATGGCGCCAGATTTTGTCTGCGAACCGGAGAGGCGCTGACTCCGCCTGCCTACGAACCCATTCGAGTGTTCGCAACCAAAATCGATGACGGACACCTGTGGGTACGCTCAGACTGACGCTGCTGCGGCACGCGCAGGCGGAGCCCATCGATGCCGGCACCGAGGACTTCGAGCGCGGGTTGACGCATCGGGGCACGATCGAGGCAAAGGAAATTGCGGCACGCATCATCGCACGCGACCTTGCGCCGGATTTGATCCTGGTGAGCCCGGCCGAGCGCGCATGGAGCACCGCCGAGATCGTCGCCGACGCGTGCGATCTCGATCTCTCGCAGGTGCGTTGTGCGCGTGAACTCTACCTCGCGACTCCCGAAGCGACTTGGCGCCTGCTCGCGCGGCAAGACGCGGGCATCGGCCACATCCTCATCTGCGGTCACAATCCGGGCTTGAGCCACACGGCGAGCCGCTTGGGCCCGAAGCCGCAGCGGCGCAGCCTGCCCACCGCGGGGTTCGCCACGGCCGTTTGGCACAACGCCCATTGGCACACCTTGAAGCCGGAGACCGCCCACAGCTGCAATATGGATGACCCCGACAGCGAAGCGGATCCGTGGAATTGAGGGTTGCGCTCAGGAGCCTGCCTGAGTAATCGTCGCGGCCGCGACGGCGCTATACTGTTGGCCTGCAGCCACACCGATTATATCAAGGATACAGTGCTCAAGGAATTTCGTGAACGACTCGAGCGCGAGACTCGAGCACTCGACGCCGCGGGCCTTCTGAAGCGCGAGCTGGTCATCGACTCCGCTCAGGGTCCGGTCGTGAAACTCGCCGATGGCCGCGAGATGATCAATCTGTGCGCCAATAACTACCTGGGTCTCGCGAACCATCCGGCCGTGCTGCAGGCGGCCCACGATGCGCTGTCCCGATTCGGCTACGGCGTGGCATCGGTGCGCTTCATTTGCGGCACTCAGAGCGTGCACCGCGAGCTGGAGGAGCGTCTGAGCGCCTACCTCGAGATGGAAGATACGATTCTGTATTCCTCCTGTTTCGACGCGAACGGCGGTCTGTTCGAGACATTGCTCGATGCCGAAGATGCGGTCATCAGCGACGCGCTGAATCACGCCAGCATCATCGACGGCATACGCCTGTGCAAAGCGAGGCGGCTGCGCTACGCGAACAACGATATGAACGAGCTTGAGCAGGCTTTGAATGACTCTCAGGACGCCCGGGTGCGTCTGGTCGCGACGGACGGCGTTTTTTCCATGGACGGCTCGATAGCCAAGCTCGAGGAGATTTGCAACTTGGCCGAGCGCTACGGCGCGCTGGTCATGGTGGACGACTCGCACGCCACGGGGTTCATCGGCGCGCGCGGCCGCGGCTCGCACGAGCTGCGCGGCGTCATGGGCCGGGTCGACATCATGAGCGGCACCTTGGGTAAGGCGTTGGGCGGCGCAAGCGGCGGCTTTGTGGCCGCACGCAACGAAATAGTCGGTTGGCTGCGCCAGCGCTCCAGGCCTTATCTGTTTTCGAACAGCATCGCGCCCCCGGTCGCGGCGACGACCCTGCGGGTGCTCGATTTGCTGGAAGGCTCGCCCGAATTGCGCGAGCGCCTGCATTCGAATGCGCGGTATTTCCGCGAGCGGATGCTCGCCCTGGGCTTCGAGCTGCTTCCCGGGGAACATCCCATCGTTCCCGTCATGCTCGGCGACGCGCCGCTCGCGGTGCGTCTGGCCAAGCTCATGCAGGACGAGGGAATCTACGTCGTCGCGTTCGCCTTTCCGGTCGTGCCACACGGAAAGGCGCGGATTCGCACCCAGATGAGCGCCGCGCATTCCCAGGGGCAGCTCGACCGGGTGATCGAGGCATTCGCGCGCGCCGGTCGCGAGCTCGGCATCATTCATTGAGGGCAGGCCATGAAGGCGTTGGTTAAAGCTCGTGCCGAACCGGGAATCTGGATGCAGGACGTTGCGGAGCCTTCCGTGGGGCACAATGACGTCCTGATCAAGGTGCACCGCTCGGCCATTTGCGGCACCGACATGCATATCTTCAATTGGGACGCCTGGGCGCAGAAGACGGTGCCGGTGAACATGGCCGTCGGTCACGAGTATTCGGGCGAGATCGTCGAAATGGGCAGCGAGGTGCGCGGCTTCAAGATCGGCGATCGGGTCTCCGGCGAAGGGCACATCACCTGCGGACATTGCCGCAACTGCCGCGCCGGGCGCCGTCACCTGTGCCGCAACACCCTGGGAGTCGGAGTGAATCGGGCGGGCGCTTTCGCTCAGTATTTGACGATCCCCGCCGCCAACGTCTTCAAGCTGTCCCCCGCCATCGACGATGAGATAGCCTCCATCCTCGACCCGTTCGGCAACGCCACCCACACCGCGCTCGCATTCAATGTCGTCGGCGAGGACGTGTTGATCACCGGCGCGGGTCCGATCGGCATCATGGCGGTGGCCATTGCGCGCCATTGCGGAGCGCGCCACGTCGTCATCACCGACGTGAACGATTATCGGCTGGATCTTGCCGCGACAATGGGCGCGTCGCGCACGCTCAACGTGGCGCGCGAGTCTCTCGACGACGCGATGCGCGAGCTGGGCATGGAAGAAGGCTTCGACGTGGGGTTCGAAATGTCGGGCAACCCCGCGGCGCTGCGCGAGATGCTGCGCACCATGAATCACGGCGGCAGCATATCGATGCTCGGCATTCCGCCCGGCGAAACCGCCATCGATTGGAATCTGGTGATTTTCAAAGGCCTGGTGCTCAAGGGCATCTACGGGCGGGAGATGTTCGAAACCTGGTACAAGATGGCGGCCATGCTGCAAAGCGGCCTGAACGTGCGGCCCGTCATCACTCATCGCCTGGGCGTGAACGATTACCTGAAAGGCTTCGAGATCATGAATTCGGGAAAATCCGGCAAGATCATCCTCGACTGGTCGGCGCTCTAAAGGCACGCTCTGCGCATTCGACCGCAGCAGCGCCCGGCTCGGAGAATTTGGGCGATAATATCGCCGGCATATCCTCAACTGGCGGATCCCATGGCCGATCATCAATTCGCGTATTTGACTTCCACCACCCATCCGGGCTTTTTGAACGCACCGCCGCTCGCCGGCCGTCCCAACGCGCAACTCGTGGTGGCCGGGATCGCGTGGGACGGTTCGACCACCAGTCGCCCCGGTAGCCGCTTCGGACCGTTCGCCATCCGCCGCGCCAGCCACATGCTGTGCGACGGGTGGCATCCGCTGTTCCAGGTCTCGCCGGTCGATGCGATTGCCGATATCGGCGATCTCGCCCTGCCCAACACCTCGTTGTCCGCCATGCGCGCGGCGCTCGAACCGCAGGCCACCGAGCTGATCGCGCGGCATCACATGGTGTGGCTGGGCGGCGATCACTCGATCACCTTGCCCCTGCTGCGCGCATACCGTGCGCGCTACGGTCGAGCGATTGCGTTAGTGCATTTCGATGCGCACTGCGACACCTGGCCGGATCACGCCGGCGAACCGTCGGGGCACGGCACTTGGGTTCGCGAAGCGATTCTCGAAGGCTTGGTGGATCCGCGGCTCACGGTGCAGTTTGGCATTCGCTCCTCGGCGCATCCCGAGGTCGGCGGCTACGTGCGCACGCAGGGCGGATTGATTTACACCGGTCGCGACCTGCGCGGGCGCACGAGCCCGGCCGAGCTGCGCGAGATCTGCACCGAGGTGCGCGCACGCCTCGCCTCCGTGGCCGACGCGCCGGTCTATCTTTCGCTCGATATCGATTGTCTGGATCCGGCCTATGCACCCGGAACCGGCACGCCCGAGCCGGGCGGCCTCGCTACGGCCCAGGTGATGACGCTGCTGGAGGAGCTGCACGATCTCGGCTGGATCGGGATGGACCTGTGCGAGGTCGCGCCGCCGTACGATCACGCCGAATTGAGCAGCAACGCGGCCGCGACGCTGGTGTGGACTTATATGTGCGGCCGCATGGCGCCGCGCCGCGCGCCGATCTAGCGCGGAGCGAGCGCCCGACGCGTGCCGGGCGGCTCCTTGCACCAGCAATAGGCGTAAAGCCCGCGGGGATCGTTCAGCCGCGCGATGGCGCGCGCCTGCTCGAGCAGAGGATCGAGCACCTGCTCGATGTCGCTGCGCGGCGCAGCGAGGCCGGCCATCGAGCCGAGTCGCAGCGCTTCGGCACGCAACTGCATCATGAGCTGTTCGCGCAGCGAAAGCTCCGACTCGATGTACTCGACATCGTAGTCCGCGCCGAGTTCGGCAAGCTTTGCCGCAGCGTCGGTTGCATCCTTGAGCCCGCCGAGATGGTCCACCAGACCGATGCGTTGCCCATCGACGCCTGCCCAGACGCGGCCTTGCGCGACCTTGTCCACATCCTCCACGCTTTTCTTGCGCCCTTCGCCGACGCGGCGCAGGAATTCGGCGTAGGCGTGATCGACCGAACTTTGCAGGATCTGGCGCGCCCGGGCATCCAAGGCGCGATCCAGGCGCAACTCCCCCGCCATCGGGGTGGTGCCGAGGCCGTCGACCTTGACGCCGAATTTCTCCAACGTGCGCTGGAAGGTCGGCACCACCGCGAACACGCCGATGGAACCCGTCAAGGTGGTGGGGCTCGCGAATATTTGATTGGCGGCCGCGGAAATATAGTATCCGCCCGATGCCGCGTAAGTGCTCATCGATACCACCACGGGTTTGCCGGCCTTGCGCAGCGCCTGTACCTCGCGAAGTATTTGTTCCGAGGCGAACATGCTGCCGCCCGGGCTGTCGACGCGCAGCACCACCGCCTTGACGGTGCGGTCATAGCGCGCCTGGCGCAACAGGTCGCCGGTGCTTTCGCCCCCGATCCTGCCCGGCGGTTGGCGGCCGTCCAGAATCTCCCCGGAGGCGACCACCACGCCGACCTTCGCGTCGGATTTGGATTTGAGCACGCGCTTGGCGCGGATTGCCGCCAGATACTGATTCATTCCAATGGAGTTGAAGGAATGAGTGTCTTGATCCTCGCCCACCAGATTTTTCAATTCATCGGCGAGCTGTCGACGGCTCTTCAATGCGGTCACCAGACCGCGCTGCAGCGCCAGCTTCGCGGCATCGCCGTTGACGGCTGCGAGCGCCGCGGGCGCTTCCGAGACGTACTCGCTCAAGGCGTTGGCGGGCAGGGAGCGCGCCCGAGTGACGTCTTGAGTGTAGGCATTCCACAGCGCCGCGAGCCACGCGGAGCTTTCCTCCCGCTCGCTCGGCGCCATATCGCTGCGCGAGAACTGATCGGTGAAGCTCTTGAAGGTGCCCGCCTTGAAGATGTTGACGTCGACGCCGAGCTTCTCGATCGCGTCCTTCAGGAACATGCGGTAGTAGCTGAAGCCGTCGATGTAGACGAACCCCAGCGGGTCGAGGTATACCTCACCGGCCTGAGCGGCGAGATAATATTGCCCCTGGTCGAGGGAATCGGCGCCCACCACCACACGCTTGCCGGCGGAGCGAAAATCGCGTAACGAAGCGCCGATCTCCTGCAGCTTCGACAGTCCCGAGACATCCAGATTGCCGAGATCCAACACGATCAACTTGATGCGCGAATCGTTCTTGGCCGACTCGATCGCATCGATCACGTCCTTGAGCAGGGTTTCCGGAGCCGGCCCCCCGGAGGCATGGCCAATCGCGCGGCGCACCGGATCGCTCGACAACTGCTCGACCAGTTCGCCCTCGGGCGCTATCACCAGTGCCGAGCTGCGCGGCACGAGCGGAATCGAGGTATGCAATGCGGCGAGGATGAAGCCGAAAATGACCAGCAACAGGATGAGGTGAAGGGTCTTGCGGACGCCCTCCAGAATTCGCCAAACGAGTCCGAAAAACCCCATCAGAGCCGCCCCGACAGCCATTCAATGCTTCTCAACATGTCCAACATGTCGGCCGGCGCGCAAAATAGCGCCGAGCGTCAGATCTTTTCGTCGATCCGCGCCGCCTTGCCGGACAAGTCGCGCAGGTAATACAGCTTTGCGCGCCGCACCGCGCCGCGGCGCTTGACGCTGACCTCGCTGATCGAGGGGCTGAAGGTCTGGAACACGCGTTCCACGCCCTCGCCGTGCGAAATCTTGCGTACCGTGAAGGAGGAATTGAGGCCTCGATTCTTCTTGGCGATCACCACGCCTTCGTAGGCCTGAACGCGTTCACGATCGCCTTCGGTCACTTTGACCTGCACCACCACCGTATCGCCGGGGTTGAAGTCCGGAAGCTGGCGCGTCGCGCGCTCGCTGTTCAATTCTTGAATGATCTTGTTCATAGCTATCGACCTCACCGTAACAACCGTCTTGTGACCGGAACCCTTTGCTTTCTTACTTTTCGCGCGCGCACTTGAATTCTTCCAAGAGCGCCCGCTCCTCAATGTTCATACCGCGCCGCTCGAGCAGCTCCGGCCGGCGCAGCCAGGTCCTGCCCAGCGCCTGCTGCAAGCGCCAGCGCCGGATCGCCTCATGATCGCCGGATGCCAACACCTCGGGCACCGCATGACCTTCCAACGAGGCGGGCCGCGTATAATGCGGCCAATCCACCAGCCCGCCGGCGAACGATTCCTGCACCGCCGACTCCGCACTGCCGAGCGCTCCGGGCAGCAACCGCACGATCGCGTCGATGACCACCAGCGCGGGCAGTTCGCCCCCCGTCAGCACATAATCGCCGATCGACCACTGCTCGTCGATCTCCAGCTCGATGAACCGCTCGTCGACACCCTCGTAGCGGCCCGCCACCAGGATCAAGCCCGGCCAATCGCGGGCCTCTTGCGCCCTGCTGTGCTCGAACTTCGATCCGTCCGCGCCCAAATATACGCGCCGGCTTCCCGCCGGGAGTCCCGCCTGCGCGGCCCGCAACGCGGCCCGCAACGGCTCGACCTTGAGCACCATGCCCGGTCCGCCGCCGTACGGACGATCGTCCACCGTACGGTGCAGGTCGGTGGTGTAATTGCGCGGATCGAAACATTCGACCTGCGCCACTCCCCGCTCGAGCGCCCGCCCCACTACGCCATGCGCCAACGCATCGCGAATCATGAGCGGAAACAAAGTCACCACTGCAATACGCATGCGCTTTAAAACCTACCGCAATCAGCGGGTCGCCGCGTCCCAGTCCACGATGATCCGCCGTGCCGGCAAATCCACCCGCCGCAAGTGCTGCGGCACGGCCGGCACCCAATATTCCTTCTCCCCGCGCACCACCATCAGCGCATGCGCCGGAATCTCGACGAAATGACTCACCACTCCGAGCCGCTCGCCCTTGAGATTCGTCACTTCGCAGCCGATCAGATCAGTCCGGTAAAAATCCTTATCCTCGCGCGGCGGCAACTCGCTGCGCGGCACGCCGATCATCGCCCCGTTGAGCGCCGCCGCCGCGTCGCGATCCTCCACACCGGCCAGCTTGACGGTCAGCTGTCCGCCGCTGCGGCCGCTCGCGTCGATTCTGTACGCCCGCCAGTCGCCTCCCAGGCGCAGCTGCAGGTTGCGGTGTTCCAGCAAGCGTTCAGGGGGTTCCGTGTGCGAGCGAACTTTGACCCAACCGCGTACTCCAAAGGGCGCACCCACGACTCCGAGCTCGATGAGCGAGGAAGCTTCGCCGCTCATCCTAAGCCCCCGGTGTCCTCTTTGGGATTCCTTATGCAGCCTGTTTGCGAAACACGGTCAACAGATGCTTGACCCGATCCGACATATGCGCGCCCTGCTTCAGCCAGTGCTCGATGCGCGCCACATTCAAGCGCAGCTTGATTTCCGCGCCGCGCGCGACCGGATTAAAGAGCCCAACACTCTCGAGGCTGGTGCCGCCTTGGCGTTTGCGGCTGTCGGTCACCACAACGTGATAGAACGGCGTCTTGTTGCCGCCGCGTCGAGTCAAACGGATCGTCACCATCTTTTTTCACCTTGCAATGCCGAGCCGTTAATTGTAATGAATCCGAGGCCCTAAGGGCAACAAAAAGCATGCCCGGACGTCAAATTACGGCTTTGTGCCAAATCCCGGGGGCAACCGGCCGCCCATGCCGCGCATCATGTTCTTGAGCATTCCGCCCTTGGCGAGCTTTTTCATGGTCTTTTGCATCTGATCGAACTGCTTCAGCAGGCGATTGACCTCGGGCAATTGCACGCCCGCACCTGTTGCTATGCGTCGTTTTCGCGACCCATCGATCATTTCCGGGCGCCGGCGCTCGCGTGGGGTCATCGAATCGATGATCCCCATCTGCCGCTTGAGCATCTTCGGATTCACCGCGCCGGCCGCGGCGGCGGCATTCGCCTGCATTTGCGCCGGCAACTTGTCCAGCAGCGCGCTCATGCCGCCCATCTTCTGCAACTGGGTCAATTGGTCGCGCAAATCCGCAAGATCGAAAGATTTGCCTTTGCTGATCTTTTTGGCGAGCTTCTCGGCCTTTTCCTGATCGACCTGCTCCCGGACCTGCTCGACCAGCGACAGCACATCGCCCATGCCGAGGATCCGGGAAGCGATCCGCTCCGGCAGGAACAGCTCGAGGGCCTCGGATTTCTCGCCGGTACCGACAAACAGTATCGGTTTGCCGGTGACCTCCCGCACCGATAGTGCCGCTCCGCCGCGCGCATCACCGTCGGCCTTGGTGAGTATCACGCCGGTCAGACTCAATGCTTCGTTGAACGCCTTGGCCGCGTTGACCGCATCCTGTCCCGCCATGCTGTCGACGACGAACAGCCGTTCGTGGGGCTTGATCGCGGCTTCCAACGCCCTGACTTCGGCCATCATCTCGGCATCGACGTGCAGGCGTCCGGCCGTATCGAGCAACAGCACGTCATACGCCTGCAGCGTCGCCTCGTTCAAGGCGCGCCTGGCAATCTCCACGGGCGCTTCCCCGCTATCGCCGCTGGCGAATCCGGCCCCCACTTGGGAAGCGAGCGTTTGAAGCTGCAGAATCGCCGCCGGCCGGTATACGTCGGTACTGGCCAGCAACACTTTTTTATTCTGTTTTTCGATGAGCCAGCGCGCGAGCTTGCCGGCGGTCGTGGTCTTGCCGGCCCCTTGCAGACCGGCGAGCATGACCGTGACCGGGCGCTGCGCGCGCAGGTTGAGGCCCGCACTGGGTTCGCCCATGAGGCGCACCAGCTCCTCGTGCACCACTTTGATGAAGGCTTGCCCGGGGGTGAGGCTCTTGGTGACTTCGATGCCGATCGCACGAGCCTTGATCGCATCGGTGAAGCGTTTCACGACGGGAAGCGCGACATCGGCATCGAGCAGCGCGAGCCGGACCTGCCGCACGGTGTCGGCGACATTGTCCTCGCTCAGATAGCCGCGGCCGGACAATGCCTTGAGCGCGTTTGATAGGCCGGAAGCAAGACGGTCGAACATCGCCGATAGTATAGTAGGGTTCGCGGCTGGATTCTCGGGGTGCAGCCAGGCGCCTAGGCGCACTTGCGTCGTTGTGTCATTATTTCGCGGCCGTGACCCTCGCCATTACCCTGTTTGCGCTCTATACCGCCAGTGCTTGGCTGATGCTGCGAACGGTGAGCAATCCGCGCTTGGAACCCCTCGCGTGGGCTATCACCCTCACTGCGATCTTCGCTCACAGCGACGCCATCGTGCACATGATGCGTGCGCAGGGACAGTTTTCGATCGGCCTGCTCGAGGCCCTCTCGCTGCTCGCGTGGACCTTGAGCGTGCTGGCGTGCCTCATTGCCATCGAAAGGCAGAATCGGGTGCTGGGGGCCATCTTGCTGGGGTGCGCGGCGTTCGGTGCTGCGGCATTCGGCGCAGCCTCGGTCGGTTCCGGACACCTGTACGTCGAGGAGACCGCGCCCGGGTGGGAGCTCACCGCGCACATACTGCTTTCGATGGGCGCCGCGGCACTGCTGTTCGCCGCCGCCGTCACCGCCCTGCTGCTGGTGTTCCTGGATCGCCGGTTGCACTCCCGGCGCATCGCCGATCTGCCGACCGCGCTTCCGCCGCTCGATTTGCTCGAGAAGGTGATGTTTCGGCTGATCGGCGCCGGGTTCATTCTGTTGACGCTCGCGCTTTTGACCGGCTTCATCTTCGTCACCAATCTGTGGGCGCAGCACCTGCAACACAAAACGATCCTGTCGCTCATCGCCTGGGTGATATTCGCCGTCTTGCTGCTCGGCCGCGTCCGTTACGGCTGGCGCGGGCGCGCGGCAGTGCGTTGGACCTTGTGGGGATTCGGCTTTCTGATCCTGGCGTATTTCGGCTCCAAGTTCGTTCTCGAAACCCTGCTCGGGCGACATTGGGGCTGATCGCGTAGACGAATGACACCAATCCCTACCGGTGCATTGTTCGCTGCGCTGGGCGTCCTGCTGGTTCTGGCCGCGTTTCTCGCAGGCAGCGAGACCGCGCTGATGAGCCTGAATCGATACCGGCTGCGGCATCGAGCCAAGGCCGGCAATCGGGCCGCGAAACTCGCCGAGACCCTGCTCGCGAAACCCGACCGGTTGATCGGTCTCATCTTGCTGTTGAGCACCGTGGTCAACGTGGCATCGCCCATGCTGGTCGGTTTCATCGCGCTGCGGCTGGGCGGCGAATTCCTGGTCGCATTCGGCGCGGTGATGCTCACGCTGGTGCTGCTGATCTTCTGCGAGGTCGCTCCCAAGACATTTGGCGCGCTGCGACCGGAGCGTGTCGCCCTGCCGGCGGCCTATGTCTACTCGCCGTTGTTATGGGCGCTGTACCCGTTCGTGTGGGCCACCAATCTGCTGGCGAACGGTGTTCTGCGCCTGCTCGGCGTCTCGCCGCACCAAGCCTCGCATTCCCTGAGCAGCGAGGAGCTGCGCACCGTGGTCGCGGAAGCGGGTGCCATGATTCCGCACCGCCACCAGCAGATGTTGGTGAGCATTCTCGATCTGGAAAAGGCCACCGTGGAGGACATCATGGTGCCGCGGACCGAAATCGCCGGTATCGACATCGACGACGCCTGGGACCAGATCCTCGAACAGCTGCGTCAATGCCAGCACACGCGCTTGCCGGTGTTCCAGGGCGACATCGACCGCATCATCGGCGTGTTGCACATGAAGCGCGTGGTGCACGAGCTCGCACGCAGCCATTTGGACCGGGAGGGGCTGATCGAGGCGGCCAGCGTGCGAGACGCCTACTTCGTGCCGTCGGGCACCACCCTGAACACCCAATTACTGAATTTTCAGCGCGACAAACGCCGCATGGCGTTCGTCGTGGACGAGTACGGCGACATCCAGGGTCTGGTCACGCTGGAGGATATCCTCGAGGAGATTGTCGGCGAATTCACCACCGACCCCGCCGCCATGATGCACAAGGACGTGCGTCGCGACGCCGACGGCAGCTACATCGCGAACGCCTCCACCACCATCCGCGCCTTGAATCGCTCCATGCGCTGGAACCTGCCCACGGACGGCCCCAAAACCTTGAACGGCCTGATCGTCGAATTCCTCGAGACGATTCCGGAACCGGGCACCACTTTGAAGCTCGCGGACTACATGCTGGAGGTCTTGCAGACCGGCGATAACGCCATCAAGACGGTGCGCATTCGGCCGCCGGCGCCGCATTGAATTGTTGTGCGAGTTTACCAGGGTCAATGATGGGTTTCGCGGATTCCGTTGCCTTGATCGGACAGCAGGTGTCGCTGGTGCCGCTTTCGCAGGTCCATTGCGCCGAACTCATCGAGGCCGTGAAGGACGGCGAGCTGTGGACCTTGTGGTACACCTCCATACCGTCCCCCGATCGAATGGCTGCCGAAATCGACCGGCGGCTCGAGCTGCACAAAAAAGCTTCGATGATTCCCTTCGCCGTCATTGAAAAATCCAGCGGCGCGGCGGTCGGGATGACGACGTACATGAACATCGACGCCGATAATCGACGCGTGGAGATCGGGTCCACCTGGTACCGCAGGCGCGTGCAGCGCAGCGCCCTTAACACCGAATGCAAACTATTGCTCCTGACCCATACCTTCGAGCAGATGCGTTGCATTGCGGTCGAGTTTCGCACCCATTTCTTCAATCGGCAAAGCCGCGCCGGCATCGAGAGGCTGGGCGCGAAATTGGACGGTGTATTGAGGCAGCATCAAATCGCCGCAAACGGAACCCTGCGCGACACCTGCGTATACAGCATCGTCGATCGCGAGTGGCCGACGGTGAAGGCGCATCTCACGCACGAGCTCGCCAGGCCGAGCGGCCGGTGAGCGCCGCTCAACCAGGGATTGCCGGAGGGTGATACGTGAGCGTCGCGCCCAGAATCCACAGCAGCGCGAGCACCAACGGCAAATTGATCGCGAACTGGACCAAGGTGAAGCCGATCAGATCCCGCGCCCGCAATCCCATGATGCCGAGTATCGGCAGCATCCAGAACGGATTGATGAGATTGGGCAGCGCTTCGGCGGCGTTGTAGATCTGCACCACCCAGCCCAGGTTATAATGCAGCGCGTTGGCCGCGTGCATCACATAGGGCGCTTCGACGATCCATTTCCCGCCGCCCGCCGGCTGATCGATCAGCTAGCACAAGGATACCTCAAGCGCCTCGCTGAGCCGCGTCACACCGCGCACCGTCATGCCTTCGGGCGCGCGCTTCGGGACGTTCGCCTGGGGCACCAACGCGAGCTTGAATCCGTGCTTTGCTGCTTCGCGCAAGCGTTCCTCGCCGAACGGCACGGGTCGAATCTCCCCCGCGAGCCCCAATTCGCCGAACGCGACCAGCGAATTGGGCACCGGTAGATCGCGCAAACTCGAGCGCGCGGCCAGCACGATCGCGAGATCCCCGGCGGTTTCCGCCAGCCGAACGCCGCCGACCACGTTGGCAAACACATCTTGACCATGCAGCAACAGTCCGGCGTGGCGGTGTGCCACGGCCAGCAACATCGTGAGGCGGTTACCGTCGATCCCGACGGCCACGCGGCGCGGATTGGCGCCGAGGCTGGCATCGGCGAGCACCTGCACCTCGATCAGCAAAGAACGCGTGCCCTCGCGCATCACTGTGATCACGCTTCCCGGAACCGGCTCGGGGTGGCGCGACAGAAAAATCGCGGAAGGATTGGCCACTTCGCGCAGCCCCTGCTCGACCATGGCGAACACGCCGATTTCATTGGCGGCGCCGAAGCGATTCTTGACCGATCGCAGCACGCGAAAGCGGCTGCCGGTATCGCTCTCGAAATACAGCACGGTATCGACCATGTGTTCGAGCACGCGGGGCCCGGCGATCTGGCCTTCCTTGGTGACGTGCCCGACCAGCAATACGGCGGTGCCGCTGCCCTTGGCGAAGCGGACCAATTCGGCGGTGCATTCGCGCAACTGGGAAACCGCGCCCGGCGCCGCCTCGATGCGCTCCGAATACATCGTTTGGATCGAATCGACGACGAGCACGCACGCCTTCAAGCTGGCGGCGGCGCCGACGATCTGCTCCACCTGGGTTTCGGCGATGAGTCGGGCGGTTGCGGCTTGAAGGCCCAACCGGCGCCCGCGCAAGGCGATCTGTTTGAGCGATTCCTCGCCGCTCGCATAGAGCACAGGGCCCGCTTGATTGAGGGCCGCGGCCGCCTGCAGCATCAGCGTGGATTTACCGATTCCGGGGTCGCCGCCGATCAAGGTCACCGACCCGGGAACCAAGCCGCCGCCGAGCACTCGATCGAGCTCCGCCGAACCGGTGGTCAGACGCGGCTGATCGACGCTGGCTTCCGCCGCCAAGGACGAGAGGTCGGCTCGGACCGCTCTTGCCCGCCCCGCCACGGCGCGGCGCGGGCCCGGGGCTTGGGCTTCGGCCGCCAGGGTGTTCCATGCGCTGCAACCGGTGCATTGACCTTGCCACTTCGGTGAAGCGATTCCACAGTTCTGGCAAACGAAAACCTCTTTTAATTTTGGCATTCTGCTACCTTGGGCGCCGATTTTGTGAGCTTAGCATTGCAGCCTGGGCGTCCCGATCACCTATACTGCAAGACTTTAGTGGACGGATTATGTTTATTGCATGCGCAAATTCGGGCTGATCGCGGCAATTGTGGGCTTTGGCATCCTTGGGCTGGACCTGCTGCTCCGAGTACTCGCTCATTTGAGCTCCTGGCTGTGGCTGCCCGGCACGGCGCTGCTCTGCGGTGGCAGCGGCCTTTACCTGTGGGCACGGGGTTCCTCGGCAGCGCCGGTGATTCCTGCGCCGAAAGCGGCCGCCCCGCTGGGAACCGACACCGCGCGGATATTGGACAACTTCGAACAGCGCTTCGCCGAACTCAAGGGCCGCAAGGCGAGCGATACGGTGGCGGGCGAGCTGTACGCTCTCGGCACGCAGCTCGAGCGGCGCGGGCGTGCCCTCCAGGCTACCGCCGTGTACCGCCATTTGGCGCGCATCGACAATACCTACCGCGATGTGGCCGCGAGATTGCGGCGTCTGATGGACGCCGAACGCACCAAATCGACTGCGGCGGCCCCGGCCGCGAGCGCAGCGCGCTCGCCGGCCGCGACTCGGGCAAGCGGGCCAGCCGCTGCCACCGTGACGGCGGCGGCCGGACCGCGCCCGGCCGGCGCCGCGGCGAACGGTCAGGCGGCGCGGGAACTCGCCGGCTCTGCCGCCGCGATGCAGCGCCTGGGCCGCTACCAACTGGAGCGCGAAATCGGTCGCGGTGCCATGGGCATCGTCTACTTGGGCCGCGATACGGCCATCAATCGATTGGTCGCGATCAAGGTCATCCCGCTCGCCAGCGAATTCAGCGATACCGAACTCACCGAAGCGAGAACACGGTTCTTTCGCGAGGCCGAAACTGCGGGACGCCTCAATCATCCGAACATCGTCACTATTTATGATGTCGGCGAGGAACGGGGGCTCGCGTATATCGCCATGGAGTACTTGAAGGGCCGTCATTTGAGCGAATTTTCAACGTCCAATACGCTTCTGGAGGCGCGCACCGTGCTCGATCTGATCGGGCGCACGGCGCAAGCTTTGGGATTTGCGCACAAGCAGCAGGTGGTGCACCGGGATATCAAACCGGCGAACATCATGTACGACCCAAGCGCCGATGTGCTCAAGATCACCGACTTCGGAATCGCGCGCTTGACGGACGCCGGCAGCACTCGCACCGGCATCGTGCTCGGCACGCCCTCGTTCATGTCGCCGGAGCAGCTCGAAGGGCGAACTGTGACTGGTCACTCGGACTTGTTTTCCCTGGGTGCTAGCCTGTTTCAATTACTGACCGGCCAGCTGCCCTTTACGGCCGATTCGATGACCGGGTTGATGCAGCAAATCGCCGAGGCGCCGCACCCGCCGTTGCGCGCCTTCCGGCCGGATCTGCCGGCCTGCGTGGACAGCATCGTCGATCGTGCGTTGGCCAAGAATCCCGAAGCGCGGTTCGAGTCGGGCGGACAAATGGCGGCCGCTTTGGATGAGTGTCGCGCGAGCATGCCGAGCGCGCCGCGATGACCGAATGTCACGATAAGATTTTAAAAGCGAAGTTGCGATCATGAGTTTGCGGGGGAAAATCACCAGCGTAGCGCTCACCGACACCGGCAAGGTCCGCGAGCACAACGAGGACATGATCGGCGCGGAGACGGATATCGGTTTGTTCGTCCTGGCCGACGGCATGGGCGGCTACAATGCGGGCGAGGTCGCGAGTGGAATCGCGGTCAAAACCATCATCAATCTGGTGCGCGATGCACTGCGCCGCGAGGATCTCTCCGTGCGCGACCCGGAGACCGAATTGACGCGCCCCAGCATCATCTTGCGTGACGCGATTTACAGAGCCAATAAAATCATCTACCACACCTCCAAGACCCAGGCGCAATGTGAAGGCATGGGTACGACCGTGGTGGCCTGTCTGTTCCACGACAATAAGATGTCGATCGCGCACGTCGGCGATTCGCGCCTGTATCGGCTGCGCGACAACCGCTTCGAACAGATGACCCTGGATCATTCGCTGCTGCAGGAATTGGTCGATCGAGGCTTTTATTCACAGCAGGAGGCGCAGCGCGCCGCCAACAAGAATTATGTTACACGGGCGCTCGGAGTCGAGCAGAATGTCGAGGTCGAGATCCACGAGGAGCCGGTCCAAAAGAGCGACTATTACGTGCTTTGCTCGGACGGCCTTTCGGACATGATTGAAGATGAGGATATTCATTTAACAATCAGCACCTTTAGTGCTAATCTTGATACGGTTGCTAAGCAATTGATTCAGCTGTCGAACGACAATGGCGGGCGGGACAATGTGTCGGTCATCATGGCACACGTGGCGGAGCCGTTCCCCGCACACCGGCGTATATTTGACAAAATATTGGGATGGTTCGGCTAGCAAATTGGAGTCTGCATGGCACGCCTGATGCTCAGCTTGGATGGTCAAGTCCTCGCGGAATACAACATGAACAAGGAGCGCTACACCATAGGACGCCTTCCGGATAACGATATTCGCATCGATAATCCGGCGGTGAGCGGACACCATTCGCTCATCATCAATATTCTCAACGACTCCTTCCTGGAGGACTTGAACAGCACCAACGGCACCTACGTCAATGGCAAGCTGATAAAGAAGCACGCCATGCAGCACGGCGATGTCATCACGGTCGGACACCACCAGCTGCGCTTCGTCGACAGCCAGGATGGCGAGGCCGAGCAGGACGAATTCGAAAAGACGATGGTCATCACGCCGAGTTCGCAGGGCGAAGAGCGGATTCGGCGGGTCGGCGTTGCGGTCGATCAGGCGGCCAAGGCCATCGCGGCCAAGCGCCCTGCCGGCCGGGGCGGCGTGCCGGAGAACGCCACCGCCCTCCCGAAGGCGAAACTACAAGTGCTGAGCGGCGCGTTCGCCGGCCGCGAACTCGAACTGACCAAGGCGCTCACCACCCTCGGCAGGCCCGGCGTTCAGGTCGCCGCCATTACGCGGCGCGCCGAAGGCTACTTCATCGTGCACGTCGACAGCGAAAAGGAAGGCGACTATCCGCTCGTCAACGGCGTGCCCATCGGTCCGCAGGCCCGTCGGCTCAACGATAACGACGTGGTGCAGCTCGCGGGCGTGAAAATGGGGTTCTTCGAAAGCTAGCCTTTGCACCCTGGCCAGGCGCCGGCAGACAGCCGGTCCGGGCGGCCATCGGTGCGGCGCCGGATGCCGGCATAGCGCTCATCCCGGCAACGGCGCGCTCTTCGCCACGCGCACCACCGCCGTGCCGGCTATCTTATCGTGCCACGCCTGTTTTCCGTGATCAAAGGCGATCCAGAAAAATCCGAGGCCCGCGACCGCCAAAGACAGAAAGCAGCCAAGCGCGCGCACGATCGCGGTCTCCCAATCTATGGGCCGCCCATCCAGGCGTACGACCCGCAAGTCGAATACCATGCCGCCGATCGTCGAGCCGCGCATTTTCCACATGACCGCTCCATAGGCGGCGAGCACCAGCAGTTCGAGCTTGAACACATGATGCAGCACGCCCATCAGAAATCCGACCAGCAATGCGTCGAGCAGCAGTGCCAGCATGCGAACCCAAAATCCGGCGCGCGGCAGCGCCGCCGTGATGTCCGGCACGGCAGCCGCCGCCGCTCCGCCGGCCCTTGTCTCCGCCGCAGCAAAAACATGTGCGGCGTCCGGACTGGCCGCCTCCGGCGCCGGGGCTGCGGCGGAGCGCGCAGGGTCCGCCTGCGATGCGCGCTGCGCCTGCACGGTAAGTGCGAGCGTGTAGGCCACCGCACCCAACCCGAGCAGACCGAGCAGCTTGTAGACCACGATGCCCAGCACCGGCACGCAGTACAGCGCCAATACGATTGCACCGCCGATGAGCACCGCAAATGCGGGATGCCCGAGCGCGCCCTCGCGGTTCCCGCCGAGACAGCGACGGCCCAACCACGCGAGCATGACGGCCTTGCCGAACAGCCCCGCGCAGAACAATGCGAACCCGAGAAACGGCACGGCGACGAGTCCGATCACCGTGATACACAACAACACCAACAGCACGGGTATCAGCAGCAGAGTGAGCAGCGCAGCCAACGCGGTGGTGCCGGGTTGTGTCTCGAGGGTGTTCACGCATTCCGTAATGGCCTCGCGAAACAGCAGTGCGAGGCCCAGGTACAGCGCCCAGAGGGCGAACGCCAGGCCCCAGGCCCATCCAATCCCCGGGGCCAGAGCCAACGGCCTTGCGTAAAGCAAACAATGATCGATCCACGGCCGCAGCCAGGCCGCGCCGGCGGCGCCGCCGGCGATGCTGTTGACGTCACCGTGAATGATCGAGGCCGCATCGCGCTTCACGATGCCGCCGACCGCGACCACATCGCCCCCGATGTCGGCATGCGGCCCCAGTTCGACGTTCCCCACGACGGCGACCACACTGCCGTCGACCGGGCTGTCGACGTAGGTGTCGCCCAACACCGCGACCGCGCTGTCTTTGACCGGTCCGCTGACCCGGGTATCGCCAAGGATTGACACCACGTCCCCCGCTTCGCCCGCACTGGTCGAGGAGCCGAAGATCGATACCACGGAGTCGGCATGCTCATCGGCGCGCAAAATGGAGTCGTACCCAATGCTGACCACACTGTTGCCGTGGCGGTGACGCCGGCCGAGCCGTGCCCCGCCCGCCCGCTCGTCCGAGTCGAGAGCCACAGACGCATCGCGCGCCGGCGAGTCCTCAGCCGCTGCGGCGGCGCTCGGTGGCGTGTCGTCGGATGGTGGCGCGGCTTGCGCGCGCTCGATCGCACCCCAAGCGGGCAGCAGCACCAGGAGCCATAATGCGAGTCGTTGCAAACGGAATGTATTCATGATCTGTGCTCACATGCCATTTCCTGATCAAGATACAGCGCGCGATAGGCGGCGACGCCCAGTCCGAACAACGCCGTATACAACAGCGCGCCCGCAGCCAGGCCGCCATAGATCCAATCCGGCGGAATGGCACGCGCGAGCTCCCCCGACAGCCATTGCGCAACCCCCATGACCGCCACCGCCTCGCGCGCCCAAGGCATCGGCCACACGCCGGCCGCATGCAGCGATCTCAAGCCCGACGCGGCCCAGCCGCCTGCGGCGAAGGCCAGACCCACAAGGATCACGCACATCGACACGAACACGGCGCGTGTCGCCTGCGGCCAGTGCGCGAAACTGCGGCGCCACCACGGCAGCGCGGCGCGGCGCGCCAACTCGGCGAGCACACGCGACTCCAAGGTGGCGGGCGCCCGGCGCACCGGCAGTTCGCGCAGGGAGCGGTCGAGCAAACGCTCCAATCCCCGTTGCGCCTCGCAAGGCTCGCTCATGAGACACCCTGCGACCGGAGCATCGGCAGCAGCGCGGCGCGGGCGCGCCGAATATCGGTCTTGACCTTGGCGAGAGAGACGCGCAGGCGCAGCGCGATTTCCTCGTAGGACATTTCCTCGAAGTGATAAAGCACCAGCGGCAGCCGCTGATGCGTGGGCAGGCGCTTCAGCGCGCCCTCGATCGCCGCCCGCCGTTGCTCGGCGCCAAGATCCGCGAGCAGCGTGTCCGATGGCGGCAGTTCCGGCTCCGGCGCATCCTGCATCGACCCATCGTCTTCACCTGCCGGCCTCATCTCGGAGAACAGCCGCCAGCGCCTGCGGTAGCGCGTGAGGTGATTGAGCGCGAGATTGGTGGCAACGGTCTTGAGCCAACCGCCCGCCGCGGGGCTCGCGCGCAGATGATCGAAGTTTTCGAAGGCCTTGAGGAACACCGCCTGCGAAATATCCTCCGCCTGCGCATCGTCCCCGGCCAATCGGGCCGCGGTCGAGAAAACCATATCCTGATAGGCACGCATAAAGGTCGTGAACTCGTTCGAGCTGCCGGGCTCCGGGGGTGGCATTTGCACTTGAATGTGGTCGCTTAGACCCATAACACGGCTGGGCCGGAAAAGTTGCAAACCCCACTTTAGCGCAACGGTACGCGGCAGGCCGAGGGCGCGCCGCGTTAGGAGCAGAGCCTGTCTGAGTATTCCCCGTGGCCGCGGAATACTCAGACAGGCTCCCGGGCATCAGCGGTAGCGGCCCATCAATTTGTCGAGCTCGCCGCTGCCGGGGGACAGCGTTTCGTACGGGATGCGATTCAGGGGCACCGCGCTCGATTTGTTCAGCGTGTGAAACTCGGTGGTGCTCGATTCATTGATATGGATCAATCCGGTCACGAATTCCTTTTGCTTGAGCTTGCCCTCGATGAAGGCATAGGCCGCGCTGCGATCGGTCGGATCGTAGCTGGCATCCAGCTTGCGCAGAAGGACGCGGCTGCCGTCGTGCAGTTGCACCGGTATCGACTCTCCGACCGGATAATCGACGGCGATCTCGGCCGCCGGAGGCACGAAGTCCGCCTCCATCACCGCGTGATAGTGCTCGCGCGTGAAGATGTAGCTCTTGGTGGAGCCCTCATGATCGTTGAAAGTGACGCAGGGCGAGAGCACATCGATGAGCGCGAATCCGTTGTGGCGGAGTCCCGCTTGAATCAAGGGCACCAGCTGCGCCTTGTCTCCGGAAAAACCGCGCGCAACGAAGGTGGCGCCGAGCGACAGCGCGAGCAGCACCGGATCGATGGGCGGAGTCTGGTTGACGTCGCCCTTCTTCGCCTGAGTTCCAATATCCGCCGAGGCCGAGAACTGACCCTTGGTGAGGCCGTACACGCCGTTGTTCTCGATCAAATAAAGCATGTTCACGTTGCGGCGGATCACGTGCACCAATTGTCCCAAGCCGATCGACAGGGAATCCCCGTCTCCGGAAATGCCGAGGTAGGTCAGTTCGCGATTGGCCGCGTTCGCGCCGCTCGCGATCGAGGGCATGCGCCCGTGGACGGCATTGAAGCCGTGCGCACCGCTCACGAAATAGGCGGTGGTCTTGGAGGAGCAGCCGATTCCGGAGAGTTTGACCAATTGTTCGGGCCGCATATCGAGTCCCCAGCAGGCTTCGATGATCGCGGCGGTGATCGAATCGTGTCCGCAGCCGGCGCACAGAGTGGACATGGCGCCTTCGTACTGGCGGCGCGTCAGACCGAGCGCGTTGGTGGGCAATGAAGGGTGTGCGATCTTGGGCTTATTGATGAATGACATGGTGCTCTCGCCAATACCCTTCAGCGGGTACTGTTGGTGGTAACCGCCGACAACCGCGGCTCCTCTGCGAGCGCCGCGCGAATGCCGTCGACGATGGGTCCGCAGGACATGGGAAACCCGCTATAGCTCAAGATGGATTTGAGTTTGGATTTCTCAACCGCCGTCTCGAGGGTGAGGAGCGAGCGCAATTGCGCGTCGCGATTCTGCTCGACCACGAAAATCGTGCTGTGCGAGCTCAGGAATTTCTCCACATCGCTGCCGAACGGGAATGCCCGCAGCCGCAGGTAATCGAGGTGAAGCTTCTGGCGATCGAGCACGTCGATCGCCTCGCGCACCGCGCCGTCGCAGCTGCCGACGCTCACGATGCCGATCTGGTTGTCGCCCTTGCCGGTCAATATGGCCTTCGGCACGTAGTTGGCCGCATTGACGAATTTGCGCTTCAGTCGATCGAGCACCACTTGATACTCGGCCGAATCCTCCGTATAGCCGCCGTATTGGTTATGGCCCGAACCGCGGGTGAAGTAGGCGCCCTTGGGATTCACGCCGGGCAAAGTGCGGTAGGGAATCGCGTCGTCGTCCCGATCCACGTAGCGATAGAATTTGTCGAGACCGGCCAATTCCTCCGCCGAGAGCATCTTGCCGCGGTCGGGCCGGTAGGCATCGTCCCATTTCAGATCGCGGCACATCCAATCGTTCATGCCGATATCCAGATCGGAGAGGACGAAGATCGGTGTCTGCAGGCGTTCGGCCAAATCGAAGGCCTGCACCGCCATGTAGAAGCATTCCTCCGGATTCGCCGGAAACAGCAGCACGTGCCGGGTGTCGCCGTGCGAGGCGTAGGCGCACAGCATGATGTCCGATTGCTGAGTGCGCGTCGGCATGCCGGTGGACGGACCGACCCGTTGCACGTCGAAAATCACGCAAGGCACTTCGGCGTAGTACGCGAGTCCCACGAATTCGTTCATCAGCGAGATTCCCGGCCCGCTGGTCGGAGTGAAGGCTCGTGCGCCGTTCCAGGCGGCACCCAACACGATGCCGATTGCCGCCAATTCGTCCTCGGCCTGGATCACTGCGAAGTTACGCGCGCCGGTGCCCGGATCAACCCGATAGCGCTCGCAGAATCCCTTGAACGCATCCATCAACGAGGTGGACGGGGTGATCGGATACCAGGCCCCCACGGTCGCACCCGCGTACACGCAGCCCAAGCCCGCGGCGGTGTTGCCGTCGATCATGATGTGTCCGCGCGTCTTGTCCATGTGCTCCACCCGCAGCGGCAGCGGGCACGAGAGGTGCTGCTTGGCGTAGTCGAATCCCAGACGCAGCGCCTTGGTGTTGGCATCGAGCAGCTTCGGCTTCTTGCCGTAGTTTTGACGCATTAAACCGTCGATGACTTCAAGGTCGAGGTTGAGCAGTGCGGCCAGCAGGCCGGCATAGGCGATGTTCTTCAGCAATATGCGATTGCGCACGCCGTCGAAGTTTTCATTCACCATTTTCGCCAACGGCACACCGATGACCGTGATGTCGCCCCGCTGCAATAGCGCACTGCGGGGCCAGGTCGCGTCGTAGATCAGGTAGCCGCCCGAAACGACTTCACGCACGTCTTTCGCGTACGTCTCGGCATTCATCGCCACCATGATGTCGACCCGGCCGGCGCGTGCGGCATAGCCCTGTCGGGTCACGCGAATTTCGTACCAGGTCGGCAGACCCTGGATGTTCGATGGAAAGTAATTCTTTCCGGTCACCGGCACGCCCATGCGGAAAATGGTCTTCATGATCAGCGAATTCGCGCTCGCGGAGCCCGTGCCATTGACGTTCGCGAACTTGACGACGAAGTCGTTCACTCGATCCGGTGCGGCGGTTAGCTTCGGCATGTCTTGCCCTCATCCTCGGCCAGAGGAATTTTAATCGTGGATTTCTGCATGTCCCAGGCGGCGGTCGGGCAGCGCTCGGCGCACAGGCCGCAATGCACGCAGACGTCCTCGTCCTTGACCATGACGCGCCCGGTGTGCGGCAGCGGGCTCGACACGTACAGAGCCTGCTCGACATTCAGCGCCGGCGCCTTCAATCTCGAGCGCAGTTCCGCGTCCGTGCCGTTCGGCGCAATGGTGAGGCAGTCGACCGGACAGATGTCGATGCAGGCATCGCACTCGATGCACAACTTCGCCGCAAACACCGTTTGCACATCGCAGTTCAGGCAGCGCTGCACCTCGAGCGCGGCCTGCTCGGCGGTGAACCCCAATTCGACCTCCACGTTGATCTTCTTGAATCTCTCGATCAATCCGACGTGCGGCACCAAGCGGCGCTCGGCGGCGTTGTACTCGTTCTTGTAGGACCATTCGTGCATGCCCATCTTGCGGCTTTCCAGCGTCACCCCGCGCGGCATGCGGGCCGAAACCGGTTCGCCCATGCAGTACTTGTGCACCGAGATGGCGGCCTGGTGGCCGTGCTCCACCGACCAGATGACGTTTTTTGGACCGAACGCGGCATCGCCCCCGAAAAACACCTCGGGGCGGGTCGACTGAAAGGTGTGTTTATCCACCGCCGGGAGGTCCCAGCGGCTGAACTGTATCCCGATGTCGCGCTCGATCCACGGGAAGGCGTTTTCCTGACCGATGGCGAGGATGACGTCGTCGCAGGGGTAAAACTCTTCGCCGCGTACGCGGGTCCCGGTGATTTCCCCATCCCGCAGTTCATATTCGAGGTGCTCGAACAGCATCCCCTTGAGCTCGCAGTTCTCGACCACGAAACTCTTCGGCGCCCGATTGACCACGATCTGAACGGTCTCCTGTTCGGCGTCCTCGAGTTCCCACGCCGAGGCCTTGAAGAACTGGCGCGGCTTGCGCGCCATGACTTTGACGTCCTTGGCGCCGAGGCGCATCGAGGTGCGGCAGCAGTCCATGGCCGTGTTGCCCACGCCGATGATGAGCACTCGCGCGCCGATGGTCTCGATGTGCTTGAAGGCGACCGATTCGAGCCAGGCGATGCCGATGTGAATACGCTTGCTTTCATGGCGTCCGGGCAGCTCGAGTTCCTTGCCTTTCGGTGCGCCGGTGCCGACGAACACCGCGTCGAATTCTCGGGATTCGAGCAGCTGCTTCATGCTGCCGACGGGTGAGTTCAGACGCAGGTCGGTGCCCATATTGGTGATGTATCCGATTTCCTCATCGAGCACCTGGGCCGGCAGGCGGAAGGCCGGGATATTGGTGCGCATCAATCCGCCGGCGACGGCGAATTGCTCGAAAATTGTCACTTGGTACCCTAACGGCAACAGATCGTTCGCCACGGTGAGCGATGCCGGCCCTGCGCCGATGCAGGCGACGTGTTTGCCGTTCTTCTGCTCCGGGGCGCGCGGCAGCAGCGCGCTGATGTCGTCCCGGTGATCGGCCGCGACCCTCTTCAGCCGGCATATGGCCACCGGCTTGCTCTCGATCCGCCCGCGCCTGCAGGCGGGCTCGCAGGGGCGGTCGCAGACGCGGCCCAGAATGCCCGGAAACACGTTGGACGCGCGATTCACCATATACGCGTCGGTGAACCGGCCTTGAGCGATCAGCCGGATGTATTCGGGGACATCGGTGTGCGCCGGGCAGGCCCACTGGCAGTCAACCACTTTATGGAAATAATCAGCGTGCCCGGTATCGGTCGGTTCCATGTGTCCTCATTCTAAAATCGCCCTCCCAACAGCCCGTAAATTATAGGCGCACGGCGCTTCTGCGTGGGTGAGCTAGCGCACATAAATCCCTTGAATGCTAGTTTTTGAAGCCGCGCCCGCGCAGCACGCGACCGGGCAGCGCGCTGGTCGCCGCGCCGTCTGCGACGACGGGTACCCCGTTCACCAGCACCCATTGCATGCCGACCGAGAGCTGATTCGGCGCGGAAAAAGTCGCGCGGTCGGTAATTGTCTCGGGATCGATCAACATGCCATCGCCGCAAAAATATTTCGGTGGACATTACGACCTCTCTGATCGGCGGTTCGATGGCGCGTTGGCATCGCGTGGCATCCGTAGTTGGCCTCTCCTAATAGTGTCGCATGATTGACTCCCGGGTACGAGGCAGCACATCCGGCAATGTGGAGACGCTGTCGCGAATGCACGACATGCCGGTCAGCGCAGCGTCACCGCCACCCGCTGGCTGATTCCGCACAGCAGTTCGTACGTTATGGTGTCCGCCCACACCGCGATCTCCTCCACCGGCAACCCGCTGCCCCACAGAATCACCGGATCGCCCAGGCGCGGCGGTCTTTTGAGATCGGTGACGTCGATGCCGATCATGTCCATCGAGACGCGGCCGGCGAGCGGCGCGCGTTCGCCGTTGACCAGCACCGGCGAGCCTCCCGCCAGGCTGCGCGGGTAGCCGTCGCCGTAGCCGACCGCGGCCACCGCCAGGCGCGTCGGCCGGCGTGCCGTCCAATCGCCGCCGTAGCCCACCTGCTCACCTGCCGCGAGATCCTTGAGAGCGATCACGTGCGAATGCAGCGTCATCACCGGTTCGAGCCCGTGGTCCGCGCCGATCGAGCCGGCGAACGGAGACACGCCGTACAAGAGCAATCCCGGCCGCACCCAATCCGCCTGCGCCTGCGGAAAATTGAGCATGCCGGCGGAATTGGCGATGCTGCGCTCGCCGCGCAGCGAGTCGGTGGCGCGGGCGAAGCGGGCGAGCTGATCGGTCGTAACCGAGAGTTCCGGCGAGTCGGCGCAGGCCAGGTGCGTGAACAGATTGACCGGGGACTTGACCGCGGGCAAAGCGCTCAAGGCCGCGAGCGCCGCGTCGAACGCCGCACCTTTGAAGCCGAGACGATTCATGCCGCTGTCGAGCTTCAACCAAATGTTGAAGTTCGCTCCGGCCGGCGCCGCTCGCAGCAAGTCGACTTGCTCGATGGTATGCACCACCAGTTCAAAGCCGGCGGCGGCGGCCGCGTCCAATTGTTCGCGGTCGAAGACTCCCTCCAACAGCACGGTGCGCTTGCCGATGCCGGCGTTTCGCAGCGTGAGTCCTTCATCGACCCGCGCCACGGCGAACGAATCCGCCGCTTGCAGCGCGCGCGCGACCGCAACCAGTCCATGTCCATAGGCATTCGCCTTGATCACCGCCATGACGCGGGATCGCGGCGCAAAGCGCCGCACCGTCTGCAAATTGTGTTCGAGCGCGCCGGTATCGACCGTCGCACTCACCAGCGGTGTCACCTGGGTGTCACCGGGGTCTCATCGAAATACACCCTCGGCGTAGGACTCCGGCGCGTAGTTCTCGAACTTGGTGTACTGCCCGAGGAAGGTGAGCTGCACATCGCCGGTGGGGCCGTTGCGCTGCTTGGCGATGATGATGTCGGCGATGCCCTTGCGCGTGGTGTTGGGGTCGTACACCTCTTCGCGGTAAATGAGCAAGATCAAATCCGCATCTTGTTCGAGGGCTCCGCTCTCGCGCAGATCCGACATCACCGGTTTCTTCTCGACGCGCTGCTCCACGCCGCGATTCAACTGCGACAAGGCGATCACCGGCACCTTCAATTCCTTGGCAAGGGCCTTGAGCGAACGCGAGATCTCGGAGATCTCGGTGGCGCGATTCTCCTTGGTGCCCGAGACCTGCATGAGCTGCAGATAATCGACCACGATCAAATCGAGGCCGCGCTCGCGCTTCAAACGCCGCGCCCGTGCGCGCACTTCGGTGGGGCTAAGCGCCGGCGTCTCGTCCACGTGGATATTGGCGCCGCCGAGCTGCGTCATCGCCGAATCGATGCGCGGCCAGTCGTCCTCGTGCAATCGGCCGGAACGCAAGTGGCCCTGGTTGATTCTTCCCAGCGAGGAAATCATGCGCAATGTCAGCGATTCGGCCGACATTTCCATGCTGAAAATCGCGACCGACTTGTTCGATCCGAGCGCCGCGTTCTCCGCGATGTTGACGGCGAGCGCGGTCTTGCCCATGGACGGTCGACCGGCGACGATGATCAAATCACCGGGCTGCAGGCCGCCGGTCATTTCATCGAGCTTTTTGAAGCCGGTGGAGATGCCGGTGAGCTTCCCGTCCGAATGATAGAGCTCGTCGATTCGGTTGACGACGTCCGGCAGGATGCTCTTGACGGTCCTGAATCCAACCTTGCCGCGCGAGCCGCGCTCGGCGATCTCGAATACCGCGCGTTCCGCAGCGTCGACGATTTCGCGCGCTTCCCGGCCTTCCGGCTCGAGCGCACTGCCGACGATGAGGTTTCCCGCCGTGATCAGCTGCCGGAGGACGGACCGCTCGCGGACGATGTCCGCATAGGCGCGAATGTTGGCGGCGGTGGGTGTGTCGCGCGCCAGCGATCCGAGATAGGACAGGCCGCCCACTTGATCGAGCAGGCCCTGCGCATCCAGATGCCCTGAGAGGGTCACCGCGTCGCAGGGCTGGTTGCGCTCGATCAGGCCGGCGACGGCCGCAAAAATGAGCCGGTGGTCCTTGCGGTAGAAATCTTCGGCGAGCACCCGGTCGGCGACCTGATCCCACGCCACGGAATCGAGCATCAGTCCGCCGAGCACCGCCTGCTCGGCCTCGATGGATTGCGGCGGCAGCCGCAGCCCATCGCCCGCCGCGGTCGAGCCCAACGATTGATTGGTAAGGCGAGTGGCCATGTGCAAAGCCTGCGCGCCGCGGCTTTGCCGGCCGCTACTCTTCGGCGACGACTGTGACCGTCAAGGTCACATCAATGTCGGTGTGCAAATGCAACTGGACTTGATGCTCGCCGGTGGAGCGGATCGGTCCGGTCGGCATGCGCACTTCGCTGCGCGAAATCGGCTGTCCCGCTTTGACCGCCGCCTCGGCGATGTCGGCCGTGCCGATGGAGCCGAACAGCTTTCCTTCCGCTCCCGCCTTGGCTTTGATCTCCAGCTTGAAGTTCTCGAACTTGGCCGTGCGAGCCTGCGCCGCCGCAAGCTCCTCATGGGCCTTGGCTTCGAGCTCGTGGCGCTGCGCTTCGAACTTGGCGATATTGGCCGCCGTCGCCATGGTCGCTCTGCCGGTCGGGACCAAATAGTTGCGGGCATATCCCGACTTCACCTTGACGCGATCGCCGATTAGGCCGAGGTTCGCAACCTTCTGCAACAGTATGATTTCCATGGTTCCTGCCCGCGCTATTAGTGCTGATCAGTATACGGCAGCAAGGCCAGAAAACGTGCGCGGCGGATCGCCAGCTGCAGCTGCCGCTGATAATGCGCGCGCGTGCCCGTGATGCGGCTCGGAACGATCTTGCCGGTTTCGGTGATGTAGCTTTTCAGGGTCACCAGATCCTTGTAATCGATCTGCTTGACGTCGTCGGCGGTGAACCGGCAAAACTTCTTGCGGCGAAAAAAACGTGCCATGTCTTACTCCTGTTACCGCATGCCCATCGGCATGTCGTCGTCGTCGCCATCGTCGCCGAAATCATCGTGGCGCCGGGCGCTCTCATCAGGCGCGCGCGCCATCGGCGAGGCTTCGGTGACCGCCTCGTCCATCTTGACCACCAAGCTGCGCAGCACCGCATCGCTGAAGCGGAACGAGCCGGTGAGTTCGGCGAGGGTCTTCTGGTCGCATTCGATGTTCAGCAGGATGTAATGCGCCTTGTGCACCTTGGAAATGGGGAATGTCAGCTGGCGCCGGCCCCAATCCTCGAAGCGATGCACCTGGCCGCCGCCGGCACTGATCATGCCTTTGTAGCGATCGACCATCGCAGGAACTTGCTCGCTCTGGTCCGGATGGACCAAAAGCACGATTTCATAATGCCGCATTGTAGGCTCCCTACGGTTTTAGCCTCCCGTTGCGAGCGGTGAGGCAAGGAGTTATGCCGGTCAGCCGGCGAAAAAGAGCGCGAAGAATACGCGCTCCTGGCGGTGCCGGTCAACCCGCCCGCCGCCGACCACCCGGCCCGGAGCCTGCCGGCTGGGTACGCTGACGGCGCGCCTCGAACAGGGCGACGCCGGCCGCCACCGACACGTTGAGCGATTCAACCTGGCCGGCCATGGGAATCCGCACCAGAAAATCGCAGCGCTCGCGGGTCAAACGCCGCATGCCGCCGCCCTCCGCGCCCATGACCACGGCGAGCGGTCCGGTCAGATCGGCGCCATACAGCCCCTGTTCGGCCTCCCCATCCGTCCCCACCACCCAAATGCCCCGTTTCTTCAACCAGTCGAGGGTGCGGGCGAGATTGGTGACGGTGGCGACCGGAACGAATTCGGCGGCGCCCGCCGCCACCTTGCGCACCGTACCATCCACCACCGCGGCGCGATCCTTCGGGATGACCACGGCCTGGGCGCCCGCGGCATCGGCGGTGCGCAGACACGCCCCCAAATTATGCGGGTCGGTGACGCCATCCAGCACCAGCAGCAAGGGGTCGTGAAGATTGCTTAACGCGGCGGCCAAATCATGCTCATCCCAGGGTTTGAGCGGCCGCACCGCCGCCACCGCTCCCTGATGCGCGACATCGCCCACCAATTTGGCGAGCGCTTCGTTGCCCGCGGTTTGCACGTGCACACCCGCCGCCAGCGCTCGCTCCCTTAAACTGCGGGCGCGCGCATCGTCCCGCGGCGCGGCCATCCACAGCTCCAGGATCCTCTGCGGCGCGCGCTCGAGGACCGCGCCGATGGCGTGCGGCCCGTACACCCAATTGCGCGCACCTGTAGCCACGGCCGAGGCGATCAGCCGCGGCCGCCGCGCCGCCGGGCGCTGCCCGCTCCGCGCCGCGCGCGGTGTCCGCCGCCGCGCCGCGGCGCGCGCACCGTGCCGTGAGATGCGGCCGAATCCGCATCGAGCAACTCGAAGTCGATCTGCCGCTGCGCGAGATCGACGCGGCTGAGGCGCACACGCACCGTATCTCCCATCTGCCAGCGCCGGCCGGTGCGCTGCCCGACCAGTCCCATGCCGCCGTGCTCCAGCTCCCAATAATCGCCGGGTATGGCCGAGATGTGCACCAGTCCGTCGATCGGCATCTCTTTCAACTGTACGAACAGCCCGAACTCGAGGGCGCTGGAAATGGTGGCCTCGAAATCCTCACCCACGCGTGGCTGCAGGTACAAGCACTTGAGATATCCCATGACGTCGCGCGCCGCGTCATCCGCCCGCCGCTCGCGCTGGGAACTCTCGGCGCCGAGCGTCTGCAGCTCCGCGGTGCCGTATTTGTGGCCGGAAGCCGAGCCGGGAACGACGGCCGCCTTGATCGCGCGGTGCACCAGCAGATCCGGGTAGCGGCGGATCGGCGAGGTGAAGTGAGCGTACTCCTCGAGCGCGAGACCGAAATGGCCGATATTGGTTTGCTGATACACGGCTTGAGCAAGCGCGCGAATCACCAGCCCCTCGAGCAGCTGCCCGTCCGGCCGCGCGGACAGCCGCTCGACCAGCTGGCGAAATTCTCGCGGGCTGGGCTTTTCGGAAAACGTCGTGCCCACCTGCAGCGCATTCATGACCTTCTGCAGTTCGGTCACCCGCTTCTCTTCGGGCTGGCCGTGCACCCGGTACAGGCTTCCGACCTTGGCGAGGCGCAGCGCCACTGCCGCCTCCACATTGGCGGCGATCATGCACTCTTCGATCAAGCGATGCGCGTCGTTGCGCAGCACCGCGTAAAACCCCTCGATCGTGCCGTCCTTGCCGATGCGCGCCTTGACCTCGCCGCCGCGAAAATCGAGCGCTCCGCGCGCCTCGCGCGCGGATTTCAAGGCGCCGTACACCGCGTAGAGGTTATCGAGCGAGGTGCGCACCTCCCCCTCCAAGCCCGCGCCGGCGGCGCTGCGCGGATTCTCGAGATACTGCCAGGCCCGGTCGTAGGTGAGCCGCGCATGCGAGCGAATCACCGCTTCATAGAAATGCGTCCGGCCCGGAACGCCGGCCTTGCTCACCCGCATGTCGCAGACGAAGGCCAGCCGTTCGACGTTGGGCATCAGCGAGCACAGGTGATTGGACAAATGCTCCGGCAGCATCGGCAGCACTCGGTCGGGAAAATACACGGAGGTGGCGCGCGCGCGCGCTTCGACGTCGAGTGCGCTGCCGACGCGCACGTAGTGACTCACATCGGCGATGGCGACGACCAGCCGCCAACCGCCGCCGCGCGCGGTTTCCGCGTACACCGCATCGTCGAAATCCTTGGCATCTTCGCCATCGATGGTGACCAGCGGCAGTTCGCGCAAATCCTCCCGGCCGGCGTGGTCCTCGGGCCGCACGTCCGGATCGAAAAGATTCGCCGCATGCAGCACCTCGGGAGCGAACTCCTGCGGCAAATCGTGGCGCAGGATGGCAAAGCGCGCCGCAATGTCCGATGGCCGAACATCCTCGAGCACTTCGACGATGCGGCCCTGAGCCGGCGCCTCGCCCTGCGGCCGCTTGATGATCTCGACGATGACGTTGTCGCCGTTCTTGGCGCCGTGCGAGGAGCGCTCCGCCACCTCGATCGGGTACCAATGACCCGGGTCCTCCGGTTCGAAGCGGCCGTGTCCGTGATCCGCGTGCCAAACGCCGCCTATTTGCTTGGGCGCATCGGCGGTACGGCGTATCAAGCGTGCAGTGCGCCGTCCCCGATCGTTGACCCCGACCGCCAGCACTTCGACTCGATCGTTGTGCATCAAGGTCGCGGTATCGGCGCGCGCCAGCACCAAGGGCGCGGAACCGTCATCGGGCAGCACCAGCACCTCGCCGCTGGACCGGCCGCGCAGCCGTCCCGCCACCCGCTCGCCGTCGCCCGCGGTCGCAAAGCCGTTGGCTCCCTCGATCGCCTGGCCGTCGCGCACCATCGCGGCCAAGCGCTTCGACAACGCAGCGCGCTGCGCGTCGGTGTTAAGTCCCAGGCGCTTCGCGAGGCGTGCCGCGGTAAGCGGTTCCGGCGCCTCCGACAAGTGCTTGAGCAACAACTCCCGGCTCGCGATCGGATCCGCGTAGCGCAGCTTCTCAAGTTCCAAATTGGGGTCCTGGGCGTGCCAATCGTGCGCCTTGGCGGTAACGTCGTCCGGCTTTTTCGGCCGGCGCGGACCTTTCGGACCACGTCGTGTCATAGGATCTAAATGCCTCGAGCTCGATGTTTTGGCGCACGAGGTTAGCAGCTTTGCGCCCGCCCGACCTCATTTCGGCATGGAGTTTCGGTATTGCCGTCCGATATCGCCGCGCATCGCTCATTCGCGAAACCATCTCGACTTGAGCGCTTCCAGCAACACCAAACTGGCCATGCCGACCGCGCCACAGACGGCAAGATCGTTTAAGTGCAGTTGGCCGAAATGAAACAAAGTCCGCGCCGGCTGCCAAAACAAGGTGGTTGCCAACAGTACGAAAACGGCTCCCATCAAAATCCATAACGCGCGATTGGGTTGCCGGATTGCGCGGAACACGGAGGATTCGAACGAACGGTTGACCAGGATCAATCCGATGTTGACGAGGACCAGCGAAGTGAATACCAGCGCACGAAGCTCGGACTCCTGCATTCCCATCCGCGCTGCGCCGATCAGAACACCCGCCACGATCGCCAAGGCAATCAGCCCCTGCACGAGTGCCCATGCAATTCGCTTAGGAATGAGCAGTGGAATCTTCGGGTCGCGCGGCGGCCGTCGCATCACGTCGGCCTCCTCGCCTTCCGCCTCGAACACCATCGAACACGCCGGATCGATGATCATTTCGAAAAACGCGATGTGAATCGGCGTGAGCATCAACGGCAGACCCAGCACGAGCGGCAGGAGCGCAAGCCCGGCAATCGGAATATGAACCGCCACGATGTATTCGATGGCTTTGCACAGATTATCGTATATGCGACGGCCCAAGCGAACGGTCTTGACGATGGATCCGAAATCGTCGTCGAGCAGCACGATGGCCGAAGCCTCACGCGCAACGTCGGTGCCGCGTCCGCCCATCGCGATGCCGATGTGCGCGGCTTTGATCGCCGGCGCGTCGTTCACGCCATCCCCGGTCATCGCGACGATCTCGCCGATGGACTTCAGGGATTGCACGATTCGAAGTTTTTGAGCAGGTCGGATGCGCGCGAATATCGACGTCGTCTTGACCCGCGTCACCAGGACTTCATCGGTCATTTGGTCTAGCTCATCGCCGGTCAGGACCTGAGTCGTCTCGAGTCCGGCTTGTCCGGCAATGGCGCTGGCGGTCGCCGGATAATCGCCGGTGATCATCACGACCCGGACACCTGCCGAACGGCATTCGGCGACCGCAGCCGGCACGTTCGACCGCAGCGGATCGGCGAAACCGATGAGTCCAACGTACTCGAAATCATAACCGCGAAGCGACTCCGGCAGCCGCTCGACACCGGCGAGGTCGACGGCGCATGACCGGGCAACGCCCAGTACGCGAACGCCCCGCGCTGCCAGCGCATCCATCTGCCGGCGAACGTTCTGCAGCCGTTCGGCCGAAAGGCGACAAATCTCCGCTACGGCCTCCACAGCACCCTTGGCGTAGGCCCGGCCGCAGCCCTGGTTATGGCGAGCCATCACGTTGGCGACCACGAACAAATCGGGCCTCAGTCCGTACTCGCGAACCAACGACCAGCCCGGTACCTCGACAGCGCTCGAATTGTCGTGATCGGCGGCCATGGCATGCACCGCCAGGTCCATCGGGTCGGTTGCCTCCGGCCGACAGGCCAGACGCGCTACGTTCAGCGTCTCGCGAATCTCCTCGGAAAGCGCCGCACCGCTCTCGCTGTCCCACCGGCTGTCGGTACCGCATATGGCGACCACAGTCATGCGATTCTCGGTGAGCGTACCGGTCTTATCGGTGCACAGAACGGTAGTCGCGCCGAGCGTCTCGATAGCGGCCGCCCGGCGGGTCAAGACACGCGCCTGGGAGATGCGCCATGCCCCCATGGCCATGAAGACCGCCATGACCAACGGAAACTCTTCGGGGAGCAGGGACATGCCCAAAGCAATGCCGCCCAGCATGGCCTGCAGCCACGAGCCGCGCAGCAGACCAAACAATAGAACCGTCAGCCCCCCCGCGACCGCGCCGACGATGGCAAAATCCCGTATCAACCAGCGCATCTGTCGCTGCAGATGCGGCTGCTCCGTCTCTATCGTGCGAAGATCCTTGCCGATTTTGCCCATTTCGCTGCGCGCGCCGGTGGCGTGCACGAGCGCCCGAGCAGTACCGCGAACCACCAGCGTGCCGGCGAAGACGTACGGCAGGTCTTCGCCGCCGGGGACGGCTCGAGAGACGCCGGTTCCGGCTCCGCCGATTGCCGCCAATTTGCGCACCGGAACTGATTCTCCGGTCAACAGAGACTCATCGATCATCAAATCATGCGATCTGACCAGGGTGGCATCGGCCGCAACGCGATCGCCTTCGGTGATTATGATGACATCGCCGCAGACCACCTCCCGCCCGGCGATTTGCAATCTCTGTCCGTCACGAATCACCAAGGCCCGCGGACTTGCAAGGTTTCGCAGCGCTTCCAACACCCTTTCGCTGCGCGACTCCTGGACAATCGTGATCACGACCGAAAGCGACGCGAAGACCAGCAGTAGAATCGCCTCGATGCGGTCGCCCAACAGCAGGTAAACCATGCCACCGGCGATCAGCAGCGCGAACATCGGCTGACGCACCACTTCGAAAAGGATTCGAAGCACCCCGCGGTCCTCCGACGCCGGCAGCTCGTTGTAGCCGTCCGCTTTGAGTCGCGCGGCCGCCGCCGCACTGCTGAGTCCGATAAATGGATCCGGGTCGTTCATCGCATACCGCCGCCGCGAGGGCTCAGTCGATCAACCGGCGACCCAATGAGCGGCCTCAGCAGCAATCGCCCGCCTATCCCCGCAACAGCGGCAGTTCGATGTTCACGCGCAGACCGCCTCCGGGCACATTCGACGCCGAGATCGTGCCGCCGTGGCTCTCGATCACGCGCTTCGCGATCGCCAATCCCAAGCCGGTTCCCTCCTTGCGCGCATGCATCGAGCTGCGGAAGAACGGATCGAAAATATGGGCGATATCGGATTCCGGAACTCCCGTTCCGAAGTCTCGAACCGATATGACGGCGACGCGGCCGCCGCTACCCAGCGCCGTTCCCACATCCACCGTAGCGCCGCAATCGCTGTATTTGATGGCGTTTCGAACCACATTTTCGACCGCCCGGCGCAGCAGCGCGACATTTCCGCGGACGACGCCGTCGGTCTCGGATACCGCGTGAATACTGCGGCCGTTGGCGCTGGCCTCGAATTGCGCATCATCGACGATGTCGGACAGCAATTCGCGCAGATCGATCTCCTCGTCCAACAGGTTGTCGACGTTCGCCTGCAGGCGCGAGAGCGCCAACAATTCTCCGATCAACTTATCCATGCGCGCCGATTCACGCTGAATGCGCTCCATCAAACCCAGCGCCTGATCGGGCTGCTGGATAGCCAGACCGATGGCCGCCTGAATCCGTGCCATCGGGGACCGCATCTCGTGTGAAACGTCTTTAAGCAGCTGACGCTGCGCGACGATGAGCGTGCGCAAGCGCGAAATCATGCGATCGAACTCGACACCCAGATCCTTTAGTTCATCATTCCCCGGCCCCATCCGGTCGGCAATGCGTACGTTGAGGTTGCCGTCGGCGGCATCGGTGATCGCCGAATGCAGGCTGCGGATGGGTTTGGAAAGCAGCCACCCAAGCAGCGCTGCGCAACTAAGGCCTGCCACGATGTCCCCCATGATGTCCGCGAGTGAAAGTCGGCGAAGGTTTGGTGCGGACGCAGGAGGCTGCTGGTGAAAAATAATCGCTATTCGTTGCTTCTCAATGGGCCACGCGCGAACCAATAGATCGGCGCCGAGCTGGAACACCGTGATGAGCACGAAGAACTTCCAGAATAGGCGACCCACGCGCTCCTTCCTGGAACTTGCTCGTCGCGCACTCATTCTGGAATCAGTTGGTAGCCCAAGCGATAGACGGTTGCGATGGGTGAGCGGCCATCGACAAGCTGTCCAAGCTTCTGGCGAATGCTGCTCACGTGCACGTCGATGCTGCGATCGAAACGCACCAGCGGCCGGCCCAATCCCTGTTCGGAAAGCGTTTGTTTGCTCACCGGGTTGCCGACATTGCGGGCCAGCACCTCCAAGACATTGAATTCGGTGCTGGTGAGTTCCACGGGCCGACCGCTCCACTCCACCACCCGCCGCTGCGGATCCATCGTCAGTGCGCCCGCATGAATCGCGGCCGGTGAATCCACGGCGTCCTTGGCGGCAACCGTGCGGCGCAGAATTGCGCGGATGCGGGCCGCCAGTTCGCGCGGCGTGCACGGTTTGGGGATGTAATCGTCAGCTCCGATTTCCAAGCCCACGATTCGATCGGTGTCATCGCCTTTAGCGGTCAACATGATTACCGGCAGCTTGCTGCGGGCTCGGATCGCCATCAATGTTTCGATGCCGTTCATTCGCGGCATCATCACATCGACCACCGCAATTGCGTAACGGCCCGAGAGCGCCTCGCGCACGCCCGTCTCGCCGTCCGCTGCCCAGCCCACCGAATAGCCCTCGCGCTCCAGATAACTCTTGAGCATGTCGGCAAGCTCCTCGTCGTCATCGACGAGCAGGACCGACGAAGTGGCAGGCGCAGGGTCGGGCAACATGGTGAATTGTGGAACGATCCGTGTATGGAGCATTTATATTAACAAGAGATCCCTGCAAATTGTGACAAAGGGCAGATTGAGGCAGCTGCTCGACGATCTCCAATGTCGCGAGCGGCCGACAACGAAAATCGGCGATGTAAATCCGTGTAAGGACTCGTAAGGTTCGATGTGGAAAACGCGGCCCTGGCGTCGGTGCGAAATTAGCTTTTCATGCTTTTACATCTCGCTAACCGCACTTTACGCCTGCCGATGACAAACTTTGTTCCGTCGAATCGGACCAACGTTACAGGAGATTAATATGAAGACTTCCATCAAAAATTACGGCGACTTCTTTTACCGCACGCTCGCAGGTGTGGCGATCGGTGCGCCGATGCTTCTGGTCTGCGCGGTTTCGCAATTGCCCGAAGGCACGGAGCGCGGCGAATTCATGGTGTACGGCCTCGGCGCAGTTATGGCCGTGCTCGTGACCACGCTGGTGCTGCGCGCTGCGTATACCTTCGGTTTCAGCAAGGCGCTCGGAATTGCCACCTCGGAGCCGAATCGCTCCGTGACCGCCTGAGCCGGGAGTGTGTATCTTCCCAAGCGGGGTTGACCCATGCGTCGCGTCACCGGATGCCATTCGGTGCCGCGACGCCGCTTTCTTAGCACCATGAATAATCGCTTAGCTCCATGAATAATCGCCGATCGGGTTGATATTCTATCGGCGCAATCCGGCCGGTTTCGGCCCGCCGGTAGCCCAATCGAGAAGCTGCGCGATATGCACCGCGGGCACGCCGCCCGCAGCGCCGATTTGCACCATGCAGCCGATGTTGCCGGTGGCGATCACATCGGCCTCAAGCGCACCGAGTGCTTGCGCCTTGCGAGCGCCGAGCTGCGCGGCGATATCGGGCTGCAGGATATTGTAGACACCAGCCGAACCGCAGCACAGGTGCGACTCCTTCGGCTCGCGCACGTCGAAGCCCGCATCGGCGAGCAGTCGGGCCGGCGCGGCAACGACCCGCTGCCCGTGCTGCAACGAGCACGCCGCGTGGTAACCGACAACGGTGGGCGGCACACCGATCTTCGGCGGCAAACCGATGCGTTCCAGCAATTCGCACAGATCGCAAGCGAGCGCGGAAACTTGCGCCGCCTTGGCCGCATACCGTGGATCGTCCCGCAGCATGTAGCCGTAATCGCGGATCACCGGACCGCAACCGGAGGCCGTCACAACGATCGCGGCGAGCGGCCCAGCCTCGAGTTGCAGATGCCAGGCATCCACATTGGCTCGCGCCAACTCGAGGGCCTCGGCGTCCCGGCCCATGTGATGCGACAAGGCACCGCAACAGCCCTCGCGCTTCGCCCTCACGATCTCGCACCCGGCACGCTGCAACAGCCGCACACACGCCTGCTGAATCTCAGGATCGATCACCGGTTCGACGCAACCCCGTGCGAGCCCCACTCGCATCACGCCCGATGCCGGTATCGCGGCCATCGGCCGCATCGGCGCGGGGTCCGGTCCTCGCCCCGTCGAGACTCCCCTCGCAAGCATCTTTGCCGCTCGATTGAGGCTCAGCAAGGTTGCGAGCGGGCGCATGCCCGGAATGCGCTCGAACCAGCCCGCAAACGGCTGCATCAACGCCGCCAACATCAGGGCGCCACGAAACCGGCGGCGATGCGGCAGGACCCAGGCGAGCATGGCGCGCAACGCGCGATCCGCAAAAGGCCGCCGATAGCGCTCCTGAACGTACGCGCGGCCCTTGTCGATGATCCGCCGGTAGCTCACACCGGACGGACAATGGGTTTCGCATGCAAGGCACGACAAGCAGCGGTCCAAATGCTTCACCACCGGCGCCGACGGCAGTGCGCCCCTCTCCAGCATTTCCTTGATCAGATAGATGCGCCCGCGAGGACTGTCGAGTTCGTTGCCGAGCAGCACATAGGTCGGGCAGGTCGCGATGCAAAATCCACAGTGCACGCAGCCTCTGATGGCGGCGGCGGCAGCCGCCGTCGCCGGATCGGAAAGCTGCGCGGCGTCGAATTTCGTCTGCATCTAGAGCTCACCCGCCAGATCGACGCCGGGATTGAGAATGCCGTGCGGATCAAAGGCCGCCTTCAACCGCTGGTGCAATCGCCGAAGCCCCTGATCGCCAAACGCGGCGGCCGGCGCGGCGGCTAGCAGCGATGCGCGCAGCGCCGGCGGCGCGCGCACCAACACGGCGTGCCCGCCGAGGGAGCGGGCGATGGCGCGTATCCCGGTGCCTATCGCTTGCGCGCCGTCGGCTTCGGCGCCACCCTCGCGCGGCGCAGTCTCGGGAACCGCCGCCCACACCAGGCCACCCGCCCAGTCGTACACATACTGCGCATCGCTCGACGCCAGCAGCTCGCCGACCCGCCAGCCATGCGCGGGCGGCACCGATATCCTCCACAGCACATGCCCCTCGCGAGGCAGAACATCGAGCGTGCGCATGCCCCGCCAGAACGCGCTGCTCTCCTCCGCCATGACGGCCTCGCCGGCACCCATCGGCGCCAGGGCGCGCAGAAGTTCACCGCATCGGGCGTCGACCGACGGTCCGAAGCCCTCGAGGCGCAATGCCGTGGTGGCGCATGATGCCGCCGTCGCTCGCGAAGACGGCAGATGAGCGGCTGCTGAAACCGCCGCGGGCAGCGCCAGCGCCGCGCTCATCAGCCGATTGGCCGCTTGGTCCGGCAATCCCCGAAACAGCAGCGTGGTCTCGGCACGCGGCCGCGGCAGCACCCGCATGGTGATCGAGACGAGCACCGCGAGCGTGCCCCAGGAGCCGGTCATCAGCTTGGGCAAGTCGAACCCGGTTACATTCTTGACGACCGCACCGCCGCCCTTGAGCGCCTCGCCTCGTCCCGAGACCGCCGTGAAGCCGAGGATGTGATCGCGTGCCGCGCCGCTCGACAGGCGCCGGGAACCCGACACGTTGCCGGCGACGATGCCGCCTAGAGTTGCGCCCCCCGGCAATGCGCCAAACAGCGGTCCGTGATCGAACGGCTCGAATGCCAGCATCTGCTGCCGCTCGCGGAGAGCGGCCTCGATCTCGAGGAGCGGCGTAGCGGCGCGCGCGGTCAGCACCAGCTCATCCGGATCGTAATCGGTGATGCCCGTAATAGCCCTCATATCGAGCAGCGCGGCCGGCTCGGCCGGCATTCGCAACAGTCGCTTCGATCCGCCGCCGCGTATTTCCAGGCCGCGCCTCTCGGCAACCGCTTCGGCAACAGCCTCCAGCACCTCGGCCGCCGTCGTGGGGGCATGGCATTGCTGTCGCGCCATGGGTCAAAACCGCGGAAGGTCGGGGAACGGAAGCATCCCCCGATGCACGTGCAGCCGCCCCAATTCCGCGCAGCGATGCAAGTTCGGAAATACCTTGCCGGGATTGAGCAGCATGGCGGGATCGAAGACGCACTTGATGCGCTCCTGATGGGCCAGATCCACGTCGTTGAACATCTCGCCCATGAGATCGCGTTTCTCGACTCCCACCCCGTGCTCTCCGGTCAAGACGCCGCCCATCGCCACACAGGTGCGCAAGATATCAGCGGCGAACGCTTCGGCGCGATCGAGTTCGCCCGGCACATTGGCGTCGTAGAGGATCAGCGGGTGCAGGTTCCCGTCCCCGGCGTGAAACACGTTGGCCACACGCAGCCCGTGGCGCGCGGCCATGCCCGACATCCGCGTAAGCATCTCCGGCAGGCAGCGGCGCGGGATGGTGCCGTCGATGCAATAGTAGTCCGGTGAGATTCTGCCGATCGCGGGAAATGCCGCCTTGCGCCCCGCCCAGAACCGCAGCCGTTCATCTTCGCTTCCAGACACTCGAACCGTTGAAGCGCCGTTGCGCACGGCGATCTCGGTCACCATGGTCATGAGGTGCCGGCACTCCTGCTGCGGTCCGTCGACTTCCACGATGAGCAGTGCATCGACGTCGCGCGGATAGCCGACGCCGAGGAAGTCTTCGGCGGCGTGAATCGCCGGCCGGTCCATCATTTCCATGCCGGCGGGAATGATGCCGTGCGCGATGACCTCGGCGACGCAGCGCGCGGCCGACTCGACCTCGGCGAAACCGAGCAGGACGGCCTGTGCCGCCTGCGGCTTGACCAGCAGCCGCAGAGTGACCTCGGAGACCACCCCGAGCAACCCTTCGGAGCCCACCGCGAGGCCCAGCAAGTCGTACCCCGGCGCATCGAATGCCTTGCCGCCAAGTTCGATCACTTCGCCGCCCATCAACACGATCTTCAAGCCGAGCACGTTGTGCGCCGTCATGCCGTACTTCAGGCAATGCACACCGCCCGAGTTCTCCGCGACGTTGCCGCCGATGGTGCAGGCGATTTGACTCGAAGGATCCGGCGCGTAATAAAAGCCGCGCGCGGCGACCGCCTGCGAAACGGCAAGGTTGGTGACGCCGGGCTGCACCACTGCGATTCGATCGTCGTAGTCGATTTCCAGGATGTGCCGCAACCGGCTCAAGCCAAGCACGATGCCATCTTGCGCCGGCAGCGCGCCGCCCGACAGCGAGGTCCCCGCGCCGCGCGGTACGACCCTCACCCCATGCTCGTTGCACCAGTGCAGGATCGCAGAGATTTGCTCGGTATTCTCCGGCAGCACCACCAGCAAGGGCCTTTGGGCATAGGCGGTCAAGGCATCCGATTCATAGGGGGCCAATTCGTCGGGCTGATCGATCACGCCCTCGCCCGGCACGATGTCGCGCATGGCCTGCACGATGCGCGCGCGGCTCGCGATGATGCGAGGATCGGGAGCCGGCATCCTTACCGACATGCGTTGCGCCGCCCGCGTGAATCCATCGACACTCCAATGCCTTGAGTTTCTCAAGTATGCACGCGGACGGCCGCGGCATCGATCCGATTGACAAGCATCAAGCGGGTGCGTAGATTCCAGCGCCTCGCGTTCGGCGGACCCATCTTGCCCAGGTGGCGGAACTGGTAGACGCGCTGGTTTCAGGTACCAGTGGAGCAATTCGTGGAGGTTCGAGTCCTCTCCTGGGCACCA